>VYKZ01000014.1_pt1 | contig 156152 bp, 170 predicted proteins | sample 5114421 | NCBI WGS metagenome assembly VYKZ01 (sample SAMN12291788, study PRJNA351875) | freshwater metagenome | isolation source: freshwater lake | place: USA: Michigan, Gull Lake | collected 2013-08-08 | reverse complement strand
TCGCTTGTTCGCGGAGAACATCGGCGCTTTCGCCAGCGATGACGGCCTTTTCCGGGACGCGCTACTCGTTCACACCGAGGGGGTCACAGGTTCAATCCCTGTCGCATCCACCATTTCTTTCCAGCCCATACCGGTGTTCGGCGTGCCCACGATGAGCGGTCGGGACCTCGTATCTCCGTGGTCTCTGACGGCGGACAGCCGGGCGCGAGCAGAAGTTTTTGTGCGCCGAGGGGGTAACGTTAAGGGTCCGGAAGCTCCCCATGGTTGAAGGCAGGGGCTCTCGTTCGCGTTTTGTGGGTCGGCATGTCTGATCGTGCCATTCGAAGTCTGGAATTCCTCGAGCGCTCCGCCTCGACCGCGCGCGTGCTGAATCTTTCCCATGTGTCGAAGCTTCATGGCCATACCGATGCCTGGCGCGAGCAACCCGTGTTCCAGACGCCGGGACTGAACCGGGCGCTGTTGATCAAGCACCGCCTGCGGCGCAACGAGACCGACCTGTTCCGGGGCTCGCGGCGGGTCGGCACCAAGATTTTGCTGCCAATCGACAGCCGCGAGCTGAAGGCCGGGGGACGCTACTTCTTCTTCAACCAGATCAACCATCTGGCGATCTTGAAGGAGGTCTTTGGCATAACGCCCGATCACCCCGACTACAGAACGCTCAAGCTCATCGACGAACTGCCCTCGCTGGATCCCTTTCTGTTGCGAGAACAGCTTCAGCGCGGCGGGATCACGCCGGCGGCCTGTTATTTCGCGATCAGCGAGGGCGACATGCAGAAGATGCTGCGGTTCGTGGAAGGCGAGATCACCCCCCTGGTTCAGCTCAGCCTGGGCGGAGCCAAGGCGTCGTCCAACTCCGTCGGCCGGATGGCCGCGAAGATCCTGTCCAACTCGTCGGGCGACCGGATGGACGCTCTTGGCGAGGTCCTGCGCCTCAGTCCCGAGGAATACGACGAGGGAATCTTCTGCTGGAAGGGCTTCCTCTACTTCAAGTGGACGCTGGGCAGCATGTCCGAGGACCTCGCCGGCGTCATGACAAAGGTCGCCAGCATCAAGGCGATCGGCCCCATGGACCAGGACGCCAAGGAGTACATCATCCGGGGCCGCGACGTGGTGGGCAAGCTGATCCGCAAGGCCCGTTCCGACACCCGCGAGACGCTCCAGATCTACGACACCGCCTATGCCGGCCTGACCCAGGACGGTGATCCCCTGATCTTCCGGGAGTTCCTGCTCAAGGCCCCCTCGCTGTTCAACCGACTGGGTGAGCAGCTGGGGGCCATCCAGCATGTGGTCAGCTTCTGGAAGTTCCGGTTCGGCCCCAACTCGCCCGAGCCAACCGCGACAGAGTTGATGGACATCTTCATGGACTTCGAGACCAGTCTTCAGGGACGCGGGGAAGCCGCCTGAGCGCTGACAGCGGATCTATTCGACGGGTCCGAACACCCGCCGGAAGCTGGCCTTCAGGGCCGCATCGGCTTCATCCATCGTCACGGGAACGCCCAGGTCGACCAGGCTGGTCACTCCGTGCTCGGCGATGCCGCAGGGCACGATGCCGCCGAAGTGATCAAGCTCGGGTTCCACGTTCAGGCTGATGCCGTGGAAGCTGACCCACTTGCGGACCTTCACCCCGATAGCGGCGATTTTGTCCTCGCGGCTCCAGCCGGGCCCCTTGCGCTCCACCCAGACCCCGACGCGCCCGTCGCGCACACCCGCCTCGACCCCGAACTCGGCCAGCGCCCCGACGATCCAGTCTTCCAGCCCCCGCACGAAGCCGCGCACGTCCCGGCCCCTCTGGTTCAGGTCCAGCATGACATAGGCCACCCGCTGGCCTGGGCCGTGATAGGTGAATTGGCCGCCGCGTCCTGTCCGGTGAACCGGGAACCTGTCAGGTACCAGCAGGTCCTCGTCCCGGGCCGAGACCCCGGCCGTATAGAGCGGCGGATGCTCGATCAGCCAGACCCGCTCGGCGGCGTCTCCTGCGGCGATGGCGGCGACCCGGCCCTCCATCTCGGCCACGGCGTCCACATAGGCCACGCGGCCGGAGGCGACGACCCATTCAACGGAACGTCCGTCGGGGCGAATCAATGGGTTCGAGGGGGCGGCGCTTAACGGCTCGGCAAGCATGACCGGCCCAATGTGCCCCTGAGGATCACCAATGCAAGATCAGCCGCCCGTTGCCTCCGGTGCGCCCGGAGTCATCATGAGTCAGGTCGAGGCCGTCAACGTCGAGCTTTCCGTCGTGCTCGGCCGGTCCGTGCTGCCCATGGCCCAGCTGCTCAAAATGGGTCGCGGCGCCGTCATCCCGCTCGACGCGACCGAGCAGGACGAGGTCTGGATCCTGGCCAACAACCACCCCGTGGCGCGTGGCCAGATCGAAATCCATGACGATCGTATCGCGATCACGGTGACGCGCGCCGCCGACGTCTACGACTACATGGCAGGCTCGGCCTGAGGCCTCAGACCGCCATCGCCTTCAGGACGTAGTGGTCGACCACCAGCATATCGACGGCCTCCTCCACATCCTCGAAGGCGTCGACGATCACGTCGGGCTCCAGCTTCTCCATCGGCGTGGGCGTGTAGCCGAAGGTGACGCCGATGACCGGTACGCCCGCATCCCGCGCTGTGCCGACGTCGGGTTCCGCGTCCCCGACCATGATGGCGCGGACGGGATCGCCGCCGACCGAGGTCACCGCCTCGATGAAGTGCGCGCCCGCCGGCTTCCTCGCGCTGACCCGATCGGGTCCCACGATGGCGGCGAAATGGCGGGTCAGATCGATCTTGCCGAGCAGAAGCTCCGACAGATCCGACCGCTTGTTGGTCACAACCACCAGGGTTGCGCCGCGTGCCGCCAGTCGTTCCAGCGTCTCGACCACGCCCTCGAAGGGTCGCGAATGGTCGGCGATGTGCGCGATGTAGTCGGCCAGGAAGGCCTCAAGCAGGGCCGGATCGCGGGCGTCCTCGGTCGAGGCCCCCGCGCGCACGAAGCCATGCACCAACAGGGCGGTTGCGCCTGCGCCAATCAGGTCCCTCGCGCCCTCGACCGGGCAGGCCGGCAGGCCCTTCGTCGCCAGCATCCGGTTCAGCGTGCCGATCAGATCCTCGTGAGTCTCCACCAGGGTGCCGTCCAGATCGAAGCCGATCGTCCAGCCGATCAGGTCCTGTTCGATCATCCGCTTGCCTCGTCATCCTCGGGCTTGACCCGAGGATCGGACCATCCGCCACGCCGTCGATCCGAACGGCGCGACCACGCCTCCGCCCGATGCGCCTGCGTTGCACGGCGTCCGATCCTCGGGTCAAGCCCGAGGATGACGGTTCTAATGGCGATGCGCTCATTGTAGACGGCGAGGAAGGCTGACCCGGACCGATTCATGACCAGACGCGCCGCCATCATCCTCGCCGCCGGCCAGGGCACGCGCATGAAGTCGCCTGTCCCCAAGGTGCTGCACCGCGTCGGCCACCGCGCCATGCTCGATCATGCCATCGACGCCGCAGAGGGTCTGGGCTGCGAGCGGATCGTGGTCGTGGTCGGCAATCACTCGCCTGAGGTCCGTGCCCATGTCGAGAAGCGGCTGGGTGCCGCCGCCATTGCTGTTCAGGACCCGCCGCTCGGCACCGGCCATGCCGTGCGGGCTGCTGAGGCCCTGCTTGCCGACTTCGACGGAGAGGTGGTCGTCACCTACGGCGACGTGCCCCTGTTGCGCGCCGCAGACATCGCCCCGGTCTTCGGAGGTGGCGGCGTCACCGTCATCGGGTTCGAGGCCCGAGACCCCGGTGCCTACGGCCGCCTGGTCATGGACGGCGACACGCTGGCCGCGATCACCGAGGCCAAGGAGGCCTCGCCCGAGGTGCTGGCTCTGACCACCTGCAACTCCGGCGTCATGGCGGCGCCTTCGCGGCTGCTGTTCCAGCTTCTGGGCCGGGTCACGAACGACAACGCCAAGGGCGAATACTATCTGACCGACGTCGTCGCCCTGGCGCGCGGGCAGGGGGCCCCGACACGCGCCGTGATGGCCAGCGAGGACGCCGTCATGGGCGTGAACGCGCAGGCCGAACTCGCCCAGGCCGAGGCCCTGTTCCAGTCCGTCCAGCGCGAGACCTTCCTCGCCGGAGGCGTGACCATGAGCGCGCCCGACACCGTCCACTTCGCCTGGGACACCGAGGTCGGCGCGGGCACGGTGATCGATCCCTTCGTCGTCTTCGGTCCGGGCGCAAGGATCGCCGCGAATGCTCGCATCCGCAGCTTCTCCCACATTGAGGGCGCGACGGTCGGCTCCGGCGCCGAGGTCGGCCCCTATGCCCGCCTGCGCCCTGGCGCGGACCTGGGCGAAGACGTCAAGGTCGGCAACTTCGTGGAGGTCAAGGCCGTCCGCATGGACAAGGGGGCCAAGGCCAACCACCTGGCCTATCTCGGCGACGGCTCCGTCGGCGCGGGCGCGAACGTCGGTGCAGGCACGATCTTCTGCAACTACGACGGCTTCAACAAGGCCCGCACGGAAGTGGGCGACGGGGCCTTCATCGGCTCGAACTCAGCCCTGGTCGCCCCGGTCTCGATCGGGGCCGGCGCTCTCGTGGGCTCCGGCTCCGTCATCACCAAGGACGTCCCCGCCGACGCCCTCGCGTTCGGCCGCGCCCGCCAGATCACCAAGGAGGGCGGGGGCGCTGCCTTCCGTGAGAAGGCCAAGGCGAAGAGGGAGTCTAAACAATGATCCCTCTCCCAGAGGGAGAGGGCTTGAGCCTCGGAGAGCGCAGCGATCCGCAAGGCGAAAGGGTGAGGGGGTCTGCCCTCACCGCTTCGTACCCTAACCCCTCACCCTTTCGCGCAAATCCGCTCGCTTCGCTCTCGGGCGCTCAAGCCCTCTCCCTCTGGGAGAGGGATCGATGAGCGATATCCAGAAACGCCTCGCCGGGGAGGCCGCCGCCCTTCGTGTGGAGCCCGGCATGGTCGTCGGTCTTGGCACCGGCTCGACCGCCGCCTGGTTCGTCAAGGCGCTGGCGGCCCGCAATCTGTCCGACCTTCGCTGCGTGCCGACGTCGGAGCGGACGGCCGATCTCGCTCGCGACCTCGGCCTGCCGCTCGCCGCGCTGGACGACGTCTCCCGCATCGACCTGACCGTCGACGGCGCGGATGAGGTCGGACCGGGACTCGCCCTCATCAAGGGCGGCGGTGCGGCCCTGCTGCGCGAGAAGCTGGTGTGGGAGGCGTCCAACCGCTGCATCGTCATCGCCGATGCGGCCAAGGTCGTGCCGGTGCTGGGGGCTTTCCCCCTGCCAATCGAGGTCGTTGCCTTCGGTCACCGCTCGACGGCCAACCGCATCATGGACGTGCTCGCTGACCACGACATCGCCATGCCCGCCCGCCTGCGCCAGGCTGACCGTGGCGTGGTCCGCACCGACGGCGGCAACGTCATCTATGACGCGAAATGCCAGGCCATCCATGATCCGGTCCGCCTTGCCGACGACCTGAAGCTGATCACCGGCGTGGTCGAGCACGGCCTCTTCCTCGACCTCGCCGACGAGGCCATCATCGGCGAGGACGGCGGCGTGCGGACGCTGCTGCCCTAGGGTTTCACCCGAACACCAGCTTGGCCGAGGCGATCAGCAGCACGACCCCCAACGCCTGAAGCAGACGCGGCCCGCTCAGCCGCTGAATGCCGATGAAGGTCCCGACCACGGCCCCGATGGCCACCGCCAGCACGAACCACGGCAGCTCCGCCGGCAGTCGCCCGACGGTGGTCAGGCTGCCCAGCAGCCCGGAGATCGACACACACAGGATGAAGGCCGACGCCACCCCCGACGTCTTCTGGGCTGTCTCCCATCCCATCAGCAAGATCAGCGGGCTCAAGAAGATGCCGCCGCCCGTCCCGGTCAGTCCCGACAGCGTCCCGATCGCCCCGCCTGCCAGCAAGCGAAAGCCGGTGTGCGGCGCTCTAGGCTCGCCGAGCGCCGCGATCGGCCGGGGCCACAACAGTCGCAGCGCCGCAAGAAGCAGCACCGCCGCCACCACGGGCCGGTAGAGCTCGGGCGGCAGCGGGTAACGCCCGGCGATGAAGGCGCAGGGAATGGCCACGATCACAAAGGGCAGCAGCAGGGAAAGGTTGAACCGCCCGGCGCGCACGTACCGAAACGTCGCATAGCTGGCGACCAGCACATTCAGCACCAGGGCCGTGGGCCGCATCACCTCCGGCTCGACGGCGAACAGGGCCATGATGGCGAGGTAGGCCGAGGCCCCGGCATGGCCGACCGACGTGTAGAGCGCCGCGCCCATCCCCATCAGGACGGCGATCATCAGGATGGTCGTCGGCTCCACGCGTGCGTCCCTGTCCCTCGTCCCCGATGATCGCCAGACCAACCGCGCCGCGCCGACGCTGGTTCGATTCCCTGACCACGTCTTCGCCCCGACACGGCCCCGGGTTTCAGGCGCACCTGTAACGCGGCGTCGCTGCGGATCGAAGCCAGCGCCGGATCGTCTTGCCGCAGACCGCCGGACTCCATACATCCCGGCCCTTCCCGGGCGCTCGCGGCGGGACCGAATTCAGACGATTCAGACTATTCAGACGCTGTTTTCGAACACAGCGCGGGGCCCGCCATGACGACCTACGACTACGACCTCTTCGTCATCGGCGCAGGCTCCGGCGGGGTGCGGGCGGCCCGCCTCACTGCCCTGTCGGGCAAGCGCGTGGCCGTGGCCGAGGAGCACCGCGTCGGCGGCACCTGCGTGATCCGGGGCTGCGTGCCCAAGAAGTTCATGGTCATGGCGTCCGATTTCGCCCACGCCTTCCACATCGCCGAGGGCTACGGCTGGACCATCGACGCCGCCTTCGACTGGTCGAAGTTCATCGAGACCAAGGACGTCGAGATCGCGCGGCTTTCGGGCCTGTATGTGGCCAATCTCGGCAAGGCCGGGGTCGAACTGATCCACGGCCGGGCGGTTCTGAAGGACGCCCACACCGTCGCCATCGCAGGCAAGGGCGAGGACGGCGGTGACCTGATCGTGACGGCCGAGCGCATCCTGATCGCGACGGGCGGCCGTCCCTGGCTGCCACAGGAAATCCCTGGCATCGAACACGCCATCAGCTCGGAAGAGGCCTTCCACCTGCCGGAGTTGCCCAAACGCATCCTGATCGCGGGCGGTGGCTACATCGCGGTGGAGTTCGCCGGGATCTTCGCCGGGCTCGGTGTTGAGACGACCCTGATCTATCGCGGGCCCAACATCCTTCGCGGCTTTGACGACGATGTCCGCTCCCACCTCGCCAACGAGATCGAGAAGCGGGGCATCAAGGTCATCCTGGGCTGCCAGCATACCGAAATCCGCAAGACCGAAACGGGCCTGCTCAATGTGCTCGAGAACGGCATGGAGCTGGAAACCGACGTCGTCATGTTCGCCACCGGACGCGAACCCTACGTCAAGGGTCTGGGGCTCGAGACGGCCGGGGTCGAGCTGAACGAGAAGGGCGCGATCAAGGTCGATGCCTTCTCGAAAACCAATGTCGACAGCATCTGGGCGATCGGCGACGTCACCGACCGGATGAACCTCACGCCCGTCGCCATCCGCGAGGCCGTGGCCTTCCACGAGACCGTCTATCGCGACAATCCGCAGAGCTTTGACTACGAGGCCGTCGCCACGGCCGTCTTCAGCCAGCCGCCGGTCGGCGTGGTCGGCCTGACCGAGGCGGAAGCCCGCCGCGCCTTCTCTGGCGAGGTCGATGTCTACGTCACCCGCTTCCGGCCCATGAAGTACGCATTCACCGGCTCGGATGAGCGCATGCTGATGAAGCTGGTGGTCGATGCCAAATCCAACCGCGTCGTCGGCGTTCACATCGTAGGCCCTGAGGCCCCGGAGATGATCCAGCTGGCGGCCATCGCCGTGAAGGCCGGCCTGACCAAGGCCCAGTGGGACGCCACCTGCGCCGTCCACCCGACCATGGCCGAGGAGCTGGTGACGCTGAAGGTCAAGCAGACGTCCGAAACGAACGCCGGCTGACGCGGCGCCGAGTTCATTGTTTCGCAGGCGCGAGAAGCCTATCCTAGGGCCATGAGTACGCGCTGGACCCCCGAGAGCTGGAGAACCAAGGCCGCCCTGCACATGCCGGCGGACTATCCGGACCCGCACGCCCTGACGGCCGTCGAGGACGAGCTACGGGCGCTTCCGCCCCTGGTCTTCGCGGGCGAGGCACGTCGGCTCAAGGATCGCCTGGCCCAGGTCGAGGCCGGCGAGGCCTTCTTGTTGCAGGGCGGCGACTGCGCCGAGAGCTTCAAGGAGTTCTCGACCGACAACATCCGAGATACCTTCCGCCTGCTGCTGCAGATGGCCGTGGTCCTGACGTTTGCGGGCCGCAAGCCCGTGGTGAAGGTCGGCCGCATCGCCGGCCAGTTCGCCAAGCCGCGCTCGGCCCCCACCGAGACGATCGACGGCGTGACGCTGCCCAGCTATCGCGGCGACAACATCAACGGCTCGGCCTTCACGCCGGACGAGCGCATTCCCGATCCCCAGCGTCTGCTGAAGGCCTACAACCAGTCGGCCTCGACGCTGAACCTGCTGCGCGCCTTCGCCGGCGGCGGCTACGCGGACCTCTACAACATCCACCGCTGGACCCAGGGCTTCGCCGACAGCGGAGTAGGGGCCCAGTATCGCGAACTGGCCGACAAGATCGCCGAGGCGCTGGCCTTCATGGAGGCCGTCGGCGTCACGCCGGAGACCCATCCGGACCTGTCGCGAGTGGAAGTCTTCACCTCCCACGAGGCCCTCCTGCTGAACGTTGAGAGCGCCCTGACCCGTCTGGACGGAGCGTCGGGCGAGTGGTTCGACACCTCGGCCCACATGCTGTGGATCGGCGAGCGCACGCGCCAGCTGGACGGCGCCCACGTCGAGTTCATGCGCGGTATCCGCAATCCCATCGGCGTGAAGTGCGGCCCGACCATGGAGCCGGACGACCTCCTGCCGCTGATCGATGCGCTGAACCCCGACAACACGCCCGGCCGGCTGACGCTGATCGGCCGCTTCGGTCACGACAAGGTGCATGAACGCCTGCCGCGCCTGATGAAGGCGGTCAAATCCCATGGAAAGCGCGTGATCTGGTCGATCGACCCGATGCACGGCAACACCCTGATGGCCCAGAGCGGCTACAAGACCCGGCCATTCGACCGCATTATCGGCGAGGTGAAGGGCTTCATCGACGTGGCGGAGGCGGAAGGAGTGCATCCCGGTGGTGTCCACCTGGAGATGACTGGCCAGAACGTCACCGAATGCATCGGCGGGGCCCAGGCCGTGACCGAGGACGACCTGTCCAGCCGCTACCACACCCACTGCGACCCGCGTCTGAACGCCGACCAGGCTCTGGAACTGGCCTTCCTGATCGCCGAGCGGCTGAAGACCGGTCGTCTGGCGCGCTCGGCGGCCGCGTGACCACGGGCGGCATCGGCCGACCGGCCGACGACGCTGGGGCGGGACGAACCGCCTTTCAGGGCGCGCCGGGGGCCTTTAGCCACGAGGCCTGCATTGAACTGCGCCCCTGGGACGAGCCCGTCCCGTTCGAGACGTTCGCCGAGGCCATCGACGCCGTAAAAACGGGGGCCTGCGACTGCGCCCTCATTCCGGTCGAGAACTCAACGATCGGGGTCGTCGAGCCCGCCGCCACCCTCGTGGCCCAGTCGGGCCTGCCGGTCGTCGCCGAGGTCTGGCGCAAGATCCAGATCGCCCTCATGGCGAACCCTGGGGCCGAGCTGGCAGATCTGAAGACGGTTCACAGCCATCCGGTGGCTCTGCGCCAATGCACGGGCAAGATCTCGGCCCTCGGCCTTCAGATCGTCGAGGCCTTCGATACGGCCGGCGCGGCGCGCGAGGTGGCCGACCTCGGAGACCGGACCCGCGCCGCCCTGGCTCCGGTCGCCGCCGCCGAGGTCTACGGCCTGTCGATTCTTCGCAACGACGTCCAGGATTCAGACACGAACCGCACGCGGTTTGTCCTCCTGGCGCGCGAACCGGGTTGACGACGCACGATCCTTGCGTGTCTTAAGGGGATAAGGGCCGCTGCTGGCCCGAAAACCGAGCCTGATCATGTCTGCGCGCGCTTTCCTCTCGACCCTTTCGCCCCGTTCGCGCGCGGCCGGCTCGTTTTATCTCGGCTATCGCTTTTACGGCTTTCGATACGCCGGCTGAGGCCAGGCGCGCTTCCCGCACCTGACAGCCTCGCCGGCGACCGCCCTGGACCAGGGCGGCGGCGCACCCACGCACCCCTCCTGTCGAAATGCACCCGTTGAAAGCCTTCACCCCATGTCGAAATCGAACCTCCAGCAAGTCTGGCCCGAAATGAACCCTGAGGACCTGTCGCCCGAGCAGATGGCGCTCGCCGCGCTTCGTCACGAGATCGACCTGATCGACGACGAGATGCTGGCCCTGTTCCAGAAGCGTCTGGCCATCGCCGCCAAGGTCGGTCTGGCCAAGGATGCGCCGCATGGCCCCCACACCAAGCTGCGCCCGGACCGCGAGCAGACCGTTCTCTCGCGAGTTCTGGCGAAGGTTGAACCCGACAATGCCACGGCCGTCGAAGGTCTCTGGCGCGAGATCGTCGGCTGGGGTCTGGCCCAGCAGGGCAAGCTTCAGGTCCAGGTCTGGGCCCCCGTCGATCCGACCCGGGCCTTCGACGGAGCCCGCCACCGCTTCGGCTCTGCGGCGACGATCCGCATGGTCCGCGACGCACAGGCCGCGCTCGCCTTCGCTGCCGAGGGCAAGGGCGTGGCGGTTCTGGCCGTGAACACAGACGACCCCTGGTGGGTGGGTCTGCGCCGCGACTGGTCCAGCCTCAGCGTCTTCGATGGCTTCGGCCAGGCGGGCGGTCAGCCCAGTTCGCTGGCGGTCGGCAAGATCGATCCGGCCGCCTTGCCCAAGGGTCGCAGCGTGATCGTCACGGCGGGCGGAGACGCCGGCGACGGCGGTGGTGCCCGTCGCTGGGGTCTGAACACCCACCACGGCTGGACTCTGGCCCTGACCGACGCCCAGCTCACCCCCGGCGACGCCGAAGGCTGCGTGGGCGCGATCGCCTGAGGCGTCAGGCCGCCGGGGCGGTCCCTGCGGGCGGGGCTGGAGGCGGCGGGGTCACGCCCGGCGGAAGAGGTGCCGGGGCCTGTTCGCCAGCCTCGCCGGGCAGTTGGCGAATGTAGCGATAGATGGCGCGCTTGTCGGCGTCCGACATGGCCCTAACGCTCGGCCATGGCATGGGCGGCAGGCTGGACCCGGTGGCCAGCAGTTCCACCCACTGATCCTCGCTCAGCCGCTGCGTCGTCAGACGCAGGTTCTTGCCGTAGGTCGTGCCCCAGGGACCCGTGTGTCCCTCGGTGGACCCTTTCAGCCACTCCGCTTCCGGGGGCTGGGCCCCGTTGGTCATGGCGTACTGCGGGGTGTGGCAGTCGTTGCAGCCGCCGACCAGCACCAGGTACCGCCCGGCCTCTATGTCGCTCGTGGCCAGCACCATCGGCGTGGCTCCGGCGTCGGCCGTACTGCTGACCGTGGTGGTCATTTGTCCGTCGCAGGCCGCGACCACCACCGCGCTACCGGCGCAGGCGCGCGCCGTCATCATACGTTTCATGTTCGAATTCCCCCTCATCCCGCGAGCAGGGGAGGGGAGTTCGCCCCGAGGGTCAAGCGTGACGAGAATCGCCTAGACTGCTTCTCCATGTCCGGCCCGCCCATGAACACGACCGAGATCTTCCTGATCGCCATGCTGATCATCTTCAGCGTGCCGTATCTGGTCTGGAGGCTGTTCAGGACCGAGCATTACGCCCCTCTGGTGGTCGTCCAGATCATCGGCGGCATCCTGCTGGGGCCGGGCGTTCTGGGGGCCGTCTTCCCGGATTACTACGCCTTCGTGTTCCGGCCGGAAGTGAACCAGTCGCTGAACGGCGTAGCCTGGTGGGCGGTGATGATCTTCGTCTGGCTGGCAGGTATCGAGCTGGACCTGAAAGCCGCCTGGACCAATCGGGTCGAGACTGGCGTGACCGCCGGGCTGGCGCTCGTGACGCCGCTTCTGTTCGGCTGCGTGGCGGCCGCCATCCTGCTGCAGTCTCCGGGCTGGGTCGGCGAGCGCGGCCAGACTTGGCAGGTGCTGGCGGGCATGGGCATGGCGTGTGCGGTCACCGCCCTGCCGATCCTGGTGCTGTTCCTCGACAAGCTGGGCATCCTCAGGAAGGACCTCGGCCAGCGCGTGCTCCGCTACGCCAGCCTGGACGACATCGCCATCTGGGGAGTCTTGGCGCTGATCATTCTGGACTGGGACCGACTGGGCCGTCAGGCCGTGTTCCTGGTCGGCTTCCCGATCGCGTCCATCGCAGTGCGTGCCCTGATGCACCGGGTCCCGGAGCGGGACCGTTGGTACATCGGCCTGATCTGGCTGGCAGCGATCGGCTTCGTCGCCGACTGGGCCGGGCTTCACTACATGGTGGGGGCCTTCCTCGCCGGTGTCGTTCTGGACCGGAACCTGTTCGACGAGAAGCAGATGGACAGCTTCCGTCACATCGTCCTGATGACCATCATGCCGGTCTTCTTCCTGTCGACGGGCCTGCGCACCCAATGGGACATGGGCGGGCTCATGGTCTTCGGTGCGGCCGCGCTGCTGCTGGTCGCCGCGGTCAGCGGCAAGCTCGCGGGCGTCCACCTCGCCGGACGGATCCTCAAGTGGCCCAGGGGAGAGGCGGCCGTGATCGGCTGGCTGCTCCAGACCAAGGCCCTGATCATGATCATCTTCGCCAACATCCTGCTGGACAAGGGGATCATCACCAACACGGCCTTCACGGCGCTGCTGCTCATGGCCGTGGGTTCGACCATGCTCACCATTCCGATGGTGAAGCCGAGGCTGAAAGCGTTGGCTAGTGGCTAGTGGCTAGTGGGTTCAGGCCAATGCCTCCCCCATGGCGACGCGGCAAATCAACAGCCACTAGCCACCAATCACTCGCCACTCCCTAGACAGCCATGTTGTCGATCAGGCGCGTCTTGCCCAGCCAGGCGGCGGCCAGGATACGCGCCGGCGCGTCAGCGACCCCGTCGGCGAACGCCGCCAGATCCTCGGCCCGGCGCACGGCGACGTAGTCGACCCGCTCGAACCCGGCCTTCAGCAGGTCGGCGTAGGCGTCGCGCTCCACCGCCGCGAGCGGACGCCGGTCTGCGGCCTTGACCGCTGCCTCGGCCAGAACCCCGTTCAGCCGCCGCGCGATCGCCAGTTCAGCCTCGGACAGGTAGGCGTTGCGTGACGACAGGGCCAAACCGTGCCCGTCCCGCTCGGTCGGCGAGCCCACGATCTCGGTCGGGATGTCGAGGTCCCTCGCCATGCGGCGGACGACCAGCAGCTGCTGGTAATCCTTCTCCCCGAACACGGCGACGTCGGCCTGCACCTGGTTCAGCAGCTTGGCCACCACCACGGCCACCCCGCCGAAGAAATGCGGACGGAAGTCCGTCTCAAGTCCCTGCGACGGCCCGCCCACGCTCACCGCTGTCGTGAAGCCGTCGGGGTACATCTCCTCCACCGTCGGGGCGAACAGCAGGTGACAGCCCGCGCCCGCCAGAAGCTCGGCGTCCTGTGCCTCGCGACGGGGATAGGTGCCCAGGTCCTCGTGCGCGGCGAACTGGGTCGGATTGACGAAGACGCTGGCCACCACCCGGTCGGCCCGGCGCACCGCCTCCCGCACCAGGGTCAGGTGGCCTTCGTGCAGCGCGCCCATCGTCGGCACAAAGGCCAGGCCCAGTCCCTGCCGCCGCCAGCCCCGGACGGTTTCGCGCAATCCCGCGACGGTTCGCGCGACAGGCAGGGCAGGGTGATCGTTCATGCTTACCGGATTAACCCTGCGACTTAAGCGTGTTCGTTCGCCGGGCCTTGAGAGGTCCTCGGCTAAGGGTGGCCTTATGACGCCCAGCAGAATGCTCCGTCCAGTGCTGATCGGCCTTCTTGGCCTCTCGACAGGCTCGTGCGGCTTCGTCGAGAGCGATCCCAACCGGTTCGAGAACCTGGCCCGTTCGATCGCGGAGATCCCGCTCGACGGCGACGCCCCGGCGACCGCGGCCGAGGCCGGCTTGCGTCCCGCCTTCGTCACGGCCGAGCAGGTCGCCCAGCCCGGCGCGCTTCGCGTCGAGGTCATGGATCCCCACGCCCTGTGGGACGCCCGGGACGCGGGCTTGCGCGGTGCCGTCGAACGCGCCGCCCCGGCCGTGGTCGAGGCCGCCGCGCCCGCCGTCACCCGCGCGGTGGTGCAGGAAGTCACCCGCGCGACGCACGAGCTTCGCCCTGCGGCCGTGGCCGAAACCCTTCAGCTCGGGGCCTTCTCCAGCCCGGCTGCCGCTCGCGACGCCTGGAGCCGCATCGCCGCCGCCGGCGGTGCCGTCGCGGCCCTGACCCCCGCGTTCGAGGCTGTGACCGTGGACGGCCGCACCCTGACCCGGCTCCGGGTCGAGGCCCCCGCCGATGCCGCCCGCGCGGTCTGTCGCGCCGCCGATGCGGCCCAGCTGGGGTGCCTGCGTCGGGGGTAGTCCTTCGCCCGGGCAGCAAGCCTCAGCGCCCCACAGGTTTCATTGAACCTTTCGTTGACGATCGCCTCGCCGCTGGCGAGTCTGTCGACGCTTGGCCGGGGCAGTGAGTCGGCCGCAACGGAACGGGTCATGACGCAGCCTCAGGTCATCGTCGTCGGCAACGAAAAGGGCGGGGCGGGCAAGTCCACGCTCGCCATCCACATCGCTTGCGGTCTGCTGCATGCGGGTCGCCGGGTCGCCGTCCTGGACCTGGACCTGCGTCAGCGGTCGATGAGCCACTTCTTCGCCCATCGCATCGCCTGGACCGCCGCCAACGGCGTCACCCTGCCCATGCCGTCCGAGCCGGATCTCGGCGACGGCAAGGCCCTGGCCCGGGCCGACGAGGCCGAGCAGATTGCCCGCTTCGAGGCCGCCTTCGAGGAGGCCAGGGGTTCGGGCGCCGAGGTCATCCTGATCGACACCCCCGGCGGCGACACCCCCCTGTCGCGCGCCGCCCACGCCTGCGCCGACCAGATCGTGACGCCGATGAACGACAGCTTCGTCGACTTCGACATGCTGGGCACGGTCGATCCCGTCACGCTGGAGCTTCTCAAGCCCTCGACCTATTCCGAGAGCGTGTGGGAGGCGAGGAAGCACCGCGCCATCAAGGAAGGCCGTCACGCCGCCATCGACTGGGTCGTGGTCACAAACCGCCTCGCCGTCGCCGAGGCCCGCAACCGCAAGCGTCTGGAAGAGCGCATGCTGAAACTCGCCAAGCGCGTCGGTTTCCGCGTCGGGCCCGGCCTGCGCGATCGGGTCATCTACCGCGAGCTCTTTCCCTTCGGCCTGACGGTCGCGGACCTGTCCAACGAGGTGCGCCCGGTCGCCGTGTCCCTGGCCCACATCGCGGCCCGTCAGGAGATGCGCAACCTCATGCAGGCCCTGGGTCTTGAGGACGTCAGCCTGCCCGCGCTTGACGCCGCCGCCTGACCGGATGACCCCATGGTCCTGATCTCGCTCGTCCTGGCGGGCGTGGTCGTCTGGGCGCTGATCCGTCTGGGCCGCCAGACCGAGGGGCCTCGCCGGGGCCAGTGGCGGGTCGCCGCCACCCTGATTTCCGCTGCCCTTCTGGCCGGGGGACTTCTGGCCCTGTCGCGTGGCGTCTGGATCACGGGCGCCGGCCTGTGCGCCGCCGCCCTGTGGCTGACGGTGGCGTCGCGCATCCGCACGGTCCCGCCGCGCGCCGAGGGCCTGTCGGATGCCGAGGCCCGCGCCATCCTGGGCGTCTCGGCCGAGGCGACGGCCCAGGACATCACCGCCGCCTGGCGTCGTCTGATGGCCCGCGCCCATCCCGATCAGGGCGGCACCGAGGGTCTGGCCGCCCGCCTCAACGCCGCCCGCGACCATCTGCTGCGCAAATAGGCGGTCGTCACTTTCCACATTAGAAAGTTTTCACTTTCCAAACCGGAAAGTCGCCGCTAGCTTTCCAGTCTGGAAAGTGAGGTCACGGATGCCGCAAGACATGAGCCCTGACGAGGCGCTGGCCTCGATCCGCGAGGCGAAGGCCGAGCTTGGCCGGAACGTCGATTATCCGATCGGCTGGGACATCCTGTTCGGCACCTTGATCGCGGCCCTGTACGTCGGTCTCGGCTATGAAGAGGTCTCGCCGGCCCTGGTGACCCTGGCCTCGGTGGGCGTCGTGTTCTGGATGGGCAGCTGGTGGCGCAATCGCTTCGGCTGGTGGATCAACGCCTGGGTTCCCCGTCGGGCGAGGGCCGGGGTCGTCCTGATGTGGGTCATCCTGATCGGCTGTCTGGGCCTGTCCATCTGGACGCGATCCTTTGGCGGGCCCTGGTGATCGCCCCTCCTCAGCGGCGGTCTGGTCTTCATTGTCACCTTCGCCTTCGGCCGCTGGTGGATGCGGGTCTATCGCAAGGAGTTGGCCGAGGAGCCGCGGTGACCGCGCCCGCCTTCGATCCGGTCATCCACGCCCCCGGCCGGCTGCAGATCTGCGCCATCCTCTCCAGCGTCGACAGCGCCGAGTTCGCCATGCTGCGCGACGCCATCAAGGTCTCGGACTCGGTCATGTCCAAGCACCTCAAGCAGCTGGAGGAGGCCGGCCACGTCACCCTGACCAAGGTGGCCGAGAACGGCCGTCAACGGACCTGGATCGCCCTGACCCCCTCGGGCCGCAAGGCCTTCGCCGCCCATGTGGCCGAGCTGCAGCGGCTCGCGGCGATGACGGCTCCCACCCCACCGGGCACCGACGGCTGAGCCTCCCGGCCTTGCCCCACAGCCTTGCCACCCGGCGCGCGTCTCCTTAACCCTCGCCCCAAGGAGACCGTCGCCCATGCAAGCCATTCTCGAACAGCTCGAAGCCCGCCGCGCCGCCGCCCGTCTGGGGGGAGGGGAGGCCCGCATCGCCGCCCAGCACGCCAAGGGCAAGCTGACCGCGCGCGAACGCATCGAGGTCCTGCTGGACGAGGGCAGCTTTGAAGAGACCGACATGTTCGTGGAGCATCGGTCGCATCAGTTCGGCATGGAGAAGCAACGCGTCCCCGGCGACGGCGTGGTCACGGGCCGGGGCACCATCGGCGGCCGTCTGGTTTATGTCTTCTCCAAGGATTTCACCGTCTTCGGCGGCTCTCTTTCGGGCGCCCACGCGGCCAAGATCGTCAAGCTGATGGGCATGGCGCTGACGAACGGCGCCCCCATCATCGGCCTGTATGACGCCGGCGGCGCCCGCATCCAGGAGGGGGTTGAGAGCCTGGCGGGCTACGCCGACATCTTCCTCCAGAACACCCTGGCCAGCGGCGTCATCCCCCAGATCAGCGTCATCATGGGCCCCTGCGCGGGTGGCGACGTCTATTCCCCGGCCATCACCGACTTCATCTTCATGGTGAAGGACACCTCCTACATGTACGTGACCGGCCCGGACGTGGTGAAGACGGTCACCAACGAGGTCGTCAGCCACGAGGACCTGGGCGGCGCGCGCGTCCATGCGGGCAAGTCCGGCGTCGCCGACGGGGCCTTCGAGAACGACATCGAGGCCCTGATGGAGGTGCGCCGCCTGATCGGCTTCCTGCCCCTGTCCAACCGCGAAAAGCCCCCGGTGCGCGACAGCTACGACGACCCCGAGCGCGACGATGCCAGCCTCGATACCCTCGTTCCGGCCAATCCGAACCAGCCCTATGACATCAAGGAACTGATCCTGAAGACGGTCGACGAGGCCGACTTCTTCGAGATCGGCGCGGATTTCGCGAAGAACATCGTCTGCGGCTTCGGCCGGCTGGACGGCCAGCCCGTCGGCATCGTCGCCAACCAGCCCCAGGTGCTGGCGGGCGTTCTGGACATCGACTCCAGCCGCAAGGCCGCCCGCTTCGTGCGCTTCTGCGACGCCTTCGGCATTCCTCTGGTGACCTTCGTCGACGTGCCCGGCTTCATGCCCGGCACGCGCCAGGAATACGGCGGCCTGATCAAGCACGGCGCCAAGCTGCTGTTCGCCTATGCCGAGGCCACGGTGCCCAAGCTGACCGTCATCACGCGAAAGGCCTACGGCGGCGCCTATGACGTCATGAGCTCCAAACACCTGCGCGGCGACGTCAACTACGCCTGGCCCTCGGCCGAGATCGCCGTCATGGGCGCCAAGGGCGCGGTCGAGATCATCTTCCGCAAGGAAGCCGGCGACCCCGAAGCGCTGGCCGCCCGCGAGGCCGAATACAAGGACCGCTTCGCCAACCCCTTCGTCGCCGCCGGCCTCGGCTACATCGACGACGTGATCATGCCGCACGGCACACGCCGCCGCCTGATCAAGGCGCTACGGACGCTGAAGGGGAAGGTGCAGAGCAATCCGTGGAAGAAGCACGATAACATTCCGTTGTAAGGATCGCGCGCTTGGCCATTCCCGACTTTCAAACATTGATGCTTCCAGTTCTCCGGAAAGCCTCCGAGGGAGAGGTGAGCATCCAGGCTGTGATCGAACAGCTCGCGGCCGAGTACCACCTTTCGCCGGATGAGAGAGCGGAGCTTCTTCCATCTGGCAAGCAGACAACATTCGCGAACCGCACACACTGGGCAAAGAGCTACCTCGGCAAGGCCGGTCTCATCGAGCTCACAAGACGCAGTCACTTCGTAGTCACTGAGCAAGGGCGCAGCGTTCTAGCCGCACCCCCTGAGCGGATCGATATTCCATACCTTCGTCGGTTTCAGGAGTTTGAGGCCTTCCGGTTCCCTTCTGAAGACCAAGCACCTGAACAGGATGCGCAAGACCCATCGATCTCGCTTACCCCCGATGAGGTCATGAGACAGGCGCGCGATACGCTAGAGGCAGACCTTGGCGTAGAGTTGCTCGCGCGAATTCAGGCTGCTCCGCCCGCATTTTTTGAGCGCGTGGTGGTCCAGCTACTGATCGCGATGGGTTATGGAGGCTCTCTCGCCAGAGCAGGACGCGCGTTGGGACGGAGTGGGGATGGCGGCGTCGACGGCGTTATCGACGAGGACACCTTGGGTCTCGACCGCATTTACGTTCAAGCCAAGCGCTATGCGGATCACAACTCGGTAGGTCCGGGCGAAATCCGCGACTTTTTCGGTGCATTGGACCAGTTCAAGGCTGGCAAAGGCCTTTTCGTTACAACGTCCAGCTTCACTCCCGCAGCGATCAAGACTGTGGAAGGCTTGAGCAAGAGGATTGTACTCATCGATGGGGCTCGGTTGACCCGGCTCATGATCGACCATGGAGTTGGCTGCCGGATCGAAGAGACCCTGCACGTCAAAAAGCTCGACGACGAGTTCTTCGAGTTCTGACCAACCTCCTCTTCCTCTGCTCCCGCAACCGCCTCCGCTCGCCGACGGCCGAGCGGGTGTTCGCCGACGGGCCGGGGGTGGAGACGGCGTCGGCGGGGCTGGCACCTCTTTGCTTTCTCCCTCCCCTTTATGGGGAGGGACGGCGGACCCCGGGCTTGACCCGGGGGGAGCCAGGGTGGGGTCCGAAAGGGACAGCGCACTCCGCACGTCCGGACCCCACCCGATCGTCGCTGCGATCCGACCACCCTCCCCATAAAGGGGAGGGAGAAAGGCACGCTGTTTTTCCCAATCATCCAAACTCGCCCGGATTCTCCCAACGAATCCAACACCCGTGTCGATTGAGACGATTTAAACTCGCCCGCATATCCAGCCCCCCTACAATCGACCCCGTCCCGTCGCGATGGGGAAGGCGTCCTGGGCCCAGGACCCGGACGCGCGGCGGGATCGATCGCGGGATTGCCCGGGGAACAAAAGCCCCCGGGGTCCGTCGGCTCTCTGGGGGTCGGCGCCCGTCGTGGGCTTAAGAGGCGGCGTCAGGACGAACCGGGTGGAACCAAGGCGGCGGGTAAGAGGCCCCTCCGCTCCCGGCTAGGAGCTTCCCGCGACCGCGCAGCTTGCGAAAACCGATCGAGCGGAGCCGAGACGACCCCGCCGAAACTCACACACAGGGCGGACGCCGGCGACGGCCCCAAACCGATCGAGCGGAGCCGAGACGACCCCGCCGAAACTCACACACAGGGCGGACGCCGGCGACGGCCCCGCCCCGGTCCCGGGCGAGATCGCCCCGGCTCCGCCGCTTCTCCGACCTCCTCGCGACCGAATACGGCGCGAGGACGATGACGCATGGCCGACGTTACCCCATCGCCTCCAGGCACGCGGCCTTCTTGGCCTCCAGCGCCGGATCGACGACCGTCTCGACCGCCGGCTTCAGCAGGCCCGTCGTCCGCGCATCGCCCGCGCACACCGCCGCCGGTGACAGCCTCTGCCGCGCGACCTCCAGCACCCGCAGCGTCGCCGCCGGGTCGGTCGCCAGCGCTGCCTTCAGGGCGGTGTCCAGCTCCGTGGCCCGCTCGCCCGAGGTGCCCGGCTCCAGGGCGGCGGCCACGTTCAGCCAGGTCGGCTGGGCCGAGGCGATCCCGGCCAACACGGTCGTCCAGCGCGAGCCGGGCGTCCCGGCCTCCAGAGCCGCCATGGCCCCCTCCGGCCCGTTCAGCCCGATCAGCTGGATCGTCTCTTCCGGCGTCACGGCCGCGCCGTTCTCCCAGGCGATCCGCACGCCCTCGGCAAAGCCCCTGGTCGCCTCCGGGATCTCGGCGGGCGCGGCCGGCGACTCGGCCAGGGCCTTGGCGGCCGGTTCCGGCTCGGCCTGCGAACAGGCGGCCAGGGCAACAAGGGCGATCAGGGACAGGCGGCGCATCATCATTCGGTCTCCGGGAAACACGGCGTCGGATGCCTCGCCCCTTGCCGCGCGTCGTCGCCGCGCACTATCTCGGTTTCATGACACCGACCCTCTACGGCATCCCCAACTGCGACACGGTCAAGAAGGCCCGGACCTGGCTGGACCAGAACGGCCGCGCCTATGCCTTTCACGACTACAAGAAGGCCGGCATCGACCGCGCGACGCTTCAGGCCTGGGTCGCCACCCACGGCTGGGAAACCGTGCTGAACCGCGCCGGCACGACCTTTCGCGCCCTGCCCGAGGCCGATCGCACCGACCTGACCGCCGACAGGGCCATCGCCCTGATGCTGGCCCAGCCCTCGATGATCAAGCGGCCGGTGCTGGACCTCGGCGACCGCACCCTCGTCGGCTTCAAGCCCGAGATCTACGCCGCCGCTTTCGAGGCCTAGCCCTGGACTTCGGTGTCGGGCCGGTCGTGGCCGTCGGCCCGTTCGGTGACCCATTCGCCGTCGGTGTTCTCGAACTCGATCCACGCCGTCTGGTCTGCCACCCGTTGCTCTCGGCTGGCCCGCACGGCGGCGGCCTTGGCCCCGTCGTGGCTGGCAAAGGTCTCCGAAAAGGTGTCGCCGACCTTGTAGGCCCAGCCTCCATCGTGCTCGACGATGCGATAGGTGACGTGGCTCATGGCAGGCTCCGGCTGGGGTTCGACGGACAGCTTCGCATTTTCTTTGCGGCCGTGCATCCATTGGGGCGGTCGGCGACGACCAGGGATCGAAAGCGCGGGCGATGGGCCGGCGCGCAGACCGGGTAAGAACGATGGAAGACCTTTTCCGATCCTATTGGTGGCTGCTGTTTCCTCTGGCGTGGTTCGTGTCCATCGGGTTTTCGAGCCTGCTCAACTACCGCCGCCAGCGCGCCACGCTGAAGCTGATCGAGACCTATGCCCAGAAGGGCGAACAGCCGCCCGAGGCCCTGCTCAGAGTGCTGGAACGCCCCATAGACGCCGAGACCGAGAGCCGCGCCTATGGTTCGCCGAGCGGCGGCCGCAACGGCAGCCTGTTCTCGCTCGTGCTCTTCACCATCCTGGCCGCCGGCTTCGGCTATGCCGCCTATTCGAACATGTATGACGCCGGTGACGCCTTCCTGATCGTGGCCTTCGTGATGGGCGCGCTCGCGGCCGCCACCGGTGTGACGCTGATCTTCGGCAAGCGTCCCAAGGGCTGATGCGGCGGCGTGGGGCAGGGGACGATGGACGCCGCCCTGGTGGCGGCCGCGAGGGCGGGGTCGGACCCCGCCTTCGCCCGGCTGGTCGCAGCGCACCAGGCACCGCTGCGGGCCTTTCTGCGCCGGACGCTGGGCGGGTTCGATCTGGCCGACGACGTGGCCCAGGACACCTTCGTCGCTGCCTGGGCGTCGCTGGCCCGGCTTCAGGATCCGGCCGGCTTCCGGCCCTGGTTGTTCGGCATCGCCTGGAAGAAGGCCCAGGACGCCCTTCGCTCGGGCCTGCGTGGCCGGGCGAGGGACCGGGCCTGGCTGGAGGCGTCGGAGCCCTCGTCCGGGGTCTCGGCCGAGGACCGGATGGCGCTGGAAGCCTCCATGGCGGCCCTGCCGCCCGACCAGAGGGCCTGCGTCGCCCTGTGTCTGGCCGATGGTTTCTCTCATCCGGAAGCGGCCGGAATTCTGGGGCTTCCGCTCGGCACGGTGAAGTCCCATGTCACCCGGGGTCGGGCGCGGTTGCTGGCCGCCCTGACAGGAGAGCCGCATGACGCCTGACACAAATCCCGACAGCACCCTGTCCGCCTTCTTCGCGGACCAGACGCCACCGCGCCGGGACCTGGCATTCGAGGCCCAGGTGGCGGCGGGGATCGCACGACGTCGCGTCGTGGCGACCATCGCCGCCCTCCTGCCCTGGACCATCGCCGCCAGCGTTCTGCTCTGGGCGCTGGGACCGCTGATGGGCCCGGTCGTCGACGGCCTGAGCGAGACACTGGCCCCGGCCGCCGCGATCCTGACCCTGACGGCGCTGACCATCGGGGGAAGTGTGATGGCCGGGCGCAGGCTGTCGCCTACCGGATGACGCGATAGCGGCCGGTGCTGGCCTCCATGCCGACCATCGGCTGGGGGCCTAGCCCTCTGACCGCATCCGCACGGTGCCGACGACGGCGAAATGGTCCGACGGCCATACGCCCTCGCGGGCCTCATCGCCGACGATCGCGGCCGTGACCGGCTCGAAGTGCCGCTGCTCGACCAGGATGTGATCGATCTGGTCCAGCCGGTGGCCATAGGCGGGATTGAGCGTCGTCCGTGTCGCCTGATCCGGATGCACCGTCGGCAGCACCGAGGCGAAGCGGGGTGGCTGCAGCCGGGCCATCTCGGGATTGGTCAGGCTGGCGTTCAGATCGCCCATCAGGATCAGGGGCTGTCCGGTGTCGCCCAGCCAGGTCATCAAGGTCTCGATCTGCCGCTGCCGGATCGCGCCGCCCTCCGGCGTGTGATGCAGATGCGTGTTGACCACATCGATCAGCTTGCCGCCCGCTCTGACGCGAATCCGGACGGCCGTGCGGTAATCGTCCATCGGCTCCAGCCGCGTCGTGGCCTGCTCCACGATCGGCAGCCGCGTCAGGATCGCATTGCCGTACCGGCGCGGCGCGCCCTCTGCGTCCGCCGAGACGAACACGACCTCATATCCCAGGGCCCGAGCGATCGTCTCCGCCTGATTGTGCATGTTGGTCGCCGCATCCTGCAGGACCTCCTGGAAGCCGATGACGTCCGGCGAGGCGTCGCGCAGCACATCCAGGATCAACGGGAGACGCTGATCCCACCGGTCCCGGTCATGGTAGATGTTGAAGGTCGCGAGGCCGACCGTATTCCCGCCTCTGACGCCAGGCAGGGTGGCGCAACCTGCAAGCGGCAAGGCGCCCAGGGCACGAAGCAGGCGGCGGCGGTGAATCATCGGCGACTCTTTCGAACAGGGCGGGACCTTACGAAGATTTCACCAGCCGCGTCTGCATCCGCCGGGCGTTCTCGCAGCCTCTTGTGATCAGAAGGCCCGGGCAGCAGGCTCGGCGATCATCTCCAGAAGAAGGGCTAACGCCATGGAACTGACACCCGTTCTCATCGTCGGAACGATCTTCGCATCGCTCGTCGCCATCATCGTCGGGCCGAGCTGGCTCAAGAGCCGGGACCGGCGCGAGGTCCAGCAGACCGTCCGCGCTGCCATTGAAAAGGGCCAACCGCTTCCGCCCGAAGTGATCGATTCACTGAGCAAGGAGGCGACCCGCAACCTGCCGTCCCGCAGCCGCGACTTGCGTCAGGGGGTCATCTGGCTCGCCATCGGCATCGGCCTGGCCGCCTTCGGAACGATCAGCGAAATGAGCTGGGGCGGCGATGGTTGGGACGGCCCGGACTTCGGCGGGATTGTCGGGATCGCCGCGATCCCGGCGACCATCGGTTTGGCCTTCATCGTCCTGAGCTTCTTCAACAAGAACAAGGACTGAGTCCGGGCCAGACAGGGGGAAATCTCTCATGGCCCAGTCCCTGCTGGACAGGCACGACGTGGAGCTGGCGGCACTTGCGGCCGCCGGCGGGCGGCGCGAGTTCGGCGAACTCGTCCGTCGCCACGGCTCGGCCGTGCGCATGCTGCTCCGGCGCATGGGCGCCCAGTCGGCCGAGGCCGACGACGTGGCCCAGGACGCCTTCCTCCAGGCCTTCGAAAAGTGCTCGGAGTTTCGGGGCGAAGGCACCTTCGCCGCCTGGGTCAAGCGCATCGCCGCGCGTCTGTATCTGAAGCGCAAGGCCAGGGACGCCCGCTACGTCGCCGAACTGGAGCCGGAACAGGCCGAGGTCACGGCGTCCCCGGACTCCGCCGGTCTGGTTGATCTCGATGAAGCCCTCAAGAGCCTCAGCGAGGTCGAGCGGATCTGCGTCTCCCTGTGTCACGGCGCGGGGCTGTCTCATCCCGAGATCGCCTCGGCCATGAATCTGCCGCTTGGAACGGTGAAGTCTCATGTCAAACGTGGTCTGGATAAACTCCGTGCGCGGCTCTCGCCGGCCGGAGGGTCCGTGGGGAGGGCGGCTCATGTCGTCTGATGAGTTCGATCCGGTGATCGAGCGGCTGTTCAGTCGTTCGCCTCAGATGGCCGACACCAGCCTGTTCGCGGCCGAGGTCGAGACAAAGCTGCAGTCCTCCAGCCGCGTTCGCACCGTGGCCCTGACCGTTGCCGGGCTGGTGGGGGGCATCATCGCCGTGCGCGAAACGACCAAGGTCGATGTCAACCTGGCGGGCGGCGAGGCTCCGGTTGCGGGCCGCGCGATCGGTCAGGGGCTGCAGTCGGCCGGTCTGAACGTCCAGGACGCCATCCAGTCCGGCCTGACCCAGTTCGGCCTGTCCGATGTGGCGCTTGGGTCGATGGGCGGCATGCAGCTATTCTGGATCGCCGCCGGTGCGCTGATTGCCCTTGCCGCTGCCGGCCTGATGAAGCTGTCCCAGGAGATCTGATCGTGTCGAGCCAGAAGCAGGAGGTGGTCAAGCGCCTCGCGGCCCCCGACATCATGCGTCGAAAGGGCGGAGAGCCGATCGTCTGCCTGACGGCCTATGATGCGCCAACCGCCGAGCTTCTGGACCCGCACTGCGACCTTCTTCTGGTAGGCGACAGCGTCGGCATGGTCGTCCATGGCCTGCCCAACACCGTCGGCGTGACGCTGGAGATGATGATTCTCCACGGCCAGGCCGTCATGCGCGGATCGCGTCGGGCCATGGTCGTCATCGACATGCCGTTCGGCAGCTACGAAGGCGGCAAGGAAATCGCTTACGAGAACTGCGCCCGCGTCATGAAGGAAACGGGCGCCCAGGCCGTGAAGCTGGAGAGCGGTCCGACGGTCCCTCAGACGATCGAGTATCTGGTCCAGCGCGGCATTCCGGTCATGGGCCATGTCGGGCTGCGTCCCCAGGCCGTGCTGACCGAGGGCGCGTTCCGGGCCAAGGGCAAGACCGACGACGAGCGCCTTCGCGTGATCGCCGAGGCCGAAGCCACTGCCGATGCGGGCGCATTCGCAGTGGTCGTGGAGGGCACGGCTGAGCCCGTCGCGGCCGAGATAACCCTGACCATCGACAAGCCGACCATCGGTATCGGTGCCTCGGCCGCCTGCGACGGCCAGATTCTGGTGACCCCGGACATGCTGGGTCTGTTCGACTGGACCCCCAAGTTCGTGCGCCGCTACGCCAATCTGCGTGGAGAGGTCGATCGCGCCGTCGCCGCCTATGCTGAAGATGTCCGCGCCCGCCGTTTTCCTGCCGAAGTCGAGACCTACTTCTCGAAAAAGCCCGCGACACCCTGAGCGTCCGTTGCGGGCGCGGGGTCGAACCTCTAGGGTCCGCGCCGATTTGGCTTTGCAGCGTTTTTTCGGGGCGGCGTATCCGTGACGGATGTCTTTGAAGAGGTCGAGGAAGAAATCCGCTCCGAGCGGCTGAAGCGGCTTGCCCGCCAATGGTTGCCGATCCTGGGTGGTGTTCTCGCCGTGGCCCTGGTGGCGGCGTTGGCCTGGTGGGGCTGGCAGAGCGTGCAGACCGGTCGGGCGCATGACGCCTCGATTGCCTACCAGCGTGGGCTTGAGGCGCTTCAGTCCGGTGACAACGCCGGTGCCGAAACCGCATTTGCCGAGGCCGCCGAGAAGGGCAACGGGGCCTACAAGTCCCTCGCGCTTCAGCAGCGCGCCGGTCTGGCCCTGGCCTCTAACCGGGCGGCGGACGCCGTCGAACTGTTCGATGAGGCTGCGAACGCCTCCAGTGACCCCATCCTCGCCGATCCGGCCCGCTTCAAGGCCGCGCTTCTGGTCATGGACACCGGCACGCTTGAGCAAATCGAGGAGCGTCTTCAGCCCCTGACCGAAGAGGGCCGCCCGATGCGTCCTTTCGCCCAGGAAGCCCTGGCGCTGGCGCGCATCCAGCACGGCAAGCCTGCAGAGGCCCGTGAGCTGCTGACCCTCCTTACTCTCGGCCAGGACGTGCCCGAACCCGTGCGGCAACGCGCCCAGGCGGCCATCGGTCTGATCGACAGCGAGACCGCAGTGGGGCTGGCGGCCATCGTCGCGGCTCAACAGGTCAACCCGCCTGCACCCGCCTTGCAGGCACCCCTGACCGCTCCCCAGGCTCCGACCGAGGCCCCCGCCCAGTGATGCTTGAAACCGGAGACCGGATGACCCGCGTGAAGCGCGCCGTGAAGATTCTGGCCGTCGTTGGCCTGGCTGCGACCGTCGCCTCCTGCGCCTCGGCGCGCCGCATCCTGCCGTTCGGTCTGGGTCAGGACGACACGCCACAAGCCACGGCCAGCGAAGGCGATCGTATCTCGATCCTGTCGTTCGAGCAGTCCCTGACGCCGTCGGCGGCGCTTTCGGGCCGCGACTTCTTCGTCCCCGGTCCGACGGCGCGCACCGCCTGGCCGATGGCGGGCGGAACGGCCGAGAACCTGGTCGAGCACAGCATCGCTGCACCCAACTTCGAGGTCGCATGGCGTCGTGGCGTGGGCCGCGGGTCGAGCCGGACCACCCAGGTCATGGCCCCGCCCGTGGCGGCTGACGGCCGGATCTATGTCATGGACGGCGAGTCCACGGTCACGGCGGTCAATGCCACGTCCGGAGATGTCGTCTGGCGGCGCAATGTGAAGCCTGAGGGGCGCGAGGCCGCTGGCGGCGTGGCGGTCTTCGGCCTGCCTGTGCCCCTGGTCGGGTCTGGCGGCGGCGCGCTGGAAGGCGGCTTTGGCGGGGGTCTGGCCATCGCGGGCGGGCGGCTGTTCGTCGCTTCGGGTTACCGCACAATGTCGGCGCTGGATGCAGCGACCGGCGAGGTCGTCTGGACCCAGCCCGTCGATTTGCCGATCCACAGCGCGCCAACGGTCGCGGCCGGTCGGGTCTACGTCATCGACGTCGACAACCAGATCATTGCCTTCAACACCCAGACGGGTCTCCAGGACTGGTCGTATCGCGGCATCGTGGAGCCTGCGCGCGTCATGCGGGCCTCCAGCCCGGCCGTCAGCGGCGACACAGTGATCGCGCCCTTCTCGTCGGGTGAGGTCGTCGCCCTTCGCGCGTCGAACGGTCAACCGGTCTGGAACCAGGTCCTGTCGCGTACCAGCCGCACCAGCGCCCTGTCTGAGATCCGCGACATCGCCGGCCGTCCCGTGGTCTCGCGCGGCTTCGTTTATGCGATCGGTCACTCCGGCGTCATGCAGGCCATGGACATCCGGACGGGACAGCCCCGCTGGACGCTGCCGGTGGGCGGCGTGAACGCGCCCCTGCCTGCAGGCGATGTTGTCTACGTCGTCTCCAAGAACGGCGAACTGACGGTGGTCAACCGCGACACCGGTGCCGTCTACTGGACGCGCAACCTCAACGAGGGCCGCATCCGTCAGGAAGGCGGCGTGTTGGGCTTTTTTGATCGAACCGTCCGCCCGGAATGGTCGGGACCGGTTCTGGCGTCGAACCGTCTGGTCCTCGTCAACTCCGACGGCGAGGCCGTCGCGTTCGACATCAAGACCGGTGCCCAGACCGCGTCGATCCGACTCGGCGGCGCGGCCTACCTGGCTCCGATCGCCTATGAAGGCGCGCTCTACGTCCTCACCGACAACGGCGACCTCGTCAGCATTCGCTGACGGGCCGAAATCACGCTAGAAGGCCGACATGGCATTGAAGGTCGCCATCGTCGGCCGCCCCAACGTGGGCAAGTCGACCCTGTTCAACCGTCTGGTGGGCAAGCGCCTCGCGCTCGTCGACGATCGCCCGGGTGTGACCCGCGACCGCCGCTACGCCGACGGCAACATCGGCGACATGGACCTGACGCTGATCGACACCGCCGGGTACGAGGACGTCAGCGACGAAAGCCTCGAGGCCCGCATGCGCGAGCAGACCGAGGCCGCCATTGAGGACGCAGACCTCATCCTGTTCATGATGGACGCCCGCGAGGGCGTGACCTCGCTGGACCGCATCTTCGCCGAGCGACTGCGCAAGCAGCACAAACCTGTCGTCATCCTCGCCAACAAGTCCGAGAGCCGGGAATCCGGCGGCGGCGTGGGCGAGGCCCATGCGCTGGGCTTTGGCGAGCCTGTCGCAATCTCGGCCGAGCACGGCGAGGGTATGGCCGACCTCTATCAGGCCATCCGCGAAGCCTCGGTCGACATCTTCGTCGAAGAGATCGACGAGCCCGACAAGCCGATCCGTATCGCCATCATCGGCCGCCCGAACGCCGGCAAGTCGACCCTGGTGAACCGTCTGATCGGCGAGGACCGCCTGCTGGTCGGACCCGAGGCTGGCATCACACGCGACTCCATCTCGGTCGACTGGGTCTATGAGGGCCAGAACATCCGTCTGGTCGACACCGCCGGCATGCGCAGGAAGGCCCGCGTTCAGGAAAAGCTGGAAAAGCTGTCGGTCGCCGACACACTTCGCGCCATCACCTTCGCCGAGGTGGTCGTCCTGATGATGGACAAGGACAACGCCTTCGACGTTCAGGACCTGCAGCTCGCCGACCTGGTCGAGCGCGAGGGGAGGGCGCTGGTGTATGTCGCCTCCAAGTGGGACCTCGAGGAAGAGCCCCAGTCGCGCCTGGCCGAGCTCAAGCGAATGGCCGACGACAAGCTGCCTCAGCTCAAGGGTTCCGAGTTCGTGGCCCTGTCCGCCCACTCCGGGCGCGGCGTCGAACGGCTGATGCCTGCGGTGCTGAAGGCCCACGCGACCTGGTCGGTAAAGGTCAAGACCAAGGACCTGAACGACTGGCTGGCCATGGCGACCCAGCGCCACCCGCCGCCCGCCGTCGACGGCAAGCGGATCAAGACCAAGTACATGGCCCAGACCAAGGCGCGTCCGCCGACGTTCGTCCTGTTCGCCAGCCGCGCCTCGTCGCTACCCGACCACTACATCCGCTACCTGACCAACAGCCTGCGTGAGAGCTTTGATCTTCCTGGCGTTCCGCTGCGCCTGACCATCAAGGGTAACTCGGCCAACCCCTACGCCGAGGGCGGCGCCAAGTCCGGCCCGGAGCGCTACAAGGGCGACGCCAAGACCGCCCCCCGCAAGGTCCGCAAGAAGGAAGAGGAAGAGTCCCGTCTGCCCGGCAAGGCTCTGGAGCAGAAGAAGACGCGCGTCGCCAAGCCCCGCGTCATCGGCGCGGTCAAGGCCTCGGCCTCCAGGAAGGCCGGCTCATCGGTGGCCGTCCAGAAGGGCGCGCGCGGCGGTGCCCGCCAGGTCAGCCGCTCGGGCCGCATCCGCACCGGTCAGAAGCACGCGCCGAAGAAGTAGCGGCGGCTCTATTCAGGGATATCGCTGAAGTTCCCGTAGCGTCCGCTGTGGGCCAGATTGCCGAACTTGGTCGTGTCGGAATCGAAGCTCAGCTTCACGATGCCGATCGGGCCGTGGCGCTGCTTGCCGATGACCACCTCGGCAACGCCGCGCAGCAGGTCCATCTCTTCCTGCCACTTCAGGTGCTCCTCGGTGCCCTCGCGAGGTTCGGCGCGTTCCTTGTAGTAGCTCTCGCGATAGACAAACATGACGCAGTCCGCGTCCTGCTCGATCGAGCCGGATTCCCGCAGGTCCGACAGCTGGGGCCGCTTGTCCTCGCGGGCCTCGACCTGACGCGACAGCTGCGACAGGGCGATGATCGGGACGTTCAGTTCCTTGGCCAGTGCCTTCAGGCCGCCGGTGATCTCCGACACCTCCTGCACGCGGTTCTTCTGGCCGTTGCCTTCGCCGACCGTGACCAGCTGAAGGTAGTCGACGATGATAAGATCCAGCCCCTGTTCGGCGCGCTTCAGCCTGCGCGCGCGCGCGGCCAGCTTGGAGATGGAAATGCCGCCTGTGGCATCGATGTAGAGGGGGCTCTCGCCGATCTCGATGGCAGCGTCGCGCACCCGGCCGAAGTCCGCCGCGTCGATCTCGCCCTTCCTCAGCCGGTCCGAAGAGACACCCGACGCATCCGCCAGGATACGCATCGCCAGCTGCTCGGCGCTCATTTCCAGCGAGAAGAAAGCCACCACGCCACCAGATGCCGTCTTGCGCCCGTCCGGCGTTGGCTCCCAGCGGTAGTTGCGGGCCACATTGAAGGCGACGTTGGTCGCCAGCGCGGTCTTGCCCATCGACGGACGGCCCGCGAGGATCAGCAGGTCAGACGGATAAAGACCGCCCAGTTTCTGATCGAGATCGTTCAGATGGGTCGCCAGGCCCGCCAGCTTGCCATCGCGCTGATAGGCTTCGCCGGCCATCTGCACAGCACCAGCCAGAGCCGTTGAGAAGCTGACGAAGCCGGATGAGGGTGCCCCGTTTTCCGCCAGGGAATAGAGGGTCAGCTCCGCCTGTTCGATCTGCTCGATGGCTGGCGTCTCGGGGTCCGGCGCATCCTTGATGATGTCGCCACCGATGCGGATCAGGTCGCGGCGCAGGGCCAGGTCGTAGACCACGCGGGCATAGTCGGGCGCGTTCGCCCCCGGGGGAGCCCGGTCCATCAGGTCGGCGAGATAGCGCAGGCCGCCGAACTCGGCGAACGCCGGATCCTGCTTGAACCGCTCCATCAGGATGGTCGGCTCCGCCAGCAGGCCCTGCCGGATATGGTCCTCGATGGCGTCGTAGAGCCGCTGGTGGAAGGGCTCGTAGAAGTGCGATCCCCGCAGCCGGTCCGACAGGCGCTCGAATACGGCGTTGTCGAACATCAGGGCACCTAGCAGCGCCTGCTCTGCCTCCAGATTGTGAGGAAGCGAGGGGATCGGGACGGCGTCGGCGGAAAAGGGAGCGAAGGCGTTCATCGGGTTAACGCTTACCCTTCACACGCCCCTGCGACAGTCCCGGACGCACCCTTCTTCGGGGATCGAATTCGGGTGGCTGTGGACCGCTGGAAAATCCTGAGACGGATCAGTTCCGCTCAAGGCTCATGCTGCGGGGCACGGGTAGCGCGATGCCATCCAGGAGCGGATCCCGTCCGCCGGCGTCATGCGCTGGCGTCGAGACTGCGGAATGGCGTTGAGGTGGTCCAGAAACTGGCGCGGGTTCATCTGGACACGGTCTGGCGGGCAGGCAGGGGGCTGTCGCCCGGCGGCACGAGCCTCACGGATCTCGTTTCCGACGACGGTCATGGACGCATTGAACTCCCGGATCAACCGGCGGGCATCGGACCGGATCGCCGATGTCGGGTTAAGCGGAATGCGATTGGCCTCCGTGACAAAGGTGTCGAGCGTTCGCGTCTGGGCGAACACCGGCGTGGCGACAAGAACCGCGCCCAGAGCAGCGATAGCGACGACAATCTTCATGGAACCCCTCTCAAATCTACAGGGATAGCAATGCCCAAGCGCGGCGGATTCATGGCAAACGAAAACGGCGCGGAGACAACTCCCCGCGCCGTCATCTCGCACCGATCGTTTGATCAGAAGCTGTAGCTCAGGCGCCCGTAGACGAACCGGCCGTTGAAGCCGAACGGCGAGAATTGTGGGAAGCCAACCGACCCCGTCGGCGCGTTCAGCGTCGCGGGCGTGAAGTTCGGATACTCGTCGGTCAGGTTGTTGACCCCGACAGCCGCAGTGACGCCGAACGGGAACTCATAGCGGCCTTCCAGGTCAATGAGGGTGGCATTTCCGGTCTGGTAGTCGAGCGTGGAGACATTGTTGGCAACCAGAACGCTCTGGTAGTAGGTCGCCCGAGCTGTGGCTGACCAGCCTCCCAGAGACCAGTCAACCGAGCCGACGCCCTTCGATTCCGGCGTGCCGTCCTCGAAAGCAAGGATGTTGGACCGGTCGAACAGGAAGTTCGGCGACACCGGGATCGACACCACCGGCACACCCGGCACGCGATCGACCGTCGTGTCGTTGAAATTGGCGGCCAGCGTGAAGTCGAAGCGACCCAGCGTATCGGTCGGCAGGCGATAGCGACCCACGATGTCCAGGCCCTTGGTCGTCGTCTCCAGGCCGTTGGTGAAGAAGCGCGCCGAGGACACGCCCAGCGGCTGGATGATGCCCAGCACCGCCGCAATCGTCGCCGCCGACTGGCTCGGACGGGTCGGTCCAAGGTTTTCCGACAGGATGATCCGGTCGGAGACCTCGATCTGATACGCATCGATCGTCAGTTCGAACGGCCCGCTGCGGAAGACCGCACCCAGTGAGTAGTTGATCGAGGTCTCGGGCTTCAGCGGCCGGGCCCCGAGCGCGATCGACACGGGGTCGTCAATGCGGAAGGTGCCGGACTGGATCAGGTTGGTCACCGGAACGCCGCCGACCACGGTCGTCACCAGATTGGTGGCGATGTAGCTGAAGTACTGCTGCTGAAGCGCCGGGGCGCGGAAGCCGGTCGAGATCGACCCGCGCAGGGCGAACTCCGGGCGAACGTCCAGACGGCCCGAAATCTTGCCGGTCAGGGTGTCGCCAAAGTCCGAGTAGTCCTCGTATCGCGCGGCGAGACCGAAGGTGAAGGCCTCGTTCAGCTTGCCTTCCAGATCGACGTAGGCCCCGACATTGTTGCGGTCACGTGCGGTGGCGTTGGCCGGGCTGAAGCCGGGGAAGCCCTGGGAACCCCCACCCTGGGTGCTGCCCGGGGCACGGATCCAGGACTGGACCTGACCTGCGGACTGGGCGAAGTCTTCCGCCCGATACTCCAGGCCGAACGCGAGGTTCCAGGGCTCGGCCATGCCGACGTCCAGCGGCCTGACGCCATCGACGGCCAGGGTGAACTGCTCGTACTCCAGCCCGCCGGCGCGGAACGAACGAAGCGAGTTCGTGCCGAACGATGCGTTGATGCTGTTCTCGACGCGGTAGTCCAGCGCATTGCGGCCCCAGCTCGCCGAGATGTCCCAGTCGATGCCAAAGGCCGGACCGCGGACGCCACCGTAGACATTGTAGTCGTTGATGTGGGTGGCGATCAGCGGCAGGAAGCCGTTCGGATAGACCGCCAGCACGTTATTGGAGTTGTTGAAGGCGCGCGCAGTCGCCGCCGACTCGGTGTCCTTGTCCACGAAACCGCCAAAGGCATAGGCCTCCCAGCCGCCGCCCAGGGCGTGACCGGCGTTGGCCCAGATCGCGCGCGATTCAACGGACGGATCGCCAAACCGACCCTGCACCGTCGTCGAGGAGTTGTTCGGCGTGGCGGCCGGTGTCGCAAAGTCGGATCGATTGGTCGGGTCGCGCCGCTGCCATTCGCCGGACACCGTCAGGAAGCCGTCTTCGAACAGGGGCAGTCCGATCCATCCCGCCAGTGCGACCTGCTCTCCGTCGGTCCGGCTCTGCGAGCCGCGCGCCGTGTCGAACTCGGTGTCGTAGCGGCCGTAGTTGACGGTGATCCCGCCGCCGTTGTCGGCTTCGCGCAGTCGCAGATTGACCACGCCAGCGATGGCGTCCGAGCCGTACTGGGCCGAAGCGCCGTCGCGCAGCACCTCGACGGTGTTCAGCGTGACCGAGGGAATGGTGTTCAGGTCGAACGCCGCAGCGCCCCGGCCAAGGTTGCCGTTGACGTTCACCAGAGCGCTGACGTGGCCGCGCTGGCCGTTGATCAGCACCAGGGTCTGGTCAGGCGCAAGGCCGCGCAGGGTCGCCGGGCGGACGTGGTCCGAGCCGTCGGAAATCGACGGCCGCGGGAAGTTGATGGACGGCGCATTGGCAGCCAGCGCCGTGGCCAGCTCGGTGCCTGTCCCCTGGCGCTGCAGCACTTCGGCGGAAATCACGTCAACCGGGGCGATGGTGTCGAGCCGCGTGCGGCCGACCGCCCGCGTGCCGGTGACAACGATCTCGTCGACGGTCGTGGCGTCTTCCTGGGGTGCGGTCTGGGCCTGGGCCGGAACCGCCAGGCAAGCCAGAGTGACCAGGGAAGAGAAGCCGAAGAGCAGGGCGCGGGTCGTGCGTTGGGTCATGATCTGTCCTGATGCCGTGAGCCGACGCGAATGCGCCGGCCTGTCTGTCTCGACTCCGCCGAACCGTTCGACGGATGGCACCCGTTCAGCCGTGCAAGATTCTTGCAAAATTGCCGATCGTCGGGCGTCCAAGGACAAGCTGTGATGCTTAACGGGCTCGCGCAAGCAACCGGCGTGCGAACTCGCCCGGTCGTTGCAATTTTGACATAGTTAAGACGGGGTTCGCCGACGGCTGAAATGATCGTGCGTGGTCGGCTGGGGTGCGGACACGGACGGCACGAAAAAGGGCGCGCCCGAGGACGCGCCCTTTCGTATCAACTGGCTTTCGGCGAACCGGAAGCCGTCAGGCTTCGGAGCCCAGCCCATCCTGTTGGCCGGCTCCACCCTCGACCATGTCGCGGGCCTGTTCGGCGGCCGCTTCACGATCCTGATCGTAGGCCGACTTGATCACGTCCTCGCCCTTCGCCTGACGTTCGGCTTCGTCGGCCGAGCGGGCGATGTTGATCTTGACCGTGGCGGTGACCTCGGCGTGCAGGCGAACCAGCACTTCGTGGACACCCAGGGTCTTGATCGCCGTGTTGAGCACGACCTGCGAGCGCTCGATCTTGCCACCTTCGGCCTGGACGGCCTCGGCGACGTCGCGGCCGGCGACCGAGCCGTAAAGTTGGCCCGTCTCACCCGCCTGGCGGATCATGATGTAGGACTGGCCGTCGATCTTGTCGGCGACCTTCTGCGATTCAGCCTTGTTCTTCTCGTTGCGGGCCTCGATGGCGGCGCGGTCGAGTTCGAACTTCTCCAGGTTCCTGGAGGTGGCGCGAAGGGCCTTTTCCCGCGGCAGCAGGAAGTTGCGGGCGAAGCCGTCCTTGACGGTGACGACGTCGCCGATGGCGCCGAGGTTTTCGACGCGTTCGAGCAGAACGACCTTCATCTTACTTCACCACATAAGGCAGGAGGGCCAGATAGCGGGCGCGCTTGATGGCCTTGGCCAGTTCGCGCTGCTTGATCTGGGACACGGCGGTGATGCGCGAGGGCACGATCTTGCCGCGTTCGGAGATGTAACGCTGGAGCAGCTTGACGTCCTTGTAATCGATCTTCGGCGCGCCTTCGCCCGAGAACGGGCAAGTCTTGCGGCGACGATTGAAGGGACGGCGCGGGCCGGCCGAGGCGTTGACGGGCGTGCCGGGCACGTTTGCGGAGGTGTCGGTCATATCTGTGATCCTTCCTTACGCGGCCAGGTCGGCGTCGTCGCGGGGACCACGCTCGCGCTCGCGTTCACGCTCGCGCTCACGACGGGCCAGCAGCGGCGACAGTTCGAGGTCGAGCTCTTCGACACGGACGGTCAGCCAGCGCAGGACGTCTTCGTTGATCGACAGCTGACGCTCCACCTCGGCCATGGCGGCCGGGGGGCAGTCGATGGCCAGCAGGGAGTAGTGCGCCTTGCGGTTCTTCTTGACCCGATAGGTCAGGTTGCGCAGGCCCCAGTACTCGATCTTGGCGACGGAACCGCCGCCGGCCACGATCAGGTCCTTGATGGTGTCGTTCAGGGCTTCGGCCTGTTGCGCGCTGATATCCTGGCGCGACATGACCGTGTGCTCGTAAAGAGCCATTCGTTCGTCTCCCTTGTGGGGCGTCGGCGCCGATGGACCGGGTAGTCCTGTTCGACGATGGCTCCCGGGGCGGCGGCCGGGATGACGTCCCGAACCCTTTGGAGTTCCGCTCCGGGACCGAGGCCCTGGAAAGCGGGCGCGTATAGGGGAAAAGGAGCCAGGGAGCAACCGCAAACCCGCCCGGCTTGCCCGACGCGGTCAACCGGCCTAGGCCTGCGCCGATTTCGGCAATAACGGACCCCGCCCATGACCCTCGCCCTCCTGTTTCCCGGACAAGGCAGCCAGGCGGTCGGCATGGGGGCGGCGCTGGCCGACGCCTTCGGATCGGCGCGCGATGTGTTCGCCGAGATCGACCAGGCCCTGGGTCAGGATCTGTCCGGGTTGATGCGGAACGGGCCCGAGGATCAGCTGACCCTGACCGAAAACGCCCAACCGGCCCTGATGGCGGTGTCGCTGGCGGTCATCCGGGTGCTGGACAAGGAGTTCGGCGTCGCCATCGACAGGGCCGCGTTCGTCGCGGGTCATTCGCTGGGCGAGTATTCGGCCCTGGCGGCAGCGGGGGCCTTGTCGATCGCCGACACAGCCCGTCTTCTGAAGCTGCGCGGTCAGGCGATGCAGCGCGCCGTGCCGGTGGGGCAGGGCGCGATGGCCTCCCTGATCGGACCCAAGACCGATCTGGCGCTGGCCGAGGCCGCGGCGGCGGCGGGGGCCGAGGTCGGCGTCTGCGTCGTCGCCAACGACAACAACAACGGCAACGTCGTGATCTCGGGCGACAAGGCCGCCGTGGATCGTGCCATTGAGAAGGCCAAGGAACTGGGCGCCCGCGCCATCCCGCTGAATGTCTCGGCCCCCTTCCACTGCCCCCTGATGCAGCCTGCGGCCGATGAGATGGCCACGGCGCTGGCATCGGCCGCGCTCCATGGGCCTGCGGTTCCTGTGGTGGCCAATGTCACGGCCGGTCCCGTGTCGGACGCCGACACGATCCGCCGCCTGCTGGTCGAACAGGTCACCGGCCGCGTCCGCTGGCGCGAATCCATGGAATGGATGGCGACGCAGGGCGGCGTGACCCGTTTCGTCGAGGTCGGCTCGGGCAAGGTCCTGACCGGCATGGCCAAGCGCATCGCCCCGGACGCCGAAAGCCTGGCCCTGAACTCGCCCGAAGACATCGAGGCGTTCGCCAAGGGTCTCTGACCCTTCCGCTCATCCCGGCGAAAGCCGGGACCCAGTTCTTTGGGAGAGTGGACGTATCAAGCTGCGCACTGCTGGTGATCCCGGCCGTGGCGTGAACGAAAACACTGGGTCCCGGCTTTCGCCGGGATTAGCGGAGAGTTTGATGTTTGATCTAACAGGCAAGACCGCCCTCGTGACCGGGGCCACCGGCGGCATCGGAGGCGCGGTCGCCCGCGCCCTGCATGCCCAGGGGGCCACCGTCGTCCTGTCCGGCACGCGTGAGGCGGTGCTGGCCGAACTGGCCAAAGAGCTGGGTGAACGCGCCCATTTCGCCGCCGCAAACCTGTCGGATGCCGAGTCGGTCGATGGCCTGGTGGGCCGGGCCGAAGAGGTGGCGGGCACCCCTCTGGATATCCTCGTGGCCAACGCCGGCATCACCAAGGACGGCCTGCTGATGCGGATGAAGGACGAGGACTTCCAGTCCGTCATCCAGATCAATCTGGAGAGCTACTTCCGGCTCGCCCGCGCAGCGGTGAAGGGGATGATGAAGCGCCGTTCGGGCCGCATCATCGGCGTCACCTCGGTCGTCGGTGTCATCGGCAACCCGGGCCAGACCAACTATTCGGCCTCCAAGGCCGGGATGATCGGCTTCTCCAAGTCGCTGGCCCAGGAGGTCGGCAGCCGGGGCATCACGGTCAACTGCATCGCTCCGGGCTTCATCGCCTCGCCCATGACCGACGTGCTGAACGATCAGCAACGCGAGGCCATACTGGGGCGCATCCCGGCCGGGCGTCTGGGCACCGGTGACGAAATCGCAGCGGCCGCCGTCTATCTGTCGTCCAACGAAGCCGCCTACATCACGGGGCAGACCCTGCACGTGAACGGCGGCATGGCGATGATCTGATGATTGTCCTCCGGTATCTGGCGACGATCCTGTGCGGCCCGCTGCTCCTGATCGGTATCATCTGGGTCCTGCAGGGCCTGAACATCCTCCCGGGCAGCTTCATGACCGGCCAGATCATCTGGGCCGTCTACGGCGCGCCCATGGCTCTCGCCGGTGCCGGCTTGCTCTGGTGGGTCAATCGTCGTCGGGGATGACAGGCTGTTACGGCCTATTTCCACCCGCCGGGGGTGTGCTAAAGGGCTCGGCAACCGGCTGGGCCAGCGAGCGTCGCCCCTTGCACAGTCGGAGCCGTCGTCTTACGGCGAAACCGAGATCAAACGCCGCCCATGGCGGCCCTAGAAGGCAGAGACACCCATGTCCGACACCCTGGAACGCGTCCGCAAGATCGTGATCGACCACCTGGACGCCGATCCGGACAAGGTCACCGAAAAGGCCAGCTTCATCGACGACCTCGGCGCCGACTCGCTCGACAACGTCGAACTGGTCATGGCCTTCGAGGAAGAGTTCGACATCGAGATCCCCGATGACGCCGCTGAGCACATCCAGACCGTCGGCGACGCGGTGAAGTTCATCGACGAGAAGACCGCGGGCTGATCCCGCCGTCTCATCGGCTTTCAATGGCCGCCTGACGCTCCTAGCGGAGACGTCCGGCGGCCATTACTGTTTCTGAATCACGCCAATACGGAGCTGGAGCGTCCCATGCGCCGCGTCGTCGTCACCGGTCTCGGCCTCGTCACCCCCCTGGGCAACGGCGTCGAACACAGTTGGAAGGGCATCGTCGAGGGTCGCTCGGGCATCCGGCCGATCACGACGTTCGATACCGAAGGCTATGGCTGTACCATCGCGGGCGAGGTTCCCTCGGTGGACGGTCGCGGCGGGGGCGCCCCCGGCCAACCGGGCGTGTTCGATCCGGACGCCATCATGTCGGCGAAGGAGCGCAAGCGCGTCGACGACTTCATCCTCTATGGCATCGCCGCCGCCGATGAAGCCCTGAACGATGCCGGCTGGCATCCCGAGTCTGACGAGGACCGCGAGCGCACGGGCGTGATGATGGGGTCCGGCATCGGCGGCCTTGGCCCCATCGCCGAGAACGCCCTGATCCTGCAGGAGAGCGGACCGCGTCGCATCAGTCCCTTCTTCATTCCGTCGGCGCTCATCAACCTCGCCAGCGGCCAGATCTCGATCCGGCACGGGCTGAAGGGACCCAACCACGCGGTCGTCACCGCCTGCGCGTCGGGCGTCCACGCCATCGGCGACGCGGCGCGCATGATCGCGTTCGGCGACGCTGACGTCATGGTGGCCGGCGGGGCCGAAGCCACCATCGTTCCGATCGGCATCGCCGGCTTCCTCGCCTGCAAGGCGCTCTGCACCGCCTACAACGACACGCCGGAAAAGGCCTCGCGGCCCTATGATCGGGGTCATGCCGGCTTCGTCATGGGCGAGGGCGCGGGCGTTCTGGTCCTGGAAGAGTACGAGCACGCCAGGGCCCGGGGCGCGAAGATCTATGCCGAGATCATCGGCTACGGCATGAGCGGCGACGCCTATCACATCACCGCCCCGTCGGAAGACGGCGACGGCGCCTATCGCGCCATGAAGGCGGCGGTGAAGCGGGCGGGCATCGACGTCTCCGACATCGACTACGTCAACGCCCACGGCACCTCCACCATGGCCGACTGGATCGAGCTGCGCGCCGTCGAGCGCCTGATGGGCGAACATTCGGCCAACGTCACCATGTCCTCGACCAAGTCCATGACCGGCCACCTGCTGGGCGCCGCCGGGGCCATCGAGGCGGTATTCAGCGTGCTGGCGATCCGTGACCAGATCGCGCCGCCCACGATCAACCTCGACGACCCTGAACACGAAACCGCCATCGACCTCGTGCCACACAAGGGCAAGCCGATGGAGATCGACGTGGCCATGTCCAACAGCTTCGGGTTCGGCGGCACCAACGCCTCCATCCTCTTCCGCAAGGTTTCCTGATGGTGTTCGGGGGAACGCCGGGCCAGAAGCGGCCAGGCCTGATCGCGGCGCTGCTGGCGGCCTCGGCCACCGTCAGCCTGTTCCTGATCGCCGGCCTGGCCTGGGCCTGGAGCGTCTATTATTCGCCGGGTCCTCCCGCACAGAATGACGAGTCGACCATTGTGACCCTGCCCAGCGGGTCCGGCGTCTCGGCCATCGCCGCGCGTCTGAAGAATGCCGGCGTCATCCGTTCGGTCGACATGTTCAAGGCCGCCGCGACCCTGACGGGCGCCGATCGCCGCCTGCGCGCCGGCGAGTATGAGGTGCCCAGCCGCGCCTCGCTGAGGACCGTCATCGGCCTGCTGACGGACGGCCGGGTCGTACGCCACTTCGTGACCATCCCCGAGGGCTGGTCCTCGGCCCAGGCGGTCGACATCCTGAACGCTGAGACCCTCCTGACTGGCACCATCGACGAAATCCCCGAGGAAGGCTCGCTCTGGGCCGAGACCTATGAGATCACGCGCGGCGAGAGCCGTCAGGCCGTGATCGACCGCATGCAGCGCGCGGCCGAGGAAAACCTCGCCGAGCTCTGGGCGCGGCGCAGCGCCAATACGGTGGTTCGCACGCCCGAGGAAGCCGTGATCCTGGCCTCCATCGTGGAGAAGGAGACGGGCGTCGCGTCCGAGCGGCCCCGCGTCGCCGCGGTCTTCTCCAACCGCATCCGGCTGGGCATGCGGCTGGAGAGCGACCCGACCATCATCTACGGCATCACCAAGGGACGCCCCCTGGGCCGCGGCATCCGTCGCTCGGAGCTGGAACGCGACACGGGCTACAACACCTATCTGATCGACGGCCTGCCGCCGACGCCCATCGCCAATCCCGGACGCCAGTCGCTCGAGGCCGTGCTCAATCCTCCGCGTACGGACGACCTCTTCTTCGTGGCGGATGGGACGGGCGGTCACGCCTTCGCCCGCACCTACGACGAGCATCGGGCCAACGTCGCCCGCTGGCGGGCCATCGAGGCGCAGCGCGCTGGAGAGCCCGCCGAGGTCGTCCCGCCCGGGACTGATGCCGCTGCCGAGGCCACGGAGGGTGCGACGGCGACCCCCGCCCCGACCGGTGAGGCCGTCATCACCATGCAGCCGCCGGGGACCTTGCGTCCGGCCACGCCCGCGCGCACCACCGTGCCTGCCGCCAACACGCCCCAGAGTTAGAATGTCCAACGACCGCACCCCCCGTCGGGGCGTCCTCCTGATCGTCGCCAGCCCGTCCGGCGCCGGCAAGACCAGCCTGTGTCGCCGCCTGATGGCCGATCACGGCGGGCTGGAGCTGTCGGTGTCCATGACCACGCGCGGCATCCGTCCGGGCGAGGTGGCGGGCCGCGACTATCACTTCGTCGACGATGCTGAGTTCCAGCAGGGCATCGACGCGGATGCCTTCCTGGAATGGGCCGACGTCCACGGCAACCGCTACGGCAGCCCCAGGGAGCCCGTCGAGCGCGCGCTGTCGGAAGGTCGCGACGTCCTGTTCGACATCGACTGGCAGGGCGCCCGCCAGATCGCCGCCAAATGCCCCGAAGACGCCGTGCGCGTGTTCATCCTGCCGCCCAGCCTGGCCGAGCTGCGCCGCCGCCTCGTGACCCGGTCCCAGGACGCCGACGAGGTGATCGAGCGGCGGATCCGGAACGCCAAGGGCGAGATCGAGCACTGCGGAGAGTTCGACTACGTCTTCGTCAACGACGACTTCGACCGCTCGTATGCCGAGCTGGCCCACATCTACCACGCCGAACGCAGTCGCCGGTTCCGCAACACCTGGGTGGACGGCTACCGGTCGAGCCTCCTGGCCGAGAGCGTCTAAGCGACAACGGCCTGATCGAGGTAAGCTTCCCATGTCACCGCCTTGTCATCCCAGTTGCAAGACGCGCGGAACCAAGACCGGGCGATCTCTCGCTTCTGGTTCGCTGTATCCGGATCCTGCCGAATTGCCTCGATTTCCGCAGTCACTCCATCGACGAAACTCTCAACCCAGCCCAGACGATGCTTGACTAGCGGCAGCAGGCGCGCGTGGCCGCCTGACGTCTCGGGTATTGCGCCGAGTTCGCACGCGATGAGACGACAGCCAGAAAGCCCCGCCTCCATCATGGCGATGCAGGCTGACTCGGTGACCCGACTGGGGAATGCCCACAGGTCGGCTCTTCTCATTTCCTCTGCGAGGACAGGTTGGGGCAAGGCACCCCGAACCATCACGCCATCGAGCGCGGCAGCCCAGTCGTAGTAGATTGAGAAGCGGTCCTGATTCTGCGGGACTTGGTAAAGGCTTTGACCGGAACACACTGTGAGGGTCAATCCAGGAAAGCGGCGTCGCAAGGTCGGGAAGGCCGTGAGCAGAAAGTCGAGGCCGCGCCCCGGCGCACTCGCGAAGATCAGTCGGGGTGGTTCTCCTCGCTCGGCGAACGTGGGTTGGAGCGGTCGCTCTGACAGAAAGGCGGGGCAGGCACCGTTCCCGATGACGATGCCGGATTGGCCACCGTTGGCCATGTACGCGTTTTTCTGGTGATGCGAGACATAGACATGGCCATGCCAGGCTGATCTTTCGGGTTCGACGAAGTGGGGCCGAACGGTCGCGAAATCTGCGGCCAGATGCTGCCAGAGAATCCTCGGGGTTCGCACCTCGATCTGGTCGAGCTTTCCACCAATCGGAACAGACAGGACGATGATCCTGTCATGGGCGTTTAAGACGTCACGCAAGCGGTTGGCGTCGGTGCCCATGCACCTGACCCCGAGCACCTGATCATCATGCTTGCCATCCGAAAGCAGCGTAACCTCGTGCCCGCGTCTCGCCAGGGCCGCCGAAAGATAACAGGCTGCAGACTGAGTGCCGCCGAGGGGTTGATCGTACGGCGTGCGCGCCGTGTACGTCATCCCCGGTTGATCCAGAAAGACGATCTTCATAGCTGGTCTTGGAACCACGGCTCCATCCGTCGCAGCGCCTCCTCGATCTCGGGCGTCGACACGGCAAAGCTGAACCGCATGAAGCGGTGACCCTCGACGGGATCGAAATCGACGCCCGGCGCCGTCGCCACCCCGGTCTCGCGCAACAGGGCCTCGCAGAACCCGACGCTGTCCTGCGTCAGGTGACCGATGTCGGCCCAGATGTAGAAGGCCCCGTCGGGCGGGGCGATGGTCTTCAGCCCCAGCCGCGGCAGGGCCTCCAGCATCAGGCTGCGGTTGCGGCGATAGACGTCCAGATGGCCTTCCAGAACCTCGTGCTCGTCCATCGCCACCAGCCCCGCGTGCTGGCTCAGCGACGGCGGGGTCAGGAACAGGTTGCCGATATAGGCCTTGGCCGTCTCGATGTGGGGGCCCGGCACCAGCAGCCACCCCAGCCGCCACCCCGCCATGCTCCAGTACTTGCTGAAGCTGTTGATGATCATGGCCTCGGGCTCGAAGCTCAGCATCGTCGGCTGCGGCCCGACGTAGCTCAGGCCGTGATAGATCTCGTCGGAGAGGATCTGGATGCCGCGCCGGCGACAGACCTCGGCGATGCGGGCCAGTTCGTCCTCGGCGATCACCGATCCGGTGGGGTTGGCGGGGCTGGCGACGATGATGCCGGCGGGCGCGGGCTCCAGCGCCTCGATCGCCGCCGCCGTCAGCTGATAGTGCTCGGCCGGACCACAGGCGATCTCGACCGCCTGCAGGTTCAGCCCCTTCACCACATTGCGATAGGCGACGTATCCGGGCCGCGCCATGGCTATGCGGTCGCCGGGCCTGAACCGCGAGGACAGGGCCAGCACCAGGGCCGGAGACGCGCCACAGGTCAGCAACAGCCGCTCCGGCGACACCTCGACGCCGTATCGATCCTGATACAGCCGCGCGATGCGGGCCTTCAGCGGCGTGCTCTCCCAGTACCCCATGCCGTCGGCATCCAGGACGCGATGGGCCTGGGCGATCGCGCGGGGCGGGGCCCCGGTCGAGGGCTGCCCGAACTCCATGTGAATGACACTGCGCCCCTCGGCCTTCAGGGCATGGGCCAGACGGCTGATGACGATGGCGCGAAACGGTTCGATGGCGGCGGAGCTCATCGGGCAGGTTTAGCGGGTGGGGCCGCGAAGGGGGAGGGGGCTAGGCCGTGCCAGGTCCCACCGTGGACTTGGGGAATGGCTGCTTGTGGCTCAAAGCAGTCATTCGCACAGTCCGGTTTTGGGGTGGTGTACTTGGCTTGGATAGAAGTCTCAGAGATGAGCTTAGCCGTAGGCCACGCAAACAGCCCTGGTTGGGCTCCGCCGACGGCGTGGGAGCAATTTGGTCTGGCTCCGAACCGGACTTCGGCCCTCCCTCGAGCGTACCTTAGTCGGGTGGAAACACTGTGGTGATGAGGCTTGTCACGATCAGCACGCCGATCACCAGTGCGAGTTCCAGACGAACCGCCAGACGAAGGCGGCCCAACGCTCTCTCGTCGCGGTCGATAAATGGGGCGAGGAAGAAGCGGTTCGCGACCGCCAGACCCAGAAGGCCGCCGACCAAGGCAAGCTTCGTCAGTAATCCGCGATCATAGGCCCGAGTGAGGTCCAGCGAGAACTGCAGGACCTGGCCGGCGGTGGCCGCGCCCGCGATCAGGAGGCTCAGCACGATCCAGACGGCCTGATCGCTGAAGCGACGGGTCACGGCGGCGAATTCGTAGAGGGGCATTCCGCTTTCGCTGCGCACCAGGAACAGCAACCCTCCCGTCCACCAGGCGGCGGCGGCGAGGTGGATGGCGATGGTGATCGATCCGAGCGTCCCGGTCGCCGGGGCGTGCCCGACGACGGCGAAAGCGAGAACGGCCGCGAGCGCCACTAGCAGCTCCAAGACGGATGTCACGCCAAGGCTGAACGCCAGGCCCGCCGCCAGCGACAGTAGGAGCGCCAGCCCCACCGGGCCGTTCAGGATGGCCATGGCCAGATCGACGTCCAGGCCGGATCCGAGGCGCGCGAGGATCAAGCCGCCGGAAGCGAGCGCCGAGACGGCCAGAGCAGCCCCGACCGTCCTCCGGAAGTGTCTGGCCTGATGCCGCCGCTCAAGGAACAGGCTCCGTTCGAACAGAACGCTGCCTGCGGCGACGAGGGTCGAGGCGTAGAGGGCGAGCTTCAATAGCGGCGCAAGCCAGTCGAGCATGGCAGGTGAAACCGTCAGCGCACGACAAGGATGATCGTGCCTTCGACCGGATGGCCGTCTCGCGAAATGGCACGCCAGCGGATGGCGTTTCGGCCGCGCGGCAGGTTCGGCGCGGCGGCCGTGGTGAAGCGGGTCGCGCTGCCGGACGGAGTCATGCGCAGACGCCGCTCCCCGTCGGCCGTAACGACCCCGACCGACACCAGTCGGGTCGCCTCGTTGAAGTCCAGCGTGATCGACGGAGGCGAGGCCGTGAGCACGCTGCCGCTGGCAGGCGTCGAGGATCGCAGGGTGGAATGCGCCGGGGCCGCGCCGGCGACGAGGCTGGCCGCCCCGATCAGGGCGAGGGAGACGGTTCGACGGGTCGGAGGGGTCATCGGCTTTGCGTCCAGGGGTTGGCGTGGCGGGGGTCGTTCAGGAAGCGGTCGTCGGTCAGCGACCGCAGGAAGGCGATCAGGTCGGCTCGTTCTTCCGGCGTCAGGGTGAAGCCGGGCACGAAGGAACTCTTCAGCGGATTGTCGCGCCCGACCCCGGCGTAGGGGCCATCGACGATGGTGCGACCGCCCGCAGCATAGTGGTCGATCACTTCATCCAGCGTCTCGATGGAGCCGTCGTGCATATAGGGGGCGGTCACGGCGACGTTGCGCAGGCTGGGCGCGCGGAACCGGCCCATGTCCTCGGGCCGGCCGGTCAGCTCCATGACGCCCCGATTGTTCGGCGGATAGGCCCCCCGGCCATCCAAATTGTAGAGCCCGGTGTTGTGGAAGGCGATCTCGCCAACACGGTTGCGCTGGTGCAGGACGGTGTCGGAGAAGTGCAGCCCGTTGTGGCAGTGATGGCATTCCAGCCGCTCGCTGAAGAACAGGGCCTCGCCCCGGATCACCGCGTCCGAGACGGCGTCGACGTCGCCGCCGTATCGATAGCGATCGTAGGGTGAATCGATCGAGATCAGTGTCCGCTGAAAGGCCGCCAGGGCGCGGGTCACCGTGGCCAGGGTGATCGCGCCGTCGGCCTCGGGAAAGGCCTCTGCGAACAGGGTGCGATAGATCGGAACCGCAGCCAGCCGTTCCATCACCTCGGCGTCGCGCCCCGCCAGACCCAGTTCGTGCGGCTCCTGTCCGATCAGGGGCGTGAGCGCCTGCTGCTCCAGCGTGTGCAACAGCGGATTGGCCCACGTCAGCCGGGGGACATAGCCGACATTGGCAAGGGACATGGAATTGCGGGGCGTCAGGTCGCCGTGAACGCCCGGCGACAGGGCGAGGCCGTCGGTGAAGGCCTTGTCTTGCTCATGGCAGCTGGCGCAGGCCATGGCCCCGTTGATCGACAGCCGTGTGTCGTAGAACAGATGTCGCCCCAGCTCCACCTTGGCGGGCGTCGTCGGGTTGCCTTCCGGCTCCAGAGGCGCCGGTGCCCAGGCGGGCAGCCCGAAGTCGTAGGCGCTGACGGTATAGTCTCCGAGCGGCCTCAGCCCTCCACCGACGGCCCAGGCGAGAAGGAGCGGCGCGGCCAGGGCGGCGAGCCACGGGCCGACCCGCGGCCGTGGCTTCTGGGGGCGGTCCCTGTCGTCCCAAGGGTTGGAGGGCGGTAGGGTCATGGTTGCGATCAGGGGGCCGGGGCCACCCGGACGAACCGTTGCCCCTGCGACGGCTGGCCCCGGAACGTCAGACCGAGCCGATCGAAGATGCCCACGCAATCGGTGTCGGCATCCCCGGACATGCAGCCCGACGGCGTGTCCGGCGTGTTGACGGTGACGTCGGTATCGGCCAACAGCGCCGCCAGGTCGAACACGACCACCTCGCGGGCGGGGTCGAAGTTCGCCAGGCGGATTGTCGCCCGGTTGGGAGTGGCGCAGGGGCTTTCGGGGGCCACGCGCGGAGAGCCCGATCCGCAATCGACGCTGCCCAGGTGGATGGAGAAGCCGCTCGCGCCATGTCCGGCCATCGCGCCCGGGGCCAGTGCGGACCGTCCGGTTTCCAGGTCGATGGTGGTGAACTTGTAGCCGTATCTCCAGGCCCAGGTCAGGGCACTGAAGTTCAGCGGTGCCTCCGCCAGGGTGGGATCCTGATGGTTCAGCGCAACCGGCACGCCGATGTCGAAGACCAGACCGACGTAATCGCCCGCCTCCACAGTCCCCCGCAGCACGGTGTTGGTCGCTGGATTGCCGTTGCAGTTGCCGGTGGCGTTCTCGAAGTCCAGCAGGGCGACCTCGGCGCTCTGCCACACTCCGTCGGGCGTCAGGGCGAAGGGGTGCTCACCGCCCTGACGGTCGATCAGACGAACCTGCGAAACATAGATGCGGAAGTCCTGAAGCTGGACGTCGGCCTGCGTAGAGCCGATGTCGGCGACGCGGGTCCCGCAGGCCAGGGGCTGCTCGCCCGCGCGGGCGTCGAAGCGGATGACGACGGGGTCCGCCGCCGCCACATGGGTCGCCGACGTCAGCGAGCCAGCGATGAGCGCCAATCCGGCGAGGGCGGTATGGGCGAATGAGCGGTGCATGGGGGTCTCGATCTTCATGGAGGATCAGGCCGGGATCGCGGCCAGGGTATCGCGAATTCGTCCGGGGAAGGAGGCATACATGGACTGCATGATCTCCCGAACCTCCGGCGAGGCGGTGCGCAGCGAGCCGGCGTTGAACGGCGGATCGGGGTCGTATTCGCAGCCCAGCTGGGTGCCCTCGGCATAGAGCCGGTCGCGCAGCTCCGCGACCATGGTCAGGCCGAAGTCCAGACCGGCGGTGACGCCCGCCCCGGTGATGCGGTTGCGATCCCGCACCACCCGCTCCGATACGGGCGTGGCCCCCACATCGGACAAGGTCTCGAGCGCCGCCCAGTGGCTGGTGGCGCGATAGCCGCGCAGCAGACCCGCCGCTCCCAGGATCAGCGATCCGGTGCAGACCGAGGTGACGTATTGCGCCCGCGATCCCCGGTCCGCGACGAAGTTGCGGGTCTCGTCATCCGCCATGGCCGCGAGCGTGCCCGCGGTGCCGCCCGGCACGAACAGCACCGTCAGATCGGCGGGCACGTCGGCGAAAACGGCATCCGGCACGATGGTCACGCCGGTGTCGCTGGTCATGGGATCGCGGGTCTTGCCGACCAGCTGGACCGTCGCCCCCATCAGGGCGGCGAACATGTACTGAGGGCCTATCAGGTCCAGGATGGTCATGCCGGGATAACAGAGCATGGCGATCTTGTCGGGCTTGACCCAGCCCTCGGGCATGGCGTGCGCCATGTCCTGGGCCCGGGTCGGTCGACCGGCGGCGGTCAGGGCGGCGGCAAGGCCCGCGAACAGGGCCGCGCGACGGTGAAGCGAGAGCTGGGTCATGTTTGTCTCTCCCGATCAGAAGCGATAGCCGAGGCTAAGCCAGGCCGACCGGGGCGTGCCCGGACGGACTACGGCCTGGGCCAGGTACTGATAGGGGATGAAGTAGGCCTCATCGAACAGGTTCTCGACCGACAGCCCCAGACGCCATTGACCGAAGTCGTAGCTGGCCTGGGCGTCGGCGACGACGTGGCTGTCGCCGCGCGCGCTGTTGGGCAGGGTGATCTCGGCCGCCGAGGCCGCCGTCAGACCCGCGCCGATGCCAAGTCCGTCCAAGGTGCCGGTGAAGCGATACCGCGCCGCGACCCGCCCCGCATGCTCGGGCACGCGCGGCAGGCGGTCGCCGACCGTGGCAGGGTCGGTGTCCCGGCCGACCTGGGCGTCGGTATAGGCATAGGTGGCCAGGACCGACCACTGTGGGCTGGGTTCCCAGATCAGGTCGAGCTCGACGCCCTTGGCCTCCTGCTCTCCGGTCTGGTTGGAGGAGAAAGGGGTGGTCGGATCGGGGGTTGGGACGTTCTCCCTCGTCTGGGTAAACAGGGCGATGGTGCCGGACAGTCCCAGGTCGCGGTCGGCGAACTTGACCCCGACCTCGGCGTTCTCGGACGTCTCCGGCTTGGGCGGGGTGCCGCCGCCGTTGAAGAACAGGCTGAGCCGGGAACCCGTCGCCCATCCGGCGTAGACCGAGACAGCGTCGGTCACATCGAACGTCACGCCCAGCCGGGGGTCCAGCTGGTCCTCGGCCACATCGTTGGTTCCGCCCTGGATCTCGGTCAGGTCCAGCCGGCTCCAGCGCAGTCCGGCCAGCACATGCAGCCGCTCGCCGATGGTCAACTGATCCTGCACATAGACGGCGGTGGTGCGGTACTCGTTCTGGAACACCGTCCCGATCGGCGGCACCGAGGTGAAGGGCACGTCGCTGTTCGGATTCGCGTAGTCGATCACCCCGATCGGCGCGAAGCCGAAGGCGGTCGCCCCGTCATAGTTCGTGGCGTCGTACTGGACGCCGGCCAGGAGGACGTGTTCGATCGGCCCGGTGCTGAAGCGCGCCGTCAGGCTGGCGTCCGCCGTCCACTCGCCGATCTCGACCGGCAGCCAGCCGCGGATGATCGGATAGGAGGTCCCCGTCGGCGGGAAGAAGGCGAAGAAGGGGAAGCTGGCGTATTCGTTGAACTCGCTCTCATAGCGACGCAGCTGGAACGTCCCGCTCAGGGTGTCGCTGAACTGGTGATCGACGATGGCCGTCAGCATGCGGTTCTCGACCTCGGTGCGCGGCGCGTCGGTCGCGCCCGAGAAGCGGAACGGGTCAACGCCCGGAAGGCCCGCCACGGCGGCCGGCAGGCCGGCGTACTCCAGCTGTTCGGTGCGGTTGTAAGCGCCCAGCAGGGTCAGCTGGGTATCGCCCAGATTCAGGGCGAAGCTGGGATTGACGACGATGCGGTCGACCGTGACCCGGTCGATGGCGTCCTCGGCGTCGGTGATCTCGGCCGAGATGCGCAAACCCGCGCGGTCGTTGATCGGCAGGTTCAGGTCCGCTGATCCCTGCAGGGTGTCGAAGCTGCCGAGGCGGAAGCCCAGAGCCCCCGACCGCTCGGCCTCGGGCCGCTTGCTGACCAGGTTGATCAGGCCGCCGACCGGCGCGCCCGTGCCGCCGCCGAACAGGGTCGAGGTCGGGCCCTTGGCCACCTCGATCCGCTCGACGCCCGCCAGGCTGGAGGGGTCCGCCACGGCCGTGTCGCCATAGGCCACCAGACCGTCGAGGAACACCTCGGACTCGAAGCCGCGCACGATGGGGTTGGCCAGCACAGCCTCGGACGGCAGGGCCGGAATGACGCCCGAGACGTTGCGTGTCGCGTCGGCCAGGGTGGTCAGCTGCTGCTCCTCGATCAGGGTCGAGGTCAGGACCTGGATCGACTGCGGCGTCTCGCGGATCGGAACGGGCAGGCGCAGCGTCGAGGCGGTCTCGGCGGAATAGTCGGACCGGTCGCCAGTCACGACGACCTCATCCAGACGCCAGGTCTGGGGTTCGGCATCCTGGGCGAAGGCGGGCGTGCTCGCGGCGGCGAGTAGCAGCGCCAGCGGCGCTGCGGAAAGTTTGAGAGACATGGAGATTCCTGAATCAGGGACAGTCGGGCACGCGGCCGGAATCGGCGCGTACGGAGGATCGGTCGGTCTGGTTCAGGTCTGGGGTGGCGCGGTGGAGTGCGGTCGCGGCGGACCTCGCGCGGGTGGCGGGGCCGCCGCATGTTGCAGGACGACGAGGTTGGCCGGACGCGTGGTCGGTGTCCCGCCGCGCTCGATCACTGGCGGCGCAGGCAAATCTGCGGTGAAGGCCAGGACGCAGGCGGCGCACTCGGCCCCCGCCATGCCCTTGGACCCGCCGTGCTCGTCGTCGACGCCGGTGGCGATGGTCTTGGGACCCTCGGCCGAGCAGATGATGAGGGGCTGGCCGGGCGTGGAGGCCGCGAGCGCCGCGAAGGGCAGCAGCGTCCCGAACACAATGGCGAACGTCGCCGCCAGAAAGGCCAGCGAGCGCGCGATCGACCAGGTTTCGGCCTGCGGACGGGTCACGCCGGCGCGTTAGCGGATGCGGGCGGGTTTGGGAAGCGCGGCTATTCGCCCGTCTAGCTCAGCCCCGCCCAACGCCAACGACGGTCTCGAGCGGGACAGAAGGAAGTAGACCTTGCCGGGCGACTCGAATGTCGCCTTTCTGGTATAGCAACGATGTCTGACCCTGGCGCTGACCTGCCTCACCCCACTCCAGCCGCTAGCCTCAGGAACCCTGCAATATCGATGGTCTCGGCGCGTGCGTCCGGGTCAACTCCGGCCGCTTCACACAGCCCCGCCCCGCCCAGCGTCTTCAGGCTTGAGCGCAGCATCTTGCGACGTTGGCCAAACGCGGCCCCTGTCACCCGTTCCAGACGCTTGAGCAGCTCCGGCGCGGGCCGGTCCTCGCGGGGGACCAGGTGGACCACGGCAGAGGCGACCTTGGGCGGGGGGGTGAAGGCGGCGGCGGGCAGGTGCATGACGATCTTCGCCGTCGCGGTCGCCTGGGCGATGACGGCCAGGCGGCCGTAGTCGTCGTCGCCCGGCTGGGCCACGATGCGCTCGGCGACCTCCTTCTGGAACATCAGCGTCAGGGCGCAGGGCGTCCACGGCCCCGTCAGCCACTTGATCAGCAAGGGCGTGCCGACGTTGTAGGGCAGGTTGGACACCAGATGCGCCGGGCCGTCGACCAGATCGGCCTCGCGCACGCTCAGGGCATCGCCCTCGACCAGGGTCAGTCGACCGGACCCGTCGTCCAGCTCGGACAGGAGCGGAAGAAAGCGCGGATCCTTTTCCACCAGGACCAGCCGGGACAGATCGCTTTCCAGCAGGGCGCGGGTCAGTCCGCCGGGACCGGGGCCGACCTCGATGACCGCGCGGCCCTGAAACGGACCGGCCAGGCGGACGATCTTTCGCGTGACGTTCAGGTCCAGCAGGAAGTGCTGGCCAAAGCTCTTCTTGGCCAGAAGGCCGTGGGCTTCGAGGGATTGGCGCAGGGAGGGCAGGTCGGTCACCGGCCGGTGTTAGCCCCTCGTGCGGGCCGCCGCCATCTCTGCCGCCAGCCGAATGGCCGCGATCAGGCTGTCGGGCCGGGCCACGCCCTTGCCCGCGATCTCGAAGCCCGTGCCGTGATCGGGCGAAGTGCGCACGATGGGCAGACCCAGCGTGGCGTTGACCCCGCCCCAGAAGTCCAGCGTCTTGACCGGGATCAGGGCCTGATCGTGATACAGGCACACGGCGGCGTCATAGGTCTTGCGCGCCTCGTCATGGAACATCGTGTCGGCGGGCAGGGGGTCGGTGATGGCGATGCCTTCGCCGCGCAGGGCCTCGGCGGCGGGCCTCAGCACCTCGATCTCCTGCAGGCCCAGCGCGCCGCTCTCGCCCGCGTGGGGGTTCAGCGCCGCCAGCGCCAGCCGGGGGCGGGCGATGCCGAAATCGCGTCGCATCGATTCGTGGACGACGCGGGCGGTGCGTTTCACCCGCTCGGCCGTGACCATCTCCGGTACCTGATCCAGCGGCAGGTGGATGGTGACCAGGCAGGCCCTCAGGTCTTTGGCGGTCAGCATCATCACCGGTCCGCGCGTGCCCTCGAAGGCGGCGTCGGCGGTCAGTTCGGCGATGAACTCGGTGTGGCCGGGAAAGCGGAATCCGGCGGCGTACAGCGGCGCCTTGGCGATGGGGGCGGTGACCAGGCCGGACGCCTCGCCCGCCAGGCACAGGTTGACCGCCCGTTCGATCCAGTCGGCGACGACGCCGGCGTTGCGGACATCCGGCGCTCCGGCGGTCACGGGCGCGGGGGCGGGATGATGCAGGACGGGCAGGGCGGTCGCGCAGGCCGACAGGGCCTCGGCCGGGTCATCGATCTCGACGACGGGCCCGCCCTGCGCCGCCAGCAGCCAGGCGTCGCCCAGCACGAAGAAGGGGGCCTCGCCTTTCAGCGCGGACCAGGCCCTGGCCACGATCTCCGGCCCGATCCCGGCGGGTTCGCCGAGCGACAGGACCAGGGGCGGCCGGGCCAAGGGTCTACTTGACCTCGATCAGGGCGTCGGCGCGCAGATCGCGGATGTAGCGACGCGCCAGCATGGCCAGGTTCTGGTTCTGCAGCCTGCCTTCGACTTCGCGGTACGAAGGGACCTCGGCGCCGCCGACGCGTCGCCCGCAGACGGCGACCAGATGCAGGCCAAGCGGCGTGCGCACCGGGCTGGAGACCGTGCCGACCTCGGCCGAGCGGGCGACCTGCTGGAACTGCGGCGCGAGGTTGGCGACATCGGCCTCGCCCAGGTCCGAGCCGAGCAGGCCGGCTTCCGACGACGTCCGCTGAAGCAGGTTGTCGCACGTCAGCTGGGGCCGAAGCGCCGTCAGCCGCGCCGTCGCGGCCGCCACCTCCGCCTCGCCCGCCGTCTCCGGCAGCTCGATCATCGCCTGCCTGAGCGTGACCAGGCTCGTCGCCGCCCCCGACCGCTTGTCCCGCATGTAAATGATGTAAACACCCCCCTCCACCGCAATCGGCCGCGACAGCTGGCCGACCTGCAGAGTGTCGAGTGCCGTCTGTAGTGCGGGCTGGACGGTGCCTTGGACAATCCAGCCGGCATCTCCGCCGCGGGCCGCCGAGGGAGCCGCCGAAAACTGACGAGCGACTGCCTGGAACGGAGCACCCTGGACCATCTGCGCGACCAGTTGTTCGGCCCCGTTGATTGCCGCCTGCTGTCCCCCAACGCGGCTTGCTTCAATATAGATTTCGCCAATCAGATACTGCGGACGCGAGGCTGCTTCCGAGAGCTGCCGCAGCGCTTGTTCGACTTGCGCGCGACTAACCCGGGCGCGCGTGTTGAAACGGCCGCCAACCAACTGACGCCACCCGATTTCGGTGCGCAGCTGTTGACGCATTTGCTCCGGGCGGATGCCGCCCTGGGCAAGAAAGCCCATGTATTGATCCGGCGTGACGCCGGCATCCTGAGCCATGCCGGTAATCTCCTGATCGACTTCTTCATCGGTCACGATCAGCGTTTCGTACTTTGCGATTTCCTGGGCTTGGAGACGCTCCTCGATCAGAGCCTGCAGGGCCTGTTGTTGGATGGCCGGGATGTTCTCTTCGGTCGGCTGAACCTGGCTCATCGCAATCACCGTCAGCATCCGCTGACGAAGATCGAAGCCGGTGATAATCTGGTCATTGACCGTTGCGACGATCCCGTCCGCAAGACGAAACTCTGGTGCCGCTGCTGCCGCAGTGGTTGGTGCCTGTTCAGCAGCAGGATCAAGAGTGCCGGCTGCGGGGGCACCCCCGGTCGTCGGAGCCGTCTGGGCGATCGCGGAGCCCGCGACCAACGCGGCCATCGCGACCCCGGTCGAAATACGCATCAAACCCATGGTCAGTCCTGGTTCCCTCGAAGCCTCGCGCATCGGTTCTGGACCGGGCGGGCGCTATCTTGACGCCTCATGCCTAACGCAGGCCGTTCGATCCATACCCTGACCCGCCAAAAGTGGCGAGGTTTAGACGGAAGAAGACGCCGTCGGACGGTCCGGTCGGCCTGACACGTGTGTTGTCGCGACGATATCCGACCTCGATACGGAAACAATCGTCGTCGAACAGCAAACCAACCTCCGAGCGGGTGATCAGGTCCCGTTCAAGGTCGGCGATGCCCGCGACCGTCACGCCCCAGTTGCCGTAAACGAACTGCTGGGCAGCCAGCTGAACAAACTCGTAGTTCCGATTTAGAGATCCATCCAGCGGGTTCGAGCGGTCAAGAATGTAGCTGACAGTTGCCAGATTGCGCCGACCCCATCTCCCGTCGATGGCCGCTTCGGCGCGGCGCAAGTCACCCGAGCCGTCGACCGTCGCGTGGCCCCAGCCGCGGATGCGATCGGACGGCTTGAACTCGCCCTGCACGACCCAATCCGAAGTCTGCGAGGCGAAGCCGGTTGGGTCATAGAGGCGGGACGGATCGTCGGGGATCGGAACACGAAAACCATCCTGTTCCGCGTCTCGCATGCTGCGGCCAACGAAAAAGCTCGCGCTGCGGCCCTGGTTCCAACGGATCGTCGTGCGAACCCCGGCGGTCAGGCGGATTCCGCCCTCCATCAGGTCATAGCCGGGGAAGCGATCGACGCGAAACAGAGACGACTCGTCGAGCTCGATCGTCTCGGCGTCCTCATTGGGAATGCGGGGATCGAGGTCGGGGTCGGTGGAGACCGAGAACTGTCCCATCGGCTCGACGATCAGATCAGCACCGTCCGCCAGTCGACGGATGAGTGGATAGCTGAAGTCCAAACCCACGGTAGCACGCTCGCGCGTGATGGTCTCGTTCTCCAGCCCCAGAACCGGAGGCAGGTCGTCGACGGAGTAGACATCGACCCGGCCGTCAAAGAAGGACTCGTAGCGGATGCCGGCCGGCGCGATGAAGGCGCGTCGCCAATCTACCTGGCCCGTCACCCGTCGGCTGTCGACGCCGGGCAGTCCAACCGTCGGGCCGGTGGGTATCACCTCGGGGCGGAGCACCGGGCTTCCGAAGAAACGCTCGCGATAGAGCGACACGGCCGATCCGCGCAGACGCAGACGCCCGCCCAGTACCGCAGCCTCAGGCTCCCATCGAACGTCGACCAGCGGCGCGACCAGCGGCAGCGCATCGTCGTCCTCGAACTCGTTCAGCGCGGGCGTAACGGGATCGAACCGCGACACCCGCAGCGACTGGATCGTGAACGCTGCCACCGACAGATACGACCGCTCAGTCTGGCGCTCGGCGTAGATCTGGCTGATCAAGCGGCGCTGGTCACCGTAGTAGAGGCCGTTGTCTGCGTATGGGTCCCGAATGTCGTAACGGTCGAACAAGGTCTTGTCCGATGTCCGTTCGGCAGTGAAACCCCAGCGCCAGGGCCCTGCCGGATCGAACCGGCCGTACCCCAGGAAGTAGCTGCGACTGGTACGATCGCCGAAGTCGACGTTGGATTCTGCGTCGCCGTCGCCATCCAGATCGAAGTCGCCGAAGTTGCGGGCATAGGTCGCGCCGCCACGCAGCACGATGATCCCATCGGCGAACCGGCGCCTCCACTGAAGGTTCAAGAACGGCAGGACGCGTGTGTTGAACTGAGGGCTGATCAACCAATCCTCAGAGGGAGAAACGACCTGGAGATAGGGCGTCTCGACAGACAGTCCTCGCCCGTCGTCGTAGTTTACTGTCGGCACCAGTAGACCAGAGGCCCGTTCGACCGTGGGGTCAGGATGGGCGAAGGCGGGCAGCCAGAAAACAGGTACGCCGCCTAGCTTGAACACGGCGTTGCGGTAGAGAACCGCGCGTAACTCCTCGTCCTGGATGACCTTTTCCGCCTGAATCGAGAGACTGGGTTCCCTGGGGTTTCCCTCGGCGTCGCAGATGGGGCAGGGCGTGAAGAGAGCATAGTTCAGCTCGTTGACGTTCTCGCTGCGACGTACGGCGGTGGCGGCCATCAGGCTGGCACCGTTGGCGAGGCGGGTGGCGAAGTCGACGGCGACGCCGGCGCGCAGATCTTCGTCTAATTCCAGATGGCTGGCGAAGACGCGATTGCCCTCAGGGTCCGTCAGTTCAACTTCCCCATCGGCCGTGCCGATCCCCTGGGCTATGTCGAACGTGATGGAACGGCCAATCAGGACAAGATCGCCATAACGAGCGAAGACGCGCTCGGACTCTCCGGTCGCCGAGACGACGTCACCGATCCGGCCCGCATTGTCGGCCTCAATGTACAGGGAGCCCGGTACAAGCCCGCCGGCGGTGGGCTGTGCGTCCGGCTGGCGCGGTGCGCCAGTCTGCGCTTCGGCCAGACTGGGCAAGCAGGCGAACGCTGCTGCTCCGGCAAGAAGGCGCAGGCGCAGAGCTCTGGTCATCGGGACGAAACAGCCGGGCCGCATGAAACTGGAAACCGCTCCTGATGGCCCCCGCCGGGGGGCGGCTTAGCCGTCTTCGGTATAGAACAGCAAGGTGAAGGCGGCGAGCGCCGTTAGAATGGCAGGGAGCCAGGCGGCGACGATCGGCGGAACCACTTCTGCCGATCCCATGGCTGCGGAGAACTGGTTCAGGAAGAAGAAGGCGAAACCCAGCAGGACAGCCGATACAGCCATACGCGCGAGGTCGCCCAACCGCATAAGGCGCAGCGAAAAAGCCGCCGCCAGAATGGTCATTGCTGCGAAGGTTAGGGGCGTGGACAGCAGCTGCTGGAAGCGAAGCTGGTAGGCCGTCGAGGAAAAGCCTGCGTCCTCGATTCGCCGGATCTGACCGGGCAAAGACCAGAAAGGCGTGGACTGTGGCCGGGCGAAGCGTTCGAACGCCTCCTCGTCAGCCAGCGCCGACGGCAGATCAAGCGTGGCATAGCGCATGGCGCGCTGACCGGTCTGGGCTCCTACGGCATCGAACAGCCGCCACCGCCCGGCCGACAGGTTGGCGGCCTCAGCGTCAATGCGCTCGGTAAAGGCGCGCCGCCCGTTTGGGTCGGTTGTGTAGATAAAGAAAGTCACGTCCAGTAGCCGGGCGTTCGCCCGATCCTGACGAGCCGCGCGGATCACCATCTGGCGGGGTCCATCGCCTTCGCGCAACCAGATCGCCTCTTGCTCCTCGCCGCTCATGATCGACCCTGAGATGCGCTGACGCTCCCGCTGGAAGAGACCGTCTCCCGATGCCGCCAAGGGGCCGATCGCAGTGACCGTCAGGATGCCGATGGCCAGCGCGGCGCCTGCGGCCGGCAGAACGAAGCGCCAGGCAGACACACCAGCCGCGCGCATGGCGACCAGTTCGGAGCGGCGATTCAAGCTGACGAAGGCCGCAAGCGTGCCAAAGAGGAAAACAAAGGGCAGGAGTTGGACGATCACCGCCGGACTCTTGACCAGCATCAGACCGAATATGCGCAGGGCCGACAAGTCTGTATCCGAGCCTAGGCCGCGCGAGATTTCGACAAAATCGATCAGCATGACCAGCGCTGAGATTACGCCGAGTGCCAAGGCCAGCGACCGCGCCAGTTGCACCAGAACATACCGTTCGATGCGGCCGAGCCGGAGTGCCTTCAGCACATGACTTGGGGCAGCCGAGAGGGATCCGAGGGCCGTCACGCGACGCGCGCCTTCAGCGCCGACACCGACCAGGTGCCGGGCCGCCGGGGCTTCAGCCCCCTGAACAGGAGCCTTAGCGACACTGCCGTTGCGGCGATGGGCAGAAGATATTGAAGGATATTCAGCCAGCTGTTCCAAGCGCTGGCAGCCACCACGGTATAGCCGATGATACGAACAAGCAGAAAGGCGGCCGAGGCTTGGGCAATCCGGCCAGAATATCCTGTGCGGCTAAAGGCTCCACCGAGGAGGGCTGTCAGCGCCATGGCCATCGCGGCAAGGGCATAGAGCGGAGAAGAAAGGCGAGCATGGGCCTCGGCCAGCAACTCCCCGCGTGAGCCGGCCGTCTCAACGAGCCGCGCTGACGGGTTGAATAGCTGGTCCAGATAGAGGTCCGTAGGCTTATAGCGCACTGCCTCTGTATCGGTGACGTACTGACCGAGCGGGAAGACGTATCCGTCGAAAGACAGCTGTTGGAGCACACCAGCCGGGCTGTACTGCTGCCAGGACCCTGCGCGCATTGTCAGAACCGGCTGGCCGTCAACCCGACCAAAGCGAGCCTCGGACGCGTCCCATGTCGTCACTTCATCCTTGTCCTCGATGTAGATGAAGAGGTTCTTGAGCAAGCCGTTCTGCCCGATCTCCTGAACATAAACCGTAAGTCCGTTCGGTCCCTGGACAAAGCGACCCTCCTCAACGAGCAGGGCAGCAAGATCGGTTCGAATTTCGAAGGCCTGATCTCGCGCCTCGCGTTGGGCCCAAGGCTGAACGAAGACGTTGGTCACCAGCATGACGACCGTGACAATGGCTGCCAGCCGCGCGCCCGGCTCAACCATGCGCCAGCGGCTCATCCCGGACGCATAGGCCGCCGTCAGCTCCTGCTCTCGCTGAAGTCGCGTCAAGGCAATGAGGGTGCCGACAAACAGGCCGATGGGCAGGATTACGGCAAAGAGCTGGGGCACGGCCAGCAGTGTCAGCTTCAGCATGACCCAGACGCTCTGGCCTCGCTCCACTATGACTTCCAGTTGGTCGAGGCTCTGCGACAGAATGCCGATTCCAGCCAGCGAGGCGCATGCCCCGATGACGGGTAAGGCGATCTGTCGGAAAAGATAGCGCTGAATCAGGGTCATGCGGGCGATTTAGATCACCCGTTGCGGGCGCGGACGTTGCGGCGCATCTAATACACGCGCTGGCGAGCCGCCGACAATGGCGGCTATAGCCAAGCTTCACAGTATCAACGACCGGGCTCGAACCCGGCTGGAGTGTGTTTTGCCCCTCACGATCGATTTCGTCGCCGACGCCCGCCGCGCAGGCGCTCTCGCTATTCTCGTCCATGACGGCCGTGCGCTGGCCGGGGCGGGCACCGATTATGATGCCATTGCGTCTGCCGCCCTCACCAAGGCGATGGGGGCCAGCCGCTTTAGCGGTGCCATAAACTCTACGATTCTGGTCGCGGCCCCGGCGGGGCTCGATGCGGATCTGGTGGTGCTGAGCGGCGCGGGCGACGAGGGCAAGTTCGACGATCTGGCCCTGGAGGCGGCGGTGGGTTCGGCCTACCATGCGGTCAAGCTGTCGGGCCTGGAGGCCCTGACGATCGACCTGTCGCATCTTTCGGCCCAGCAGGCCGCGCGCGCCGCTTTCGCCGTGCGTCTGGCCGCCTATCGCTTCGACAAGTACCGGACCAAGGAAAAGCCTGAGAAGGTGCCTTCCATCACGGCGTTGCACATCGTGACCCAGGACGCCGGCGCAGCTCGTTCGGCGTTTGAGCCAATGAGCGCTGTCGCCGACGCCATCTACTTCTCACGCGACCTGGTCGCTGAGCCTGCCAACGTCCTCTACCCGGAAGAATTCGCCCGCCGCGTCAAGGCGTTGGAGCCGCTCGGCCTGAAGGTCGAGATCCTTGGTGAAGAGGAGATGCGCAAGCTTGGCATGCATGTTCTCCTTGGTGTCGGGCAGGGTTCCGTTCGCGAGAGCCAACTGGCCGTCATTCAGTGGAACGGCGGTAAACCAGCCGATCAGCCGATCGCCTTTGTCGGCAAGGGTGTGTGTTTTGACACCGGCGGCATCTCGATCAAGCCGGCCGAGGGCATGGAGGACATGATCTGGGACATGGGCGGCGCAGCCGCCGTCGCTGGTGTGATGCATGCGCTGGCGGGCCGCAAGGCAAAGGTCAACGCTGTGGGCGTGCTGGGCCTTGTTGAGAATATGCCCGACGGAAACGCACAGCGTCCAGGCGATATCGTCAAGTCGATGTCGGGCCAGACGGTCGAGGTCATCAACACCGACGCCGAAGGTCGCCTCGTCCTCGCCGACGCCCTTTGGTACACGCAAGATCGCTTCAAGCCCAAGTTCATGGTCGATCTGGCGACGCTCACGGGTGCCATGATCATCTCGCTGGGCCTGGACTACGCCGGCGTCTTCTCGAACGACGACGATCTGGCCAACGCCATCCTGGCCGCCAGCCCCAAGGTCGGGGAGAACGTCTGGCGTATGCCGATGCCGCCGCAGTACGACAAGATCATGGATAGCGTGAACGCTGATGTGAAGAACTCGGCCGGGCGCGACGGCGGGTCCATCACGGCCGCCTTGTTCCTGCAGCGTTTCGTCAACGGCCTGCCTTGGGCCCACCTCGACATCGCACCGGTGGCCTGGGTCAACAAGTCGACGCGACCAACGGTGCCGGACGGCCCGGTGGGCTGGGGCGTGCGCCTGCTCGACCGAATGGTTGCCGATACCTACGAGAGCTGATCCACGTGGCGGAGGCGTCCGGCGAGGTCTGGTTCTATCATCTGGAGCGGTCGACTCTGGACCAGGTACTGCCGGAACTTCTGGACCGGACGCTTCAGCGAGGTTGGCGTGCAAGGGTGCGGATCGCGGATGCCGATCAGAGGCGAGAGATCGACGAGCGCCTATGGACCTGGCGGGACAACGGCTTCCTGGCCCATGGGCTGGCTGACGAGCCCCACGCGAAACGCCAACCGATCCTGCTGACCGGTGATCATGCGAACCTGAACGGTTCACAGGCGCTGTTCATCGTGGATCAGTCAGACATGAGCCTGTCAGAGGAGTTCGAGCGATGCTTCATCATCTTCGATGGCCGGGACGAAGCGGCCCTCAGCGTGGCGCGCGGGCGCTGGAAGTCGCTGAAGGAGCAGGGGGCGAACCTCGCATACTGGAAACAGTCGGACGAGGGGCGCTGGGAAAAGGCGGCCTGATCGCCGCGCTTGTGCTGGCTGCCTGCTCATCGACACCACCCGCGCCGACGGTTCCGGTGGCGGTGGAGCCGGCAGAAGAAAACCAGCCAGTCGGCAGCCGCATGCCCGATGGCGACGAAGATCTCTGCAAGGCGCAAGACCTTCAGTATCTAGTCGGGCGGCACCGAAACGAGATCCCGGTCCCGGTCGAGATTGTCAACCGGCGGGTCACCTGTACCACCTGCCCGGTGACGATGGACTTTTCGCCCTACCGGCTGAACATTTTCTACAACGCCGATACGCAGCTCGTGGAGCAGGTCCGATGCGGATGATCTTGGCGCTCGCCGCAAGCGGCGCTCTGGCCGCCTGTGCGCCCCCGCCCGAGCCAAGCTCTCCAGGAACTCGGCCCGGCCGGTGCGACCCTGCAGCCGCCCAGACGCTGATCGGGAGCCATGTCGGGGCGGTGACGTTCCCGGCCGGGGCCAACGTACGGATCGTGTGCACGACCTGCCCAACGACTCGGGACTATCGGCCGGACCGGCTGAACGTTCGCTTTGAAGAGGTCTCGGGGATCATCCGCAGTGTTGACTGCGGCTGATCCCGGCCGAAACTGCTCTACCAGCGCCAGGCGTTATAGATGGCGTCGATGATGTAGCCATCGTAGTTGTCGATCAGATAGACGGTATTGTCGACGGCGACCCACCGGGTTCCTCGCGGCGGATAGCCCAGGCCATAGGTCCGGTAGTCATCCAGCCGGTAGCGCCAGAAGACCGACGGCAGGAAATCGCCAACACCCCAGCGCTGGCCGAAGTAGTTCCTCGGAACCGAGTAGTAGCCGTGGTTCGGCGCGAAATAGTAGCCGTAACGGTAGCCGGAGTATCCCCGGAAGCGGCGATCGTTGCGCCACCAGTCGTTCGATCGGCCCCGATACCAGTCGCGGCGCCAGTCGTTCTGGTTCCAGCGGTAGTTGAAGCCGTCATAGTCACGCCAACCGTTACGACCATTGTTCCAGTGGCGTCCGCCATCGTTGTAGCGGTCCCGGTCCCAGCGGTCATTGTTACCGCCGCGATTCTCGAAGTCGCCGCGAACATTGTGGCAGACCAGCCGGCCATTATCGTTTCCGATGTCGCTGGAAGAACAGCGGGCCAGTTCGATGGATGTGCCGCGCACATTGCCGCGCGTGTCGCGACAGTCGGCATAGAGCCGACCCTGATTCACATACGAGCCGCTGCAGCTATCGGCGAAACTGCCGCGTGGCGCGACGCGCTGGGGCTCGTCCTGCGATGGTGCATTTTCTCGACCGCCGCCGTTCAAGAACGCTTCGCGATCGCGTCGCTCATTGCCGCGATCCCAGTTCTGTCCGTCGTTGCTGCCAAGGTCATCCTGTCCATCACGGTTCCAGCCGCCTCCGGGGTTCTGACCTGGCTGTTCGATGACTGGAGGCGGTGGAACGGGCGTAGTCCAACCGCCGCCAATGTCGCCACTGCCACGGTTCCAACTCCCGTCATCGCCCCGGTCTCTGCGGCCTCCGTCGCCGTCGCCTCCTCGATCCCGCCGATCTCCGCCTTCGCCTCTACCATTCCGACCTCCACGATCCTGCACCGGCTCTATGCGCGGGCCGTCATTCCAGTTCTGCACGGGGGGGGCTGACGGCGCATCCGGCTGATAGGTCGCGCCGAAATCGTTGGGCGGAGGGGCCTCCTGCTGTGCCTCGTCCTGGGCCAGAGCCATTGCAGGCAAACCAGCTGCGAGGGCCAGTGCGGCCGTGGCGGCGAAGGCCTTCAACATCGATCCCATTCTCATCTGTCTCCGCACGCCGATCGTCGGCGGCTGAAACGGACCGTCAGCCTTGGTCCATGAATGGTGCCTGAACGCCGTCCGCTGGCTTGCGTCGATCTGGACTATTGCCCAGATCAGCTTCCCGCGATGCCTGAGGAGAAGCTGCGATGACCGCCCCGATAGAGCTCTGGTACTGGCCGACGCCGAATGGCTGGAAGATCTCCATCGCGCTGGAGGAGATGGGGCTGCCCTATGAGCTGAAGCCGGTGCACATCGGGCGCGGCGAGCAGTTCACGCCCGAGTTCCAAGCGATTAGCCCTAACGGCCGGATGCCCGCCATCGTCGATCCCGATGGTCCGGACGGCAAGCCTTTGTCGATCTTCGAAAGCGGGGCGATCCTGCAGTATCTCGGGAACAAGTCCGGCCGGTTTTATCCCGCCGACATCCGCGTACGCGCAGATGTGGATCAGTGGCTCTTCTGGCAGGTTGGCGGGCTCGGTCCGATGGCTGGCCAGACCCACCACTTCCGACAGTATGCGCCCGCCTTGATCAAGGATCAGCGCCAGATTGCCTATGGCGTGCGTCGCTATACCGACGAGACAAATCGGTTGTACGGCGTCATGGATCGGCGCTTGGCCGACCGTGAGTTTCTGGCCGGGGATTATTCCATCGCCGACATGGCGGCCTGGCCATGGATTCTGCCGGAGTTGCAGGGGCAGTCCCTTTCCGACTTCCCCAACCTCAACGTATGGGTCCAACGCGTCGGGGCGCGGCCGGCGGTACAGAAGGGGCGCGCGGCCGGCGACGACCTGCGCAGCAATCTGGCGGCTTCCGGCAAGGCAGCGGAGGAGGCCAGAAGGCTTCTGTTTGGCCAGCGCGCGCGGAAATCCTGAATCAGTCATTTACAGTGTATTTCGCAGTCCTGAATTGACGGCGGAGTATTCATTTCGTCTTTAATGAAAAGACTTTGCCGATCGCGGCGCTGTTAACTTTAACTTCAAATCGCAGGTATTTTATCGCGTATCGAAGGGCCAGCCAGAAGGGTCGGCCATCGCAAAGGATACGACGATGAACGCGCACGAAACCGCGCCGGAAGCGATCAACGAAGTCGAGGCCGCGCCGCTGCCTCTGCCCACGCCCGATATGGACGGCGACGCCCTGTTCCGGCTGGGGATGATGTATTCCTCGGGCTCGGGCGGCTGCCCGATGGACCGGGTCTCGGCCCACATGATCTTCAACCTCGCCGCCATGAAGGGCTCGATCGAAGCCCGGGTCTATCGCCGCGAAATGTCCGAAGAGATGGAAAAGGACGAGATCGCCGAAGCCCAGCGTGCGGCCCGTCGCTACATCGACGCTGGTGTGGTGAAGCTGGCGGCCTGACCCAAGACGAGACCACGCAAAAGCTGCGAGTTTGCGGTTTCCGGCGTCAGCGCCCCTAGAACGTCTGATACTGGCCGTTGATCGAGTAGTTGAACCCGATCGGCAAGGCGTTGCGGACCTGGGTGAAGAAGTTGGCCAACTCGCCCAAGGTTGAGCGCGGCACATAGAGGATATCGTTGCGCCGCAGCGCCACGACTTCGCCGCGACGGGGCCTCAGGTCCACCACCCGCATCATGGCTCGACCGCCGGGACCCCGCCGGATCAGAGCTACCTGCTGCGGCTTTGCAGTCGGCAGGAAATCTCCGGCCTGGATCACGGCCTGATAGGCGTTTATGTCGCCTGTCATCGCGAAGACCCCAGGCGTGCGAACTTCGCCAGCGACCCAGACCTGGATCGGGCCGGCCTGCTTCAGCGTGATCTCCACCACCGGCCGTACTAGCTGCGAGGCGTAGGCCTCGCTCAGCGTATACTCCAGCTCCGCCAGCGTCCGGTCTGCCGCCATCGCCTGGCCGATCAGGGGCAGGGCGATACGCCCGTCAGGGCCTACGCGGCGCGATCCGTTTAGTTCCGGCGCCGTCGGGAGCGCGATGTCGATCTCGTCGCCTGGGTAAAGGACGTATTCGGGCTCAGCGTCAGTCCAATCGGCAAAGCCGATATCGGAGAACCCGCCGCGTTGCACCCGGTTAGGTGGCCGGCTCTGGCTCGACGCGCAGCCAGCGGTCGAGACCGCAATGGACACGCCCAGAATACCCCACAGAATCCGCCGTCGATCCATCATGAGCGCGAGGCTCGCGGATCATGGGTAATGACTGGTTAACGCCGACCGGCGAAGGATCGAGCACATTCACCATCCTACGGATTCGCGCTGTTCATGCGTTCAACGGCAACAGCCTACGTCTCGGCCCGCCCACGCTACGGGTTCGCCGACGTCGTCGGCCTGCTGTTCCGCGAGCTGTGGGTCATGGTGCTCGTGTTTGTGGTCGTACTCGCCATCGGGGCAGCCGCGGTCCTGATGCTCAAGAAGACCTACACTGCCGGAGCTGCCCTCTTTGTCGGGGCGGGACAGGAGTATGTCTATCAGCCGCGCGTGGGCGGCATGCAGGACCGTCAGTCCCAACCACCGGCTCCGGGTGAGGTCGCCCAGACCGAGGCCAACATCATTGGCAGTCGCGAGGTGAAGCTGAGGGCTGTCCGCGCGCTCGGCCTGCCCTTCTTCCAGAAGCCTGGCCGCGTCTCGACCGATCCGGTGGAGAAGCAGGAAGGCGACGCCATCAAGTTCATCAATGACGGCCTGTCGATCTCGACCACCCCACAGGGCTCGACCATCGGCCTCGGTTTCGAGAGCGACAGCGCCGAGAAGTCAGCCCGCGTGTTGAACGCCATCATCGACCAGTACCTGATCTACCGTCGCGAGGTGTTCCAGGACCGCTCGACTTCCGCCATCGCAAGCCAGCGCAGGGCTTTCGAGGACGAGCTGGCCGAGGTGGATCGGTCCTATGAGAGTTTCCTAGCCTCAAATGAGATCGGCGACTTTGCCGCCTACAAGACCTCTCTGGCTGCGCTTTATCAATCCACGATGACCGAGAAGTTTTCCGTTGAAAACCAGTTGAGCCAGGCCGCTCGGCGATTGATCACTATCGAGGCCCAGCTCGCTCAGATCCCCGCCGAGATCGCCCTTCAACAGGACCTCAATGTCTCTGCGCAGGACCAGATCCTGACCCTGCGCACCGAGCGGGAGCAATTGCTGGCCCGCTATCAGCCTGACAGTCAGCCGGTGCGCGATATCGAGGCCCGTATCGCCCAGCTCCAAGAGTATGTCGCGACTGGGACTGCCGTTGGTGCCCGCGAAGTCCGACTTGGGCCGAATCCGATCTGGACGGAGCTTGAGACCACCCGCATCACCACCCAAGCCGAGCGCGACAGTCTGTCGGCCCGGCTGGCCTCGGTGAACCGGCAACTCGCCGACATTCTGGAGCGTCAGGCCCAACTGACCCGACAGGAGTCCGAGAATGCGACCCTAGCGTCTAACCGAGACGTCCTGACCGCTTCAATCCGCGAGTTCCAGCAGCGCGAAACACAAAGCCGAGCCGACAATGGCCTGGTGCGCGCAGGTGCCGACAATGTGCGGGTGATCGAACGCGCCGCCGCTCCCACGCGGGGCACAAGCCTCAAGATGCCTCTTATGGCTCTGGCGATACTGTTCGCCGGGTTCACGGCCCTGTGCGTCGGACTGTTCAGGGTGTTCACCAGACGGGGTCTGTCGACACCCGGAATGGTCGGCCGGACCCTTGAGATGCCCGTACTGGCCGTCGCGCCAGTCAAGGCCGGATGACGTGTTAGCCTTGTCTGGTTCAGGCAGCGCGTAACCGATTCGATGGTCGATCTCACGAGCGAAATGGCGAGCCTCTGGGCCGCCCTGGGACCGGCCCCCGCCCATCGCGGACGGGTCGTCCAGATCGCATGCGCTTCAACCGGGGAGGGCGCGTCCACTGTCGCCCGTGAATTTGCCCGTTTGGCTGCGGTGCGCGCGAGGAAGCCGGTCTGGCTGATCGATGCTGATCTGGCTCAACCTGGCCAGCAGGAGGCAGTGGCCTCCGAAGCTGATCGCTATGGACGCTTCGGTGCACCCGCCGCGTCGTCACCCAACGGCTCAAGCTTCTTCGCCGTGACACCGCCGATTTTCGGTCGTGACCGCAAGCCGGTCGCACATGCCCGACTGATGACGGCACGCCCGTGTCTGGGAGGGCGGCTGTGGGTGACGCGCTTCCGCGCAGAGTTGCTGCGCTCGGGCCAAAGGGCCGAGCCAGTCGCCGATCCGCGCTACTGGGACGCGATGAGGCGGTTTGCCGACACGGTGATCATCGACGCGCCCGCTGCAGACCGTTCTGACACCGCAATCACCCTGGCACCGTTCGTGGATGCGACGGTGCTGGTTGTGGCCGCTGAGGCGACCTCGGCCGCCGAACCCGTGATCCTGAGAGACGAGATCGAGGCTGTTGGGGGCCGCATCGCCGGCGTGGTCGTGAATCGATCAACCTACGCCCCGCCGCCTTTCCTCAGGCGGCTGACGGGTTGACGCCATCCAGTCGCTGGAGCTCTCGTACGCCGTAGAGCTTTGGCTCGAAGCTCTTTGTCCAGAGCACTTTGCCAAGCCCTCGTGCGGCCTTGTCCATCAAATCCGCGCGCCGAGGATGGGCGGCAATAGTGAGAGCCATGGCTCCGAGCCCCCAGACGACGGCTTGTGCGGTACCGATCAGCATCCAGCGAAAAACACCCGACCAGTCTCTGGCCTTGGCCGCAGTCTGGCTCGGTCCCTGGCCATAGGCGAACGCCCGCGACAGGGCATAGCTCATTGTGGCGCGATGAGGCGGTGCGAACTCCTCGACCCACGCATCGTGGGCCCAGCCAAATCGTCCTCCACGCGCCTTCAGCGCCGCAAACAGCGCGTCGTCCTCGCCGCCTGTCTGGTCTGCTGACGCGTCGAAAGGAGCGGTGCCCGGCAAGGCTGAATGCCGGACCATCAGCGAGTTTCCACACCCATATCCATGGTCGATCAGGCCTGTGGACAAGGGACCTCTGCGGCCGAAAAAGCGCTGAAGATAGACCGCTGCCCAACTTCGTTCGTCGGGAATCCGTCCTGCGATCGGGCCAAACACCGCATCGGCTTTTGTCTCTTCCTGGGCCCGAAGCAGCGCTGTGAGCCAGCCTTTGCTTGCGGCCTCGTCGTCATCCAGAAATGCGATCAAGGGCGCGTCGGTCTCTGACAGTCCGGCGTTGCGAGCCGTCGCCACTCCAGGCCTCGGCTCATGGCGATAGACAACCGGGAAGGGACTGTCGGCCTTGAGCGTCTCCACCGTCGAACGCGCCGTTGCGGCCGGGTCATTGTCGACCACGACGATGGAGACCGGACGATCGGCGAGACCGTCCTGCGCGAAGACCGAGCGAAGTGCGCGCGCCAGGCTCTCGGGCCGTCGCATCGTCGGGATCATGACGCAGACCGCCTGCATCAGACCGCCTCGGCGTAGAGCGCGGCGCGATACAGGCGCAGCGAGAAGGCGCGCGCCTCAGTCGGGGCCCAGCCGGCCAGCGCCAGCCGCTTGATCAGGGGGCGAACCTGACGAAGAACGGGGATGCGCTTCAACGCCCGTGCCACACGATAGCTCGGATAGCTGCTGACGATATCGGGATGTCGCGCGACCACGCGGGCGAAGTTTCCAGCGGACTGCTCGTATTTCCCCGCCAACTGATCGACCGTGTCCAGCCCCATGTGTGTCGCCGGATTGTCGATGTGAATGACGGGCCAGCGCCGCGACACACGCATGGCCCACTCAACGTCCTCCCAGCCCCAGCCGGTGAAGGCACTGTCGAACGCTTCGGCTTCGAAGACATCACGGCGGACCAGCAGATTGGACGTGTAGACGTACTTTTCTGGAGCCTTCGCGCGCTCCGTGACGCCGACACACTCGCCTCGGGTTGCCATGGCGCGGTGGACCGAGAACCGTGGCTCGTCCGATGCTTGCAGCAGTGAGAACCCGCCAAAGGCCACGGGCGGTGCGTCGTTGCGAACCAGCGCCGCCCAGCTCTGCAGAAAGCGCTCGCTGTCAGGCCGCATGTCGCTGTCGAGAAACAGTAGTGAGCTGCCGCGCGCCGCACCGGCCAAGCGGTTGCGACCACGCGAACGGCCTTCGTTGGAACCGAGGGTGATCAGACGAATCGGGAGGGTGAGATCCTCAATCTGCGCGGACAGACGTTCGGTAAGGCGTGAATCTCCTGTCCCGTCGTCCAGAACGACGATCTCGGCCGCACCTTCGAGGCCTGCGGCTTCCCGATCCAGCATGGTCAGAAGGGTTGCCGGGTCATCCCGCAGGAAGGGGATCAGCACCGAGAGCACTGGTCTCGCCTTAGCCCAATGGGCGTTCTGGATCGTTGGGGAGCTACTCATGCCGTGACCCTTCGTGTGAGACGAGCCCCGATCAGGCGGCCAGCAAGATCCTGCACCCCGGCGGCGTTGAGCGCCCAGGCGGCTCCGCCGTAGACCGCTGCACCCACCGCCGCCTTGACGAAGAGCTCCCATGTTCCGCCCCAAGCTGGAACCAGCAGCACTGCGCCGGCCATCGCCACGCAGGCGAGAGCGCAGCGGCCCAGCGTCTCCCATGGGATGGGCATGATCACGCCGATGCGCCGCCCCATCGCGATGGAGGCGAGCACGCCGATTCCAAAGCTGATCGTCGTGGCAATCGCCGCGCCCATCACGCCCATCGAAGGCACAAGCACCAGGTTCAGTAGCACGTTCGAAATTGCTGGAACGCAAAGCGTCAGCAGCAGCCGGTCTGTGCGCCGACCGAGGACGAAACTCTGGCTCAGATAGTAGGACGTGAGGCCAGACAGCAGCGCCGAAATGGCAATTAGAGGGGTGACCGAAGCTGCGGTCGCTCTCAGGTCCTCACCAATCATCACGGCGGCCAGCGGCTTGGCCACCAGGGCTAGTCCTACAGCGGCGGGAAGGGCGATCAGAATGAATGTCGAGGCCTGTTCTCGCGCTGCGGCCATGAAGCCCTCACGGTTCGATCGCTCCCAAGCCATGATCAGCGCCGGTGTGCCTGCCGCACCCAGCCAGATGAACAGCACGTCCAGCGTTCGGCTCGCGAGGCTGTAGCCCGCATGATAGGCGCCCACCGCCGCCGGCCCCTGGAACACCTCAAGCAGGAACCGGTCTGTTGACGCCATGACCAGGGTCAGGCTCAGCCCCGCTGCTATGGGATAGCCATAGCGAGCATAGGACCAGAGTCGATCCCGATAGAGCACACCGCCCCTTGCCCGTCGTAGCTCCCCCGGCAGGACAAACGGCAGGGTCAGAAGCGGGGCCAGTAGCAGCCCGATAAAGGGCGACGCCGAGCCCATCCCCGCATACGCGGCTGCGACCCCGAATCCAAACCCTCCCAGACTGACGAAGATGTCCATGGTCGCAGATTTGCGGACCTCTCCGGCCGCCCGGAACCGCTCCTGCCCCAGCTTGGACAGGCATCGGACAGGGATCCCTGCCAGGGCAATCCCGATCGTCAGCTTCATGCCCGGGCCAATGGGCGCGACCCAAAGCAAAAGCGCCATGAGCGGCAGGACGGCGGCCGTAGCCACGGCAGCTGTGCGGTACAGGGTCAGGAAATGATCGGCCAACGCCTGGCCCTTCTCCGCGGCCCAGAAGCGCGCCATCGCCGCCTCCAGCCAGCTGAAGGTGGCAACGTGGAAAAGGGTCATCACTGCAAAGGCGATGGCGTATCGGCCAAAGTCTTCCGGCGTCAGGAGCCGAGTGAAGACGATGATAGACCCGAAGCCCACGAGCCCCTGAACGATGTTCGCGGGCAGATAGCCCCACACGCCGCGCCAGAACATCAGCGTGCTCCCATCACCGCTGGGCCGTCCGGTCGCCGAGCAGTACGGGCACGGTGACCAGCATGATCCAAAGGTCGAGCCAAAGCGACTGGCGCTCGATGTACTCGATGTCGAGGCGCACCCGGGTGCGGACATCAGCGGCCGTATGCAACGGCCCACGCGATCCCTTGATCGCCGCCCAGCCCGTCATGCCGGGCTTCATGCGGTGCCGGTGAGCGTACTCTGCGACCAGTCTGGCGCTCTCGATCTGGCCCGTCTTCATGCCGATCGCATGTGGGCGCGGACCAACCAGGGACATTTCGCCAGCGAGCACATTGAACAGTTGGGGCAACTCGTCGAGGCTGGTCTTGCGGATGAAACGCCCAACCCGTGTCACGCGGTCGTCGTTGGCGGTGACCTGGCGGCTCGCGGTGGCGTCGGCTGCTTCGTGGCGCATCGAACGGAATTTCCAGACCACGATTTCCTCATGTTTGAAGCCATGGCGGCGCTGGCGGAAGAAGATTGGCCCAGGGCTGTCGATCCGGATTGCGAGTGCCGTCAGCGCGATGACAGGTGCGAGAAGAAAGAGGGCGATCGTACCGACGACCAGGTCCTGTATCCGCTTGTTGAAAGCCCGGCGATCATCGTCGATCGGGCCATCGAGGGAGGCCAAGGGCGCGCGGGCAAGACGATCCAACGCGGCACCGCGCTCTGATGCATCGACCGGATCAATCAGCAGGGTGACTTCATTGGGCAGGGTCGACAGCCGCGCGGTCAGCTCTCGCACGCGGGTCTCTGCTCGGGGATCGAGGGCAAGGACGATCTTGTCGACGTAGGGCGTCATCCGGTGCGTCATCAGTGCCTCGGCGTCGCCGAGAACAGGCACACCCGCAACACTATCCGGCGAGCGGGCCAGGCGATCGTCGAACACGCCCAGTACGTTGATGTCTCTACGCTGCAGGGCGTCGCGGATCAGGCGTTCCGCATGGCGAGTGGCTCCGACCAGCACGATGTTCGGTGTCAGAGCCCCTTTGGCTCGCCAGCCGGCGACCATGAGCCCCCACGCGAGGTGCGATCCATAGAGCGAGAGAGCAACGAAAGCCGCCCACAGGACGGGAGCCGTGAACGCCTGGGATCCCGACGAGACGAGGGCTTCCAGTCCAACTGCGACCACCCCGCCGGCCACCGCAATCCCCGTCACCGCCGCCAGGTGCGCCGGCAGCCGCTGGCCTCGTTCGAACCGATAGAGATCAAGCGATCGAAGAGCACCCAGAACGATCATCGCGCCCAGAGCCAGGGGCAAAATCTCTGCGAGGGGCACAGCCAGAAGTGTATCCTGAGCTGTCAACGCCAGAACGGCCAAGGTTATCAGGCAAACAAGACCGACATCCGCCGCCCGGAACCAATGGACCGCGAGGCGGGAGGCATGTCTTTGCCGGACGTTTAGCCAGACCTCGGGGCGAAAGGGGCCGCGGCGCGGTTCCTTTGCGCCTTTTGGCGTCGCGAGTGTCCGCGCCGCGAGCGACTGCAGGGCAGAGGCGTCCAGCAGAGAGTTCGCATCGCGCTTCAGATCAAGAGCCGTGGTCATGGACAAACCATGCACGGCCCCGGTGGACTTCACGTTAACGGCTGCCGGCAGCGTGCGACGGTTCAACGACGAAAGGCAGCTTGGCCGCGACGCCGGGCCGTGATCAAAAGGCGACGAAGGGTCGCCGACCCACCGTCCGGGAGAGTTGCTGTTGCAAAAGTTCGCGCCGTCCGTCCGTCATCGTCTGGGAGCTTCGGCCGCTGCTTCCGTCATGCTCTTCGCCTCCGGATCGCTGGCTCAGCAAGCGCCCATCGTCCAGCCCGGCGCTCCGGGTCAGGCGACCCGCACCTTGAACGGCGACGAGGCCTCGCGCATCGCCGACAACCGCTTCTCGGCTGACGACGTGAAATTCATGCAGGACATGATCCTGCATCACGCTCAGGCCGTGGAGATGGCCATCCTGGTCGAGGCGCGGACCAATACCCAGGCGATCCGCGACATCGCCGGGCGCATCAACGCGTCCCAGGCCGACGAGATCGAGTTCATGCGCGGCTGGCTGACCGAGCGCGGCCAGACCGCGCCGGACGCAGCGGCTGGTCATTCCATGTCGAGCATGGACCATTCCGGCCACGCGGGGATGGATCACTCCGCCCATGCTGCTCACTCGCAGATGGCGGGAATGGCAACGCCGGCCCAAATGGCGGCGCTTCGCGCGGCCTCGGGTGCCTCCTTCGACCGTCAGTTCCTGAGCCTCATGATCGCCCACCATGAGGGTGCGGTCACGATGGTCTCTGACCTGCTTGAGCGTCCTGGTTCAGCCTATGATCCGGTGCTGTTCCGTTTCGTCAACGACATCACCAATGAGCAGCAGTCCGAGATCAATCGAATGTCGCTGCTCCTGCGCGAGCAGGTTGGCGATCCCCGCAGCACGCTGACGGCTGGCTTCCGGGATGCTGGACAGGCTGAAGGTAACTTGCGGCTCGTGGCCAGCCTGCCCAAGCCTGCGGGTTTCTTCGATCCGGCGAATCCGGAGGGCCTTCCGCCGCTGGTCCCTTCGGCCAACGACGCCGATGATACGGCGGCCTCCCCGTCGGGCCAGTTCGGACGCCGTTCGCCGTTCCTCAGCTTCGCCAACACGGACATGGCCTTCTCGGGCGACCTGTTGGCGGTCGGCAACTACCATGGCTTCAACCTCTATCGGATCAGCGAGCAGTCGCCGGAGCCCCAGCTAATCAGCTCGGTGGTCTGCCCCGGCGGCCAGGGCGACGTCTCCATTGTCGGCGACCTCTTGCTGATGTCGGTCGAGTCCAACAACGGCCGCGTTGACTGCGGCCGCCAAGGGGTGGGCGAGGGGCCGCAGGCTGACCGCTTCCGGGGCTTGCGCATCTTCGACATTTCCGACCGTACCAATCCGGTTCAGGTCGGGCAGGTCCAGACCTGCAGGGGCTCGCACACCCATTCGATCGTCGCTGCCGATGAGCGTCGCCTGATCGTCTACAACTCCGGCACCGCCGGCGTGCGAGATGACGAGGAACTGGCCGGCTGCGTGGTTGGCCTGCCGGGTGACGACAACACAGCCTTGTTCAGCATCGATGTGATCGAGATCCCGTTGGCCGATCCATCGCAGGCCCGCATCATCGACAGCCCGCGGGTCTTTGCCGATGACGCGACCGGCGCAGTCGCCGGGCTCTGGCGCGGTGGAGATCATGGCGAGGGGACCCAGACCACCAGTCGCACAGACCAGTGCCACGACATCACCCTGTTCCCGGATGGCAACCTTGCGGGCGGTGCCTGCTCGGGGAACGGCATCCTGATGGACATCTCTAACCCCGCCGCGCCGCGGCGGATCGCGGCAGTGAACGATCCCGGCTTTGCCTACTGGCACTCAGCCACATTCAACAACGACGGCACTAAGGTGGTCTTCACGGACGAATGGGGCGGGGGCGGTCGTCCGCGCTGTCGCGTCCAGGACCCTCAATCCTGGGGGGCCAATGCCATCTACGACATCGTCGACAACCAGCTAGTCTTCCGCAGCTACTACAAGCTGCCGGCACCTCAGACGGCGCGCGAGAACTGCGTGGCTCACAACGGCTCGTTGATCCCGGTGCCGGGGCGCGATCTGTTCGTCCAGGCCTGGTACCAAGGCGGCCTGTCGATCAGCGACTTCACCGACTCGTCGAACCCTCGCGAGATCGCCTACTTCGACCGGGGCCCGCTCAGCGAACAGCACGATATCCTTGGAGGCTTCTGGTCGGTCTACTGGTACGATGGCCGTATCTACGGCACCGAGATCGCGCGCGGTCTCGACGTACTGGAGCTGACGCCCAGCGAACACCTGAGCGAAAACGAGATCGCTGCGGCTCGAATGGCCCAGCAGGGCGCGACCGTGAACCCCCAGCAGCAGTTCAGGGTCACCTGGCCGGCCCACCCGGTCGTGGCGCGTGCCTACCTCGATCAGTTGACTCGCGATGGCGGGCTGGCCACCGACGCGATTGCTCGCATTGACTCGGTGCTGGACTCTGCTTCGCCGGTTGTGGAGGCGGCTGGGCGTGACGACGCGATGGCTCAGCAACTGCGCGCTCTTGCAGAAGGTATACCGACTGCCAGCGACGAGCTTGCGGCGCGGCGCCTGCGGGACCTGGCCGAGACCCTGACGGGCATCGCCGCACGGATCGGGTAGTTTAGCCTTTCGGGAGCCGGGTCTTTTCGCCCGGTTCCCGAAAAGCTCGACCCTGCAATCACCGGCCAACCGGCAAGGTCGGTCAAATGGCTGAACAAGCCGCGTCGGCTGATGGTTGGCGACGCCGCAGCTAGCCTCTCAGCTTGAGCAAGGCTGCCAAGGCGGCCGCATTTGCGGCCCCGGTCTTTTTCAGAATTCGCGCCCTGAACACCTCGACCGTACGGTGGCTGAGGCCGAGATCGAGTGCGATCTCTTTGCTGGTCTGGCCCTGGCAGACCGCGTTGGCGATCTGCCGTTCGCGCAAGGTGAGCCCGAGTGTTTCGGGGGTTGAGGTAAGGCTCAGCGCAGCAGCCCTGACAATGGACACCATCAATGCCGGATCAAAGGGCTTTTCGATGATATCGAATGCGCCCAGTCGCATGGCCTCGACAGCCATGGGAACGTCAGCGTGCCCGGTCATGACCACGACCGGACCTTTCTGCATGCGAGCGTCCTGACGCAGGCGCAAAAGCTCCAGGCCGTCCAGCTCAGGCATGCGCACATCGGTGACCAAGACCCCCGTCGGCAAGGACGGAGCGACCTTCAGGTAGTCAAGCGCGCTCGAGAACGGGTGAACTTCGAACTCGGCGCGACGGAGCAACAGGCTGACGGCCGACAGTACCGCGACATCATCGTCAATGAGGAAGACGGGTGTCATTCACGCTCACCGTAAGGCAACTGGAAGCTGACGCGAGCGCCGCCTTCAGACAGGTTTGACGCGGTGATGGTTCCCCCATGCGCCTCGACAATGCGCCGACAGATCGACAACCCAAGCCCCATGCCGGTTCCCCCGTCTACGGGCGGTTGAGGATCGAAGCTCGGCATCGGGTTGAGGAACCCGGGTCCATTGTCCGCAACCTCGAAACGATAGGCATCCGCACACGCTTCTCCGCTGATCGACACAGCGGGATTGTGCTCGGCACGCCCGTGGATGAAAGCGTTGCGAAGCAGGTTCAGCAGGACCTGTTGAATCTGCACGACGTCGCAACGCAGCGATGCTTCCGCAGCATCGATCTTCAGGATGAAAGCTGCATCTCGGGCCTGAAGCTGAAGCAGCGGTTCGATGTCGGCCACCAGCTTTCGACCGGATACATCCGCATGAAACTGCGTTTCTCTGGAGAGAAGCGCACGGAAGCGGCGGATGATGTCCGATGCCCGATGCGCCTGGGCGATCGAGCCTTCCAGTGCCTCCAGCACCTCGGGACGAATGCTGGCGGATTGTAGCTCTTCCCGGGCGCTGTGGAGGAGAGTGGTCATCGCGGCGAGCGGTTGATTGATCTCGTGTCCCACCAGTGCCGCCAGTTCACCCAGGCTGTTGAGCTGCCAGTTCAAGAGGACTTCGTTTCTCAGCCTCTCAAGATCATGCTCTGTCCGAAGCCGCTCGGTCTCGTCGCGCACGAACAGGGCGGTAAGGGGCCCTTTTGGTGAGTCGAAAGGGACAGAAAAGACGACGAGGTCCTTCTCATTGCCGACGATTTCGGCCTTCAGGGAGACCGGCCTACCCCGCCGCTCTGCAGTCACCATTGTCTTCACGTCGAAGCCGGGAAGCAGCGAAGACAGGGGCGTGGACGCTGCCGCCAGATCGCGTTGCCAAAACGCTTTGGCGGTCGGGTTCGCGAGGCACACAGTTCCCCTCTCGTCGACGGCCAAAATGGACACCGGAGCCGCCTCCAAGACTGTTCGCGCCAGACTGGCTTCCACCGTGGCTCCCGTCGCCGACTGTTCGCTACCTCGTAACCTGATTCAGAACGGGCCGTCCGCATTCCCCCAGGGAAGCCGGGGCTTACGTAGGAATGCGTAATTTACGGTTTGCAAACGTTACTACCTCAATAGGGATGTGGATCGTCCCTCTTCGCTTCCTACTGATCGAGGCCAAGCCCATGCTGAAGCGCACTTTCCTTGTCGGCGCAGTGATCGTCGCCTCTCTTGTAGCCATCCTCGCGACCGGCATTGGTCTGTCGATTACCGATGTTCGGGTCGGCGGGCCTCGCTACGCGGACATCGTCCAGAAGAAGGATCTGGTGGCCGATATTCTGCCGCCGCCGGTCTTCGTGATCGAGGGCTACCTGATGGCGTATCAGATGGCCAATGAGCCGACGAAGGCTGCTGAACTGACAGAACGCATCGTCGAACTGCACCGGCAGTACGATGAGCGGCAGGCCGTGTGGAACGCGTCGAACCTGGCTGAGGATCTCAAGGCCCAGGTTCAGGGCGATGTCGCCGTCACTGCAGATCGTTTCTGGGCCATCGTCGAGCGGGAGCTCGCGCCGGCTGCAGCGCGCGGCGATCAGGTGGCCGCCCAGGCGGCTCTTGCGCGCGCCACGGAAGCTTTCCAGGCGCACAGAACAGCCGTTGACACCCTTGTCGAAGGTGCTGTCGCAAGCCAGGCAGGGACCGAGACGGAGGCCCTTTCCTGGTCGAACCAGGTGATGGTTGGTGGCGCGATTGGCGGGCTTCTCATTCTGGGGGCCCTGATCTTCGGAACCGCCTTCCTGATGCGGCGCGTTTTCAATCCTTTGTCCGGCATGACGGCAGCCATGCAGCGACTCGCCGACGGCCACACCGATGTGCTGGTGGTCGGAGAGGATCGCAAGGATGAAATCGGTGCCCTGGCTCGCGCCCTGGCGCAGTTCAAGCGAAATGCGGAAGCCCTGGATGTCGCATCGGTCGAGGCCCGGGCCAAGCAGGCCGAAATCCTTGACGCTACCGCCCAGCTTGCAGCGGCCAAGCGCAATCAGGCGGTCATCGAGTTCGATCTGCAGGGCAACATTCTGGAGGCCAACGACAACTTCCTGAAGGCGATGGGTTATCAGGCCGATGAGCTTCGCGGTCGCCACCACCGCATGTTCTGCGATCCCGCCTTGGCTTCTTCGGCTGAATATGCCGAACACTGGCGCCGTCTGAACAACGGTGAGTTCATTGCCGGTCGGTTCGAGCGAGTCGGCCAGGGCCAGAAGCGGGTCGTCATTGACGCCACCTACAACGCGATTCTGGATGCCGAAGGTCGGCCCTACAAGATCGTGAAGTTCGCAACCGACGTCACCGCTGCGGAAGTCGCCAAGGAGCAACGTGAAGCCGCCGAGAAGGCGATCGCCGAGCAGCAGCGTCACGTTGTGAGTTTGACGGCTGAGGGCCTTGAAGCGCTCTCCAACGGCGACCTGTCCTTCCGCATCCGCAGCGAGTTCCCGACCGATTACGCCAAGCTTCGCGAGGACTTCAACGCGGCCATGCAGTCCCTCGAGGACGCCATGGGCGTGATCAACAACAATGCGGCCGCCATGCAGACCGGCGCATCCGAGATCTCGACGGCTGCGGATGACCTGTCGCGCCGCACCGAGCAGCAGGCTGCGACCCTCGAGGAAACGGCTGCCGCGCTCGACCAGATCACCGCGACCGTCCGCAAGACCGCCGAGGGCGCCCAGCGCGCCAATACGGTGGTCGTCGAGGCCCGTCGCGACGCCGAACGCAGCGGCGAAGTGGTCCAGTCGGCTGTCGCCGCCATGGGCGAGATCGAGGCCTCGGCCCAGCAAATCAGCCAGATCATCGGCGTGATCGACGAGATCGCTTTCCAGACCAACCTGCTGGCGCTCAACGCGGGCGTCGAAGCGGCGAGGGCGGGCGATGCGGGCAAGGGCTTCGCTGTCGTGGCCTCCGAGGTGCGCGCGCTGGCGCAACGCTCGGCAGACGCCGCCAAGGAAATCAAGGGTCTGATTTCGGCCTCTTCCGCCCAGGTGAAGGACGGTGTGACGCTTGTCGGCCAGACGGGCCACGCCCTGACTGGCATCGTGGAGCGCGTCGGCGAGATCACAGGCCTGGTCCAGGAGATCAGCGCCTCGGCCCAGGAGCAGGCGACCGGACTCAGCCAGGTGAACACGGCCGTCAATCAGATGGACCAGACGACCCAGCAGAACGCAGCCATGGTCGAACAGTCGACGGCGGCCAGCCATAACCTCAGCCAGGAGGCCGGTGAACTGGCGGCGCTCGTGGGTCGCTTCCGCACCACCAACTCGTCGAGGAAGCCCGCTGCCCAATCCGGCCGGCAGGCCGCGCCCGAGCCGGCGGTGCGTCAGGCCCAGCATCGCGTGGCCGAGTTCGCCGCCCGTTTCGCGGCCCCGCGTCGTGCCGCCAACGGGTCGGCTGCCGTCGCCGTGGACGAGTGGGAGGAGTTCTGATGGCGACACTCGCATTTCCAGCGCGCGTTGACGCCACCACCGTCGTCGGCCTGACCCAAGTCGTGCGGGCCCATCGTGGTGATGATCTCATCCTGGATCTGTCCCAGACCGAACGTCTGGGCGGCCAGGGGGGGCAGTTGCTGCACTCGGCGCTGAAGACGTGGCGCGAAGACGGACACAGCCTGACACTCGCCAACACGCCCGACCATCTGAACCCCGCCCTTGAGCGGCTCGGTCTGTCGGGTGCCATTCCTTCTGAGGACCTCCGCCCATGAGCCAACTGGTTCTTGTCGTCGATGATTCACGGACCATGCGGGACATGGTGCGGATGGTGCTGGTCCAGGCCGATTACGAGGTCGTTCAGGCCGTCGACGGAGCGCACGGGCTCGAAGTGCTGTCCCAGCATACGCCTGACGTGATCATCACCGACATCAACATGCCCAACCTCGACGGCTTCGGCTTCATCGAGGCCGTGCGCAGCGAGGACCGGGCCACCCCGATCCTCGTTCTCACGACCGAGAGCGACGACGCCAAGAAAGAGCGCGCTCGTTCAGCGGGGGCGTCCGGCTGGATCGTCAAGCCGTTTGATCCGGACAAGCTGGTCGGCGCCGTGCGTCGCGTCGCGGCCTGAGGCTTTCCCATGGACCCCATGGAGGCGATCAAGGCGACATTCTTCCAGGAGTGCGACGAGCTGCTCGTCGACCTGGAAGGCGGACTGCTGGCCATGCAAGGCGGTGATACCGATTCCGAGACGGTCAACGCGGTCTTTCGTGCCGTCCATTCCGTCAAGGGTGGGGCCGGGGCCTTCGGCATGGACGCTCTGGTGCGCTTTGCCCATGTCTTCGAGACCACGCTGGATGCGGTCCGCAATGGTGACCTCGCAGCCGATGCCGCCATCGTGGCCGTCCTCCTGAAGTGCGCTGATCGGCTGACCGACCATATCACGGCAGCCAAGCAGGGTTCGGAGCTGAACAGCGACGATTCCGATCTGGTTTCAGAGCTGCAGGCCTTCACCGGAGCCGCTGTCGAAGAAGAGGTCGAAGATCCCGGGGTCGGATTTGTGCCGCAAGCGATTTCGCTCGGCGATTTTGGCCCGTCGCCTGAACTGGCTCCCGTGCCCCTGCCGGAATCGGCATCTGGCTGGACCGTGACCGTCCGTCCTCATCCTGGTCTGTATCGGAATGGAAACGAACCCCTGACCTTGCTTCGCGAGCTTGAAAGGCTTGGGCCGATTGAGCTCTCGCTCGACGCTGATGTGCCCGGTCTGGACGAATTCGACCCGGAAGGCGCTTATCTGACCTGGACAGCGCGGCTCGAGGCCCACGTGCCCGAAGCAACCGTTCGGGGCGTCTTCGAGTTCGTTGAAGGTCAATGCGACCTGACCATTGTGCGCCCTGGCGCTGAGGTGGCGATGGAGGAGGGACCTTCTCTCTCCGACCTCCTCGCTCTGGCCCGCGCCGACGACGAGCAGGCCCCCGGACCTGGGTCCCAGTCTGACCTGTCGCTTGACGCGCTGCTCGCGCTCGCACGTGACGAACCCGCGCGCGTCACGGCGTCGGTCGCGCCAACGATGAAGGTCGAGGCAGAGCCGCCTGTAAGGCAGACCACTGGCCCCGCCCAGACCAGCCCGGCGGACGCGGCCCCCTCTCAGCCCCGTGCGCCGACCGAACGGACCGATAGTCCGGCTCAGCCCACGATCCGGGTCGACCTGGATCGCGTCGACCGCCTGATCGACCTCGTCGGCGAGTTGGTCATCAATCAGGCGATGCTGGCTCAGCAGATGCATGAGGCCGGTCTGGCAAGGACCGACGCTCTCGCGCTGTCGCTCGACGATCTCGAGCATCTGACGCGCGACATTCAGGACAGCGTGATGGCGATCCGGGCCCAGCCCGTAAAGTCGGTCTTCCAGCGCATGCCGCGACTGGTTCGGGAAGTCTCGGCGATGACGGGAAAGTCCGCGCGCCTGGCCACGGAAGGCGAGGGCACCGAGGTCGACAAGACTGTGATCGAGCGACTGACCGATCCGCTCACTCACATGATCCGCAATGCCATCGACCATGGCCTGGAAACGCCTGAAGACAGGCTGGCGGTCGGCAAGCCAGCCGAGGGCGTTATCAGCCTGTCGGCACAACACCGCTCGGGTCGGATCGTCATCGAGGTTTCCGACGATGGCCGGGGGATCAATCGATCGCGCGTGCGGCAGATCGCCGTCGAACGGGGCATCATCGATCCTGACGCATCGCTGACGGATGAGGAGATCGACAACCTGATCTTCGCGCCCGGTTTTTCCACCGCTTCAGAAATCTCGGACATCTCCGGTCGCGGCGTCGGGATGGACGTGGTCAAGCGCTCCATCCAGGCCCTGGGCGGACGGATCACGATCAACTCGACGCCGGGTATCGGCTCTCGTTTCACGATGAGCCTGCCTCTGACACTGGCCGTTCTGGATGGCATGGTTGTCATGGCCGGCCACCAGACCCTGGTCGTTCCGATCAGCGTGATCGTCGAAACCCTTCAACTGAGAACGGCAGAGACCCGTGCGCTGGGGCCCACAAGCTCCGTGCTCCTGGTTCGCGGTTCGCACGTTCCTGTCATCGACATCGCCTCCGAACTTGGCCTTGGCCCGTCCAGCGATGCGGGCGTGATCATCCTGGTCGAGAGCGAACTCGGTGGTCTGGCCGCCCTGCGCGTCGACGCGATTCAGGGCCAGCGCCAGGTCGTCATCAAGAGTTTGGAGACGAACTACGGGCATGTTCCCGGGGTGGGGGCCGCGACCATTCTTGGCGACGGGCGCGTTGCCCTCATCCTCGACGTGGACGCCGTCATCGGCCTCCGTCGCGCCAACGCCACACAACCCCTTCCCCTGGCCCTAGCGAGCTGAGCCATGACCCAGCAGACCCAAGATCGCCGCGAACTTATTGCCTTCCGGGTGGGGGATCAGGAGTTTTGTGTCGACATCCACGCCGTTCGTGAGATCCGCGGGTGGGCCAAGGCCACCCCGCTTCCTCACGCGCCCGCCTATATCCAGGGCGTGATCAATCTGCGCGGGACCGTGCTGCCCATCGTTGATCTCGGGGCTCGCCTTGGCTTCGGGCCGACGTTGGCCACTCCGCGCCACGTGATCATCGTCGCCCGGATCGGTGCCAAGACGTTCGGACTTCTGGTCGAGGCAGTGTCTGACATTCTCAACATTGCCGACGCGGTCATTCAGCCGACGCCCGATGTGGCCTGTGACGTCGTGCGCGGCTTCCTGCGGGGAGTGATCGCCCAGGACTCCGGCATGATCAGCCTCCTGTCGCTGGACGGCATTCTGCCCGAAGAGCATTCGCAGGAGGCGGCATGACCGCGCTCGCCCGCGCGACGTCTCATGCCGGCGGCATCGCCGTCGAAGGCGAGTTCGCCTTCACCTGGCGTGACTTCGAGCAAGTCGCTGCCCTCCTGTACGAGATGTCGGGGATCTGCCTCTCGGAAGGCAAGGCGACGCTTGTCTATTCGCGGCTGGCGAAACGGGTTCGCGCGCTGCGCCTTCCTGATTTCGGTGCCTACCTCGATCTTGTCTCTTCAGACCAGGGCGAGAACGAGCGACGCGAGATGCTCAACGCTCTGACGACCAACGTCACGAGCTTTTTCCGCGAGGCCCATCACTTCACGGATCTGACAGATGTCGAAGGCCCGCGCCTTGCTGCGAAGGCACGAGCGGGCGGTCGTATCCGTCTGTGGTCGGCAGGCTGTTCCGCCGGGCACGAGGCCTATTCCGCCGCCATGGCGCTTCTGGCTGTGCTGCCCGAGGCCGGACAACTCGACGTCCGGATTCTCGCGACGGATATTGATACCGGTATCGTGGAGCGCGCGAAGGCCGGGCGTTACAGCGAAGCCGATGTCGCCCCCGTTCCCGCCGCCTACCGTTCAAGGGGCCTGCGCCGGGACGGCGATGCGTGGTCGGTCAGTCAGGACGTGCGCGATCTGGTCGCCTTCCGGCCTCTGAACCTGCTGGGGCCCTGGCTCATGAAGGGGCGTTTCGACGTCATCTTCTGTCGCAACGTCGCCATCTACTTCGATGACAAGACCCAGACCCAGCTGTTCTCGCGCTTCCGCGATCAGCTGGAGCCCGGCGGGCGTCTCTACGTCGGGCACTCCGAGCGGGCCTCGATCGACGGTCTGCGACCCGACGGTCTGACGGCCTACCGACGCGAGGCCCCATGACAACCGCTCCGATCCGGGTCCTGATCGTGGACGACTCGCCCACGATGCGGGCGCTGCTGCGTCACCATCTGACGTCCGACCCCGATATCCGGGTCGTCGGCGAAGCGGCTGATCCGCTGGAGGCACGAGAGGCCATCAAGAGCCTCGATCCGCACGTCGTCACGCTCGACGTCGAGATGCCCAATATGAATGGTCTGGAGTTTCTCGCGCGCCTTATGCGGCTGCGCCCGACGCCTGTCGTGATGGTTTCTACCCTCACCCAGAAGGGCGCGGATGCGACCCTGGCTGCACTTGAACTGGGCGCTGTCGACTGCGTCGGCAAACCGACGGGTCACGAGGCCGGTGGTTTTGCGTCCCTGATCGAGAAGGTCAAGGTTGCGGCCAGTGCCAGGGTCAGGCCCGTTGAACGTCCGGTCTCGGTCGCGCCTGACGCCGGTTTTTCGAGCGCTGTCGAGGTTGTGGCGCTTGGCGCATCCACGGGCGGGGTGGAAGCCTTGCTGACCATCCTTCAGACCTTTCCCGCCAACTGCCCGCCGACGGTCATCACCCAGCACATGCCGGCGAGCTTCACCATGAGCTTTGCGGCGCGTCTCGACCGGACCTGCACCCCGAAGGTCGCGGAGGCCCGTGATGCCGAACCTCTGCGCCAAGGCCATGTCTATCTTGCCCCTGGAGCAGCGGCACACCTCAAGGTCGTGCGTGCGGGTGCCGGTCTGGTCTGCAGGCTCGATGCCAGCGACCTCGTCAGCGGACATCGTCCCTCGGTTGACGTGCTGTTCTCGTCGGTTGCGCGATCGGCGGGGGCCTCGGCGGTCGGTGCCATCCTGACCGGAATGGGCCGCGACGGAGCGGCGGGGCTGCTGGAAATGAGCCGGGCAGGGGCCCGCACCCTGGGCCAGGATGAGGCTTCCAGCACCGTCTACGGGATGCCGCGCGCCGCGTCCGAGGCAGGCGCTGTACAAATTCAAGTTCCGCTCGAGCGCATGGGAGCGGCGATTCTCCGCGCCGCCAGCCGCCGAGCGTCGGAGATTGCCTGATGCCTGCCGCTTCTGACCTTCGCGCCCTCGTCGTCGACGATCAGCAGACCATTCGCGTTCTGGTGAGAAACGGTCTGCGCGAAATCGGTGTTCAGATGATCGAGGACGCGGTCGATGGTGAGGATGCTCTGCGCCAGCTCATGCATGGCCGGTTCAATCTGATCATCTCGGACTTCAACATGCCCAAGCTGGACGGCCTCGCCCTTCTGCGTGCTGTTCGGGGGGCACCGCAGTTCCGTTCGATCGGCTTCATCATGCTGACGGGCCGCGCTGACAATGACCTGATCAATCGGGCCCAGCAGTTCGGCGTCAACAACTACCTGGTCAAGCCGTTCACTGTCGCCTCGCTTCGGGAGAAGCTTGAGGCCGTCTATGGACCTTTGCAGTGACCGCAGCCGTACTTCTACCAGAGCGTCGCCTTCACGTCATTCAGGGCACCCATGAGGTGACTGACGATCCTGAGGTGCTTCTCACCACGATCCTGGGAAGCTGCGTCGCCGCGTGCATCCGGGATCCGTCGACGGGTGTCGGCGGCATGAATCACTTCCTCTTGCCCGAGGCGCCAGACCCCGGCCAGGGACACCGTCGCTATGGCGTTCAGGCCATGGAGCTCTTGATCAACGGCCTGCTTGCGCTTGGCGCTCGTAGACATCGCCTTGAGGCGAAGCTTTTCGGTGGGGCAAGGATGAGCGCTACCATGGCCGACATAGGCTTGCGCAACGCCGAGTTCGCTCGGCGTTTTCTCGCCGATGAACGGATACCCCTGGTTGGTGAGAGCTTGGGCGGCTCAAAGGCTCGTCGCGTCCAGTATTGGCCGGCGATGGGGCGTGTTCAGCAGCAGTTGGTCACCGATCCCACGATCATGGTCCGCGAGCGTTCGTCGTCTCGAGAACTCGTGGTCAAGTCGGGCGAAGTCGAGCTGTTCTGATGAGCGGAGCGCCCGATCAAGACCGCGTGCCTGTGTCCGCTGCTCTGGTCACGCTCGGCCGAGAGCTCGGCGTATGGGCAGCTTCGGCGCGACGGATTGAGGACGACCTGGGCACGAATGGTCTCACGCCATTCGTCCGTCAGGAGGCCGACATGCTGCGCCAGCATCTCGAGCAACTCGAGCGTTTTGTTGTGGAGTTGGCCGGGCAGGTCGATGGCTCAGCCGATGTGGCAGCAGCCGTTCGGTCGGTGAATCTTGCGGCCCTTGCAGAGCGACTGCAGGGCAGTGACGCCAGAAATGCGTCACAGGAGTGCGAACTATGGTGACGCGTCCGGGCGGCGAAGGCCGCATCAACCTACGACAGGTCAAGGTTCTCTGCGTCGACTCCAACAGTCAGGGCCTCGAGATCCTGGGCCAGATGCTTATGGGCTTCGGCGTTGACAAGATCTCTCGGTGCCAGAGCGGTCGGGAGGCGCGGGAAGCGCTGAAGGTCAACGAGCACGACCTGGTCCTTCTCGATGCGCAGCTTGCCGACGATTCAGGCTTCGACATCGTTCGTTGGCTTCGCGAAAGCGGCGCAGAACCGGCGCGTTTCATGCCCGTGATCATCGTGACCGGCCACACGCGTGAGGGCCAGGTGATCACGGCCCGCGACTGTGGGGCCAACTTCGTCGTGGCCAAGCCGACCTCGCCCGCCGTTCTTATGCAGCGGATCCTTTGGTCAGCCAAAGGCGGCCGCGTGTTCGTCGAGGCACCCAAGTTCATTGGTCCAGACCGACGGTTCAAGTTTGACGGTGTGCCCGCGACCGGTGGCCGGAGGTCGACAGACCTGAGCGGCGATCTCGGCGAACCGCAGAAAGCCAACATGTCCCAGGATGAAATCGACAACGTGTTCCGTCCGCAAAAGGTCAGTCTCTGATGTCAGTCAAGTTCCGGATGGTCACCACGTCCCTCGAGGTGAAGTGTCGCAAGCCCGGTGGACGAACCGTGCGGGAGTGCATCGAAGACGCCAACGCTCGATTGACCGTGCTCGAACCCACGTTGATCCCTCTCATTGCAGAGCGGGTGACCCAGATCGAAGCCCTTGTTCAACCGTTCAAGATGCGTCCCTCGCAAGAGGCGCTGGATCAGGTCCACAGACTGGCCGACGAGTGCCTCGGATACTGCGTGGCCATCAAACGTCCAGGACTGGCTGGCAGTCTCAGGACCGTATGCAAGCTCGCAGACCTTCTGGAGGCCAACGCCGTCTGGAAGCCGGGTGCCTTCCTGCCGGCCATCCATATGATCCGGGCCTCCCTTCAGGGTGGGCTGACCTCAACCCAGGTCAAGGTGCTGGTTTCCGAGATGGATCAGGTGATGCAGCATCTGGCGGCGGCCAGCGAAGCTCCGGCGCCCGCAAGCGCAGCATCGGCATAGACTGGCTCTGATCGTGACGCGGACTGTGATTGGTTCGCGACGGTCAACCACATGTCCGAAAGGCTGCCCCAGATGCATGCCGCCGTCTTCGAAGCGCGGGCTTGTCAGGGGCGGCTGGCGGAGACGGTGCCACAAACTCCCCGCCACCACTGGGTTCAGCCTGAAAAGGGATGCCAAGGAAGGCACGGCTGGCATCGGCGAAAGCGGAGACCGTGTTAGCACGATCCCCGCCATTCGACGGACATCACCCAGAGGTGAGCAGGTCCGCGCCGACATCTAGGCTTGATGCCTCGGCGTGTCGATAGGTTCCCCAGGTCACCTTGATGTCCCCGTGACCCGCCCAGTCGGCCAGCTTCTCGATAGGCAGGCCGCGCTCGGACAGGCGCGTCAGGGTGGTGTGTCGGAAGGAGTGGATGACCACGTCCGACAGGTCGAAGCCCTTCTCCTTGAGGTCAGCGACGATCCCTTGCCACCGATACCAGATGAACCCGCCCCGGTAGGGGAACAGGAGCAGACCGCGCGGGGCCGGCGAGGCGGCCTCGACGCCATTGGCGGCCAGGTAGGGTAGGGCGCCCACGACCCGTGGTGTGAGCGGGATGGTCCGGGGCTTGCCGTTCTTGGTAGCCCAGCCGGGGACGGTCAGGCGGTGTCGGTCGTTCACCTCGGTGATCCACTCGCGGCGTAGGTTCTCGGCCTCGCCCTTGCGACACCCGGTGTCGAGCAGGAACGCAACGAGGTGACCGAAGCGGACCCAGTCAGCGCTCGGGTTGGCCGCGTGACGGGCGGCGATGGCGTCGAAGATCGCGGCCTCCTCCCGTTCCGAGACGACGCGCGTCCGGGTGTTCTTCGCCCCGCCCAGCTTGGGCATGGTCGGGCGGCCGGGGATGATGTCCCACTCGGCGGCCAGCGACAGGGCCTTAGAGACCATGTCCAGCTTGCGCTTGACCGTGGCGGGCGCGTAACCGCGCGCCTCCAGCTCGTGGACGAGACCCCGCAGGACCCCCTTGGTCACGCCGGTGACCAGAATGTCCCGGAAGGGGGCACGGCGACCGTCCGGCAGGTCAATCTCCAGCTCACGCATGATCTTGAGGTTGGACCGGATCGTCGCCTGGGACTTCGACAAGGCCCAGCCCTCGCGGGCGTTCTCGACGCGGCGGAGTAGGGCGCAGACGGTGACCCCGAGGGGTGCCGAGGCGGACGGAGGGGGCGAGTAGGCCCTAGCCTCGGCGGCGGGGCGTTCCCCGGCCATGATGGAGGCGACCTTGCGGCGGGCCTCGGTCTTGTCCTTGGTCCCGGTAGAGACCCGACAGCGTTCACCGGACGGCGAGACATAGTCCACCGCCCAGACGCCCGAGGGCTTCTGGTAGAGACGCATGGGGCGTCCTTTCGTCGTTGTAGGGTAGGGGGTTAGGTGCGTCCGGCGGGTTAGGCCGAGCGCATCGCCTCCACTAGGGCTGCGACCACGTCCTCGCCGTCTTCGGTCAGGTGTAGGTAGCGGACGCGCCTGTCGTCGGGGTCATGGTGCTGTTCAAGCCACCCCAGCGCGTCCGGAGCCACGCGCCCCGGCGCCAAGAACTGGAGACTGGACTTTTCGACCGACCGACCCAGCGGCTGGTAGATTTCCCTTATCCGGGTGACGGTCGCGCTCTGCCCCATCACGCCGTGGTAGGCGGCCGCTAAGAAGAACAACGCTTGCTGAACCGTCATCCGGTCGTGGCCCGCCGTCGCTAGGACGCTTAAGGCCGCAACCACTGTTTTCAAGTCGGCAGCCGACCTCGCGGGCAGGATGGACGAGGCGCTCGATCCTCGCCCGTCGAATGGCGAGTAAGATTTCTTTGGGTATCTCATGGTCCCCCTCCTCGGTAACCTCGGATTGTCGATGTTCAAGATGCGTCGTCACCCTAGTCTCACTTTATTACGGAACTTTCAGAGCTATGGAAACCCCCTTTAGTGGGGTGTCGGCTCTCGTTGCAGATATACCCTAGACACGCGGCTGTAAACGGTTCCATCAGTAGACGCGGCGCACGTGGTAGTGAACGCGACCACCTGTCAGGGACAGGTCACGCGCGGCCTGGGCCGCAAGGCGGCGGGCACGGCGGCCGACATACGTCAACCCGGTGGGTCTGTTGTCAGCGTAGACCTCAAACATCAGGCTTATCTCACTTCGACGTAGACCGTGAGGTCGTGTTGGATGGTGCGGATACGATCCGCAGTTGCGGGGCCAGAGGTCTCGCGGACCGCGTCCAGAAGGCGTTGTAGGAAATCCAGATCGGCCTCGCTCACGCGGGGTCCTCCTCAACAAGATCGCCGGGCGTCCCGTCATCGTCCGTTTCCGGCATCAAGTCTTCAACGCGGGTGATGATGTCGCACACGTCGATAATATCGGCGGCAAGGTCTAGGTCAGTCATCATTCGATCCTTTCGAAAATGCCCCGGACTATTCCGGAACGTTGCGTAACGTTGCGCAAGTCTGGCGCGATGTCAGGCAAGGGTTTGCGCGGCCAGCTGGCGCATCTCGGCGACGGTGTTAGCGACGCCGGGCGCGGACGGGTCGAGCGACGCCTTACCGTTGAACGACGGGCCGAGTTCGGGAAGAGAGTCGAAAGCGGTCCAGTCGCAGTGTGTGAGGGTTTCCCAGGCGCCGGCAACGGCCAGCTTTTCGGCGAGCCCTAGCGGCTTAAGCGTGCACGGGAGGAGCGAGGCAACGGCCATGCCGGTCCGGCAATGGATCAGCAGCCACGGGGCATCTTTCGACACGCGAACCACGGCGAAACGGCTAGCAGGGGTCGGGCGATAGCCCTTTGCCTCAATGCGCGACCCGGCCATGTAGGGAACGGGTCCAGTGTAGGGGATACGGCGCGCCATCCCTCAACCCTCCCGCTCGACGACGTACAGGGCGCCGTTCGCGGCGAAGGCGTCGGCCTCCTCGGCCTCCTCGGCCTCCTCGTCGTTAAAGATGAGCGCGGCGGCGGCGGTGATCTTCTCGGGGTCCCAGCCCTGCCGACGCGCGAGGTGCATCAGGTTGGTCATGAGGTCTTGGATCGCGGTGTAGGCGTCACCTCCCGCGTCGGGTTGCTCGACCACTAGGCGGTCGAACGTCCGTCCGCAGTAGGTGTCGATAGCGAAGGTGTTGACCGCTTCCCGCGCCCAGTCGGCTCGTTCGGCATTGGTAGGTTCACGTCCTGACATCAGGCGGCTCCCTTATGACGGATCGCGGCGTTCCGGGCGGCAGCCTCGACGGTCAGCCAGTTCGCAAGGGCGATGACGAACTCGTCATCCCGCCAGCCGTCCACGAAGTAGAGGCGCACGGCGGCAGCACAGAACTCGAAGTCGAAGGTGATCAGACCGTCGCCGGCTTCGGACTCGCAGGCTTCCCAAGCCCGGTCTACCAGTGGTGTCATAGTGAGGATGTCCTGACGCATGGAGAACGACCCGTCTTGCGAACGGTAGGCCATCAAGGTCTCGCCGGTGTTCGCGTCGGGGTCCCTGACGTGAACCGGAGGCTCCTCCACGAAGCCCCCGCCGCGCTTCGCACGGGCCAGTAGCGCGGAGGTCTCGAACTCGACATAAGCGTCCATCAGACAGAGGGCGGTCATCGCCAACCTCTCGGTGCAGGCGACGACAGGCTCGATCAGCCGGAAGCCGGGGGTGGTGTTGACGAGGCTCTTTTGGCCGTCGTTCAGGCGATAGAGGGTTTCCATAGGGTGTCCTTTCGGGGTGTCAGGGGTTGGGAGTATGTTTAACGTGAGGCGGTGTCCGTCATTGGAAGGTGCATCCCCCCGCGTGGGCCTCCAGATCGTCGCGGGTGATTCCGTTGGTCTCCAGAAAGTCGGCAACCACGTCGGGGTTGTCCGCCACGAAGCGGTGGATGGAACCGGCGACCCCATGTGGGGGCGTCCAGCCCAGATCGGTGATGTCGTCATCCCAGCGGCTATCCCGGAGCAGATCGAGTCCGCGCCACGGGTCGTCCTCAGGGTCCGGGGCGGAAGGGTCTCGCTCGCAAACCAGTCGGGACCAGTCGGCAGTGACCACGGTGTCCCGAAGGGCGAGCAGGAAGGGCACGTCCTGCATCTCGGCAGGGCCATGCTGACCGAAGTATCCGACCGACAGGTTGGAACACTCGGGGATGACACCGGAGTAGATGGCGGTGTCTGTGAACAAGCCCGTCGGGTCCGGCCGATACGCCCCGCCAAGGATCGACGCGACGGAGCGGGCGAAGGCGTCAGACGCGGTGCGTCCGCCTTGATGCGTGATGACATCGCCGTAGCCCTTGCGGTCGAACGCGATGGCGAACTTGAAGGGCGTCAGCCAGTCCGGGTGGTTGGACAGGACCCAGTTGGAACCCCCGCCACCTCTCTCTTCATCCCGGTGGAAGACGTAGGTCCCCGGAACCCCTGCGAGGATCATCTCGCGCATGATCCAGACGCCAGCGGCGCAGTCCGCGCCGAGGCAGTTGGAGTGACCCTTGGACGCCTTGCCGGGGTCCGCGACGGTCACCTGTCGTGTCTTGGGGCAGACCTCCAGCTCTTGGCGGCCCTCCAGACGGTGGACGCTGTCGGTGTGCGATGACCAGAGGATCGGACAAGCCGACCCGTCGTCGTTCGAGATGGTCAGCCAGAGGTTCCCGAAGGTGTCCTGCTGGATACCCGGTAGGGGCCAGAGGAACCGTTCAATGAACGCCCCCTCTGTCGGGCCAAAGGCGGGCCGCCGGTAGGTCAGCATGGCGAGAAGGGTGTCCTCCCCCCGTTCGAGGGGAGGCCGTTGTGTGATGGTCATAGGTCAGGACCCCAGAGGGAGTGGCAGGGTGTAGGGACAGGACACGGCGGGGATGGTCGCGCCTAGGGTGTAGTCGCTGGGGTCCGACCGGGGTTCGTCGCGGGTATAAATCTCGCGCACGTCATCCCAGAACAGGTTACCGAGGGTGACCTGACGTTGGGCGACAGGCTCGGCCCAAATCTCGCCGTCAACACACACCGCCTCGACAAAATCGTAGGCGAACCGCTCTAGCGTGTGATTACATAAGAACGTGTATTCCCTGACGCAGTGGTCGCAATATGGGCGGTCACCGGTCGCCCAAGCGTTACGGCTACAGTAGCTGGTGGCAACAGAGGCTATTTCGTCCTCATGGACGAGGCTGCTACAGCAGGAGCACCGGGCACGACTGTCCCGGAGGTAGCCGTCGGTGTTATCACAGGAATAGTCCGGGTAAGATGACATCACCCAGAACTCGCCGCCGCAGTTTACCCCGTAGTTGCGGTCAATGAAGGGCATAACCCACCCGGCGGCCGTCTCGATTTTTTGGATGCGAGCGCCGTTGAATCCGTCATCCGACACGTTCTCATCCTTCCACCCCTTGCGCTGCATCGCTTGGCGAAGGGCGGCCCCGGCATTTTCGTCGCGGGGTTCCGGGTAGATGCGACCGTAGATTCGCCGCTCAGGCCAGCACAGGGCTCGGGCGGAATAGTCCCCGTCCGGGTCCCTCCAGTATGCAATCGCCAGATCGCCCGCCGCGTAGACCCGGACGCTATCCTCGCCTTCCATGCAGGAGGGGATGTCAGCCGCGTATACGTCGCAAATCTCGGACCCTGTCGTGGCGAGGCCGAAGGTGCCTTCATAATCGATAGGCGGCTTGGAGCCCGTGGCGAACCACTCGGCATAGAAGGCGATCTTTTTGTCCGACAGGACATCGCCGAAGAACTTCTTAAGATACTTCCCCGGCTTCATGGGGGTGTATCGGGCGGTCTCGCCGTGAGCTTCCGACGCGGTGAACTCGATCATCGACGGGTCGTCCGGCGATTCGTGCGCGTAGTGGTCGATTAGCTTTTTCGAGCGGCCCGTCCACCACGACTCGTCCTCCCATACGGGGTGGTCGTGGACCTTAGTGTCGAACAAGGCTTGCTCCCGCTCCCTCCACGTCGCGGGGCGGACGCGGCGGCGGTAGACGCACACCCCTGACGGCGACCGATAATCTTTCGTCATATCGACGACAGGCCCGCCGCGTCTCATCGCGATTTCCGCTTGGAAGGGCGTGGCGAATAGAACGCCGCATGAGATAGCAGGAATGTCGTTTATGGTTGCTTCATATGTGAAAAACGTGAGCATGGTTGGAACGCGGCGTCAGGCGCCGTCCTCTCGTTTATGCGGATGTCGGGGTGTGGTGGAGATTAGGACGCGGGAACCACGCGCCAGCCGTTCCCGGACGGGACGACGACGGCGCGAGCTTTCGGGTCCCAGCCACGCGCAAGGCGGGCCAGACGGTCGGCGACGTGGATCGCCCTGGCATGGTCAGGATGCGTCACGACGTGACCCCGCAAGCCGTCAGGAATAGGCGCGTTTGGAAACGCGGGTTAGTCGCGGCCAGCCGGACGGCGAGGTTTTCGGCCGCGCGGTCTAGGGCGGCGTTCTCGCCTTGCGTCGTCGCCGAAGGGCACGGACCGGAATAGGACGGCCGTGCGGCCTTGATCGCGGCGGCGATGGTCTCAAAATCCTTCCGGGTCATGCGGTCACCCCGGCGTGATAGTCGTGCATCCGGCCGGTGACCCATGACAGGACCACGGCGAGGCCTCGCGCCAAACAGGCGGGGCCGAAAAGGGTCACGTCCCTGTCAGTCGAGAGGGTCGTGCAGTCGAAAACGGTGTAGGTTCGCATAGGCAGGCCTCCGGTTGAACCGCCGGACGACCCGGCGGCTTAATGGGAGGCCCCCGCTAGAGCGGAGGCCGTAGTATGGTGGTGATTAGGCGCGAGCCTTGACGAGAGGGTCGCGGTCTAGGGCCGCCTCTAGGGCCGCCATCTTGACCCGGACCCACGCTTGCGCCGCGACCAGATCAGCGTTCAGGGCTTCCCACGTCATGACCGTCGTGTCGCCATCGGCGCGGTTCAAGGCGTCGCACGCCTTCTCACGCCGGACCACCGCGTAACCGTATTCGGCGGCGGCCTCTAGGGTCGCCTTGGAGTGAGCTTGCATAGCGTTTCGGGCCTCCCTAGCCCTCGTCAGTGACCCGGTATCAGGGCCATACGCTTCCCCCTCCGATCATGCCGGAGGCCCGCTGGAGACCGCGCTCTTATGCTATCAGCGACCCGGACCTTCCCCCGTCACACTCGGAGGCGGTTTCCCGGCCGGTTGCACCTAGAGGCACCAGACGGTTTGGCGGGGGGACCTTAAGGGTCCCTAGAGCCTTTGCGGTGACCCCTTCCGGGGGCCGCCCCGCTGCGGTGTCCCGCTGCGGTGATTGATACCTAGCAAGCCCTTTCGAGAGGTGGAAGCCCCCCTACGAAAGTTTTTTCGGTTTCAGGGCCAGAAATCGTTCAAGCCCTTGTTTTGCAACGAAAAGAAAAATGCAGGCCGTGGCAGGTCACCCCACCCCTGTCCCCGGTGTGGTGGAGGTCGCGCGCGGAAAAGGAACCACGCGCGAGCAATATACCCGCGAAAAGGGGCGACCCCCGCTAGGCCCCCTGCGGTGCCCGTGGAGGCCCCTCGCGTCTCCTCCGGTGTCCTGACACTCCCCGGTGTCCCAAGGGCACTAGGCGGGCTTCCTAGGGGCCTTCCCGGCCATGTCTCCCCCGGTGACCCCGTGGTGATCCTCCGGGTGGTCCTCCGGGTGGTCCTCCGGGTGGTCCTCCGGGTGACCCCGTGGTGATCCTCCGGGTGACCCCCAAGGTGACCCCAAGGGCTGGGACGAAAAAAGCAGGGGAGGGCAAGGGCACGGGCGAAAGCGACAGAGCCAAGGGCTAGGCCCCCAGGTCACCCCGTGGTCACCCTCCGGTCCCCCTCTTGGCACACAATGGCACTAGCAGGGCCAACGATACCCCCGCCCTGCCTAGGCTTAGGGCATTGGAGCGGCGCTAGTATGCCTTGCCATGCCCCTAGAGGGTGTCCCCCATGCCCTCTAGGTGACCCCCGGCCCCCCCCAGTGACCCTACAGGACCCCCCACGGGGGGAGGGCGGTCGGACCACGCGTATATATGGGCCTTCGGGTGACTGACCCAAAATCGACCAGTCCCCCTGGTCGGAGGAGTTAGACCACGCCCACCAGGATAGACTGACATCTTTTTGTGGTGGGGGTCTTGAAAAGAGGAGGGTCTGCGCTATATCAAGACCTAAGGTATACCCAAGGGTTTCCCTACAGGTTTACCTATGGTCTCCCCTACAGGTTTATCTAGTAGTAGTAGTAGTAGTAGTAGTAACCTAAGGACACCATAAGGGTCCCCTCTGGTAACCTCGGGTCTCCCCAGGACACCATCGGTGAGAGGGGGTGATCCTGGAGGGAAACCGGAGGGGACCACAGGGATGCCCCTAGAATGGCCCTGGAGGGGTCACCAGGGCCTTCGACGGGTTTTCTGGGGTGGAGGCCTGCCAGAACCCCGACGGGCTTCCTTGGGCTTCTCCAGGGCCTTCCCGACGAAGGTGCTGCCGAAGAACTGCTTGTCCCACTCGGCGTCCTGCTTGCGACGGTAGGCCGCCTCGGCGTCGAGGGCATCAGCGTTCAGGACCTCGGCCCAGGCACGGACGCCTTCGGCCAGCACTTCGATCCTGTCGTCGTGCTTGAGGGAGCCCCGCTGGCGGGTGAGGTGGGTTAGCTGGTAGAGGCCCCGCTTCGCGTTGTCCGGCTGGGCGAGGTCGGCGCGGACCACCGCCATGTCCATCACCACGCGGTGCTGGGCCAGGGCCGGCTGCAGGATGTCCAGGATGCGGACTTCCTTCTGGGTAAACCTCTTGTAGCCCTCAATCTCGCAGGGGTGCCTGCGGCGCATGATGGGTTCGAGGAGCTGGCGGAACATCCCGTCACCGAAGGTGTCCTCGCAGAGGACCTTGTTGACCTTCTCTTGCCCTGCGATTTCCGCCAGGGCGCGGAGGGTCTCCTCGGAGTAGCCGTCCTTGAAGCCGCCCCACCGCCGGACGTAAACCAGGCCGTTGAGGAACTTGGTCACGCAGTAGGCGGTCTCGTCCTTGCCTCGACCAGAGGGGTCGATGACCATGACCGAGCCGGTGAACTCGGTGAAGTCAGGGGACCTGAACAGCGGCCGGTAGAGGCGGTCGCCGTCGAACCCCACGTTGGGGAGGGCCTCGTCCTTGATGAGCTGGTCGGGGCCGGAACCCCACGCCATGCGGATAGGGGCGATGACCGGGTCCACGTCGGTGACGAGGAGGTCGCGGGTCTTGAGCGGATACTTCTCGGCGTCGGACAGAGCCGTGTCCAGCATCATCTGGAGCATGAAGCCCGAAGGCATCAGGACCATCTCCTGCGTCTGGAGCTGGACCTCGTTGAACCTGCCGGGGTCCGTAGGGGCACCCCCGAGGGACGACCCCTTCACCGCCATCAGGGACGGGTTCGCGTTCATGTCCTCGATCAGGAGCGGCGCCAGGGTCCCGAGGTAACCGGCGAGCTTCTCGGCCAGGGGGTAGCGGCAAGGCCAGACCCGGACGGAGAAGCCCTTCTCGGGCAGGGACTTGTAGATACTCTCCTGGGACTGCGGGGTCCCGAGGTAGATGATTTCGGAGCCGGGCTTGGCGACCGCGACATACTCCTTGGTCAGCTCGCGGAGCTTGTCGCGCTGGGCCTCGGTCTGGCTGTTCTTCGGGACCTCCACGTCGTCGGAGATGAGGATGTCCGAGCGCGAGCCGGTGATCTGGCCGGTGATGCCGGCGACCTTCACCGAGGGTGACTTGTCGGGGACACAGCCGCCCACGTCGAATGCCAGGGTAGACGAACGGGCACCCACGGGGGTCCGCAGGGAACCCCAGAGGTCACGCCCGGCCTCGGCTTCGATGATGAGCTTGATGAGGGTGGCGTTCTCGGTGGCCAGGGTCTCGTTAGCCGAGACGATGAGGACCTTGAGGTTCGGGTTCTTCCAGAGACGCCAGACGACGTAGCAGCAGGTCAGGAAGGACTTGCCGATACCCCGGAAGGCCTGGATGAACCGGAGGCGGTTCTCGCCGTTGGACAGGAACTTGGCGATGTCCCGCTGGAGGCGGGTAGGGGCCGGGAGGCCCAGCACCTCCTTGAAGACGAACCAGAGGAACTTGGTGAAGTCATCCTTGAGGATGTCGGCGGACGTGCGAAGCACAGGTCCGCTCTCCCCGGCGGACGTCGCCGAGGTCAGCAGTTGGGTCTTGGAGATGGATGCCTCTATTTGGGGCTGGGAGGGGGCCTGGGCGGCCAATGCACCCCTTCCGGTATGGAGAGACCAGAAGGGGTGAGAAGGGCGTCCAGAGGGCGTTCTGGGGTATTTTACGCGGTGCGGGCGAAGGTGCCCGAAGCAGTGAACGTGTGGACGGTGTAGGCACCGGTCGTGGTGATGGTGCCACCGGTCGCGGTCATGGAGCCGGTGAGGTAGCGGATGATGACGATGCCTTGGCCACCCTGGCCGCCATCGGAGTTGCCTCCGTAGCCCCGAGGAGCACCTGTGCTGTTACCGCTGGCGGTGCCGTTCACGCCGTAATCTTGCGATGTGCCGGAAATGGATGAGGTGACCCCACCACCTCCGAACCCACCACCCCCTGCGCCGCCGAGGGCGATCAGGGAGTTGAAGGTGGAGTTGGCCCCGCTGCCACCGCCGTTCCCGCCGCCGCCGACGACGACCGCGTAGGAGCCGATGCCGAGCAGGGTGTTGAGCCCCGAGACGACTTGTCCGCCTAGGCCACCACCACCGCTGGGGTCGTAAGCACCGCCACCGCCGCCCACGAGCAGGTAGTCAATCAGGCCTGAGCCTGCGCCCGACTTGAACCCGTTGCGGAAGCTGGGGCTGTTGCCCCGGAGCATCCTCATCAGGCCTCCCAGCGGGCCGTAGCGGTGACCTGCGTGTTGCTCACGTCCACCCGGCGGACGCCGAGCTGGTTCGCGTTGGTCAGACCGAAGAAGGTCATCACGGCCCCGTCGGGGACCCGGATGGCCACGCCCGCTCCGTCCTGCCGGACCTCCAGCTTGGTGCCGGTGTCATTCAGGATCGTGAGCTGCTTGCAGGCCTGGGCGGCGAACGCCGTGAAGTTGGTCCCAGTGGTCGCCGTGGTGACCGAGAGGTGACCGCCGGACGCCATCGCGGGGATGGTGGCGACCGCAGCGGCGCGGAGCTGGGTGTCGGTCAGGCCTGCGAAGGCACCGCCAGCGGTGGACCCGAGGGCGTCCCCTGTGATGACCACAGGGACCGCAGCGGCCAGCGGGGTGTTCAGTCTGATGCCCTCGCCCACCAGGGTGAAGGGGGCAGTGACGCCGTTCTGGGTCACTCCCGTGGGCACGAGGGCCGTCGGGAAGAAGTCCTGGCCGATGAGGCCAGCGTAGGTTTCGGTAGCCATGGGGCGAGGGTATCCTAGTGAGGGACGCGGGCCTCGGCGTCCAGGTCCAGGTTGGCCAGCTCAAGCGCCAGAGCATCCACCTTGGGGGTGGCGCGAGGGGCGTTGATGCCGTTCTGGGCGAGGAACTTGAGGACCTTGTCGAGGAACTGTGGAGGGATGCTGTAGGGCTCTTCGGTGCCTTCGGAGGCTTCAAGGAGCTTGAGGTGCTGGCGCAACTCGGTGGTGAGGGCGTCCGCCACGAGGCCGTGCATGGCGTCCAGGGCGGCCTCTAGGGCGCGGCCGGCACTCATTGCCTGAGACCCAGGTAGGTGGCGATGGCACCCGCAGTGGCGGTGATCGTGGCGGCTGCGCCGAGGACCCAGGACCGACCTTGTTCGAGCGAGGTGATCCTTGCGTCGTGGTCAGCCTGGCCGTCTTCCAGCTTGTTGAACCGCTTGTCGTTCTGACGGGCGGCTTCGGCGTTCTGGATCAGGAGGAGGTCGATCTTGCCCGAGATGACACCGAGCTGATAGCGGGGGTCTTCATGTTCGGTGTGAGGAGACACGAGATTTCCTAATGGAAACCGGGAGTTATCCCGGCTTCCGTTGGTGGTGGGAGAAGTTAGGCGGAGCGGAGGGCGGCCACTTCGGCGCGCAGCTCCTTGACGGCCGCCCAGAGGACGGCGGTCAGCTCGCCCGTGGAGAGCGTCAGGCGACCATCGGGTCCCTGTTGGACGGCGGTGTTGGCCAGCCCGTTGTAGGCCAGGACCTCTTGGACCTCGGCGGCGTTGAAGCCCAGGTAGGTCCGGTCGTCGTGGTCCGGATCGGCCCATCGGAAGGTGACGGGGGTCACGCGGTCCAGAATGTTCCCGGCGTCCAGGTCCCGCATCTCCCGCTTGAGGGCGGGGTCCGAGGTGACCGTGGGGTTGTTCATCAGGAAGGTATTGCGCCACCTACGACCGGCGTTGCCGAGGTCTTGGGTCGCGTCGAAGGAGGGGAGCAGGTTGCCCTCGACTGCCGTGTAGGGAGACGCCGAGTGGCCGATGATGACGCCGTTGTCGTTCTGGTGCTTGATGAGGTTGACGCCGGTCCCACCGATGTTGGTGGTGACACCGATGTTCTGCGGGAACAGGACACCGGTCAGAGGCTGGACGACGGCGGTGAAGTGGGAGCCGCCGAGGGTTGCCCAACCGGTGGCCCCGGTGGTGGTCGTCCTCTTCACCCAGAGGGTGTAGCCGTTGGCCCCGTCGATCTGGGAGTAGATAGACCCAGGCCCAGCCGCGACGACACCTTCGGGCGACCCGTTCCCCGAGAGGAAGCGGGTTGAGGTGCCAGCGAACTGGAGCTCGTTGGCGTTGACCGCCCGACCGAAGATGGTGTCCCAGCGGAGGCTCGTCTGACCCAGGTTCTTTGCCAGGGTCTCATCAGGGCTGAGGTTCACCCCTACGAAGCCATCGTTAACGGTATTGTCCGTGCCTATGAGCAGGGAGGTTGGGACGCCCGTCTGGCGAACCAGCGGGTAGTGGACCATGTTGGCCGGACCGTTGTCTACGACACGGGTCGTGACGTCTACGTAGCTGTTGGACCCGCCGACCGTGACGAAGGAGGCGTAAGTCCCAAGGCGGACGGCAGTGCCGAACTTGTCGAAGACGTTACCGTCGATGACGGTGTGCTTGTTACCGCCCGGCTCGCCAGCGCTGATGCCGTCAATGTCGATGGCCGTCTTCGCCCCAGGTGCCCCGAAGTTGAGGAACTTGTTGCCCGTGACGACCCAGGACAGGGTCGGGCCGACACCACTGCGGAGCTTGATTCCGGTGTAGTTCTCCTCGCCGAAGGCGTAGACCAGACACCCGAGGATGCTGGACTGGAAGCGGTTCACCGCGTCGATGCCCACTCGGTAGGTGTTGATGTGCGAGTTGTTGATCGTCAGCAGCGGCTCACCGCCAGTAACGTCAACAATACCCCGCCGCGCCGAGATGACTAGGATGTTGTTGAGGTAGATGCCCTCAGTCGTGCCGTTGATCGTTATAGCGTCGTTGACGTTGTAGACACGAGTGTCCCACATCTTGATCTCGGTGGGGTTGTCGTCACCGTCGATGACGATACCCTGTTCCGAGAGCCACGCCGCCGGGGAGGGGACGAAGCCACCGTCGCCGCCGTCGACTCGCACCTTCGAGAGGGCGACGTTCTGGACGTTGGTCAGGTGGATGCCCTTGCCGAAGTGGTCGTCGGCGGTCAGTCCCGAAATGTCCACGTTCTCGAACATAGCCTGAGACTGGGTTCGGCCTAGACCGTTGGCCGTGTAGGACATACGGACCACGGCGGCGGGGTGGTTACCGACCGTCCGTATTTTCAGGTCGCGAATAGCAAAGCTGTAGCCGGTGTAATCACCCGGCAAACCACCGACGAAGACTAACGAAGCGTTGGACCCCAGGATCAGGGTGCTTTCTCGCGGGTTCTGGCCGATGATCGAAAGGTCGTTCCCGCTGACCGTCAGTGAGGAGTTGACGCGGTATTTCTGCGCAAGCAGTAGGGTCTGCGATTGAGCGATGGCCGCGTTGATGGCCTGCGCCACCGCCGTCGTGTCATCGGCGATGCCGTTGCCAGTCGCGCCGTAGTCTTCGGGGCGGATGTAGTAGTCCTCGCCGCCGCCGCCGCCGGAGAACCGGGGGTCGTCGTAAGCGGCCACGCCGCCGGTGACGCCGACGTTGCGGGTCGCAGCGTTACCCAGGCCGAGGGCCGTCCGGGCGGCGGAGAGGTCAGACGCCTGGGAAACCCCAAGGCCCGCCGTGGTGAACCCGAGGGCGGCCAGGAAGGCGCTGCGGGCTCCGGCGGTGACCCCAGAGACGTTGTTTAGGCCGACGTTCAGCTTGCCGGCATCAGACCCGCCCCCACCGCCGGAGAACCTTGGGTCATCATAGGAGGCCACGCCGCCGGTGACGCCGACGGAGGACAGGGGGACCTTGGAGGCAGCAGCGGCGGCCGCGTTGTTGGCGGCGACCAGCGTAGCCTCGGCCGCTGCCTGCAGGTTGAGGATGTTCTCTGGGTCCACCGCCTCGAAGGTCTCGGTGACTTGCTCGGAGACCTCCTGAACCCGATAGAGGAGCTGGCGGACGGAGCGGTTCATCTCTTCTTCGGTCAGGACCGAAGAGTTGGTGAAGACGACGGCAGGGGCGTCAACGGGGGTGTTGCGCTCCAGCTCCACGATCTGACCAGCGTTGACCGGGGTGGTTAGGGAGATGGTGGTTGCGGTCACCCAGGAGAAGGGGCGCTGGACGTTATCCACGTTGACAGAGACGTGCGTCCGGCTCTCGTAGGGGAACGTGACGGTGAACTCGGTCTGGCCGGCTTGGGCGACATACCGAACGGAAGTCTGGGACATAGGTCTCCGTGCGCGGTCGAGGGTGGCCGCGTTCTGAGTGGATGGGAAGGGAAAGAGGTGGCCCCCGAGGGACCTTGCGGTGCTACCTCGGGGGACTTGGGGTGACCCTAGCGGGTCTCGTCGAGGGCCTCTCGGAGGGCCTCGGTGTCATCGGGGGTTAGCCCGAAGGATCGACCACGCTGACGCACGGCCGTGGAAGCGTCCCACCCACGGCTCCGCGCGAGACCGGCCAGCCGTTGGGGGCTGGTCCGTTCCACGAGGTCTCTCATGTAGTGGTCGCTGTTGGGGTTGAAGGCGGCCTTCTTGCCGTCCTCGCGGTAGTCCGAGATGACCCGCCTGATGAGGGTCTCGCGGTAGCTCGGGTCCGCCCCGGTGTAGACCGGGGTGTCGATGAGGTGCCTAAGCGCCTCCTCCATGTTCCTGCCGTTCCGGGGGTTCCGGTAGAGCTGGCCCTGGATTTCGATGAGCCGGTTGTGTTCCTCGGCGGTGAGCCTCTGGCCGTCCAGAACGGTGGGCGTCTCGGAGATGACCATGTTGACCCGAGGGTTGTTGGCGAGGTTCGCCAGCTCGACCTCAAGCGGGTCGGTCTTCGCACGGGACACCTTGGCGACCTGGAGGACGCCGACCTCTCCTGGTCCCTTGAGGACCGGGCGACCGAGGAAGTCCCGCTTGATGGCGAGGCTCTCGCGGAGGCCGGGGAGGTAGGAAGCGGCCTGCTCGAAGAACGAGCGGGCGTCGCGGGTGATGGCTCGACCATCGGGGTCGGTGTCCGAGGCCTCGGCCCAGCGACGCAGGAAGCTGGCCAGCGGGATGGCACGACCGAGCAGCAGCGAGGCGGCTCCGTCACCCATGCCACGGGCGGTGTTGTCCGTGTCGTTGGACTGGAACTTGCCGCCCTGGATCACGTCCATGAAGTCGGACATCCCCTTGAGGAACGACTTGTTGAAGACGTTACCCCTGACGGCCACCGCGAGGGCACCGAAGAGGTTGAACTCGTCCTCGTCGGTCATCTCCTTGGTGCGGAAGATTTGTCCCACGTCGGCCACGAGGCCCAGGTGTTCGGCGATGGGCGAATAGCCGGTGTATTGCACCCAGCCAACGCCGGGCACCTTCACCGAGTAGGGGAGGACCCCGGCATACTCGTCACCCTCGGGCACGTCAGCACCGACGATGGAGCCTTGCGCCCAGATGCCCCAGATCGCGGAGAGAACCGCACCGCCCACGACCTGACGGGCGATGACCATTTCGGCCGCCGCACCGCCACCCGCGATGGCCTCCTCGTCACCCCGCAGGGCATCGAAGAACGCCTTGTGGCGCTGCCGCCCGAGGGGCGTGGTGGCTTCCAGAGCGACGACGAACGGAGCCGTCACGGGGTTGTAGTCCCGGAAGGCGGCCTTGAAGAGTTGCGTCGGGGTCCGAACGAAGTTGGCCGAGAAGTGCTTGAAGATCGGCACCGTGCGGAGGAACTGCTCCAGCTTCGGGATCACCTGTCCGTCCAGGGTCGTCTGGTAGGAGACGAGCTGGGCGTGTTCGATGGCGGCCTGACGGGCGTCGATGGCCCGCAGGGTGTTCTGCATCTCGAACTCGGGTGACCCGAGGGCGTAGCGGGCCTTGCGGTCCTTGCCCCCGAACCCGAACATGGCCTTGGCTTCCGCCATGGCGGCGTCCGTCGGTTCGTTCAGGATCGCCTTGTGGATCGCGTCGAAGGTCTTCTGGGCGTCCTTGGGGCCGACCTTGGCCGACTGGTAGGACGCCTCGCGGACGGCGAAGGCGTGAAGCTCGGCACGGCGGCCGATGGCCTTGAAGAACTCATCCGCAGCGACCGACGGGCGGAACCCGAAGGTGCGGAGTATCTCGAAGTAGGCCACCCCCGCCATGTCGGCGAGGTCACCAGGACCGACGCCATCCTTGGCCCACTTGGCCAGCCTCTCCTTGGAGTAGGCGAACGGGACGAAGTCGGTATCGGTCATCACGGCCGATGCGCGGTCAGCGACCGGCGCACCCTTCTTGAAGGCCTCAAAGCCGAGACCCATCGCCTCGCCCAGAGCGGAGATGCCGCCCTGCATGTAGGCCACGCCCTCCCTGACCGTGACCGAGCGCGTGTCCTTCGCGGCCGATCCGAGGAGGGTCCGGCGAAGGGGGGCAACGGTGGTCGCGGCCACGAAGCGGGCAGCGAGGTCGAAGGTGGCGTGGGTCGGGGTGCCGACGAGGTTCTTGAAGTGGGTCGGGATGCCGGACAGGAGGTTCGCAACGGCGACGTAGCCGATGTAGTCCGTGACCCCCATCTTCCGCATCTTGCGGATGCGGGCGTTGAACCCGGCAGGACCCTTCTTGTCGAAGCCGTCCAGCAGGTCCGACAGGACCTTGTCCATGACCTCGGGGTCGGACATCTTGCCCGATCCGTTCATGGCCTCGTCCAGCTCGGAGAACGCGGCCTGGAGGTCGTTGACCATCGCAGTCGGCGTCCGGCGCATCTTGCGGGCGTTCAAGGCGCGGGCAAACTCACTGGAGACCGCAGATTCCTCGGCCGACAGAATGGCCGTGCGCTGGATCAGCTCGGCAAGCTCGCGTATCTTACCGGCTGACGGGGCCTGACCGCTCCGGGCTTCGTCACGCAAAACGCGGATGCGGGCGGCGGCGTCTTCGGCCGAAGCGTCGATAATCTCGGTCATCATCCGGGACTTTCGCGCCAGACCCCCCTCTCCGGTCACGTCCGCATGGGTCTTCTGGAAGTCGGACAGAGTGTGGCCGAACTGGCGGACCTTACGCCGGGTCACTTCCCAGGACTGACGACCGTTACCGGCGGCGCTGTAGAGGTCCGAGAAGACCGAGGCCAGGGTGCTGCCCAATCTGCGCATCTCCTCGGGGTTGCTATTGAACTGGTCCCAGTCCACCCAGTCGCGGTTGATGTAGCGACCCTCGTCAGCCTCGGGGATGCCCACGTCCAACAGGCGGATGAAGTCGCGGACGGCCTCGGGCTTGATGGACTTGCGGAGCGTCTCCAGGTGTTCGAGGGCGGCCTTGGCGCGCTCGGGCGACCGGCGGCGACCCCAGTCCACGTCGTCCCAGCCACCCGCGCCGTCACCCTGGGGTTCCTGCGGTTCACCCTCGGGGTCACCGGAGCGAGCCTCGGGGTCCCGGCGGGCGGGGAGGGAGGTGTCCTCGGGGGTGCCCCGGACATCGAAGACCTCGCCAGTGGCGACGACCTCGACCTCGATCCCCTCGTCAGCGATCTGGGCCGGGGCCGGCAGGACGCGCAGGGGAGCCGAAGGCTCGATGTCGGCCTCGGTCAGCGGGGGCTGGAGCAGCTCGTCGGCCACGTCCAGGTCGGCTCGGGCGTCGGCCTCGGGCTGACGGAAGAACCTGTCGGTGACGTAGCGGGACCCACGGGCGAGGACATCCCCGCCGATGGTGAACCCGGCGCCGGTCAGGGCCGACATCCCGTTGCGCGCCCAGTCGAAGGTGTCCTGGATGCCTGCGTCAACGGACGCTGATTGGGCGAGGCCGTCGAAGCCGGAAGCCAGGGCGGCCTGCGAGGCGGCCCTCACGATGAGGGAGCGGCCAGCCGACAGGTAGCTCGTCGGGTCGGCCAGGGCGCCGGTCAGGGTGCCCAGGAGGGCGACCGTGCCGTGGGCCACGGTGCCGCCGATGTCGCCCTCGCGGGCGTAGGACAGGAAGCTGTCGTTGCCCTGCTGGCGGTCGTTGACGGCGGCGAAGGCGGCCCGGCGCTGGCGCTCATTGGCCACGTCGTCGTCGGCGTCGCTGTTGCCGAAGGTCTCTTGCAGGGCACCGACGGTCCGGCCGAACTGGCGGATGGGGTTGCCCAGCAGGCCGTCACGACGCTGCAGCTCCCCGAAGGAGACCTGATCGTTGACCTGCTGGGAACCCTCAAGGCGACCCGTGCGGAAGCTCTCGGTGACAAAGCTCGTCTGCCACACGTCCTCGACGTTGTCGGTGAACCGCTCCCAGAGGGACCGGCGGCCGGTGCGTTCCGCGTGGTCGCGGGCGGCGGAAGCGACCGCAGCCCGGCGAGGCCGGTCAGCCGCCTCCTGGGCGTTGAAGAACTCCAACAGCTCGGCGTCGGTGACATCGTCCGGGAACTCGTAAGAGCGCCCATCCGGGCCGGTGACTTGCTTGGACAATCGGTCTCTCTGTGTTGGGGGTTACTGGATCAAGAGCCTCCCGGTGCGGGGGTCCCTTGCCACGGTGACCGGGTTGGTGGAGGGCGGACGGGAACCGCTGACACTCGACCGGGCGCCGGGGGCGGTGGCTCCACGGCGGCCCTCCATGTAGGGGGCGAAGGACTGCTGGAGACTGGTGGCGACCCGGAGGGGGTCTTCACCCGCCTGGACCCGGCGGTTGAACTCGCGGTCGGCGTGGATGAACATTTGACGCTGGTAGTCGGTGGCGTCCTCGCCCATGTCTAGAACGTCTCCAAGGTAGGAGCGCGCCGTCGAGATGTTCCGGTTGCCCGCTTCGGAGGAGGACAGGTAGGTCCCACCCCCTCCACCACCACCGCCTCCACCGACACGGGCCGCGCGTGCGGCTTGGACGTTGTCGGAGATGAACTGCATGGCGGCTCGCTTGCCAGCGCGGCCGGTCCCGAAGCGCCCCTCGCGTTCCCACTGGAGGACTTCTGCGGTGGTCGGCGGGTTGCCTTGGATGGACCGGCGGGTCACGTCGAGGACGAAGTCCTCATTGGCGACCCCGTCGCCAAGGTTGCCGACGAGGCCGGATACGAGGCCCAGCATGGCTGCGCCCTCCTGCGGCGACAGGGTCGTATCGAGGATGCGCTCTTGGATGGTGGTGTCCACCAGCTCGCCGTTGAGCGCGCGGGTGAACAGGTCATAGGTCAGGTCCTCAACCTCCCGCTCGTTGGTCTCGCGCTCCACGCTTTCGCGGAGCTGACGGGCTTGGGACAGGGCGTTCTGGACTTGGATTTGCTCGGCGGCGTTCAGGCTCGGGGTTCGACCGTCCGCCTGCCTGCTATCGAGCAGTTGCTCCAGCAGCTCGGGCCGGGGGTTATTCCGATCCAGAGCGACGGCGGAGATGGCGCTGACCGTGCGGGCCTTGGCCTCGGCTGGGGTGTAGCCGGCGTCACGGTAGGTGGCGATCCAGTCCTCGACCGGGATGGGCGTCGGGCGGGTGGCCGTGACGGTGACCTCGCCGAGAGCCTCGGGGTCCGAGGGGTCGCCTTCGGTGGCCGTGGTGACCGCCGTGGGCGTGGCGCTGTAGTCGGCGAGGAAAGTGCCGATGTTGCCGTCGAGGGTGGTCGTCAGCTCCTCGCGGGTCCGCTCCATGATCCGCTGGGAGACCGTGGTCTCCAAGGTGCGGGCCAGCTCGGCCACCTTGAGGGCGGCGGTGCGGCGGGCGGCTGCGGTAGGCAGGGCGTCAATCTCGTCCTGACGGAAGGCGGTGACCCGCTCGACCATGAGGGCCTGGATTTCGGAGGGGTCGGACCCACCGTTGATCGCCTGTTCAATCTCCTGCGACACGGTCGAGGAGAAGGCGTTGGCGCGGCTCTCGGCGCGGACGCGGTAGAAGGCCTCTTGGTAGGCCGTCTGGCGTTGACGCTCGGGGTCGGCTTCACCTCCAGCGGCGGCGTCTGCCATCCCGTCAGCGGCCTCATCGCGGCGTCGGTCCATGCTGTTCTGGACCCCAGCGGCGTCGGCGCTTTGGACGCCCCGCTGGAAGTCGCCCAGGATGCGGCGCAGCTCGTCGGCACCACCATCACCCCGACCCGCTGTCCGCATATCAGCGCGGACCTGGACGGCGTCGAGGTCGGTGTTGCGGCGCTGGGGCAGGACGCCGTCGCGGTTGTTAGTGATACGGCGTTGGGCCGTATCGCGGCCACGTAGGTTCGCTAGGTCGGCCAAGGGTTACCCTCCGTTCAATGCTTGGATGTCGGCGTTGCGACGATTGATCTTCATGGAGGTGCCGGCCGAGTAGCCGTTCATCCCGGCGGTGGCGATCTGGAGACCGGCACCGAGGACCGTCGGCTTCTCCACGCGGGAGAGCATGGAGTTGGCCTCGGCCGTGGCGTTGGTCATCTCGTTGTCGCGGTTCTGCTTGATGCGTTCGGTCGAGAGACCGGACTGCATGGTGATGTCCTGGAGGAGGAGGTCGATGGAGCCTCCGAGCTGGAGACCGGCCTCACCGGCTGCGACCTTCACGCGGGCCTGCTCGCGGCGGGCCTCGCGGAGGCGCTCGTTGACGGCGCCGGTCGCCTTGTCCTGTATCTCGCCCTGGGTCTGGGCGAGCTGGTCGCGGATCGCCGCTTCCTGCCTCTTGGCGGACTGGACTTGCGTGACGACCGACGCCGCCGCTGACGCAATCGCCAGCGAGGTCATGATGGTTACGGGTTCACACACTGTGTGGGCGGTGCCTTGAAAAGAGGTAGAAGGGGCGGCCCTCAAGGCCGTATTCGGGGACGAGGGTCAGAAGCTCGTAGCCACACCACTTCAACCACCTCATCGACTTCTCATTGCGAGCGTCGATGTAGTTGAACAGGGTGGGGTAGGAGCGGTGCATGACCGACTTGTAGTGTTCGGACTGGCGCAGGATGCCGAGCGCGTTGCGTGGCTCGTCCATGCGCGGAGACCCCAGCATCCACACAGAGGCGGCGCTGGGGTCAGAGGTGGGCGCGCACCCGAAGGCGGCGATGGGGTCATCTCCGTCGAGGATCACCCAGCCGTGGTCGGAGACCATCGCGCAGGACATCAGGGCGACCGCAGGGTCCTCCCTGGTGGTCGCGGATATCTCGTCGAGGTCGCATTGGCGGAGGTCCTCGGCGAGGTCCACCAGCCACTCAGCGGCTTGGGCGTTGGACACCTCGGCTAGGCTGACGACTTGGATCATGGATGACCTCGGGGGTGCTTAGGGCCGAGCGCGGGACCAGTAGAAGGCTTCCCACTCGGCGGACTGGAAGGAGCAACCGAAGGGGCCGCTGTTGGTGATTTCTACCACGGCGTCGTCGGCGTTGCCGTAGACCTGGATCGGGAAGTCCCCCGCCTTCGAGGGGCGGCTGTTGAGCTGGGCGGTCCCGACCATGAGGCCCGAGTATGACGACGTGGTCTTGATCCCCGCGTTCAACCCGTAGGGCCACACGTTCGCGGTGAACGCGGTCGTGTCCGTGTAGGAGATGCGGAGGGTTCGGAGCTGTAGACGACCACCTAGGATCGCTGTCCCGTCCTGCCGTCGAAGGTAGGGCTGGGAGAAGCGGTAGCGGAAGTCGTAGAGCAGGCCGCCGAGGACTGGCCCCTGAGCGAGGTTGCCGGGGACGGAAACCTGCCGGTCGCCCGACCACGTATAATCGCTCCGTGGGATCGGGTTACCCGGTGATCCTGGGTAGCTCGCGCCGCGCACGAGCTGATACCGTTCAGGGTGTTCGACCGGGTCGGGGAGGTTGAAGACCGTCCGGTTGGTTGTCGGGTTGTATACGCCCGTCAGGGTCACTCGTCGGTCTATGTAGGGGAAGGCGTCTGTGGGCCCCTTGCGTGCACCTGTGGTGAGGCGGATGCGCTCCTGATAGACACCGCTGGCGCGACTCACGGTCAGGGTCAGGTCACCCGCGTTGTAGACCCCCGAGATGATCGTGTCGGTCTCCGGGAACGCCCATCGGTGCCACGCGGACTGGGCCTTGGTCTGCCCATCCACCCAGTAGAACTGGTAGACGTAGACCGCGTTCGGATCACCATCCGTCAGGACGAACAGGGCGTTGAGGTCACCCGCAGGGATCAGCTTGGTGACCCCGCCGGGGATGTAGCGGGAGACGTGGGCGGTCACGTCGGCGGCCGAGGTGTTATCGCTGTCGGGGTTCCGGGTGTATTCCCGGATGGTCGCGTGACCGGAGCTGTCCGAGGCCATGTAGACTTCGGACCCAAGGGCGACCGGAGAGGCCCTGCGGGTCGTCTCGTAGTTGGTCACCGGGCGGATGGCGAGCGAGGAGGCGGACAGGCCCGCCTCACCGTTGGTCATCGAGAACTGGGTCTGGTCCGAGAACAGCATCACCCCGTCATTGAAGGGGACCGCGTCCTGGAGGATCGAGACCTTGGTCGAGGTGGCGGCCACGTCGATGGGGTCGCTGTCGAGGTAGTCGAGGACGGACAGGCGGAAGAACTGACCGAAGTCGCCGGCACCGGACAGGACCGCGTTCTCATCGTAGAGGAACGCGAGTCGGTTCTGGTTGACGAAGACGCTGCGGATGGTTCGGCCGACGAAGCCGGGGACCGGGTTGGTAACCTCGTCGCCCACCTTGCGCTCACCCCAGTTGAACGGGGCGAACCGGAAGGTGCCGTCAGCGAGACGGACCAGCGCGTGGGGCATGGTGGCGGGGTCGAGATAGTTGGCGAGGCCGGGGGCTACCGTCTCATCCCATACGCCGTCGGTGGTGCGCTTGACGTAGTATGGGACGAAGGAGGTCTCGGTCCCGCCAGCGATCTTGTAGATGGAGCCAGGCGTTGCGCTTTCTGGCAGCAGGTCGAACCGCTGGACGGTTCCGGTGAGGGACAAGGGCTACTCCTATGGGGTTATGATAGCTTCACCGAAGTTGTCGTAGACCCATCCACCACCTCCCGGTTCACGGGGAGTGATGCCTCCGGTCTCGTCGGGGTTCGGCGGGGGAGCAGTCGGGGCGAGCATGGCCGGGCGGACCCTACGATTCACCACGAAGGTGTAGTCCGCGACCGTGGTCATGCTGATATCGGATGCGAAGTCCTCTATACCTTCCAGATAGCCCCACCCGGCCGGAAACTCGACGACCATCTCCTCGCCTGAGGACGAGAAGACACGAAGCCGTCCATCCACGGCGATGACCGTGTAGCGTTCGGAGGCGTCGCGGTTGATGGAGTGGACGTAGGCGCTGTCGATGGGGGTATTGAGGAGCTTGGCGATTCGTTCGGTCGGCGGGCGCGTCTGTAGCCCGTCAGCTAACGAGCTCCAGGCATTCTCCACCAGCGCGGCCTGATCCGGGGATCGGACGGAGGCGGGCTGTTGGGAGACGCCGTTGTGGAGGGCTGGGACAGAGATGGTCTGGAGGGACATCAGTAGCGCCGGTTCGCCACTTGACCGGCCAGCACCGCGTTCCGCCGGAACACGTTGGTGTCACGGTTGGCGCGCTCATCGCGCATCAGCAGCGTCCAGGCCTTGTCCTCGTCCTCGGCCGCGTAGCCGTCGAGGGAGGTCGCTCCGATGATCTTGTTCTGGAACTTGCGGGCAGCGGCCAGCGCGACGTAGTTGCGGGCGCTGTCTGGCATATCCTCGAAGGGGAAGCCCCAGACGATGCGGCAGACCGCAGGGTCCTCGTGGGTCCACCGAAGGTTCGCTCCGTCCCAAAGCGCCCAGAACCCGTCGGGGTGGCGGCGGCGCTTGAGGTTGCCCGAGGTGTCCATCAGGTCGAGGCGTAGGATGCCTTCGGGGACCTTGATGAAACCGTCGGTGTCCGGGGACAGGACGTAGTCGTCGTCGGTGTTGAAGTCGAAGCCGTAGAGCTGGACCATGCTGGTGACACGGGCCAGGAACCGGCGGGCGGTGGTGACGTCGCCGATGAGGGTGTTCTCTAGGGTGGAGACCGGGAACTGACCGATGCTCTCAAGCATCTCGTTCACCGCCTCCAGCTCGTCCATCGGGACAAGGCGGGGTGAGGGCATGGGTTAGGTCCTGGGAAAAAAATAGAGGGGGACCCCAGCGGTGTGCTGAAAGTCCCCCTCGGGTCGTCTTAGGTGTTGACCGCCGAGCGCAGCTCGACCGCGCACTTGGTGCGGAGCGGGTCCGAACCAGTCATCAGGCGGGCGAGCATCAGGGTGCCCTGCTTCTCGGGCTGATCCACAACCTGGGTGCCCAGGCCCTGGACTTCGGCCGTGGCCGCAGCCATCGGGGTCCAGACAATGGCGCGGGTGTTGGTCGCGTTGATGCGATACTTCGACGGGATGGTAGCGCCGTTTTCGGTCGTGTTGGTGACGCTGTTCTCGCCGAACGGCAGATTGTTCGACTTGAGGATTTGCACGTCGTCGATGGTGGTCAGCGTGTGCGAGCGATCCGAAGCCGAGCCGCCGTTACGGTCGCGGTTCAGGTTACGATCCGAGCGGGCCATCAGATACCACAGGGCGGTGCCGAGAGCGGCGTAGACCGGCACTCGGTTCACGGGGACATCCTTGGTGTCCATCGTTTCCTTGGCCAACGAGATACCATCGAACAGCTTGACAGCGTCCGTAGCGAAGCCGGCGTCGGTCAGGATGGAGCCGCCGGTGTCACCGGAGAACAGAGCGCCGCCGCGAGCCGCGCGGATGAGCGTGCGGGCCACGTTCTTGTCATAGAAGCGGGCGATGGCGTCGCCCAGCTCCTTGGCGTAGGGGGCGCGAACCTCGTAGTGGTTCAGGATTTCGTCGATGTCGGCGACGAAGACCGAGCTGACGAGCTTGTCGTCCGGCGACACCTTGATCTCGGTGTGCGGGATCGCGCTACCCAGGATTTCCACACCGGGGGTGTGGTATCCGACGGTCGTGCGCCAGATCGCCGGGAACTTGAACAGCTTACCCTTGGACAGGGTCTTGACCGTGTGCTTGTCCCGGAACTGGGTCATGGTCTCGAAGGCCGTCAGGACTTCGCCGCCGAAGAGCTCCAGGTTCAGGGCCAGCGGATCGCCCGCGCCCAGGTTCTGACCGGGACGTGACGGGTTGGGGGAGGTAGTCATAGTGTGGTGGTGTCTCTGAAAAGAGGGAAGGGGGCGGGCGATTGCCGCGCGGTGACCCTCGGGTGGGCTTCGGACACAGGTTGTCGCCCGCAGGCGGCCAGTGGATCAGCGGTGGGAGGGTGTGTGCTTGGCGCGGGGCAGGCCCCCCGTCGGGGACCTGCAGGAAAGAATGCAGCCCCCTCCGGGTGAACCGAAGGGGGCGCGCGGCGTGATGCCGGGGGTGAGAAGGGCCCCCGGATGCGTGACGTATCCGTCAGAGGCCGACCGGGGGTTATAGGGTTACATCTGCCGACGGGAGTAGTCGGCGCCGACGTTCATGGTGCCGGCCGCCTTGGAGCGGGCCAGCTTCTCGGCCACCTTCTGGCGGAAGGCCGGGTCGGTCTGGTAGTCGCGGGACGACATCGCATCCTTGAGCTGCTGCTGCGACGTGAACACGTCACCAGCCCCAGCCGAAACAGCCAGGCCACCGACCAGCTTGCCCTCACTCGGGCGAGCCGCGTGGAACTTGGCCATCAGCCACTCTACCGTCTGGGTGCGGGAAGGGCCGTCCACGTTGTCGTTGTAGTAGGCGAGGTCCGCGTCCGAGAGGTTCTTTGCGGCCCAGCTGACGGCGTCATTGTAGGCCTGCTCGCCGCCAGCTGCAGCGTGCACAGCCTGACGGCCGATCTGCTGGAGAGCCTGGAGGCCTGCCACGTAGGTATCGATCACCTTACGCGGGAGGCCGAGGTCCTCGACCGCCTTGATCTGGTCTTCGGTGACTTCACCGCTCTCGGCGTAGGCAGCGGCCATCGTCTCGACGGCGGTGGTCAGGGGGTTCGCCTCGCTGGCCGGTCGTTCGATCTTGGTGCCGGCGGGCTTGCCGTCCGCCTTGGAGGCGTTCGGGTCGGCCTGCTCGTCAGCCTTCGGGGCGGCCGCAGGGGCTGCAGGGGCTGCAGGGGCTGCAGGGGCCGCGCTGCGGGTCCTCTCCAGCTCGGCGTAGGACTTCGCTAGGTCGTCCCAGCGGGCCTCACCCTTGACCGGGTCCCAGAACTTCTCCGGGACGTGGTCCGGCCGCTTGTTCTGCGACAGGGGTTGGGCCGGAGCAGGCGTCGGGTCACCGTGGACCTTGGCCTGCATCTGGGCGATGTATTCCGCCGAGGGCGCGGCGGCCCCTGGCAGGGCTTCTGCGGTTGACCCCAGGGGGGCGGCTACCGCGTCAATCATTCAGCACCGAAGGCGTCGGCAGGGATCACCGGGGCGGTGGATGTCTCGACCCAGTCCACGTCCGGCCGGAGGCCTGTGAAGGTCTCGACGGTCAGGCCCCCACCGCGATCCTCGATCACGCTCTCCACTCTGACCTGGTCAAAGGGGGAGACGGTGTCGTTGCTCTCGACTTGGATACCGGACGCGGTGGGGGCTCCCGAGGCGGGTGCCTTCGGCTTGTTGGGGGCGTTGCTCATTACTGTTCCTGGGGTTGAGCTAGGGCCGCCTGACCGGCGACCTTGGCGATTTCGGGGGTGGCCGCTTGCAAGGCGGCCTGTTGCTGTTGGGCCTGGGCCTCTGCGGCTCTGGCTTCAGCAGACTTGAGGAGGTCTTCCAGACCATCAACGCCATGACCCTCGCCGAGGCGGCGAGCGAGCTCCGTCTGGTTCAGCTCGGTGCGGACATCGACTTGGGCGGCCATGAGGTCGGCGACCCAGGCTCTGATCCGGTTGGTGCCGTGGGCACGACCGAGGGCGTCGAAGCCGGTGACGACCGTCGGGGTGACGGTGGATGGCAGCTCTGGCACCCGGTTGAGGCGGGCACCGACGTGGAGGAAGCGGCGGACGAGCGGAAGCTGTAGCTCGGCGGATAGGACGGTGTAGGTCCCGCCCAGCACGTTCTCCAGCTCTTGGGCGACGAGACGGACTTCCTCGGCGGTGACGCGCTCGGCGTCTCGGGTGAGACCCGCGCGGAGAAGGAAGGCGGCGCTGAGGCGCTGCTCCAGCTTGTCGGCCAGGGCGGCCATGACTTGCCAGTCCTGCGACTTGTCGAGCTGGAGGGTCTTCACCTTGTCGGCGTTGCCGTGGATGAAGTCGCCCGTCTGGGCCTCGGCCAGCTCGTCGATGTCGATGTTTGAGTTGGGGTCCACCATGCGGATGATGCGGGCGGCTTCCGACGCGAACTGCACCATCGCCTTGTAGAGGTCCTCCAGCGACAGGAAGTCGCCGATGTATTCGGTGACGTGGGACCGGCCGTAGTCGGAACCGGGAACCGCAAGCCACCGGAGGGCGACCCAGGGGGAAGCGCTGGCGGGAGCTTGCCCCTCGCTGTCGGGGACCAGGACGTTCACCACCTCTTGACGCCAGACGACGTTGTCGCCGTCGCGTTCGATGATGGTGTAGAGGTCCACCATCTTGTCGTCCTTCTGGTCGGTTAGACCGGCCGCGCTGCGGACGGCTTCCTCCAGGGACGACGGGTAGACCTTCTCGTGGATGACGCACTCGATCAGGGCACCCGAGGTGTCCCTGCGGATGACGAACTGGTCGAGCCTGAACAGGCGGGCCGGCGCGTTCTCCGGGGTGAACAGGAGGACGTTGCCTGCGACGATGAGGTGGCGAAGCACCTCGATCATGGCTGGGCGTAGCTGGGCGCCCTCCATCAGGGAGAAGACCACGCGGGCGAGGATTGCCAGTTGCGCGTTGGTTTCCCCCAGGTCGTCCCCGAGGCTCTTGGCCGTCAGTTCATCGACGTTCAGTCGGAAGAACGGCAGGTTCGGGGGGAAGAGGGCCAGCAGTAGGGCAGAGGCGAGGTGGGAGGTGCAGCGAGCGCCGAGAGCCTGATACGGCTGCTCGAACGTCGCGTGTTCGTTCTGGCCCTCCTCGGGGATGAGGCCAGGGATCGTGAGCTGCGACGCCTTACGTCCCCTTTCGAGGACCGTCTGACGGGCAGCAGTCAGCACGGTGTAGCGTCCGGCGGCAGAGCCGACCTCGGACACGACACCCTTCTTGGCTTGTGCCAGGGGTAGGACCTATGGGATGAGGGGTTAGACCGCTGGCCGCTGGATGCGGGCCGAGCTGGTCGGGATCATGGGGGCGGGCGCGGTGCGGTCGATTCGCAGGGACCGGGTCCCGGTCTTCTGGGCCTTGATGAGCGGGTCGATACCGTCAAGGTAGGGGTTCCGCAGCACGGGAAGCGGCTTGTCGCGGTCAGCGGCTGACGTGGTGGCGACCGGTTTGGGGGTGTTGACTATGCACACCGTCAGGACCTCCGTCGCGCGGCCGCGTAGGCCTCGCGCATTGTGAGGACCACGGCGCGTTGGGCGAGCGCCCAGCGGATGTCTTCGGTCGTGTCGGTTGCCGAGAACCTCGGCTCGGGGAAGCGCCGGTCCAGCTCATCGAGCAGTCCGTCGGCGGTTTCAGGCAGCAGTCTGGCGGCCAGGGGATACCTCCAAAAGAAAACGCCCCTCCGGGTTACCGAAGGGGCGCTTGGGGTGGACTTGAGAGAGAACCAGGAACTTGGGGCTTTCGGCTCCGAGGGTGAGTGCTAATGGGCCGATTTACTTCGGGGTCCAAAGTATCGGTCGATGGCCGTCAAAGTCCTCGTATCGGAGGATGCGGGCGAGACGGGCCTGGACCAGGGCGTGGCGCTCGGTCAGGCCCTTCTTGGCGAAGAACGAGGTGACCACCTCCCACGGCGTGTCGTAGGGGGCGTTTTCCCACGTCGTGCGGATTTCGCCCTTGTTCTTGCCTCGGGTGATTTCCCGGTGGACCGGGGCGACACCCGTTAGTGTCCGTAGGGCGATGTCAGCCGTCTTGGGCCCCACGCCGGGGCAGCCGGGGTAGCAGTCCACGGCGTCCCCGATGAGGGTCTGATAGAGGTGGAAGTGATCCGCACTGGCGACGGTGATGTCCTCCAGCTCAGGCTTCTCCTCAAACGGGCGGTAGAGCAGGCCGGGGATGGTCCGCATATCCTTGTCCTGGGACACGATGATACGGGTCTCCTGATGCGGCTCGGTGGCGAGGATGCCCATGACATCGTCCGCTTCGAGCGTCCGGCGCCGGTCGTGGGGGAAGCGTTCTGCCAGCCAGGACTTGAGCGGGTAGAGCATCTCGGGACGCTCGACCGTTGCGCGGGACTGCTTGTAGGTGGGGTCGATCCCCTTGCGGAAGTTGTTGAAGTCGTCGGACAGGCAGATCGTGAACCTGTCCCCTTCGAGGTCGGCCATCCAGCGGTCGATCTGGTCGCGGAGCTGGCGCTTGGCCGCCTCGATGTCGGTCTCCACGGAGACCACGCCGTCACCCCAGTCGTGGGTGTCCTGGGTGCCCGCCGCAGCGCGGTAGGCCATCAGGTCGGCGTCGATGAGGAGGTGCGTGGTCACTCGCAGACGGAGGCGGCCGCGCGGGTCACCCGCCGGTCATCTATGCGTTCCCTGCGATCCGCCAGCAGGGTCTTCACCTGAGTGAAGATGTCGGCTCCCGGCTGGAGGTCGTCGAAGGGGAACGTGCGGTCGTCCGGGAGGGTGACCCGGCAGGGGACCGGGGTGGCGATGGCGGTTACCGCCGGACGCGAGGCGCATCCCCCGAGGAACACGATGGATAGAACGGCGGCCGAGAGGATGAGGATATGGGCCAGCCACATCAAGTAGTCTTTGTCCGGGGGTGGAGGGGTGTGGTTCAAGAGCGGTTCTCCGTGATGGCCTCGTCCACGAGCGCCTGGGCGGCGTCGCAGCGGTCGGCGGGGGCTGGGGTGGGGAGGTCGAGGTAGCGGCGGGCGGCGAGACGGTCGGCCCTGCCGGCCTCGCGGGCGGCGTCAGCAGCTCGCTCGGCGGCTTCGGCGCGGGCGGTGGCGGCGTCAGCGACGGCTTGAGCGGCGGTGGTCTGGGCGGTGACCGTGGCCTCGCAGGCGGCCAGCTTCGCGCGAACGCTGTCGAGCTGGGCACCTTGGAAGGCAAACGCCGTGAAGCCGGTGACGGCGAGCGCGGCGGTGACCCCGAGGACCACGAGGGTCGTCCGGGGGTTCATTAGGACGTAGCGAAGCATGGGCTTCTCCGGGATGAGGGTGAAGGTGAGGGTCACGAGGGCGTCACGCCTGTCCACGACAGAGCGGGGAACTGGGGCTTGGCGGCGTCCAGGCGGAGGGTCCGGGTGGTCGGCTCATAGGAGCCTCGCCAGACACCCTCGACGACCTCGAAGATGATCTTGTCCCCATCCCGAAGGATGCGGTCGCAGAGGAGGGCGATGGGGCCTGTGGGGTGGTCGAAGACGAGCGGCTGCTTCAAGCGTCCGGCTCGTCGTTGCGCTTGGCCCCGATGCCAAGACCAGCACCGCCCAGCAGGGCACCCACGCCGGACCCGAAGGTTAGGGCGTTGAAGGCCTGTCGGTTGACGATCACGTCCCAGGCCGAGAGGAAGATGAGGGTGAGGCCCGAGAGGATGACGCCAACCCGTAGAGGGTCCCACGACACCCCGTCTCGGGTGGTGACGAGGTCAAGAAGGAAGCTGGGGAGTTTCATGAAGGGTTCCTTTGCCAGCGACGGGGGGAGGGTAGGACCAGCTCGTAGAAGTCCACCAGTGCTCGGAGGTCTGTGAGAGAGGCGTTGTTCTTGAGCCGGTTAGCTCGCCAGCTCACGACCACGACGTTCCCTGGCGTGTAGCCGAGGCTTGGTATTAGTCGGTCGAGAGAGGGGGCGAAGTCGGGGTGGCCGCGTATGAGGGTCTGTCGAAAAACTGGACAGGTCTCCGGGATGAGGATGTCGTCCGGGGTGATGGAGAAGGGGGTGTTACTCTGTAACGCGCGGCGGCGGGCACCGTGCCAGAGGATCAGGGCCACGTTCTTGTCCCGCCATTTTGCCTGGGACGCTTTGACCCGAGCTGGGTCTCGACGGTAGCGGGCTTGAAAGGAGACCTTCACACAGGTCTTGCACTGGTTTCGACGTCCGTCTGGAGACTTCGCGCTTGCGTGGTAGTCAGTGAGAGGCTTGGTCTCTCCACATTTTCGGCACGTCTTGGACGAGCCGCCTCCGGACGAGCCGGGGGTCAGTGGTGTCATTTGGTGTTGGGGTCCTTAGTGAGACGCGGCCCAGCTATCGCCGACCTGGAAGGCACCGGCCGTGGGGCACTTGAGCTTGAAGTGTTCCCCCGCGTCGCGGATCGCATCAGCGAAGATGCGGCCAGCTTGCTCGGCGAGGTCGGCGCGGACCTCCATCTGGGCCTCGTCGTGGACGTTGGCCACGAAGGCGAACTCCCGGCCGTGGACCCATCCGAGCGCCAGATAGGCGCGGTAGGCGAGGACCAGGGCGACCTTCATGAGGATCGCCCCGCCGCCTTGCAGCAGCGTGTTCAGGGCGGCGTGTGCGTAGTTGTTCGCCAGCTTCCGGCCGTCCAGGCCCAGCAGGTAGCCGCGCTTGGCCTTGGACTTGACCAGCTCTTGCAGCTTGCCGAGGGCGGGCAGGCCTTCCTCGATCCGCTTGCGAGCCTTGAGGCCGAGGCCGCCGAGGAACTTGAGGCGGACCTCGGTGTCGTCCTGTCCGGCGGCGCGGGCCTTCTCCTCGGCCGCCTTGACGCGGACGTTGAACGCGGCCTGCTGCTCTGGCGTCATGTCCTCGTAGACCGTCATCCCCAGCTTGGGGTTGCCGGCTCCGTAGAGGTAGGCGTAGATGAAGGTCTTGCCGTTCGCCCGCAGGCGAAGGCCAGCGGCTCGGGTGTTCACGGAGTGAACGTCGGTGCCGTTCTTCTTCGAGCCGTTGACGACCGTGTCAACGTAGGCGCCATCATCGAAGCGGGCCATGTAGTGGGCCAGCATCCGCAGCTCTAGGCCCTCGGCGTCGCAGCCGACCAGCTTGTAGCCCTTGCGGACGATGAAGCAGTCGCGACACTCGTAGCCCCAGCCGCCGGGCAGGCCCATCAGGACGTTGTCGAGGTCGTCCAGCTTGACGCCGGGGACCTGGGCCATGTTGGGGGCGAAGTGGGTCATGCGCCCGGTGCGGGCACCGTTCGGGTTGACCCGACCGTGGATGCGGCCGTCGTCCTTGACGAACGAAAGCCAGGCCTTCTCGCCCTCGGCGATCTGGCCGAGGCGCTTCTGCACCGTGAGGTAGGTCACGATGAGGCGGGCTTCCGGGTAGGTCAGGCCGCCGAGCGTGGTTTCGTCCACCTTCGGCTGACCGCTGTCGGTGAACTCGGTCGGGACCCAGCCGAACAGGGCCTTCATCCGGTTGGCGATGTGGTGTCGCGAGCTGGGGTTAAAGACGACCAGCTCAACCTTGGTCAGCGGGCAGCCAGGGGTGTAGCCCTGCTTGGCGTTGCGGACCTTGGGGACCAGCACGTCGTGCGCCCCCTTGTGTCGCTTCGGCCCATACCAGGGCTTGAAGGTCTCCCGGAGCTTGTCCTCAAGCTCGGCCCGCATGGACACCAGCTCGGCGACCAGCTTCTCGGCCTTGGCCGCGTCGAACAGGAAGCCAAAGTCCTCCTGCATCGTGATGATCTGGGCCACGTCCAGCTCAAGCTGGAGGGCCTCGGGCGAGTAGTCCTTCTCCTCGATCTTCTCCAGCAGCGCGAGGCAACCCTCGTTGTCCTGCTGGCAGTAGTCGTCCATCTCGCGGTTGAAGGTGGCCCAGGTGTAGCGGCCGATTTCCTCGGGCGTGACGAGGCCCAGGCAGCGGGCCTCCTCGGCCTTGGCCGCCGAGTAGTCGCCCTTGAAGACACCCAGCCGGAAACCCCAGGCTTCCAGCGAGTGCGCCCCGACCATCTTCCCGGTGAACTCCGGGGGCCGCAGGCGCTTCTTGATGGCGAGACTGTCGCGATCCATCAGGTCGGTCCAGATGAGACGCGCCCAGACGAGGGTGTCAATCACCCGGCCCTTGGGTTGGAACCACGGGTAGACCTTGCGGATCGCCTTGAGGTCGAACCCAATGATGTTGTGGCCGCAGATGGCCTCGGCCTCCATAAGGAGGCGGACCCCGTCTTCGATGGAGCCGTCCCGCCCGGCAGGCGAGCCGTCGCTGTAGACCCCGCCGCTGTAACGCTTCCGCGACCCGGTAGTCCGGTCGAGGATGTGTAGGCAGTGGATTTTGGTCAGCTCGTCGAGGAGACCGTCGGTTTCGCAGTCGAAGATGAGCAATGGCGGTCCTTGGGAAAAGAAAAGGGCCGCCCCGAAGGGCGACCCGTGGAAACCACCGAGTGGTGGGGGTTAGGCGAGTGGCCTCGTCTTCTCCTTGATGAGACGCGAGGTCTGGCCGGCGGTGGGTCGGTCGTCCTTCAGGGACCCCTGCGCTTCCGCGTCGAGTATGATGGCGAGGCAGGCCGCCGCGTGGGCGAGGTGGTGGACCCCGCTGTCCTCCGCGTTATCCTCGCCGTCCCAGTAGGACAGGAGGTGACGGAGGGCGGCGTTGGTGTAGGTCGAGGCGGAGACGGGGTCGTCGCGCCAGTTGGCAGGGCCATACTTGACCGCGCCGTCGCGGAAGGCGTCGGCCATGTGGACCAGAGCGGGGCCGGGGATCAGCGAGATGGACGGCTTGGCGAGACCGAAACGGGTCTTGGGGTTACCATCGGGGGCGTCCGGTCGGTTCGGGATCGAGATGTCCACCGGGGGTATAGGGACGAAGACGTCCGCCATGGCCGCCACATGCCTCGACCGGATGTATTCCTCCTCCTCCTGACGGGTCAGGGGGCGGAAGCGGTCAGCGGAGTAGCCGCCGCCAGCGAAGTCAGGACCGGAGGGGTAGAACCAAACGGCGTCATCGCCCACGCCGAAGCGGCCCTCGTAGGTCGCATCCTTTTGAAGGTGTGACGTGCCGGTGGCGTCCGTGCAGCGCACGAAGGTCTTAGAGGTCTGCATAGCGGGTCTCATCCTGGAACTGGTTGTCGTTGTCGTTGAGGGTGTCGAGGGGGACCTCGTCCATCCGGCCGGTGACCGGGTGGAACGCGAGGGCGATGAGGGGGCCGACGGCCTCCCCGAACTCCCGATCCTTGAGGCCCCGCACGAGGGTGGGGTTGTTGGTCTGCTTGTCCCGCTCCAGCCCGAGCATCCCGTAGGACCAGCGAGCGATGGCGCGGGAGCCGGTGAAGTGCTTCTCCAGCACTCGGCCTCCCTCCTCGTGGGCGGTGCCCGCAGGAGTGGTCAGGTGGGACACGAGGTGGATCGTGGCACCGTGGGTCTCGGCGATGCCCGAGATGTCCGCCATGATGGTGTCCAGCTCGCGCCGTTCATCATCCGCGTTGGCGACCAAGGCGGTCAGTGGGTCCACCCAGATGTCCAGCACACCCTCGACCAAGATCAGGTGGAGGATGTTGGACTTGATGGTGGCCCAGTCCTTGGCCCCGAAGGTGTCCAGCGGGAAGAACAGGCCGTCCAGACTGTCGATGGCCTCGTTGAGCTGGTCGTCCGTGTAGACCACGTCCGGCTTGTTCAGCCGCAGCCCGAGGATCATACCCGCGAGTGACCGAAGGGTCTTCGCCGGGTTCTCCTCGAAGAAGATGCAGCCGACCTTGCGGGGAGCCGGGATGGCGATGGGTTGACCCGTGCCGTCCCGAAGGTGGGAGTGGTCCGGGATCAGGTCCGGCCGCATGATGCAGACCATGATCTGCTTCATCGTGGTGGTCTTGCCCGAGCCGACACCGGCACCCCAGGAGTAAACGTAGGGGGCCTGGATGCCGTAGGTCGCGGCGGTCAACCCCGGCCACGGCCAGGGGCGACCCCAGGTGGAGGGCAGCAGGGCCTTCTCGCGGAGGTCGGACACCGACCGGATACCGTCAGGGCGCGATGAGGCCGCCCCGAAGATCGCGTCCACGAGACCCTTGCTCTTGTTCGCCTTGACCATGTCGTTGGCGTCCTTGAAGCCCTCGGGGAGCTGGGCGTCACGGACCTTGCCGGGGGTGAACAGGACCTTGCAGGCCTCCACGGCCTTGCGGCCGGGTTCGTCCATGTCGAAGCAGAGGACGACGCTCTCGTATTTCTCCAGCGCGGAGATGAACGGGCGCAGATCGCGGGCGGCCCCTTGGGCGCCGTTGGGCACCGAGAGGACAGGCCAGTTGTTGCCCATCGCCTGGGAGACCGACAGGGCGTCAATCTCGCCCTCGGTGATGACGACCATCTTGCCGCCCCGGTCCTCCAGCAGGCGCGAGCCGAACAGGCCCGCCTCCTTGGGAGCGCCGAGGAAGGTGAAGTCCTTCTTGCCGTCGGTGGCGTAGCGGACCTTCTGGGCGACCGTGCGCCCGGTGGCGTCGGTGTAGGGGGCGATATGGCACTTGCCGCCCTTGAACTCGCCGACGCGGTAGCCGTAACGCTCACAGGTCTCGCGCGTGAGGCCACGGTTCGGGATCGCCTCGACGACCCCGGATAGGAGGTTTTCCATCCGGCCTCTTGATGATGTTGGAGGGGGTGGGGACGAGCCGCCGCCCGGCTCGCGGTAGCCGCAGCCAAAGCAGTAGCCGTGCCCATCGTCGTAGCGCCCAAGGTTGTCCCTGGACCCACACGATGGGCACGGCTCTTTGGCGATGCAGCGCGTGTCGCCGCGCTCGTGCATCAGGTCAGAGGAAGGTGGTGACCGAAATCATCCCGGCGCGTTCGAGCCGGCGGTTCGCTCGGGCGAGCTGCTGCTCCATGAGGGCGGCTCGACGGCGGTGGCCATCCTCGTTTCTGACGGCGTCAGCGGCGCGGTAGTTGGCGCGGTCAACCGCTTGCTGCTGGGCGTCGTGTGCCCTGATGGCCCAGGTCTTGGCCCGTTCAATGCGGACGAAGCCGAGGCGGTAGAGGATGGCGTCGATCATCGGCGGGGTTCCTTGCGGGTGACAGTCCAGGTGGGGGTCTTGCGGCCCTTGTCGTTACCGAGGGCGGACGCGATGCCGAGGCCCAAGGCGCGGCGGGAGGGGCCGACGTTCGGCTCATGGATCAGGCGGCGGACGGCGGCCTCGAAGGCGTAGCTCATGGGCGTCCTCGACCGGACGATCTGGCGGGTGCTGTCGTCGTTACGCATTGGCTTGGGTCTCCGGGACGAGCCGATACTCGGCAAAGGGGGTTCCGTTCAGGTCCTCACGGGGGACCGTGATGATGGCCTTGCCGGTCGGCACGAGGTCCGCGCGGTCGCCCCGCAGGCGGTAGATCGCGTCGGCCAGCCGGAAGGCACCGAACTGGTGGCGGGCGGTGGCGTCGGTGATCCGCCCGTGGGCGATGAGGTGGTGGATGACCTGCTGACAGCGGGTCGGTCTGGGTGTCTGGGTCATGGGTTCTCTCGTGTCCGTCGTGTGGTGGGGATCAGGTGCGCGTCTTGGCGGCAAGCCACGCGCGAACGTCGAAGGAGGGACACTCCTTCATCCACTCGTTGGGCGTGACCCGGCCGTCGCGGTTGCGGTCGGGGGACAGGTCCCGGTGACCGAGGACGCTCGCGTTCGGGAACATCGGGCGCAGGCCGGTCAGCAGGGTGTCGAGGGCGGTGAACTGGGCGGGGGTGAAGTTGTTCTCACCCTTGCCGTCGAGGCCGACGCCGCCGACCATACAGATGCCGAGGGACTGGCCGTTGAAGCCCGAGACGTGGGCACCCGGCTCGTTGGTGGGCCGGCCCTTCTCGACCGTTCCGTCACGCTTGATGACGAAGTGGTAGCCGATGTCGCGCCAGCCCTTGCGTTTGTGCCAGAGCCGGATGTCGGCGGCGGACACGTTGGCGTTGGCGCGGGTGGCCGAACAGTGGACGACGAGGTAGCGGACGGAGGACGGGGTCATCTCGATGATCCTCAAGCGGAGGCCCCGGCCGCGAGAGCCAGGATCAGGTTGTGGGTCGGGCGTCGGTTACGAAGGCCCTTGGTTGGATGGGAGTAGGCGAGCCTGCCGTTCGGCAGGCCGGTGATTGTCCCCCGCGAGATGCGCGAGAACGGTTTGCGGGTCATGGGGGGTCGCTTTCTCGGCCGCCAAAGGCCGTCGTGTGGTGGGGATCAGGTGGTGATGGTCACCTCGAAGCCCGGCACGGTGTCCGGGTCGGCCCATCGCTTGACGATACGGAGGTCACAGACCTGCTTGTCGTCTACCCAGAAGCGACCACTGTCGGTGATCGCGTCGAGGACGCCCTTGACGTAGTTGTCAACGTCGGGGGCGGGATGCTTCAGCTTTGAGGTTCGGGGCTTCTCGACACGGGCCACGACCGAGACGGTCAGCGGGCCGGTCAGGGGCGAACCGGGAAAGTCGTTCACTCCCCGGACGACCTCCGCCAGCTCCTCCTTCCAGGCCATGTATTCACGCGGCTGGTAGATGGAGGCGAACTTCCCACCCCTCGTCGTCGCTCGGGGACGGGGGGTGGGCATGGGTTCGCAGGGCAGGAAGAACGTGTAGACGGTCTCGTTACAGATCGTCGTTGCCGCCAGGGATCATGTCCCCGTCGGTCTCATCGGTGAACTGGGCGACATCCTCCAGGGCGTCGCCATCGTCCTCGCGCTCGAAGCCGTGGTCGCGGAAGGTGCGGTTGACGGACGAGAGCTTGATGACCTGCGCGGCCTTGAGGCGCGTGGACAGGACGGCCAGCTTGCTCGTCTGGTTGATGAAGGGTTCGATCTCTACCGACAGTTTCATCTCGGTGCCCCCGCTGATGACTGGCGGGCGCTCCAGGACCTTACCTCGGGCGTCGAAGATCGTCGGCTTCTGGGACCAGGACGATCCGTCCTTGCGGGTGCCGGTCGCCCTCATGGAGGCCATGAAGATCAGGTTGCCCGTCTCTTCGCCGGTCTCCTGGTCGCGCTCGACCTTGATGATGTCGCCAGCTTTCAGCTCCATCGCCAGGGCGGCCTTCTTGTCGGCCCTGAGGGTCTCGATGGTCTCGGCCAGAAAGTCGTCGCGTATCTTCTCCAGCGCGGCCACGAAGGCTTGGACCTCGGGATCGTCAGCGCGAAGAACCAGCTTGCAGGAATACTTGCCTGCGGCGTCGAACTTGGTGTCCGGCGTGTTCAGTCGGGGCCACGATGCGATGCCGCGAGGCGTCGTCATTTTGACCTTGTTATTCTTTCTCATGTGGTGGTGTCTTTCTTGTGGTGGGGATTGGAGAGATGCAGACGCACTCCGGGTGTCAGAAGGTCTCGGTCTGGGCGACCTCGTCGGCCACTTCTAGGACCGCCTTGGTAAACCGGAGGGCGTCCTCGGGGTCCAGGAAGATCACGACGCCGGGACCAGTGCGATCCCGTGAGAAGAGGCGGACGCGGCGTTTCGAGAGGGAAGGCAGGACCGAGATGGTGCGTTGACCCGTGCTACAGGTGAAGATGTTAGCCAAGTTCAGCCCTCTCGATAATGCGCTCGACATCGCGGTCCAGCTTGGTGGTGTCGTAGCCCTCGGCGGCCAGCTCCAGCGCGATGTCCGAAGGGACCACGCCGTCGTTGTCGAGGGCCGCCGTGGTGGCGCGGGTCAGCAGACCCTTGATGGCGCGGGTCAACGCACCACCTCGCGGCCAAGGCGAGCGAACTCACGGCGAATGCCCTGGGCCGGGTGAACGCCGATGGCGTCCAGCGCGTCTTCGCCCAGCCCGACCAGCTTCCTAAGGCCCTTACCGATCTGTTCGCCAGCGCAGTGCGTCAGGGCCAGCGGGACGGCGACGACCATGAAGGCCGAGAGGGCGCCGATCTGGCCGACGGCGACGAAGCGGTCGGCGATCCGCAGGTCGCGGTCGAAGGCGACGCGGGTCGTCAGCTTGGTCTCGGTCAGCAGCTTGTAGCTGGCATGGGGAACCACGTTCGGACGGTTCGGGTCGTTGTAGTAGAAGCGCGCGGGCTGGTCGTAGCGGAAGCCGACGACATCGGTGCGGAGCGCGGGGACGGTGATCTTCATGGTGTCTGGTCTCTCGGTTTCAGGAGTTGGTCAGCTCGCCCCGGACGTAGTCGCGGAGGGCCTGGACGTGGGTGGTGAAGGGGCCTTCGGCGGACGCGACCTTGCGGACGGCTCGCTCGATTTCCTCGTGGGGGTTCAGTCCGAGGGCCTGGGCGCTCACCACGGCGGCGAGCATCAGGGCGTTGAACTGGACGTGAGGCTCCAGGTCGGCCATGCGGACGGCCATGCGGAACGTGGGTTCACGCAGGTCACTGACGGAGGACTGGTGCCGGGCGCGATCCGCGATGGTGCGGAGGCGGCTGTCGATGACGGAGGAGGGGATCACCGGGGGCAGACCTGGGTCCCGTCCCGGCGCATCCGGGGGGTGATGCCGCCGCCCGCTTTGTAGTCGCTGAACGCGAGGTATTGGCAGCGGGTGACGGGGTCGGTGTAGATGCGAATGCGGCCGGAGCGGTCGCTGGCCACGTTCCCCATCCCGCCGCTGAACGCGGGGGTGGAGACGGCGATGGCGGCGAGACCGAGGGCGGCCAGCAGGATACCGGCGGTGAGCTTCTTCATGGTTCTGTCTTTCGTGTGGCGGGGATCAGAGCTGCTTGAGGATTTCCGCAGCGAAGTTGGCGGTGTGCTTTCGGGCATACGCCAGGGCGAGGTCGCGGATCACGTCGTTCCGCCGGGGACCCTTGGGGACCTTGTAGGCGGGGATGATGGAGAACCAGCCGCCCGTCGGCCGCACGGTGACGGTGTCCAGGTGGACCGAACACATGACGGGCGCCTGGTCCATGATCGACGGCAGCTTGGAGGCGAGGGTGTCCTCCAGCTCGCGGATGCGGTTCACGGCGTGATCGAGGGCACCCTCCAGCCGCTTGATCTTACGAATGGCGGCCTCGGGGTCGAAGAACTGTTCGCTGTTGACCTCGATCACGCCGAGTAGCCCGGCTGGAACCCGAGGGCGATCCTCAGGTCCTCCCAGAGCTTGGCCTGTTCGGTCGGGGGTGTCTGGTCTTGGAGGGTCCACTTGCCCGCGAGGTAGACGGCGGCGGCGGCTTTCCGCAGGGCGGCGTAGCGGGGGTCCGAGGGAGTCGCCGGTGCGAGGGTGGAGGTATCGACGACCTCAAAACGTTCGAGGGAGTAGGGACGATCCCCGCCGGAGATGCGGGCGAACTTGCCATCATGGCCCGTCAGGGTGACGAGCTGGCCCTCATAGATGTGTGGGGGCTGGGGCCTGATGACGCGGAGGGTAGCGCCCAGCGGGGTTTTCGTGGTAGGGTGCATCTGACTCTCTCTCTCTCGTTTCGGGCGTCAGGCCCGAGGGTGAGTGTTAATGGGAAGGTCGGGGAGTGGTGGGGGTTAGGCGAAGACATAGTGACTGTCCAGGACTTGGGACAGGTCGAGGTCCCCCAGCGGGGGCAGCTCGGGTAGCTTGGCGGCCAGCTCGGGGGGGAGCTGGGCGGCCAGTTCGTCGCGGAACATCTCCAGCCGGCTGGGCGTGTATTGCTCTACGAAGGTCTCCCGCAGGATGCGCGACAGGTGCCCGGCGTTGGCCGCGTGGGTCCCGAAGCTGTCATGGATCACAGCCATGGCGGTGATCCCCTCGGCGGTCGCGGCGTTGACCACGGCCATGAGGTGGGCGGCATCCAGTGAGTGGACGAAGTTGGGCGCGATGCCGTTCACTTGAGCGCGGGGAGCGATGGCGTCCCCGTTGGTAGCCAACATGATCTGTAGTCGCTGACCCCCGAAGTGAACTTCAACGCGCGATCCGGTCACCGTTCGGTAGCTCTGGAGGACCGGCAGGCCTTGCGGGGTGGTCCACCATATAGGCAGGCCCGCCTCCCCGGCGACCCTGGCCGCATCGCGGAGCCACTCCATCGCCACCGACGCGGCCGAGACCACCTCTGAGATGGTTTCCCACAGGACGTGGGACAGATACATCGCGGATTGGTAGTTATCGGCACCGCCGAGGTGAGGGGGTTGACCCGCCTCGGCGGCGTCCTTGTCCAGCTCGCGCAGAGCCTTGAGAATCATGCCCTGCATCCCGAACCGGGTGGCCGAGTAGCAGTAGGTCATGCACGGCTGCTTGGCGATCTTCCGCACGATCTTCCCGCCCTTCCACGGCAGGGCCTCGTCCGACGGGTCCCGGTCTACGAAGGCCTGGGCAGCGGCGGCGACCTGCTTGTAGATGTCCTGGGGCCGGTCGGCTGGGATTAGACAGACCGCCTTGCCCCCGACGGGGTCCCGGAGCATGGCCGAGAAGTGCTGGAGACCCGAGTTGGAACCATCCAGTGCGACCGGGACGCGGCTGACGTAAGCCTCACCCTCCCGGCAGTAACCCGCCCACTCGATGCAGGCAGCCAGAGCGCAGTAGGGGCTATCCGCCGTGGTCCAGAACCGCTGCCCGTCGAGCGGGTTATCGGCGCTGTCCACGATGGCGGCGCTGTTCGCCATGACCCAGTCCACTCGCTCCTCGAAGGGGACCTTGTCTACCCCGAACAGGTTGGCGATGTGGATGGCCAGCCAGCCCGCGCCGTCGGTCCCCAGAGGGATGCCCTCGGCGAACTCCAGCAAGGACTTGGCGGTGTCTTCACCCTGGGGGTGGGGACCACCGACCGGCACCGGGTAGATGCGGCCCCGGAAGTCCAGCTCGTGGGGGAACCAGATGGCGGCCTCCTCGGCGAACTTCTGGGCGATCCAGAGGCGTTGCGAGACGGCCAGCCGCTTCGATAGGAGTCGGGCGTTGCGGGCGTGGGTATCGGCCGCCACGGCCTTCCACGCCTTGAGAGCGTTCTCGTTGGTGTCGGCGTCCTCGGGCCGAGGTGGGATCGGATGATCCTCCCGTCGGGGCAGGCCGCCGAGCGCGCCGCCGCCGTCCCAGACCTCGCGCATGACTTCGAGCACCCGGCGGTTGACCCGCCATGGCGTGTTCTGGACGTTGTTCACGGCATCATAGACCTTGGGCATATCTACCCAGCGTAGCTCGTCGTGGTAGGGGGTGTTCCACTGCTTCACGAGACGCAAGCCGGGGCGCTTGGTCAGGTAGCCGCCCCAGAACGGGGTTCGCCACCGTCGGGGCCGGACGACCATCGGCAGGTGGATCGGTTCGAGGACCTCGCAGCGGGCGTGCTGACGCTCCAGCCAGTCCCGGCAGGCTTCCGTCGGGCGCACACTATAGGAGAACCCCTTAGAACAGGTCTTGGCCTCCATCGTGAACAGCCCGCTGACCTCACAGATCAGCTCGATCATCTTCATCCCGGCGTGGAGGGATTGCTCCCGCGTGGGGACGAACTTGACCCCCTCGGCGTCCATGATCTTCCGCAGGGAAGCCCTCTTTTTAGCCGAGAAGCCGGACTTCTGCTGGGCCTTTAGGATACCTTGGTATCCCTTCTTGTTCGACTTGGAGAGGCTAGCCATCTCGATGTGGTGAACGAGCGCCTCGGCGATAGCGAAGGCTGTCCCTTGCGCACCACGCTCGGTGGCCACACTGGTGACCAAGACGCGGGTGGCGAGGTAGGCGCAGGTTTCCGGCTCCACCCGTGCCAAGATGGCGAAAGCGGAAGGACGGCGGCCGGCACCGCCCTCGGCAACCCGCGTGACGAACTCAGTGACCGCTTGGGCGACCGGCGGGACCACGAGCTTGATGAGATGACGGCCAGGGGGTAGGTCGGCCTCATCTTTCGTAGCCGAGCTGTTGTCACGCCACGGCAGGGGGCGTTGGGAGCGGTAGCGTTCGGAGCCAAGCTGACGGCTCTCGCCCTCCAGCTCCAGTTGCCGGGCGACACGTTCGCGCAGGTCGTTCATTGGGTCTCCTAGTTTCCGGGGAAGGTGAGGCGGACGACCCGCTCTTCGATGTATCGTGGCAGGTCGGGCGGAACCTCGACGTCGTGCAGACGGGCGGACGCCTTAAGGAGAGGGGCGAGGACTGTCCCGCATCGGGCAATCCGATTGGCCACGGCCTCGGCCCCAATCAGGGACCTCGCGCGTAGTCGAAGGAACGCAGAGCAGGCCCGCTCGTGGACCTCCGGGTCGTCCGTGTGTGCCCACAGGCCGTCCATGATGTTGTGATCGAGGATAGAGTAGTTGCTCAAGGTGTCCGCCTCCGGGTGACTGTCGGCTTATGGTGGGGATGAGGGGAGAGGTCAAGCGCGAAACCGAAGGTCACCATCAGGTCACCTTAAGGTCTCCCTTGGGTTGGCCTCATTCTTCGGCCCCGAGGGTGAGTGTTAATGGGAAGGGGTCCGGTACTACGCCCCGTCACAGATCTGATTGGCGGGTTGACTGTCCGCCTCTAGGAGGGGACTGGGTTTAGCAGGGTGTGCCGGAGGGGTGCCAAGGTGCCGTTTGACACAGTGTCTAGTTGGCACCCCCCTCAAAAATCGTCCAAGTCGTTGATTTTATCGAGGGCGGCTGGCGGAGACGGAGGGATTCGAACCCTCGGTACCGGTTACCCGGTACGACGATTTAGCAAACCGTTGCCTTCAGCCACTCGGCCACGTCTCCGGCAGGAGGCGTCGATAGCGGAGGCCGCGCGGCGGCGCAATCCGGGTTTCGTCAACTTTCCCCGACGTGATCTTGTGGGGAGTGACGGGCGGCGCTACCCCTTCGCCTCCACCGCTTGCAGGGAGAGCGACATGGCCGATCTCAATCAGGTCACCGAACACATCCGCAGCGCCGTCGGCGACAATTCCGGTCTGGGCAAGACCGTTAAGCTCGACCTTGGCGATGCCGGAAAGATCTACATTGATGGTGCTTCGGTGCCGAATACAGTCACGAACGACGACAAGCCCGCTGACGCCACCGTGTCGATGAACTGGGATGATTTCATGGCCCTGTCTAACGGCCAGCTGGATCCGATGATGGCCTTCATGCAGGGCAAGCTGAAGATCGCCGGTGACATGATGATCGCCCAAAAACTGGCACCGCTGCTGAAGCGCTGAGCTTGAGCTGAGCCAGGACATCAAGCGGCGCGGGGTCGGGCTCGACCTCGCGCCGTTCTGCTTTCATACCCAGGGACTGACCTCATGGATTTCCGGCACTCCGATCGCGGCCTTCATTGGCAGGAGCGTGTCACGCGCTTCCTCGAGGACAAGGTCCTGCCGCGCGCGGCGGACTACTACGCCGAGGTCCACGCCGATCCGAACCGCCAGCCGCCCACCATGGAGGCGATGAAGGCCGAGGCGCGGGAGGCGGGGCTGTGGAACATGTTCCTGCCGGGCGAGCACGGCGCGGGGCTCACGAACCTCGAATACGCTCCGCTGGCCGAGGCCATGGGCAAGGCGGGGCTCTGGACGCCCGAGGTGTTCAACTGCAACGCGCCCGACACCGGCAATATGGAAGTGCTCCATATGTACGGGAACGCCGAGCAGCAGGCGCGCTGGCTCAAGCCGCTGATGGCCGGAGAGATCCGCTCCGCCTTCCTGATGACCGAGCCGGAGGTGGCCTCGTCGGATGCCACCAACATCCAGACCCGCATCGAGCGCGACGGCGACCACTACGTCATCAGCGGGCGCAAGTGGTGGTCGACAAACATGGCGCACCCCAACGTCGCCGTGACCATCGTCATGGGCAAGACCGACACGGGCGCGGCCACCCACGCCCAGCAGTCGCAGATCCTCGTCCCCGTCAACACGCCCGGCTTTCGCGTCGAGCGGATGCTGAGCGTCTTCGGCTATGATGAAAAGCCGATCGGCCATGCCGAGGTGGTGCTGGAGAATGTCCGCGTCCCGGTTGAGAACCTCATCGCGGGCGAGGGCCGGGGCTTCGAGATCGCGCAAGGGCGCCTCGGGCCGGGCCGCATCCATCACTGCATGCGCGTGATCGGCTGCGCCGAACGCGCGCTCGAGCTGATGTGCCAGCGGCTGCTGAGCCGGACTGCGTTCCGTAAGCAGATCGCCGAGCATTCGGTCTGGGAACAGCGCGTGGGCGAAGCGCGGACCAACATCGAGATGTGCCGCCTGATGGTTCTGAAGGCCGCCTGGATGATCGACGAGGCCGGGGCCAAGAACGCCAAGTCCGAGATCGCCCAGATCAAGGTCGCGGCCCCGCGCATGGCGCTGCAAGTCATCGACGACGCCATACAGGCCTTCGGCGGGGCGGGCGTTTCGGGAGATACGCCGCTGGCAGAGCTCTATGCCACGGTGCGCACCCTGCGCATCGCCGACGGCCCCGACGAGGTGCACAACCGCACCATCGCGCGGCTGGAGTACGCCAAGCACGGCGGCAAGCCGGTCCGCTGACCGGCTGCTGCCACCCAGCGTCAGCAGTCGCCACCGAATAGGGTGATCCGGGCAACGCAACGTCTGGCGACGTGTTAGCGTAGTCCGGCTGGCAGCCAAGCTGGACGAAGTCACGGAGCCGCCGATCATGCACGACCCCGCGCGAACCCTTGTTGCGCAGAGTGCGGCGAGCGAGTTCGACCTGCTGGAGCGATACCGCGCCGTTCGCTCAGCCATGCCCGCTCTGGCCCGCGGGCTTTCGTCCGAGGACCTCGCCGCCCAGGCCATGCCCGACGCTAGCCCCGGCAAGTGGCATCTGGCCCATACGAGTTGGTTCTTCGAGGCGATGATCCTGGCGGCCGAGGACGACTATCGGCCCGTCGATCCGCGCCTGCAGACCCTGTTCAATTCCTACTACGAAAGCCTTGGCCAGCGGGTGGAGCGACACGAACGCGGCCTGATGACCCGGCCGTGTCTGGACGAGGTGCTGGCCTATCGCGCCGAGATCGATCGGCGGATGGAGGCTCGCATTGCAGCCGGCTTCGACACCAAGTTGGAACACTATTTGTTCGTTCTGGGGATGCATCACGATCAGCAACATCAGGAGCTGTTCCTGATGGACCTGCTGGCCTTGATGGCGTGCTCGCCGCTGGACCCCGCCGCCTATGCAGAGGAGCCGCGCCCGGCGGGCACGCGCCAGCAGGAGAGGGGAGGAGCCACCCGGTTCGAGGGCGGGCTTGTCGAGATCGGGCATGGCGGCGACGATTTCGCCTTCGATAACGAGGGGCCGCGTCACAAGGTCTGGCTGGAGCCGTTCCATCTGGACCACGACCTGGTGACCAACGGCCAGTGGATCGAATTCATCGCCGATGGCGGCTACCGGCGACCCGAGCTGTGGCTCGCCGACGGCTGGGCGACCGTGAAGGCCGAGGGCTGGACCGCGCCGCTCTACTGGCGCGAGGGCGACAACGGCTGGACGACCATGAGCCTGACGGGCCGTATCCCCGTCAATCCCGCCGCGCCGGTGCGCCACGTCAGCGCCTGGGAGGCCGAGGCCTTCGCTGCATGGGCCGGCAAGCGTCTGCCTACCGAAGCCGAATGGGAAAGCGCGGTCGCCACCGCCCCGGCCGTCTTCTCCAACCTGTTCAACGAGGTATGGCAGCACACCTCTTCGACCTATGCACCCTATCCCGGCTTCAAGCCGACCGAAGGGACGGCGTCGGAGTACAACGGAAAGTTCATGGCCAGCCAGAGGGTCATGCGCGGCGGCTCCTTCGCCACGCCGTCCGGTCACGCGCGCCGGACCTATCGCAACTTCTTCCATCCGCATCAGCGTTGGGCGTTCCTGGGGCTTCGCCTGGCCTCGGATGCCCCTGTCATGTCGAAACCGCGTATCGAGTCCGTCGAGACCGCCCGGTTCCGTGCTGAGCTGATCGCGGGCCTGTCGCGCCCGCAGAAGGCGGTGTCGCCCAAGTGGTTCTACGACACGGCGGGCTCGGAGTTGTTCGAGGACATCACGCGTCTGCCGGAATACTATCCGACCCGGCAGGAGGCGGCGCTGCTGCGCGAGCTGGCGGGCGATCTGACGGCCGGGTTCGGGGATGACGCTGTCCTGGTCGAGTTCGGCTCCGGTGCCAGCGAGAAGACCCGGATCTTGCTGGACGCCGCGCCGTCGCTGGGTGCCTATGTGCCGATCGACATCAGCCCGGATGCGCTGAATGCCGCCGCCGCCTCGATCGCGGAGGCCTATCCGCGCCTGCAGGTCGCGCCGATGGTGGGCGATTTCCTGAATCTGCCGCCCTTGCCGGAGCTAGGTCGAGGACGTCGGATCGGCTTCTTCCCCGGTTCGACCATCGGCAATCTGGAGCCGGACCAGGCGGCAGCTTTCCTTGCCAATGCCCGCGAACGGCTAGGGCCAAACGCCCTGTTCATCCTCGGTGTTGATCTGGTGAAGGACGATGCGACCCTGCTGGCTGCCTATGATGACGCTCAGGGCGTGACTGCAGCCTTCAACAAGAACCTCCTGGTGCGGGCCAACAGGGAACTTGGGGCGGACCTCGACCTCGGCGCCTTCGCGCACGAGGCTCGCTGGAACGGCGAGGCGTCGCGGATCGAGATGCACTTGCGCGCCGAACGCGACATGACCGTTCACATCGGCAGTCAAGTCTTCGCCTTCGAGGCCGGAGAGACGATCCACACGGAGAGCTCGCGCAAGTTCACGCAAAGCTCCGTCGCGGCGATGGCCGAGGCGGCGGGCTGGCGGGTCGCGGAGTTCCGGGCGGGGCCCGCGCCGTCGGTGGCGTTGGCCGTCCTGGCCTAAGGTCAGGCGGACAGGCATGAAAAAGGGCGATCAACGCTTTCGTCGATCGCCCTACGCTTCCGAGCTGACTCAGACCTATTCGGCCTGGTCCACGACATCGCCGGGCTTGCGGCTGCCGTGTGAGGCCTCGCCGCCCTTGCGTCCGGCCTGAGCCGCCAGGCTGCGGTCCTGTGTGAAGCTGCGCTTTTCGCTCGGGACGCTGGCGCCGCCCTTGCGGGCGATCTCGCGCTGGCGCGCGGGGTCCATGGAGGCGAAGCCGCGCTTGGAGACTCCGGAGGGACGGGGGGTCTGTCCTTCGGCCATCAGATGATCCCTTTACTGAACTGGTGCTGCCGGTTGGATGTCAAACCCCGCCGCCCCGCCAAGGTTCCGAAGGTCGGCGTTTTCAACAGGCTGGGAATCAACTGGCGTCCTACTGAACACCCGGAACGCGGACCTCGCCGTCGTTCTCGCGGAGCAGGGGCGGGACCTCGTCGGGGGTGCCGGCAGGGTCGATCTCGGGCTGGGACGGGACGGGGGCCAGCGGCGGAATCTCGGGCTGGGGCGTCGGCTGGATCGGGTCGGTCATGGGAGCCTCGTTTGAGAACGGTGATCCCGTCGGAACGGCTCGCGGGGCGTCGGGTTCAATCGGTCTGGACCCACGCCCTACCCGAGGAGCTGGCAATGACCGATGTGAACCCTGCCCTGAACGCCGGGGACATCGTCGACGACGGCGATCTCACCTGCACGCTGTCGGCATTCTCCTGCGCCGCTAGGGTCTAGGTCGGCCCGGACGCCGTCCGCTCCGGGTGCGTCCCGGCAACTGCCCGGTCCGAGACGAATGGGTTGCTTCGCCGCTCCTCGCCGAAAGTGGAGTGCGGGCCGTGGCCCGGCACGAAGGTCACGTCGTCGCCGAGCGGCCAAAGCTTGTCGATAACCGAGCGGATCAGGTCGTCGGAGTCGCTGCGCGGGAAGTCGGTGCGGCCGACCGAGCCCTTGAACAGGACGTCACCGACCTGGGCGAACCGGGCCTCGGAGTTGAAGAAGATGACATGTCCCGGGGTGTGGCCGGGGCAATGCCGAACCGCCCAGCGGGTTTCACCCAGGGTCAACTCATCGCCCTCGTCCAGCCAGCGGGTCGGGACGAAGCCGCGGGCCTCGGGCAGGCCGTACATCTGGCCTTGCGCTTCGATGCCGTCGATCCAGAACTGGTCGTCCGGGTGTGGGCCGATGATCGGGGCACCGGACTTTTCCGCCATCTCGGCCGCGCCGCCGGCGTGATCGAGATGGCCATGGGTGATCCAGATCTGATCCAGGGTCAGGCCGCGTCGGGCGACCTCACCGAGGATCGCGTCGACCGACCCGCCAGGGTCGATCACGGCAGCCTTCATCGTCTTCGTGCACCAGACGGTGGTGCAGTTCTGCTGAAGCGGCGTCACCGGCGTCACGAACACGCCGACGGGGGAAGGTGAGGAGGTCATGGCCCAGCACATAGCGAGCCATGCCCGTGAGCGAAACCGCCCCGCGTTGACCTTTGCCCCCTGTCTCGACATAAGGGCGGGCTTCGAGACGCCGCTCCGTATGGGGCGGCCTCTTTTCGTTTATCCCTCCCGCCGCGCGCGCCCGATCCGGCGCCGCCCCAGAGCGTCAGATCCGTCCATGCAAGTCGTCCAGAAATCCACCGAAGGCCTCAGCCGAGTGATCGCCGTGACCATCCCGGCCGCCGACCTGACCGCTCGCCTGGACGCCAAGGCCGCGGAGATCGCGCCGAAGATGAAGCTGAAGGGCTTCCGCCCCGGCAAGGTGCCGGTGTCGCACGTCAAGAAGTCCTTCGGCCGCGATATGATGGGTGAGATCGTCAACGACGCCATCAATGAGAGCAGCCAGAAGGCGCTCGACGAGGCAAAGGTCCGCCCTGCCGCGCCCGCCGAGATGAAGCTGACCTCGGACATGGAGAAGGTCCTGTCAGGTTCCGACGACCTCGCCTACGAGATGGCTCTTGAAGTCATGCCGGAATTCACACCGGTCGATCCCAAGACGCTGAAGCTGGAACGGCCCGTCTATGAAGCGTCTGACGCTGACCTCGATGAGGCGTTGAAGGAACTGGCTGGTCAAGCCAAGTCCTACGAGGACAAGAAGGGCAAGACGGTCAAGGCAGCCGAGGGCGACCAGTTGACCATCGACTTCCTGGGCAAGCTGGAAGGCGTTCCCTTCGACGGCGGGGCCGCAGAAGATGCCGACCTCGTGATCGGCTCGAACCGCTTCATCCCCGGTTTTGAAGACCAGTTGAAGGGTGCCAAGGTCGGCGACGAGAAGACCATCGAGGTCACCTTCCCCGAGGATTACCAGGCGAAGAACCTGGCCGGGAAGCTGGCGACGTTCGATATCAAGGTGAAAGCCATCAAGGCCGAAGCCGAAACCAAGATCGACGACGAGTTCGCGACCCGTATCGGTCTGGAGAGCCTGGACAAGCTCAAGGATCTGCTGCGCCAGAACCTGAACCAGCAGTATGCTGGCGCAGCGCGTTTCAAGCTGAAGCGTTCGCTGCTCGATGCGCTCGACGCCGCACACAGCTTCGACCTGCCGCCCAAGATGGTCGAGGCCGAGTTCGACGGCATCTGGAAGCAGGTCGAGGCTGACAAGGAAGCCGGTCGCCTGACGCCCGAGGACGCCAAGAAGTCCGACAAGAAGCTCAAGGAAGAATACCGCAAGATTGCCGAGCGCCGTGTCCGCCTCGGTCTGGTGCTCGCCGAAATCGGGCGCGCCAACAACGTGGGCGTCTCCGACCAGGAGCTGAACAACGCGATCATGCAGGAAGCCCGTAACTATCCGGGCCAGGAGCGCGCCGTCCTCGACTTCTATCGCCAGAACCCCGGTGCTGCCGCCCAAATGCGCGCGCCGATTTATGAGGAAAAGGTCTGCGACCTGATCTTCACCGTGGCCGAGGTCAAGGACACGCCGATCACCAAGGAAGAGCTGCTGAAGGATGAGGAGGACGTCTAGCCCTCCTTCTGATTGCAGCATCTTTTCAGAGTGTAACTGGGTTGCAATGAAGCGCCCAAAGGTCGTCATCAAGCAGCGCTAGCGTTCACACCGACGATGGATGGGCCTCACTCAGGCCTTCACGGGAGGTGCTGATGGCCTTTTCTTTCGCTTTGGTTGCCGCTTTGGCGGCTTTGCAGTCCGGTCCGCAACAGACCAATGATGGCGATGCCCTTCCGGATGTCGTCGTTGAAGGGCGTAGTCTCGCTGAGGCTACACAGGAGTTTGTCGATCAGGTGGCTGCTCCCCCGCGAGGCCGCGGGTTGGCTCTTTGGCGTGGACGTCTCTGCGTCGGCGCGGTTGGATTTCCGCGTGACGCTGGACAGTACCTGGTCGACCGGGTTTCGACCGTTGCCGAAGACTTGGGGGTCCGTATCGGAGAGCCCGGGTGCACACCGAACGTCTTGATCGCGAGCGCTGAGGATGGTCAAGCCATGGCTGCGGAATTGGTCGAGCGTCAGCGCCGGGACTTCGACACCAATGTGTCGGGTGCGAACCGCTCGGACAGAGCGCTCGATGATTTCATAAACTCCACGCGTCCGGTCCGCTGGTGGCACACCAGCCTGCCTGTCGACTCCAAAACCGGGGCACCGGCTGTCCGCATTCCCGGCCAATGTTCGGGCAGCTGCAGCTCAACGACCGACTATGCGCCGAACATCAACGTCTCTTCGCCGTCACGTCTGACCAGTCAGATTCGAGATGACCTGCAGAAAGTCGTGATTGTGCTAGATATCGACGCGCTCAACGAGGCGAGTTTCTCCCAAATTGCAGACTACATAACGATGGTTGCGCTCGCTCAAGTCGATCCGGACGCTGATACCGGAGGCTTCAATACAATTTTGAATATCTTCCAGCCTGGAATCGCAACAGATGATTACCTGACAGACTGGGACATGGCCTACTTGAGGGGGCTTTATTCGGCCGATCAGAGCTCAAACAACGCCTTGCGCAATGCTAGGAATGTCGCGGACTCAATGGCCAACGCTCGACTGGATGTGCCGCAAGAAGACCCTCTGTAGCAGCTGATGCATAACCGATGTGTTCGGTGCTCATCGGAGATGGCGAATCATCGGGGCGCTTCAATGTCAGGAGATCGGACTTCGGAGCTCAATGAGTCTGGAGCCCTGCTCGGCGTCTCGCCAATCTTGACGTCAAGGACCAGACGACAACTCTAAGACATCTTGTCCCTCCGATCTCGAGGTATTTGCTCACCACGGCCGCGGCCGTGATGAGCGACCCCGCTTGAACCGACGCGGGAACGGGCCACATACTCACTCGAACGCCGTCGGAATCGACGGGCTGGTCGAGGGTGTCGCTGCATACTGCGGGGCGTCCCGGCCGGCGGGCCGGAGATCGTCAAAGGCCCAGGAGCGCATAAATGTCCGAGAGTAAGGTTCTCCCCGTCCTGCCGCTGCGGGACATCGTCGTGTTTCCGCATATGGTCGTGCCGCTCTTCGTAGGGCGCGAGAAGTCGGTGCGGGCGCTCGACGAGATCATGAAGGGTGAGAAGCAGATCCTGCTGGCCACCCAGCGGAACAGCGTCGACGACGACCCATCGCCGGACGCTATCTATCCTATCGGCGTCCTTGCTACCGTGCTCCAGCTGCTCAAGCTGCCCGATGGCACCGTCAAGGTACTTGTAGAAGGGAAGGGCCGCGCCCGCCTGACCCGTTTCACGGAGCGTGAGGAGTATTTCGAGGCCGAGGCTGTCGAAATCGAGGATGATCTCGGTGACCCATCGCAGGCCGAAGCCATGCTGCGCGCCGTGGTCGAGCAATTCGAGAATTATGTGAAGCTGAACAAGAAGGTCCCGCCCGAGGCCCTCAGCTCCATCCCTCAGATCACTGACCCTTCAAAGCTGGCGGACAGCGTCGCTGCGCATCTGTCAGTCAAGATCGTCGACAAGCAGGCCCTGCTGGAAACCATTGCCGTGCCTCAGCGCCTCGAGAAGGTGTATGGCCTGATGGAAGGCGAGATCAGCGTCCTGCAGGTCGAGAAGAAGATCCGCTCGCGCGTGAAGCGCCAGATGGAGAAGACCCAGCGCGAGTATTATCTGAACGAGCAGATGAAGGCGATCCAGCGCGAGCTCGGCGAGACCGACGACGCGCGTGACGAGATTCTCGAGCTCGAGAAGCGCATTCGCAAGACCAAGCTGTCGAAAGAAGCACGCACCAAGGCAGAGGCTGAGGTCAAGAAACTGCGCAACATGAGCCCGATGTCGGCGGAATCGACCGTCGTGCGGAACTACCTCGATTGGTTGCTCTCAATTCCTTGGGGCAAGGCCAAGACCAAGCCGATCAATCTAGCCAAGGCCGAGGAGATCCTCGAGGAGGACCACTACGGCCTCGAGAAGGTCAAGGAACGCATCATCGAGTATCTGGCCGTCCAGGCCCGTACCAACTCGCTGAAGGGTCCGATCCTGTGCCTCGTCGGCCCTCCCGGCGTCGGCAAGACCTCGCTGGCCAAGTCCATCGCAAAGGCGACCGGGCGTGAATACGTCCGCATGTCGCTGGGCGGGGTGCGCGACGAGGCCGAGATTCGCGGTCACCGCCGGACCTACATCGGCTCCATGCCCGGCAAGATCATTCAGTCGATGAAGAAGGCCAAGACCACCAACGCCTTTATCCTGCTGGACGAAATCGACAAGCTGGGCGCCGACTGGCGCGGCGACCCGTCCTCGGCCTTGCTCGAGGTGCTGGACCCGGCCCAGAACAACACCTTCGGTGACCACTATCTGGAGGTCGACTACGATCTGTCGAACGTGATGTTCGTGACGACGGCCAACAGCCTGGATATGCCCCAGCCGCTGATGGACCGCATGGAGATCATCCGCGTCTCTGGCTACACCGAAGATGAGAAGGTCGAGATCGCCAAGCGTCACGTCCTGCCCAAGGTGACCGCCGACAACGGCCTGAAGCCCGCCGAGTTCGTGGTCCCCGATGAGTCGATCCGGGAACTGATCCGCTACTACACGCGCGAAGCCGGGGTGCGCTCGCTGGAGCGGGCGCTGGGGGGACTGGCGCGCAAGGCCGTGCGCGAGATGGCCAAGGAGAAAACTCTGTCAGTCACGGTCGATAGCGGCAAGCTGACCGACTACGCAGGCGTCCGTAAGTTCCGCTACGGCGAGACCGAGGAGAACGATCAGGTGGGGATCGTCACGGGCCTGGCCTGGACACAGTTCGGCGGCGACATCCTGACCATCGAGGCCATCAAGATGCCTGGCCGCGGCCGCATGACCGTGACCGGCAACCTGAAGGACGTGATGAAGGAATCGATCTCGGCGGCGGCGTCCTACGTCCGCGCCCGGTCGCTGGCCTTCGGCGTCAAGCCGCCGGTGTTCGAGAAGACCGACATTCACGTCCACGTGCCCGACGGTGCCACGCCGAAGGACGGGCCGTCAGCTGGTGTTGCCATGACGGTGGCTATGGTCTCGGTCCTGACCGGGGTTCCGATCCGCAAGGACATTGCCATGACCGGCGAGATCACCCTGCGGGGAAGGGTCACTGCCATCGGCGGCCTGAAGGAGAAGCTGCTCGCGGCTCTGCGTTCCGGCGTCAAGACGGTCCTGATCCCCCAGGAAAACGAGAAGGACCTCGCCGACGTGCCCGACAATGTGAAGGGCGCGCTGGAGATCGTTCCTATCTCGACTGCCGACGAGGCGCTGAAATGGGCCCTGACCGGGGCCTTGACCCCGGTGGAGTGGGATGAGGCGACTGAACCTCTGAACCCCGCGCCTGCTGCGGGTTCAAGCGACGGCCGGACGGCGATCAGTCACTGATGATGCAACGGTCTTCCCCGACCGCAGGCGGAGGGGAAGACCGCCTCAGATCTCCAGCTTCAACGCTAGAGACTCAGCCAGGGCTTTGGCGCGGCGCCGCGTCTGTTCTCCGAGGAGGACGTCCGCATAACCGGGTGCAGCGCTCAGACGCAGTATGCCGCCCTCGACCTTGATCCAGGCATTTTCCAGCAGCTGCGGCGAACGACCGGAAAGGTCACATCCCAGGCGCAGGGCGAGACCCATCGTGCGAGCGGCCAAACGCGCTTCCTCGGGCAAGAGGCGTTCAATCAACTCTGGTGCCGGAGTCGCCACCGCGCCGCCGTAACGGGCGCTCAGCGCGGCCGCGAGCCAGGCACGTTCCGCGTGGGTCTGGCCCGGGATAGGCGCCCGCAAGACCTGATCGAAAACGAGATCGACCCGATGATCGGGATGCAGCCGGGCACCAAGGTCGGCCAACCTGCAGGCTGCGGCGGCCAGCACCGGATCGCGTTCTGAGTCGAAGCTTAAGGGTAAGGCCGCGATCACATTCGCTAACCAGGCCTCAAGTGCGGCCGGCAGGCCCGGCGAGATACCCTGACGGCCCCCAAGGGCTGCGCAGCCGGCAATGAGGGGATCGACCGGGCGTTCGTCCCGATCCAGCGTTTCGTACAGCAGACCTTCTCGCAGCCCCCACGCGGAGAAGACGATCGTCCTCAACCCGAGCGCCTCGATGAGGCCGTCCAGCACCAGAGCGGCGTAAGGCAAGGTCTCGGCCCGTCGCTTTGATACCCCAGGCAGGCGGTCCAGCGACGCGCGGGATTGCTGGGCGACGAAGCGTGCAACGTCGCGGGCGTCCCCAGCCGTCATGGCGTACTGATGGACGATCCGCAGCGGGTAGTCGCTCATCTCCATGTGCAGTTGGGCCAACGACCGCCAGCCGCCGCCGACGGCGTGCAGTTCCGCGGTGGTAAACCGCTGGGCGACCGGTTTCAGGCGTGAGGCGATGGTGTGGCGAAGCCGATCGGCGTCAAACCCCCCGGGGTCAGCCAGGCTGAAGGGCCCGAGCGGCAGGGTGACACCCGACTCCGCGCTGTCTCCACCGACGCGGATCAGTTCCAGACTCGATCCGCCCATATCGGCGGCCAGTCCATTGGCGCGTGGATCCCCGGCCGCTACGCCCAGCGCGGCGAAGCGAGCCTCCTCCTCGCCGGTCAGAACGCGGATTTGCAGCCCTGTCTCTGCGGCCACCCTATGGCAAAAGGCAGGCCCGTCGGCGGCCTCCCGGACGGCGGCGGTGGCGGCAACGAAAACGTAGGCTGGCTTGACCCCGTCCAGCACGGCCGCAAAACGGCGCAGTGCCGTCATGGCCAGCATCACGCCCTGCTCTGACAGTCTTCCGGTTGCGGGCAGGTCGCGGCCAAGCCCGGCCTGAACTTTTTCATTGAAGACTGTCCAGATGGCCCGGCCTTCCAGCCGGTAGAGGACCATGCGGACGGAGTTGGAGCCGACATCAATGACGGCCGCCTCGCGCGGTGCGAGCCAGGCATCTTTCACGCGCGAATGCTCATCGTTTAGGCCGATCGTAACGCAGACGGGCGGGAAGGGTCTTCACACCTCGGCCGCGTCCCGAAAGGCTGGGATTGGTCATGAAGTACTGGTGAGCGGAGAATGGCCGCGCGGCATCCACTGGAGACACACGGGCATAGACACCGTCCGGACCCAATACCCAGCTTTGCGCGTCGTCCTTGAGATTGGCCACCATGATCTGATCGAGCACCTGGTCATGGACGGTCGCATTGGTCACCGGCGTCATGACTTCGACCCGGCGCTCAAGATTGCGTGTCATCCAGTCCGCAGATGAAATGAAGACCTTGGCTCTGTCGTGGGGCAGATCACGGCCGTTGGCGAAGCAGATGATGCGGCTGTGTTCCAGAAAGCGCCCGACGATCGACTTGACACGGATGTTCTCGGACAAGCCTGGAACGCCCGGGCGCAGGCAGCAGATGCCGCGCACGACCAGTTCGATGCTTACGCCACACTGGCTGGCGCGATACAGGGCGTCGATGATCTCTGGGTCCACGAGCGCGTTGAGCTTGACCCAGATGGCTGCAGGCTTGCCCTTGGCGGCCGCCGACATCTCCGCGCCGATCAACTCCAGCAGCGTCGCCTTCATGTTCAGCGGCGAGACTACGAGGGCCTCCAGTTCCTCCGGCTGGGCATAGCCGGTAATGTAGTTGAACACTCTTGAGGCGTCTCGGGCGAGGACGGGATTACAGCTGAACAGGCTAAGATCGGTATAAATCCGCGCTGTGATCGGATGATAGTTGCCGGTGCCAAAATGGCAGTAGGTGCGAAGTGCATCCCCTTCGCGTCGGACGACCACGCTCAGCTTGGCATGGGTCTTGTACTCGACAAACCCGAACACGACGTGGACCCCGGCGCGTTCCATCGCTCGGGCCCAGCGCAAGTTTGCCTCCTCGTCGAAACGGGCCTTGAGTTCGACGAGAGCGACGACATTCTTGCCGTTCTCGGCCGCCTCAATAAGGGCCGCGACGATCGGGCTGTCCTTGGACGTCCGGTACAGGGTCTGTTTGATGGCGATGACGTTGGGATCGCGTGCAGCCTGCCGCAAGAACTGCACCACCACGTCGAAGCTCTCGAACGGATGGTGAATCAGGATGTCCTTCTCCCGCACGGCGGCGAAGACGTCGCCGCCCTGATCACGGACCCGTTCTGGATAGCGGGGTTCGTAGCCGGGAAATTTCAGCTCCGGGTGGCCGGGCGGGATCAGCTCCGAAAGCTGGGCCAGACCCAGCATGCCGTCGACAACCACGACATCCTGGGGAGCCGCGGCCAGTTCGCCGACGATGAAGTCTCGCAGGTCGTCGGGCATGGAGGCCTCGATCTTGACCCGCACCACTGAGCCCAGGCGGCGCTGCTTCAGCGCCTCCTCGAACTCCATGACTAGGTCTTCGGCCTCTTCCTCGATCTCGATATCGCTGTCACGGATCAGGCGCAGGACGCCCTTTTCCAGGACCTCATGCCCGGGGAACAGGTGCTCGATGAAGAGCAGAAGGACTGTTTCCAGCGTCACAAAGCGCCGGCGTCCCTTCACCGAGCGACCATCACCGGGCAGCTCCCAGAACCTCCGGACCTGGGTAGGGACCGGCACGAGAGCGTACAGCGTCTTGTTGTCCCGTTCCCGGCGCAGCTTGAGGGCCAGCGAGAAGCCGAGATTGGGCAGGAAGGGGAACGGATGCGCCGGGTCGATGGCCAACGGCGTCAGGACGGCGAACAGCTGGCTCAGGAACTCCGGCTCCAGCCGGTCCCGATCCGTCTTGGTGATCTTGTTCGGTTTGACGACCTCGATGCCGGCTTCGGTCAGCTCATTCCTGAGCTGTCGCCAGCGCTTCTGCTGCTCGGCCATCAGCTCGCCGGCCGCGATGTTGACGCGCTCAAGCTGTTCGGCCGCCGTCAGGCCGTCGGCAGACAGCGTCCGGACGCGCTCTCGCACCTGGCCCTTCAACCCGGCCACACGGGTCATGAAGAACTCATCCAGGTTGTTGGCGGAGATCGATAGAAATCGTAGCCGCTCCAGCAGGGGATGGGCCGGGTTGGCGGCCTCCTCCAGTACGCGCGCGTTGAACTTCAGCCAGCTGATCTCACGGTTGAAGAAGCGCTCCGGCGAGGCCATCAGGGTCTCGTCCAGTTGAAGCTGCGGCGCGCGGGAGGAGGGAACCTCCGCTCCGGTCGTCGTGTCGGCGATTGAGGCGTCGGACATGGGCCGGTTGTGAGGCCGCAATGTTACGGCTGCAACCCTTCCGACGGCTCTTCGAACAGATCAGCGCTCGCACCCAGCACCTGGCGGGCAAGGGCACGTGTGACCGGACGATGCTCGGCATCCAGACGGGCGACAATGGCCGCCGCAGCCTCGGCGGAGCGGTCGATTCGCTGGACCAGGTAGTCAATGACGCCGTCGCCGGGCGTGATGCTGCGTTCGGCGAAGCGGGCGGCGAGGATCGCGGACAGGACCGCATCGTCCGGTGCCTCCATGGCGACGACCCGGACGGCGTCCAGGCGGCTCCGGAGGTCGGGCACCTGGACGTGCCAGCGGCGAGGCGACGGCCGCGACACCATCAGAAGCGCGCCGCCATCCTGCTGGGCCAGGTTGATCAGGTGAAACAGGGTCTCGTCGTCGGCGTCCTGGGCGATGTCGAGCAGGATCGGGCGGCCTTCCAGCTCTAGCGGATCGGCCAGTGCGGCCTCGGAGCCGTTCAGCGGAACGGCACCAATGCGCTCGGCCCAAAGCGCGGCGAGGTGGCTTTTGCCGCAGCCTGCAGGGCCGCACAGAGCCATGACGCGTCCTGCCTCATTTGGCCAAGCGACAAGGGCGTCATGGGCGTAGGCGTTCGACGCCGAGCGCACGAAGGCGGTCGCGCTCGTCGGTACGTCCCGGGTGAGTGGGAGGCGCAACTGGTCGGACGAGGATAGCCGGGCAGACATGCTGGGCAGCATAGCAGATCGGCGAGACTGTCCGGACACAGCCCCAATGGTGGCGGTGGACAGTCGTTCACGGCTGTGGACGGCGAATCCTTGACTTTCGGGGCCTTGGATGCGCCATAGCCCGCTTCTCCTTTCCGCTGTTTCGCAGCCGTTTCAGACGAACCTGACCATGCACGCCTATCGCTCCCATACCTGCGGCGCTCTCCGTTCGACGGATGCCGGATCGAATGTGCGTCTTTCGGGCTGGGTGCATCGGAAGCGCGACCACGGCGGGCTGCTGTTCATAGACCTGCGCGACCACTATGGCCTGACGCAGCTGGTGCTACATCCCGAGACGCCGGGCTTCGCGGTCGTTGAGCGGCTACGCGCCGAAAGCGTGATCCGCATCGACGGCGAGGTCGTCGTGCGAGAGGCCGGGACGGTCAACGCCAACCTGCCGACCGGCGAGATCGAGGTGCGGGTCAAGGCGGTCGAAGTGCTGTCTGAAGCCGCCGAGCTGCCGCTGCCGGTCTTCGGCGAGCCGGAGTATCCTGAGGAGATCCGTCTCAAGCACCGCTACCTCGACCTGCGCCGCGAGACCCTGCACAGGAACATAGTCCTGCGGTCGAAGGTCATTTCGTCGATCCGCCGCCGGATGGTCGATCAGGGCTTCCTGGAGTACCAGACCCCGATCCTGACGGCCTCGAGCCCCGAGGGCGCGCGTGACTTCCTTGTTCCCAGCCGCCTGCATCCCGGCAAGTTCTATGCGCTGCCCCAGGCTCCGCAGCAGTTCAAGCAACTGCTCATGGTTTCGGGTTTCGACCGCTATTTCCAGATCGCGCCCTGCTTCCGCGATGAGGACCTGCGCGCCGACCGGTCATTGGAGTTCTATCAGCTCGACGTTGAGATGAGCTTCGTCACCCAGGAAGACGTCTTCGCCGCGATCGAGCCCGTGATGCACGGCGTGTTCGAGGAGTTCGCGGGCGGCAAGGCGGTCGACGCCTATCCCTTCGTGCGCATTCCCTACCGCGAGAGCATCACCAAGTACGGCACTGACAAGCCGGACCTGCGCAACCCGATCGAGATGCAGGACGTGTCCGAGCATTTCCGCGACGGCGGCTTCGGCCTGTTCGCAAAGATCCTGGGGGCCGACGCCAAGAACGCTGTCTGGGCCATCCCTGGACCCAAGGGCGGCAGCCGCGCCTTCTGCGATCGCATGAACAGCTGGGCACAAGGGGAGGGCCAACCTGGGCTTGGTTACATCTTCTGGTCGGACGACCAAGGCGGCTGGGGTGGGCCGATTGCAAAGAACCTTGGTGCCGAGGCGACTGATGCTCTGATGAAGGCGGCCGGCCTGGGCCAGGGCGACGCCTGCTTCTTCGCCGCCGGGGACCCGGCCGTGTTCCACAAGTTCGCGGGCAATGCACGCACCAAGCTGGGACAGGACCTGGGGCTGATCGCGGACGACACCTTCCGCTTCTGCTGGATCGTCGATTTCCCCATGTTCGAGTGGTCGGACGAGGAGAAGAAGGTCGATTTCAGCCACAACCCTTTCTCAATGCCGCAGGGCGAGCTCGAGGCCTTGAACACCAGGGACCCTCTCGACGTCCTGGCCTACCAGTACGACATCGTCTGCAACGGCTATGAGCTCTGCTCTGGCGCGATCCGGAACCACAAGGCTGAGATCATGCTCAAGGCCTTCGAGATCGCCGGCTATGACGCATCGGTGGTCGAGGAACAGTTCGGCGGCATGCTGAACGCCTTCCGCTATGGCGCGCCGCCGCACGGGGGCCTGGCACCCGGTATCGACCGGATCGTCATGCTCCTGGCCGGCCAGACCGCAATCCGCGAGGTCATTGCCTTCCCGCTAAACCAGCAAGGCGAGGACCTTTTGATGAACGCTCCGACCGAGGCAGCCGAGCGTCAGCTCAAGGATGTGCATATCCGCACGGCTCCGCCCATCAAAGTCTGAGGCTATCGGACGTCTGAAAGCAAAAGGCCCGAGGCGGGTGCGCTTCGGGCCTTTGTACCGTCTTTAGTTCGCGTCAACGACGACGATGTTTCGGCGCGGCTGGGGAGCCGCGGGCGGTGCCGGCGGACGCGGGGCGCGAACAACGACGCGGGTGCAGGCTCGAGCTGTCAGACCTCTAGGCAGGGATGTCGTCGAATCCCCACAGGCCGTCGACACTTGGGCTTGGGTCAACCCGGTGGCGCGCGACAAGTCGGCACCACGGATGTCAGTCCTGCTCAGAGACGCACCGGAGAAGTTGGCTCGTGCGAAGCTGGCTCCCGAGAGGCGCGCGCCATCCAGTTCGGCGTTGGCGAAGCTGGCCGACCCGAAATCCCCGTTGGTCATGTTGGCGGCATTCAGCCTGGCGTCCGAAAAGTTGGCGCTCCGGGCGCTGACGTTGGCAAGTGTAGTGCCGAACAGCTCGGTGCCGGACAGATTGGTGCGCGTCAGGGAGGCCCCGTTCAGGTTCGCGCCAACGAGCTCAGCTCCTGTGAGATTCGCTTCTGTCAGATCCGCCCGGGAGAAGTTGGCCCCTTGCGCCTCGGCTCCGTTCAAGTTTGCGCGGCTGAAAACGGATGAGGCGAAGTTAGAGCCCACCAGTTCGGCCCCATGCAAGTCCGCACGGCTGAAATCCGAGGACGAAAAGTTGGATCCGACGAGCTCGGCTCCCCGCAGGTTCGCGCCGACGAGCGTCGCTGACTGGAACGACGCTCCGGTGAACGTCGCGCCCGATAGATTTCGGCCGGACAACTCACAGCTGTTGCAGGATCCACCAAGCGATACCATCCGCGCAACGTCACGGTCCTGCCACTGCAGCTGCATCTCAGCCGAGGCGGAGCTGGCGGCGAGAACGGCACCTATGGAGGCCGCAGCAGCGAGCAGGAAACGGAGGGAGGAACGGGCTTGGGTCACGATTGCTAGATGATGCCTATCGCCAAGAAATCCCACTTAAATCGCGGTAACGTCAGATGCCGTCAGCAGGACGGGATGCTCAGGCCATCCGGCAGGCTGGTGGAGGAGTCACCACAGGCTGAGTTCAGCTGGCGTTGGGTCAGTCCTCTTGCCCGCGCCAGCTGCGCCCCGGAGAAGTTGGCCCCTGTCAGTGTGGCGCCGGAAAAGCTGGACCCTTCGAGGTAAGCCCCGACCCAGCTGGAATTGGTAAGGTCGGCCCCGTTGAAGTTCGACGACGAGAAGACGCCGCCATAGGCCTCAACATCGCGCAGATCGGCATTTGCGAACTGCGTACGGTTCATCGTCACCAGGCTGAGGTCGGCCTGACGAATTCGAGCGCCAGTCAGGTTCAACCCGCGCGCTTCTATGCCGGAAAGATCGGCCTGAAACAGGTTGCAGCCCGGACAGGACGCACCGCCCTGCACGCGGGCGATCTGGCCTGCGTTTTGAGAGTGGGCGGGTGCCGCCAGGAGGCACAGCAGGACAAGGAAGAGCGGCGATCTGATCACGGACGTGGTTCCCTAGCGGTGAGCACTTCGCGACAATCGCCGTCAGGATTTACCATCTTCTGAACTTGGCCCGACAGAGATCGACCGTTCGAGCGCCAGCCGGAATGCTTCCGACAGGGGAACGGACGCCCCATCGACCGCACGAACATAGGTCAGGCGAACCTCGGCCAACACATCGCCACCACGCGCCACATCGATCGCAAGGACGTAGCTCGAGCGACCAACCCGGGCGATGCGTACACCGATGTCGAGCAGGTCATCAAACCGTGCCGGTGCCCGAAAGGTGGCGCGTGCGTCGACGACATAGCTCTCCAGCAGGTCTGGCGTGGTGGCCTGGATCACGCCCAGCGTCCGGAGAAACTCGGTCGCTGCGACATCGGCATAGAGGAAGTAGTTCGGGTTGAAGACGACGCCCTGGGCATCGACCTCGGCCCACCGGACCCTAAGCGGGTGAGAAAACTCCTCCATCAGCCCTGCATGGAGGGCGCGACGCCGCAGGCGTCACAAACAAAGGCCCCACCTCGTCTTTGCAGGGTGAAGTCGCCGCACGCCGGGCAGGCGTCGGCGTCATGGGTCAGGGCGGGCAAAGGCTCCGGATCGGATCGCCGACCGAATGGCAGAACCACAAGGTTGTCGGGAGGAGCGCCTCGGGCGAAGCCGCGAGAGATGAAGTGAGACGCCGGTACCAATTCGTCCGCCTTGCCTCCGCCCAGACCGTCCGCATCAAGCGGCTCGGCGTCGGCGTTGGCCAACTCCTGACGCCCCAGATAGGACACGCCGAGCTCACGGAAGATGTAGTCCAGGATCGAAGTCGCGGATCCGATGGAGTCATTGCCGGTCACCCGGCCAGCCGGCTCGAACCGCGTGAAGACGAAAGCGTCCACGAATTCGTCCAGAGGCACGCCGTATTGCAGCCCGATCGAGATCGCGATGGCGAAGTTGTTCATCAGGCTGCGGAAGGCGGCACCTTCCTTGTGCATGTCGATGAAGATTTCGCCGAGCTCGCCGTCCTCATACTCGCCGGTGTGGATGTAGACCTTGTGGCCTCCGACGGCCGCCTTCTGGATGTACCCCTTGCGCCGGTCCGGCAGTTTCCGGCGGGTGCGCTCCCGCTCCACCACCCGTTCCACTACGGTCTCGATGCTGGGAGCCTGGGCTGGCTCGGGCGTGCGCCGAGCCTCGGGTTCGGGAAGCACGAGCGTCGGTTCGGTCGGGGCCGCCGTGGGGATCAACCGGATCGGACCCGCCCCGGAAACACGTGCCCCCTCGATCAGGTTTTCAACATCCGCCAAGTTGGCCCGCCAGGGCAGGACATGGTCGCGCACGACCGGAACATCGCCAAACGCAGCGAACGCGCGTTGCAGATCCGCAGTGACCGATGCCGGGTCACTCAGAAGGTCAGCGAGGCTGTCGGGGCGATCAGGCCAGCCGGACAGGTCGTCGTGGCCGAACACGTAGGCTCGGGCCGCGTCCAGAGCCTCGGCGGTAGCCAGAGCCGGAAGCAAGGCATTCGGCCTCGTCGTTTCGGGATCGAGCCCCAGCACATCGCGTATGAAGCCTGGGTCCAGCACCTGGGCCGTAAAGACCTCCTCCAGCGTCTCAACTTCACCGATCGCCCGTTCCACGGCCTCCAGTTCGGCGTCGGTGAACCCCACGATCCGAAGACGGTCATGGTCCAGACCCGGAGCTCCGACGAGCGTTCGTCGTCCCAGAACCCAGCGTTCGGCCGTCTCAGGATCTCCGCCTGCGGTTGCGATGGCGGCATGGAGGGCAGGATGCAGACGGCGCATCGTCTCGCCCGTTTCCGTCTGGACGGTCTGGATCGGTGTCAGGGCACCGAGGCCGAGGCGCAAGGCTGTGTGCGGGTCGGGGGGAGCAAGCGCGATCAGGGTGTGGCGACGACCGGATGTGCGGGCCGCCTTTTGGGCTGTCTGCAGCGCCACACGCGCCCGATCGCCCAGACCGCTTTCGCCGACGGTCTGCAGGCGGGTGGCGAAGTCTGAGTCGGAGAGTTCGGAAACCGTCGACCAGCCGTCTGCCGGATGAAGGGCCGATGCGAGCTCGCTGGACGTCACCGAGGCCTGCGCCGCCGCCAACGCTGCCACGGCAATCATGTCGGAGCGGCTCTCAAGTCCACGGCCGGCCAGCAGGAAGCCTTCCAGAATACCGTCCAGCTCAAGCCGGATCGGTCGCAGGGCATAGCGAACGCGCGCCATTGAACCATCCACCGTAAAGCCGCAGGCGGTCTCGATCTCCAGCGCCGTGGTCCAGAGCCGGACCATGGCTTCGAGGTTTCCAACCGCATCGCCACCCAAGGCACAGAGGCTGGGCCAGCTCAGGATCACCGAAGGCGCGTCGGCAACGGCTGCCACAGCGTCCGCTGACCTTGGGTCGAAGGCCAGTGCCAGGGGACTGGCGAGCGCCGCCCGCGCCGCAACCGTGACGACCTCGCGGCACGCGCCTTCCGCCACCAGCGCCACCCGTTCGGAGGGAGCCGGTGCCCTGTCCGGAGCGATGAACGTCTCGCCACCGATGGCTCTGAGGATCGCCGCATCATCCGCGCCGGCCTGACGCGCTGCCCAGGCGGCACGCGCCAGCGCCGGATTGGTGGTGGGATCCGAGCAGTCAGCCTCTGGGCCCTCGCACCGTGCGACCGCATCAGACACGGCGTTCAACGCGCTGCAAACCCGGTGCAGAGCCGAGACGGCCATGGCCTCACCCTGTCGTCGGCGGGTCTCTGCGTCGAACGCCAGGCGTTCGTCCGCGAGATCCAGGCGGGCGGCGAGGTCTTTGGGAGCCGGCCCGTGTGGGTCGTCGGCGATGGGATGGATCCTCGCGCCATCTGCCCGGGAAGCTCCCGGAGCGCCCAGGCCCAAGAGAACAGACGCCGTCAGGTCATCGGCGAAGGCGCGGGCATCTTTCTCGCTTCCAAATACCCCCAAAGCGCGGCCCCAGGCCGCGAGCCTCGCCGCCCAACGATCGATCGCACCGTCCAGAACGGGCGAGGGTGATGCCAAAGCTTCGCTGAGACGGGGAAGGTCCGTTGGCTGGTCGTCGATCCAGTCCAGCCAGGCCTCTACCCGGACATCGGTCCATCCCGACGGCGTGATGACGGAAACAACGCTGTTCGCTCGCTCCACGGTGCGCCGTTCCAGACGGAGGTCGCGGATCAGGTCGTGGAATCGGGGCGAGAAGCGCATGCGCGGGGCCTCGGGCGGCGAAGACTGAGATTCTAGGCCCCGTCCTATCGCTGCTGCAATATATATGGCGGACGTAAGGGCTGTTACCCCCAAGATGTTGATCGCGCCGTCCGCTTCGCCGCGCTGGACGTGAGGGGACACGGTTTCTATGATCACCGACGTTGGTCCGGCCTACCCGCCGGCGTGTTTTTCGGACGGACAAGCCCGTGCTCGGCAAGATCTTCGGTTGGACCTCGGGCGCGACGCTCGGGACGCTGTTCACCATCGCCAAGCGTGGCGAACTGGTCGGAGCGGACGAGTTCGGCAACAAATACTACCAGTCGCGCGATCACGTCAGCTACGACGGCCGCCGTCGACGCTGGGTCGTCTACAATGGCTATGCTGAAGCCTCCAAGGTGACGCCGGACTGGCACGGCTGGCTGCACTACACCTTCGACGAACCGCCGACAGAGGCACCCCTGCCGCGCCGCCGATGGGAAAAGGACTATCAGCCCAACATGACCGGCACTCCTTTGGCCTGGCACCCGCCCGGTTCTCTGGCGGCCGAGGGTGTCCGCCCCGCCGCCACCGGCGACTATGAGGCCTGGAAGCCCGAATGAACCGCATGCGTCTGCTGACTGTCGGCGTAGCGGCTCTGGCCCTGGCGGTCGGCGGCGGTGTCGTCGCGGGCGGGATGCAGGACGCCCCGCCCCAGGATGCCGCGCCTGCTGCTGATCCCGTGGCGGAGGAAATCCGCAGGCAGCTCAACCAGGAATCTGCACCCGCAGGGGATCCGGCACCGGAAAACCCCGTTGCCATCGTGCCGCCTTCGCCCACGGTCGAGACGGCGGCAGTGGAAGGCGATCCCGCCGCTGCAACCGATGAAGAGGCGGCGTCCGAAGAAGACCAGGAAGAGGGCGAAACCGACGAGGAGAAGGCCGAGCGCCTCGCTGACGAGACGCCGACCCCACGCCAGCGCCGTCGCGTCGCCATCGTTGAAGCCATCGACAAGATCACCGCCGAAAGCATGCGTTTCGAGGTCGAAGTTGGTGGCCGCCCGGTGCGCTTCAACCAGTCCCTGATCTTCACTGCGCGCGCCTGCGAGGTCGCGGCCGAGAACGAGCTGGTGGCCGACTCTGTCGCCTATCTGGAGGTGACGCTGCAGCCGCGCGGGACGGTTCGGGCTGAGCCGCGTCAGATCTTCCGCGGCTGGATGTATGCCTCCACGCCGGCGCTCAGCGGGCTTCAGCACCCGATCTATGACGCATGGGTCGTGGGCTGCAAGGAATAGGCGACGGCCTTTGTGCCCATGAGCGGGCGTGACAGGGCGGACGGGTCAGGCTGAACCTGCATCGCCGCCTCCAGCATGCGCAGATAGGCGAACTGCGGCGTCTCGATCAGGCCGAACTGGTCCAGGTGGGGCGTGCGGAACTGGGCGTCGAGCAGCCGCCAGCCCCCGAGCTTCAGCCGCGCCACCAGATGGATGAGGGCGACCTTTGAGGCGTCGGTCGCCCGGCTGAACATGCTCTCGCCGAAGAAGGCGCCGCCGAGCGTCACGCCATAGAGGCCGCCGACCAGGACTTCGTCCTTCCAGCACTCGATGGAATGGGCCCGGCCCATCGCGTGGAGCTCCAGATAGAGCCGCCGGATCGGAGCGTTGATCCAGGTGTCCTCGCGACCCGGGGCCGACGCCGCGCAGGCGTCGATCACTGCCCCGAAGGCGGTGTCGAACCGAACGTCGAACGGCTCGGAGCGCACGGTGCGACGAAGGCGGGTCGGGATGTGGAAGCCGTCAAGCGGAATGACGCCCCGCATCTCCGGCTCGACGAGGAAGACGCGGGGGTCGTCGCGGGCCTCGCCCATCGGAAAAACGCCCCGGGCGTAGCAGCGCAGCAGATCGTGGGCGGTGAAGATGTCCATAGGCACCTACCGCCGGGCCGTGCCTACTGTGCCCGCTTCTTCGCCCACTGTTCCAGCCAGTGGATGTCGTAGTCGCCCGACAGGATGTCCGGTTCCTGCAGCAGGCGCTGGAACAGGGGGATGGTCGTGTCGATGCCGCCGACAACCATTTCGTTGAGGCTGCGCTTGAGGCGAGCGACGCATTCGGCGCGGTCGCGGCCGTGGACGATCAGCTTGCCGATCAGGCTGTCGTAGTAGGGCGGGATCGAATAGCCGGCGTAGATAGCGCTATCCAGCCGCACGCCCAGACCCCCGGGCGCGTGGAAGTCGGTGACCGTGCCGGGCGAGGGCGCGAAGGTCTCGGAGTTCTCGGCGTTGATCCGCACCTCGATGGCGTGGCCCTCGAAGTGGATCTCTTCCTGGGTAAAGGACAGCGGCAGGCCGGCCGCGATGCGGATCTGTTCGCGGACAAGGTCGACGCCGGTGATGGCCTCGGTCACGGGATGCTCGACCTGCAGGCGGGTGTTCATCTCGATGAAGAAGAACTCGCCGTCCTCCCACAGGAACTCGATGGTGCCGACGCCCAGGTAGCCGATCTTGCCGATCGCCTTGTTCACGACCTCGCCGATCTTGACCCGTTCGGCCGCTGTCAGGGCGGGCGAGGGGGCTTCTTCCAGCACTTTCTGGTGGCGGCGCTGCAGCGAGCAGTCGCGTTCGCCCAGGTGGACGACGTTGCCGTGGCTGTCGGCCACGACCTGGATCTCGATGTGGCGGGGCTTCTGGAGGTAGCGCTCCATGTAGACCGCACCGTTGCCGAAGGCCGCCTTCGCCTCGGTCTGGGCGGTCTGGACGGCCTCGACCAGATCATCGGCAGTCAGCGCCACCTTCATGCCTCGCCCGCCGCCGCCGGCGGCAGCCTTGACGATCAGGGGAAAGCCGATGGTCTTGGACGCCTCGATCGCGGCCTCGACGGTCTCGACCTCTCCGGCCGAGCCCGGGACGCAGGGAATGCCGGCCTCCAGCACCGTCTGCTTGGCGGTGATCTTGTCGCCCATGACGCGGATATGCTCGGGCGTCGGGCCGATGAAGGTCATGCCGTGGGCATTCACGATCTCGGCAAAGCGGGCGTTCTCGGACAGGAAGCCATAGCCGGGGTGGATGGCCTGGGCCCCGGTGATCTCCGCCGCTGCGATGATCGAAGGGATGTTCAGGTAGGATTTGGCGGCCGGCGCCGGGCCGATGCAGACGCTCTCGTCCGCGAGCCGAACCCACATGGCACCGCGATCGGCCTCGGAGTGAACGGCAACGGTGGAGATGCCCATCTCCTTGCACGCCCGGTGGATACGCAGCGCGATCTCGCCTCGGTTGGCGATCAGGACCTTGGTGAACATGGCCTCAGGCCTCGAGCAGGACGAGTGATTCGCCAAACTCGACAGGCTGGGCGTCGCCGACCAACACCTCGGCCACCACGCCGTCGCGCGGTGCAGTGATCGGGTTCATCGTCTTCATCGCCTCGATGATGAGCAGGGTCTGGCCCTTCTTCACCTTGTCGCCCGCCTGGACGAAGGGATCGGCCTCGGGGGAGGGCTGAAGATAGACAGTTCCGACCATGGGCGACTTCACCTCTTCGCCGGACCGGGCAGCGGGTGCGGGTGCAGCGGCGGGGGACGCCGCCGGAGCGGGCGCGGCGGCCGGAGCGGGAGCGGCCGGAGCCGTGGCG
>VYKZ01000010.1_pt1 | contig 178208 bp, 163 predicted proteins | sample 5114421 | NCBI WGS metagenome assembly VYKZ01 (sample SAMN12291788, study PRJNA351875) | freshwater metagenome | isolation source: freshwater lake | place: USA: Michigan, Gull Lake | collected 2013-08-08 | reverse complement strand
CGGGCTCGACCAGCTCGGGCTGCAGCTTGGCAGCAGACGCCGCCAGCTCGCCGAAGACGTTCATCTCGACCCGCTTCTGCACGATCGCCAACCGCGCGAGATCGCCGCGCGCGTCGGTAAGGCTGGCGCGTGCCTGGCGCAGCGCACCGGGAACCGCATCGAGCTTGGCCGCCAGCGCCGCGGCCTTGTCCGCAGCGAGCGGAAGCTGGGGGATGCCGAATGCGCCGTGCATCTTGGGGCCGAACCCCAGATTGGTGACGCTGTAGAAGCCAGGGTCGCGCTTCCACGGCTGCATCACCCGGTGCTGGAATTCCAGGCCCCGCATCTCGGCGAGAACAACCATGTAATCGACGCGCTCGCTGACCGGCCAGCGGCTGTCGTCGATCGCCTTCAACCGCGCCTGAAAGCTGCGCAGCCCTTCATATTGCCGCGCCATTGCAGCGGGCGAGTAATCGGGCAGGCCATCGACCATCTCGGGCGCGACAAAGGCGCGGAACTCGTCATAAAGCGCCACCAGATCGGCATGGCTCGCGGACACCGGCGCAGCCTGCGCTGCCGCCGGGAGAGCGCCTGCCGCCGCGACCATCGGGAGAGCCAGCAAGGCCGCCATTACACGCATCTTGAGTTTCATCATCTTTCTCCCTGTCGTGACGGCCTGATCGATCTTATCCATTATAGCGCGTTGAAGAAACGGCTGAGCCGCTCCATCGCCTCGGTCACCCGCGCTTCGGATTCCGATCCGAAGCACACCCGCAAATGGCCCTCCCCGCCAGGACCGTAAAAGCTCCCCGCCTCGACGACGACATGCGCCTCTTTCAGGATCGCCATGGCGATGTCCTGCGAGCTGCGGCCAGTGCCGCTGATGTCGGGAAAGGCATAGATCGTGGCTTCGGGCGCCGCGCAGGTGACACCCGGCATCTGGTTCAGCGCTTGGACGACGATGTCGCGCTTGCGCCGATCGGCCTCGACCATCGCCAGCATAGCATCCTGCGGCCCTTCGACCGCGGCGCGTGCGCCCTCCTGCACGAACACGTTGACGTGGGTCACGTCGGTCATCGCAATGGTGAGGATCGCGGGCATGAGCTTTGCATCGGCGGTGACATAGCCGACGCGCCAGCCATCCATCGAATAGGCCTTGGTGAAAGCAAAGCAGGTGATCGTCCGCTCGCGCATGCCCGGCAGGCTGGCGATGCTGATGTGCTGCGCCTGATCGTAGGTGATGTATTCATACACCTCGTCCGACAGCACCAGAAGGTCGTGCTCGATCGCCAGATCGGCGATGTTCTGCAGTTCCTGCCGAGTATAGACGCGCCCGGTCGGGTTGGCGGGGTTGATCAGCACGATCATCCGGGTGCGTTCGGTGATCTTCTCGGCGATCTTGTCCTTCGAGATGGCAAAGTTGTTTGCCTTGTCGAGCCCGGCGATCACCACCTTGCCACCGGCGAGCTCGGTCTTGCCGATGTGCTGCGGATAATACGGATCGAGCAGGATCACCTCGTCGCCCGGATCGATCGCGGCCATGAACGCCGCGAACGAGGCATGGGTGAGGCCATTGGTGACCAGCACCTCGTCAACGCTATAATCGAGCTTGTTGAAATCGCGCAGTTTCTTGACCAGCGCCTGGCGGAACGACAGTGTTCCGCGGAAATCGCCATAATGCACGATGCCCGCATCGAGCGCGGCCTTGGTCGCCTGCTTGATGTGATCGGGGGTATCGGCGTGCGGCCGTCCGAATTCGAGATGGATCAGATCCACCCCCTGCGCATCGAGCTTGGAGGCTTCGTCGTACATGCCGAAGCTCTTCTTGGATCCCGACGTCAGGCGTTGTGCTGGCCACTTCATATTCTGTTCTCCGGTGATTCCCATACACGTGAATAATTGTGTGATATACGATATTTCAAGCTTAAAATTTTAGGCTTGAAGCAATTTGCTGCCCGACATAGGATCATGCCCATCGAGTCTGGACTGGAAAGGGTAGCGCGATGAAGATCGGATGCGTCGGCGGAGGGCCTGCTGGGCTGTATTTCGCGATATCGATGAAGCTGCACAATCCCGATCATGTCATCGATGTATACGAGCGCAACCGTCCGCATGACACCTTCGGCTGGGGCGTCGTCTTTTCCGACCAGACGGTCGACAATCTGATGGCAAACGACCCCGTCAGCGGCGCGACCATCCGCGACGAATTCACCCATTGGGACGATATCGACGTCCACATCCATGGCGAGTGCATCCGCTCCAGCGGCCATGGCTTTATCGGCATCGGACGCAAACGCCTGCTTGCGATCCTGCAGCAGCGCGCGCGCGATCTGGGCATCGGCCTGCACTTCGAGCACGAGGCCAGCACCGACCCTGCAGACTGGGCCGAGTTCGACCTCGTCATCGCCGCCGACGGCGCCAACAGCCGCATCCGCACCGCGCATGTCGAGCACTTCGACGTCGACATCCAGGTCAAGAAGAACAAGTTCTTCTGGTTCGGCACCGCCAAGCAGTTCGACGCCTTCACCTTCGCTTTCGAGCAGACCGAGGCGGGCTGGGTCTGGGCGCATGCCTATCGCTTCGACGACCAGCTTTCGACCTTCATCGTCGAAATGGCGCCCGAGACCTGGACCGGTCTTGGCCTCGACACGATGGATCAGCCCGAGGCGATCGCGCTGTGCGAAAAGCTGTTCGCCAAGCACCTGGACGGCAACGCGCTGATGTCCAACGCCACCCATCTGCCCGGACCGCAGGCGTGGCTCAACTTCCGCCGGATCATCACCGGCCAGTGGTCGTACGACAAGTTCGTGCTGCTGGGCGATGCGGCGCACACCGCGCATTTCTCGATCGGATCGGGCACCAAGCTGGCGCTCGAGGACGCGATCAAGCTTGCCGAGGTGCTCAACCGCCCCGGCCTTTCGCGCGCCGATGCGCTGGCGGAATATCAGGCCGAACGCAGCATCGAGGTCTTGAAGCTGCAGAACAGCGCGCGCAACTCGACCGAATGGTTCGAGACTCTCGACCGCTATCTGCCGTTCGCGCCGATCCAGTTCACCTATTCGCTGCTCACTCGCTCGCAGCGGGTCAGCCACGAAAATCTGCGGCTGCGCGATCAGGCCTGGCTGGAGGGCGTCGAACGCTGGTTCCAGACGCAGGCGCCGGGCGGCCGCGACACCGGCGCGCCGCCGATGTTCGCGCCGTTCCGCTTGCGCGAACTCGAGCTTGCCAACCGCATCGTGGTCTCGCCCATGGCGATGTACAGCGCCAGCGACGGCACGCCGGGCGACTTCCATTTCGTGCATTATGGCACCCGTGCGCAGGGCGGCGCGGGGCTAGTCTATACCGAGATGACCTGCGTCTCGCCTGAGGGCCGCATCACGCCGGGCTGCCCCGGAATGTACACACCCGAGCATGTTACGGCATGGCAGCGAATTACCGACTTCGTGCACCACAACAGCAAGGCCAAGATGTGCCTGCAATTGGGTCATTCGGGCGCCAAGGGATCGACCAAGCTCGGCTGGGAGGGGATGGACGAACCGCTCGACAGCGGCAACTGGCCGCTGATAGCCGCTTCCGACGTTCCCTGGAGCGATGCCAACCAGACCCCTCGCCCGATGACGCGTGCCGACATGGACATGGTGCGCGACCAGTTCGTCGCCGCCACCCGGATGGCGATCGATGCCGAGTTCGACATGGTCGAAATGCACGCCGCGCACGGCTATCTGCTCTCCAGCTTCATCACCCCGATGCAGAACCGGCGCACCGACGAATATGGCGGTGCCCTTGAGAACCGGCTCCGCTTCCCGCTCGAGGTCTTCACCGCGATGCGCGCGGCATGGCCTTCGCACAAACCGATGTCGGTGCGTATTTCGGCAACCGACTGGATGGGCGACCAGGGCGTCACCCCCGAGGAAGCGGTGCGCATCGCGCAGGCCTTCCACGAGGCGGGCGCGGACCTGATCGACGTATCGGCCGGCCAGACCTGGGCCGACTGCCAGCCGGTCTATGGCCGCATGTTCCAGACCCCGTTTGCCGATCAGGTGCGCAACGAGGCGCGCGTCTCGACCATGGCGGTGGGCAATATCTACGAGACCGACCACGTCAATTCGATCCTCGCAGCGGGCCGTGCAGACCTTGTTGCATTGGGCCGTCCGCACATGATCGATCCGATGTGGACCTTGCGCGCGGCGGCGCAGCATGGCTATCGCGGTGTCGCCGTTCCGCCAGCTTATCTCAGCGGCATGGGGCAGCTCGCGCGCAACATGCAGCGCGCGGCGGAGCAGGAAGCGGCACTGAGGGGCTGATATGCGGCTGGAGGGACTTCACGCGGTCGTCACCGGGGGCGGCTCGGGCATCGGCGCCGCCATCGCGCAGGCGCTGGCCAGCGAGGGCGCGCGGCTGACATTGGTCGGGAGGCGGCGCGAGGCGTTGGACGCAACTGCGGCCACGCTGCCCGGCGCCTGTGTGGCGCAGGCCGACGTCACCGACCGGGCTGCGGTCGATGCGGCCTTCGCATCCGGCCGCGCCGCGCATGGCCCTATCGCCATCCTCGTCAACAACGCCGGCATCGCGCCCAGCGCGCCTTTCGCCAAGGTCACTGCTGAAGCCTGGCGCCAGACGATGGCGGTCAATCTCGACGCCTTGTTCCACTGCTGTCAGGCGGCACTCCCCGACCTGCTCGCAGCGCCATCGGGCCGGATCGTGACCGTCGCCTCGACCGCCGGGGTCAAGGGCTATGGCTATACCGCGCCCTATGTCGCCTCCAAGCATGGCGCGATCGGGCTGATGCGCGCGCTGGCCACCGAATTTGCGCACACCGGCCTCACCGCCAACGCGGTGTGCCCGGGCTTCACCGATACCGACATCGTCGGCGATGCCATCGCCAACATCCAGGCCAAGACCGGACGCAGCGCGGATGAGGCGCGCGCGCAGCTCACCCGGTTCAATCCGCAGGGCCGGTTGATCGATCCGACCGAGGTCGCAGAGGCGGCATTGTGGCTGTGCCTGCCCGCCAGCCGATCGGTCACGGGCCAGGCAATCATGGTCGCCGGTGGAGAAGTGATGTGACAGGCGCGAGCGCAATCCGCGAAAAGCATGACGGCGAGATGGTCGATCGCAGCAATGTCCGGCTGTGGCTGCGGCTGCTGACCTGCACCACGGTGATCGAAAAACGGCTCAAGCGGCGCTTCGCCGACCAGTACGGCATCACCCTGCCCCGCTTCGACGTGATGGCGGCGCTCGATCGCAACCCCGCCGGGATGACGATGGGACAGTTGTCGCAGGAGCTTCTGGTCTCGAACGGCAATGTCACCGGCGTCGTCCAGACGCTGGCACGCGACAATTACATCAGCATCGCCCCCTCGCCCACCGATGGCCGCGCCTCGATCGTGCGGCTGACCCAGCTTGGGCGCGAATGCTTTTCAGGGATCGCCGAGGCGCATCACGAATGGATCGACATGATGCTCGAGGGCCTGACCCGCGACCAGCGCGCCGCACTGTACGATCTGCTCGGCGCGCTCAAGATCTCGCTGGCCGACGACAAAGGAAAGGAACAGCCATGAACCCCGAAAGCTTTTCGCCTGAGCATTTCAGCTGGCATTTCGCCGATGGCGTCGGGACGGTCACGCTGAACCGCCCCGACCGCAAGAATCCGCTGACCTTTGAAAGCTACGCCGAGCTGCGCGATACCTTCCGCGCGCTGGTCTATGCCACCGACGTCAAGGCGATCATCGTCACCGGCGCGGGCGGCAATTTCTCCTCGGGCGGCGATGTCCATGAGATCATCGGCCCGCTGACCAAGATGGCGATGCCCGAGCTGCTCGCGTTCACGCGCATGACCGGCGATCTGGTCAAGGCGATGCGCGCCTGCCCGCAGCCGATCATTGCTGCGATCGACGGCATCTGTGTTGGTGCAGGCGCGATCATGGCGATGGCATCGGATCTGCGGCTGGCCACCCCTGCCACCAAGACCGCGTTCCTGTTCACCCGCGTCGGGCTGGCCGGGTGCGACATGGGCGCATGCGCGATCCTGCCACGGATCATCGGCCAGGGCCGCGCCTCCGACCTGCTCTACACCGGGCGGATGATGAGCGCCGAGGAAGGCGAGCGCTGGGGTTTTCACAACCGCCTGGTTGCAGCCGAAGACCTGATCGGCGAGGCAACCAAGCTGGCGCGCTCGATCGCCGCCGGCCCGACTTTCGCGCACGGCATCACCAAGACCCAGCTCGGCATCGAGTGGGCGGTGTCGGTCGAAACGGCAATCGAGATGGAAGCGCAGGCCCAGGCGATCTGCATGGCGACCAACGATTTCCGCCGCGCCTTCGAGGCCTTTGCCGACAAGCGCACTCCAGAGTTCAAAGGTGATTGATGGCAGACCGCAGCTTTCTTGACTGGCCGTTCCTTGATGACAGCCATCGCAGCCTGGGCATGGAGCTCGATGCCTGGTGCGCAGCGAACCTTTCCGACGATCACCCGCACGATATCGACGCGGCGTGCCGCGATCTGGTCGCGGCGCTGGGTGCAGCAGGCTGGCTGCGCTATTGCGTCCCGGCGGCCTATGGCGGGGTGCACGAGCAGCTCGACATCCGCTCGCTGGCGCTGATCCGCGAAACGCTGGCGCGCTATTCGGGTCTGGCCGATTTCGCCTTCGCGATGCAGGGACTGGGATCGGGAACGATCAGCCTGCTCGGAACCGAAGACCAGAAGCGGCGCTATCTTCCCGACGTCGCCTCGGGCCGCAAGATCGCAGCCTTCGCCCTGACCGAGCCCGAATCCGGCTCGGACGTCGCCTCGATGCAAACGACCGCGCGGCGTACCGCCAGCGGCTATGTGATCGACGGCGCGAAGACCTATATCTCCAACGGCGGCATCGCGGACTATTACGTGCTGTTCGCGCGCACCGGCGAGGCACCGGGTGCCAAGGGCGTATCGGCGTTCATCGTCGATGCGGACACCGCAGGGCTTGCAGTGACCGAACGGATCGAGGTCATCGCGCCGCACCCGCTCGCCACGCTGACCTTCACAGACATGGCGCTGCCAGAAACCGCGCTGCTGGGCGAATCGGGCCGGGGCTTTGCCGCTGCGATGGCGACGCTCGATATCTTCCGCACCACCGTGGGCGCTGCCGCGCTGGGCTTTGCCCGCCGCGCGCTCGACGAGGCGACCGCCCGGGTCAAGGTGCGCAAGCTCGGCGCAGGCACTCTCGCCGACAATGCGATCACCCAGTCCAAGCTTGCCGAGATGGTGCTCGATGTCGATACATCGGCGCTGCTGATCTATCGCGCCGGCTGGCTGCGCGACGTGATGGGGCAGCGCAACACCCGCGAGGCCGCACTCGCCAAGCTGCACGCCACCGACAGCGCGCAGCAGGTGATCGACAAGGCGGTGCAGATGTTCGGCGGCATGGGCGTCACTGTCGGCGCGCCGGTCGAGGCGCTGTACCGCGAGGTTCGCGCACTCAGGATCTATGAAGGCGCCTCCGAAGTGCAGAAGGTCGTCATCGCCCGCCAGCATCTCGCGCAAAGCGCGAACTGATGTTCCGCACCACCCTGCCGTTGCGCTTTGCGCACTGCGACCCTGCGGGCATTGCCTATTATCCGCGCTATTTCGAGCTGTGCGATGCCGCGATCGAGGACTGGACCGCAGCGGTGCTGGGCATCACCCGGCGCGAGATGCACGTCGATCGGGGACTAGGCATGCCCACGGTCACGCTGACTGCGGACTTCGCGATCCCCAGCCGCCTGGGCGACATGCTCGATTTCACCGTCACCGTCACCCGCGTGGGACGCAGTTCGGTCGACCTCAATGTCGATATCGATTGCGCCGGCGAGCGCCGTTTTTCGGTGCGCTACACCCAGGTGCTGACCGACCTGGCCGAGGGCACATCGCGCCCTTGGCCGCCTGAATTGCACGAACGATTGATCAAGGAAAGCGCATGACCGCTCATCAGACCCTGTTGCCCCCCGGCTGGCCTAGGCCGCGCGGCTATGCCAATGGCGTGGCCGCCACCGGGCGGCTGGTGTTCACCGCCGGCGTGGTCGCGTTCGATGCCGACGAGCGCATCGTCGGGGACGATCTTGCCAGCCAGTTCCGTCAGGTGCTGGTCAACACCCTTGCGGTTCTCGCCGAGGCCGGGGCCGGTCCCGAGCACATCGTGCGGATGACCTGGTATGTCACCAGCCGCGACGAATATATCGCAAGCCTTCCCGCCATCGGCGCCGCCTATCGCGAGCTGATCGGGCGCAATTTCCCGGCGATGGCGGTGGTTCAGGTCGCAGGCCTGGTCGAGGCCGACGCCAGGGTCGAGATCGAAACCACCGCGGTCGTTCCCCCCGCCAGCGCGTAATCCCAAGGACAGTATATCATGCAGACTTTTGATTGGGCCGACCCGTTCCTGCTCGACGCGCAGCTCGACGAGGACGAGCGGATGATCCGCGATTCGGCACAGGCCTATGCCCAGGATCGCCTCGCGCCGCGCGCGATCGATGCCTTTGCCAAGGAAACCACGGACCCGGAAATCTTCCGCGAAATGGGCGCGCTCGGCCTCCTCGGCCCGACCATTCCCGATGTCTATGGCGGGGTCGGCGCATCCTATGTCGCGTACGGTCTTGTCGCGCGCGAGGTCGAGCGAGTCGATTCGGGCTATCGTTCGATGATGAGCGTTCAGTCGAGCTTGGTGATGTACCCGATCTATGCGTTCGGCTCGGAAGAGCAAAAGATGCGCTATCTCCCCCGGCTGGCGAGCGGCGAATATATCGGCTGCTTCGGCCTGACCGAGCCCGATGCGGGCTCCGACCCCGGCGGCATGCGAACCCGCGCCACCAAGATCGATGGCGGCTATCGCATCAGCGGCGCCAAGACCTGGATTTCCAATGCGCCGCTGGCCGATGTCTTCGTGGTCTGGGCCAAGTCGGACGCGCACAATGGCGCGATCCGCGGCTTCGTGCTCGAAAAGGGGATGGATGGCCTGTCCGCGCCCAAGATCGAAGGCAAGCTCAGCCTGCGCACCTCGATCACCGGGATGATCCTGATGGATGAGGTCGAGGTGCCGGATTCCGCGCTGCTGCCCCATGTCGAGGGCCTCAAGGGGCCGTTCTCGTGTCTCAATCGCGCACGCTACGGCATCAGCTGGGGCGCGATCGGCGCGGCGGAATTCTGCTTCCACACCGCGCGCCAATATGGCCTCGACCGGCACCAGTTCGGGCGCCCGCTGGCGGCGACCCAGCTGTTCCAGAACAAGCTCGCCAATATGGAGACCGATATCGCGCTCGCGCTGCAGGCATCCTTGCGCGTCGGGCGATTGATGGATTCAGACCAGTTCGCGCCCGAGATGATCTCGATCGTCAAGCGCAACAATGTCGGCAAGGCGCTCGGAATCGCGCGGATGGCGCGCGACATGCTGGGCGGCAACGGAATCAGCGGCGAATATCAGGTGATGCGCCACGCGATGAACCTGGAGACGGTCAACACCTATGAGGGCACGTACGACGTGCATGCGCTGATCCTGGGCCGCGCGATCACGGGCATTCCTGCCTTCTGATCGCGCGGGCCGGCGCGGCTATTTGACCAGCAGGATACGGCTGTTGGCGGGATAGGCCCATTCCAGCCCGCGTTCGGTCACCACGCCATTGTCCTCGAGCGGGATCTTGACCTTGCGCGTCCCCCATTCAGGCACCGGGGTGTAGAGGAACAGCTCGATCGACAGGAAATTGCTGGGCTGAAGCGTATAGGTCATCCGCAGCGGGTTGAAGTCCGCCATCGATGGCCCCGATCCATGCCCGAGATCGCCGACCGAATGGCTGCCGATGACGACATCGGACACCTTCGGGTCGGCCACAGGGTCGTCATAGCGGCCGAGCGCAAGCCCCGGCGTCTGCGCAACCCGGCTGTTCACCGCGGCGAGCGCATCGCCCGCGGTGATCCCCGGCTTGATCACATCGAGGATCATCCGCCGGATCTCGAGCGCGTTGTCGAACGCCCGCTGCACTCCGGGTGGCGGCGCGTTCTCGCCCGCCTTCAGCACATAGGCCATGCGCTTCATGTCGGTATAGGCGGTCAGGAAGTTCACCCCCCAATCCATCGTGATGAGGTCGCCACGCTGGATCACATGATCGCCCGACACCGGACCGCGCGGACCGGGGCCCAGAATGTAGATGCTGGGAATGCCGAAGCTGTTGCCCAGCCCCTCCTTGTGCAGCTGCTCCATCATCCACCAGGCGACATCGCCGGTGGTCGTCTTGCCCGGGGTAATGACCTCGCTCGACAGCGCGCGCTCGGCAATCGTGCGCGAATATTCGCCCGCGCGGGCAAAAGCCGCGATCTCGGTGGCGCTATGGCGCGAGCGGAAATCGGAGACGAGCTTTTCGGCGGACACCAGTCGCGCCGACAGATCGGGGCCCAGCGTCTCGCGCAGCCTTTCGTGCAGCGAATGGCTCAGGCCATCGGCGGTGCCGATCTCGCTGGCGATGTTGATGCCGATGCGCCGCGGGTTTCGCTGCGCAACATAGGCCTTGAGTTCGGCAGGCGATTTCCTGACATCGTACAGCGGGCACTGATCGAAAGCGGCGCCGCCAACCCCCATCGCCGCGCGTTCGATGCGCCCCTCGCCGGGGTCGGTGAAAACATAATAGCCGATATCGCCGACATAGCCGCCGCCCAGAAGCGCGGCGTTGGGGTCGTCATGCCCCTCGCGCGAGGCGACGATCCACATGTCGATACCGTTCTCGCGCATGGCTTGCGGCAGGATCAGGTCGAGCTTGTCCTTGCGGATCTGGCACATCTGCTCCCAGCGCTGCCGCGCTTCCTGCGCGATGGCGGGGGTGGCGCCTGCCAGCACCAAAGATGCCGCTGCCAGCATCTGCAACCCGATACGATCCTTCATCCTGAATTACTCCTTCTTCGCGCATCGCCCTGCCCGGCAGGTTGCGCCGCAGACCATCGCGCAATACATCCAACTTCACACGATTTTTGTCAATTTCATTGCGTGGAGCATGACCACGGCGGGCCGAGAAGACCGGCGCATTACCCGGCGTCAAGGCATTATCATGCCGGCTTTCATCTGCTCCAGCCCAACCGAACCGCTTGACTGGCTGGCCCGGGACGGTAGCGGGCTCGCTCACAATCAATCGCTGCATGCATTCATTTTCAATCATTCGAAAGCGATAACTCAGTGCAAATACATATGTATTCGGCTAATTCGGCTGCCATAAACGGTGCACAGCGATGGAACCGCTTGATCAGTTGGGGCTTTTGAGAAACACATGAACGCAAGGTCGAAGACAGCATCGACACAGAAGGAAGGGGAGAACGTGGAAGATCGCGGTGACTATGACCCGAGCAGTCCGACATTCCGCCTGGAAAACTCGCCATTTTACCTGATGGCGCATGCCGATTTCAAATATCACGAAGACATGGACAAGGTGCTGCACAAGCACGGTGTGTCCAAACCGATCTATCGTGTGATGACGGTGCTGCGCGAACATCAGCCGGCGAGTATTGGAACGATTGCCGAGGCGGCGCTGACCAAGCGCTCCACGATCAGCCGGATCATCGACCGGATGATCGAGCAGGGGCTGGTCTCGACCGAATCCAATCCGGAAGACAACCGCATCACCGAGGTCACGCTGACCCCTTCGGGACAGCAGACGCTGCGCAAACTGACGCCGATCGTCGGACGTCAGTTCTCGCGCGCGATGGTCGGAATCAGCAACCGCGATATCTCGCACCTGCTGCGCACGCTGAAGAAGATCAGCGACAACCTCAGCAAGCTGCCGATCGAATAGCCTCAGCGCTCAGCGCGGCGGCTGTTCGACTACCAGCCTGCCGTCCGCGAGCACGTAACGCACATCGCGCAGATTGCCGAGCGAGGCCAGCGGGTTGGCGCCGAGCACCAGGATGTCGGCGATCTTCCCGGGCTCGATCGTCCCGAGCTTGTCGCCCATCCGCATGATCTGCGCGCCGACCCGGGTGGCCGAAGCCAGCACGTCGGCGTTGCTCATCCCGGCCTGGCTGAGATAATCGAGCTCGCGAAAATAGGCGTCGGGATAGCGGGTGTCGTTCTCGAACGGGATGTCGGTGCCCACGCCGATCGGCACGCCGGCGCGGTAGGCCTGCGCCACCTTGCCCAGATGCTCCTGCTGGTCGATCACGAAGCGGCGCGAATGCGTGTGATAGAACCCGCCGGTGGGGATGCCCGCGGTGGGATAGCCCCCGGTCAGCAGGTTGTCGAAGGCACCGATCGTCGGCACGAACGCGGTGCCGTGCTTCTTCATCAACGCAACCGCCTGATCGCTCATCGCCAGCGGATGTTCGAGCGTGTCGACCCCGGCCTCGATCGCCCAGTCGGTATACTGGCCATAGCTGTCGATCGCCACGGGGACACCCAGCGAATGGGCCTCCTCGATCGCGGCCACGATCTCCTCCCGGTCGGCAGGCGCGCCCAGCTTGACCCAATCGGCCAGCCCGCGAACCTGGCGGCGAACCGCGGTGCGCCACTCCCAGGGGCCGTTGAATCCCTTGCTCGGACCACCCATTGCGGGCTTCTGCCGCCCGGTAGCGGTCGAGGTCACTTCGTCGCCATGCCCTCCGGTGGTGGAGATGATGCTGCCGCTCCACAGCACCCGCGGCCCGCGGATGATGCCGCGGTCGACTGCCTCCTTGATGCGCAACGCGACATCGTCGACCGTCCCGACATCGCGTGCGGCGGTGATCCCGGCTCCGATCAGCTGCTCGGCCAGCGCCACGCCGCGGATCGCCGCGCCCGCCGGGCTGTCCGAATATTTGCCGAAATCGTGGCAGCGCTGCTGGGTGAAGTGGATGTGCAGGTCGATCAGGCCGGGCATGATGAAAAGCCCGGTCGCATCGATGATCCGCGCGGCCCCCACAGGCACCGCGACCGATCCGGCCGGGCCGGCCGCGATGATCCGGTCGCCTTGCGTCACCACCACCGCGTTGGCGATTGGCGCACCGCCACGGCCGTCGATCAGCGTGCCGCCGGTCATCACCACGATCGGCTCTTTGCTGCGATCCACCGGCGGGATCGGCAGGCGCCGCGCGTCATCGGTGGTCTCGGGGATCGGAGCAGGCGCGGCAAGGCCGGGCGCAGGCATCACCGCCATCGACAGCATCAGACCGAGCGCGACGCTCCCCGCCCTGCGCGCGCGCCGCACCGGACGACAACGGGAAACTCTGGCCATGGCAACCTCCAACAGAAATGTGAAATTACACATGAATTAAAGCGCGATTGGCTTGACGATACAAGCGGGATTTGCTTCGTTGCGTCATTAAGGCCGTCAGGCAGATGCTGGCGGCAGCGGGAGCCGAGGTGGAACTGGCACGACCACAGCCAAGTCTGGAAGCGGCGCTGAACCAGGCGATGGGACTGGCGCGGTCGGGGCAGCTCGACCAGGCGGAAGCTGTTCTCGACCGTATCCTCGCCACCGCGCCGCGCCAGCCGGATGCGCTGCAGCTCAAGGGCATGGTCGCGCGCCAGCGCGGTGACCAGCAGGCCGCAGCCGATTTTTTCCTTCGCTCGCTTGCGATCCAGCCGAATCAGCCGCACGTGCTCAACAATCTGGGCAACAGCCTGACCGCGCTGGGTGAGCATCCCGAAGCGGTGCGCGCCTATCAGCAGGCGATCTCGCTCAAGCCCGATTACGCCGATGCCCGGATCAACCTGGCACTGGCGCAGATTGCATCGGATTACCCACGACAGGCGGTCACGACCCTCGAACCACTGGTGCGCGCGCAACCGGTGAACGCCCGCGCATGGGCGGTGCAGGGTCAGGCCTATAGCGCGCTTGATGATTACACTCACGCGATCCAGGCCTATCGCACCGCCTTGCAGCAGCACCCTGACCATGCGCCATGGCTGCACAATCTGGCAGTGGCTCTGCGGCTGGCGGGGCGCGCGCAAGAGGCGCTGCCGCTGCTGCAGACCTGCGCGGACATGTCCCCGGGCGAAGCCAGGATCCACTACAATCTGGGGCATTGCCTGCAGGACCTGGGGCGGATGGACAAGGCAGCCACCGCGTATCGCCGCGCGCTTGACCTAACGCCCACCGACGCCGCCATCCATGACTCGCTCAGCCGCCTGCTGTGGCAGCAGGGCGATACGCTCGGGCACCTCTCCAGCTATCGCGAGGCGTTGGAGGCTGCTCCGGATGACCCCGCGCTGCTCGGTGGCCTTGCAAACCGGCTGACCTTGTCGGGTCGCCACGACGAGGCCGCCGCCTTGCTCGCGGGGCCTGCGGCGCGCGGAATCGGCGGGGCAGACCTGCACTATCGCCATGGCCAGGCGTGCTGGTCTGCAGCAAATGCCGACCAGGCGTTTGCGGCCTTCGACGCGGCGTTGGCGATCGATCCCGGCCATGCGCCCGCCCTGCGCGAATCCGCGCGCTGCCTGATCATCGCCGACCGGCTGGCACCAGCGGCCGACCGGCTTGCGCGGCGCCTCGATGATGAACCGTTCGACCAGCAGGCGCTTGCGCTGCAGGGGCTTTCCTGGCGGCTGACTGGCGACCCGAGGGCCGCATGGCTGATTGATCCCGCGTTGATCGGCACGATACGACTCACCCCCCCATCGGGCGATGGAACCGCGTTCAACCGCGATCTCGACCGGGCGCTGGACGCGCTGCACACCAGCCGCCAGCATCCGCTCGAACAGACCCTGCGCGGCGGCACCCAGACCACCGACGATCTGTTCAGCCGCGATCTGCCCGAACTGCTGGCGGTGCGCGCGATGATCGAGGCCGCGATCTCCCGCCATGTCGCCGCGCTGCCCGACGATCCTTCGCACCCGTTCCTGGCGCGCAAGTCTGAAGCTTTCAGGTTTTCCGGGTCATGGTCGGTCCGGCTGACGAGCGGCGGCCATCACACCAACCATATACACCCGGAAGGCTGGATCAGCGCGGTCTATTATGTCGCGGTGCCCGATGCTGTCGGCGATGGGCAGAGTGGCTGGCTGACGTTCGGCGAGACCGGGCTGCAGCTGGGCGCGCGCGAGCAGATGCTGCACACCATCCGCCCCGAGCCGGGCATGCTGGTGCTGTTTCCGTCCTATTTCTATCACGGAACAGTCCCGTTTGCCGATGATGCCCACCGCACCACCATCGCCTTCGATGTCGTTCCGGCGCGCTGAAACACGCTACGAATAATACTTGCATATGCAAGTTTATAAGTTACCATTCACGTCCGGGAACAAGGGGATCAGCATGTCACACGCCATTCTTGAGCAGCTCGCAGCCGCCGTCGCTTCGGGCACCATCCGCACCGTCGACCTCACCCAGACGCTGTCACCCGACACGCCGACCCTGGTGCTTCCCCCCGAATTCGGCCAGTGCGCCGCGTTCAGCCAGGAAGAAATCTCGCGCTATGACGAGCGCGGCGTCGCCTGGTACTGGAACAACTTCACCGTCAGCGAGCACACCGGCACGCATTTCGATGCGCCGGTCCACTGGATTACGGGCAAGGACCGCGCCAACAACGCGGTCGATACCGTGCCGCCCGCCGATTTCATCGCGCCTGCCGTGGTGATCGATATCTCGCAGCAGTGCGCCGCCGACCCCGATTACCTGCTCACCGTTGCCGATATCGAGGCGTGGGAGGCCGAGCATGGCCGCATCCCCCCGCGCAGCTGGATCATGCTGCGCACCGACTGGTCGAAGCGCGATGTCGATGCCTATACCAACCGCCGCGAAGATGGCGCGCACACGCCGGGGCCGTCGGCAGAAGCGGTGAAATTCCTGGTAGATGAGCGCGATGCGCATGGCCTAGGGGTCGAAACCATCGGCACCGATGCCGGCCAGGCGCATCTGCTCGAGCCCGCCTACCCCGCGCACACCTTGTTCCATGCCGCAGGACGCTATGGCCTGCAGTGCCTCGAGAACCTCGACCAGCTGCCGCCGACCGGCGCGGTGATCTTCTCCGCACCGCTCAAGATCAAGGGCGGCTCGGGCAGTCCGCTGCGCGTCCTCGCGCTCGTGGGCGAGTGACGCTGCATGGCCGAACGCTCCTTCAAGGCTGAAGTCGAACGACTCAAGATCGGCGATGGCGAAGTCTTCGAGGGCGAAGGCATCCTGGCGGTTACCAAGGCGCTGCTGCAATCGGGCGTCGCCTATGTCGGCGGCTATCAGGGCTCGCCGATCAGCCATCTGATGGATGTGTTCGCCGATGCGAGTGAGCTGATGGCGGGGCTCGGCGTGCATTTCGAAAGCTCGGCGAGCGAGGCAACCGCAGCGGCCATGCTCGCCGCCTCGGTCAATTATCCTTTGCGCGGCGCGGTCGCATGGAAATCGGTTGTGGGCACCAATGTCGCGTCCGATGCCCTCTCCAACGTCGCCTCGGGCGGGGTCACCGGCGGCGCGCTGATCATCGTGGGCGAAGACTATGGCGAGGGCTCCTCGATCATGCAGGAGCGAACGCATGCCTTTGCGATGAAGTCGCAGATGTGGCTGATCGATCCGCGACCAAGCCTACCGGTGCTGGTCGACATGGTTGAACAGGGATTTGCGCTGTCCGAAGCCTCGAACACGCCCGTCATGCTCGAGCTGAGGGTGCGCGCGTGCCACATGACCGGCAGCTTTGTCGCGCGCGACAACCGGCGTCCGCCGCTTACGGTGGCGCAAGCAGCGCAGTCGCCCAACCGCGACACCAGCCGGATCGTGCTGCCGCCCGCCAACTTCCTGCACGAGGTCGAGAAGATCGAGAAGCGTTGGCCGGCGGGGATAAAGTATGTCCAGGACCACCGGCTCAACGAGCATTTCGGGACCGAGCAGGACGATATCGGCATCATCGTGCAGGGCGGGCTGTTCAACTCGCTCAACCGCGCGCTCGAGCTGATCGGGCTATCGGACGCCTATGGCAACGCCAAGCTGCCGGTCTACGTGCTCAACGTCACCTATCCGCTGATCCCCGACGAGGTGCAGGCGTTCTGCGCCGGCAAGCGCGCGGTGCTGATCGTCGAGGAAGGCCAGCCCGAATTCATCGAGCACGAGCTCAACACGCTGGTCCGCCGCGCGAACCTCGACACCCGGATCGCGGGCAAGGACATGCTGCCGCGCTCGGGCGAGTACACCGCTGACGTTATCAGGCAGGGCGTCGCGAAGTTCCTGCGCGCGCATGCGCCGGAGCGGGCGCCAATGGAAGTTCCTGCCGAGGCCCCCGCCCTGCCCCCGACCGCGGTTCCGCAACGCCCCGCAGGCTTTTGCACCGGCTGTCCCGAACGCCCGATCTTCTCCGCGATGAAGCTGGTGCAGAAGGATATCGGCGAACTGCACGTCTCGGCCGATATCGGCTGCCACCTGTTCTCGATCCTTCCGCCGTTCCACATCGGCAACACGACGATGGGCTATGGCCTTGGCACCGCAGGCGCTTCGGCGTTCAAGCCCGAGGGCAAGCGCGCGGTCGCGATCATGGGCGATGGCGGATTCTGGCACAACGGCCTGACATCGGGCATCGGCAATGCGGTGTTCAACCAGGACGACAATCTCACGATCATCGTCGACAACGGTTACTCCGCAGCGACCGGCGGGCAGGACATCCTCTCGTCCAAGGCCAAGACCCCGCAGCGCAGCACGAACAACCCGATCGAGAAGGCGGTGCGGGGTGTCGGCATCACCTGGGCGAAGACCCGGACGCGCACCTATGACGTCGCCGGCATGCGCGATGCGATCCGCGATGCGCTGACCTCGACCGAAAAGGGCCCCAAGGTGCTGGTCGCGCAGTCCGAATGCCAGCTCAACCGCCAGCGCCGGATCAAGCCGCAGATCGCCAAGGCGATCAAGTCGGGCCAGCGCGTGGTACGCGAACGCTTCGGCGTCGATCCGGACACCTGCACCGGTGATCACAGCTGCATCCGCCTGTCGGGCTGCCCCTCGCTCACCATCCGCGCCAACCCCGATCCGCTGCGCCAGGACCCGGTCGCGCATGTCGAGAACAGCTGCGTCGGCTGCGGGGTGTGCGGTGAGGTCAGCCATGCCGCGGTTCTCTGCCCGTCCTTCTACAAGGCCGAGGTGATTTCCAACCCCAACCGTGCCGACCGCGTCCGCCAGCGCCTGCGTGGCTGGGTGATCGGTGCGCTGCAGCGCCGCTCGGCGCGCCAGATCGCGGCAAGGGCCTTTTGATGAGCACCTCCGGACGCATCTCGATCGCCATTCTCGGCCTTGGCGGCCAGGGAGGCGGCGTGCTCGCCGACTGGATCGTCCAGCTCGGCGCCAACAACGGATATGTGACGCAGGGCACCTCGGTCCCCGGCGTCGCGCAGCGCACGGGTGCCACGGTCTATTATGTCGAGATGATCCCCACAGGTGGTCCGGCAACACCGCTGCTGGCGCTGATGCCGGTGCCGGGCGATGTCGACATCGTCGTCGCGTCCGAGCTGATGGAGGCCGGGCGCGCGATCCTGCGCGGGTTCGTCACCGGTTCCACGGTGCTGATCGGATCGACCCACCGCGTCTACGCGATCGACGAGAAGTCCGCGATGGGCGACGGCCGGGCAAGTGGCGAGAAGATCATCCAGGCGGCGCAAATACGCGCGGGGCGCTATATCGGCTTCGATATGGACGACGCTGCCGAGCGCGCGGGCAGCGTGATCAGTTCGGTGATGTTCGGCGCCTTGTGCGCCAGCGGCGCCCTGCCCTTTGCTCGCGACGCGTTCGAAGCCGCGATCGTGTCGGGCGGCAAGGCGGTGGATGCCAATCTGCGCGGTTTTGCTGCAGGCTTTGCTGCAGCATTGAGCAACCCCGAAGCCGGGATCGAGGCGCAGCATATCCCCGCTGCGTCGAGCGCTGCGGGCCGCGAACTGCAGTCCCGCATCCATTCCCGGCTGCCGCATGAGGCGCATTATTTCGCAATTGAGGGTGTTCGCCGCCTGATGGATTATCAGGATGCGGCGTATGCGGACCTCTATCTCACCAGGCTGGAAAGCCTGGCCGGCAACGCGGATCTGATCGCGGAGGCAGCCCGCCATCTTGCCCTGTGGATGTCGTACGAGGATACGATCCGCGTTGCCGACCTCAAGATACGCGACACCCGTTTCGAGCGGGTGCGCGCGGACGTGAAGGCCGCAGACGGTCAGATCGTCCAGCTGACCGAATACATGCACCCGCGGCTTGAAGAGGTCTGCGAGACGCTTCCTGCCGGGCTGGGCCGCGGCATCCTGGCGCGCCCCAGGCTGTCGGCGCTGCTCGGGCGGTTCTTCACCAAGGGGCGGCATGTCGAGACGACCAGCCTTCGCTGGTTCCTGACTTTGTCCATCCTCGCGTCCGGACGGCGCTGGCGGCGCAGCACGCTGCGCTACCAGACCGAACAGGCGCGTATCGAAGCGTGGCTCGTCCTCGTCCGGAGCGCCGAACCCGATGCGGCGCTCGAGCTGGTCAAATGCCAGCGGCTGATCAAGGGCTATGGCGACACCTTCGAGCGCGGGCTGCACAATTTCACGCAGATCGTCGAACGCTATCGCGCAGGCGGCCTCACCGCGTCCGGAATCGCCCGGCTGCGCGAGGCGGCACTTGTCGATGAAAACGGCGATGCGCTGCAGACCGCGCTCGCCGGCTGACGATCAGCGCGGCGATTGCTGCTGCGCGATCCAGCCGTCGACCTTCTGCTCGAGCAAAGTCATCGGCAGCTGCCCCTGCGCCAGGATCAGATCGTGAAACGCGCGGATATCGAACCGATCGCCCAGCGCCTGTTCGGCGCGGCGGCGCAGTTCGATGATCTTGAGTTCACCCACCTTGTATGCCACCGCCCCTGCGGGCGCGCCGATATAGCGCGCAAGTTCGGTGTCGATGTTGATGTCGGCAAGCGCGGTGTTTTCCTCGAAGCACTTGCGCGCGCGGGCATAGTCCCAGCCCATCACATGGATGCCGGTATCCACCACCATCCGGCAGGCGCGCCACATCTCGGTCGAGAGGCTCCCGAAGCGCTCGTATGCATCGCGATACACCCCCATTTCGTGCCCCAACCGCTCGGCATACAGCGCCCAGCCCTCGCGAAAGGCCAGCAGGTCGCGCGCGCGGCGGAACGAAGGCAGGTCCGGGTTCTCGCTGTTGAGCGCACCGTGCGTATGATGCCCCGGCGCGGCTTCGTGCAGGCTGAGCGCGGGCACTTCGTAAAGCGGGCGCTGGTCGAGATGCGAGGTGTTGACGACGAAGGTCCCGGCAAAGCCCTTGGCGAAGTCCCCGCCCCCGCCGCCGCGCGCGGTGGTATAACCCTCCTCCAGATCGCGCGGGACCGGGACGATGGTGAAGGGCTGGCGCGGCAGCACCGAGAAATAGCGCGGCAGCACGCCGTCGATCCGCTTGGAGGCGGCAGCGTATTTCTCGATCAGCCCCTCGCGGCTGGTGGCATAGAAGCGCGGATCGGTGCGCAGGAAGTGCAGCCACTCGGCAAAGCTGCCCGCAAAGCCGGTGGAGGCGATGACCGTGTCCATCTCGCGGCGGATGCGTTGCACTTCAGCCAGGCCAAGCGCGTGGATCTGCTCGGCGGAAAGATCGGTGGTGGTGTAATAGCGCAGAAGAAAGTCGTAATAGGCCCTGCCCCCGGGCACCGCAGCAACGCCCAGATCGGCGCGCGCCTTCGAGCGATAGGTGCGGTCGATATAATCGAGCATCGCGCGCTGGGCGGGGCGGATCTCGCGCTCGATCAAGCTGTGCGCCTGCGCCATCGCATCGGGATACGCCTTGAGCGGGACGAGCATCGGGTCTTCGGCCACCGGCACCGCAATCTGGTTGCGCAGCACTGCTGCCGCGACGTCGACCACCACCGCAGGATGCGTCCAGCCGGTCGCGACGCCGCGCTCGAGATTGGCGCGCTGCTGGTCGAAATAGCCGGAAATTCCGCGCATCCGCTCCACCCAGGCCAGCGCCTCGGCCTCGGTGCGCAGATCGAGCGAGCGCGCCAGCGAATAGGGCGTGTTGTAGAAGCCCTCGTGCGCGACAAAGGCAAAGCGGCGCTCATCGAAATCGATTCCCTCGATCCGCCAGCCGATCAGCTCGCGCAGATAATCGCGGTTGAGCCGGTCTTCGCCGGTCAGTGCCGTGCGATCGAGCGCATCGAGCGCAGCGGCAATCTGTACAAGGCCTGCGCGGCGCGATGCCATCGCGGCCGGGGTCTCATCGGGCCAGCCGCTGCGCGAGCGCGACGGATCGGACCGGCCCGCCTCCATCGGAAACTCGGCCGAGAAGCGCTCATAGTCGGCGACGAGATCGGGAAAGGTCGGCGGCGTAGCGGCCGCGAGCAGCAATGCTGCGCCGACCAGTGCCAGCGTTCGCACCGGGCGGCCGAGATAGCCTTCAAATTGTCCTGTCATCACGCGACGCCTTTCGTTGAAGATACGGCCCGGGCGATGCTCACCCGCTGGCGGATTGAACTGCCGCGATTTTCGGCTAAACCGCGCTGATGGACGCCTTCATGTCGGGAAACCCCGGCGATTCCGCATTCCGGGTGAAACGATACCCATTCTATCTGCTCAACCGGCTGGTGAGCCGGTACAACAGCATCATCGACCAGCGGCTGCGCGCGATCGGCCTCGATATTCCGAGCTGGCGGGTGCTGATGATCCTGGGCGAGCGTTCGCCGCGCGGCGCGCGCGAGATTGCCGAAGCTGCAGTGATCAACCTCTCGACGATGACCCGCATCATCCAGCGCATGTCCGCCGCCGGGCTTGTGACGACCGCGGCCAGCCAGGACGATGCCCGCGTCACGCTGGTGGCGCTGGCGCCATTGGGCGAAAGCCAGCTCGCCCAGGCGCGCCAGGCGACCGCACCGGTCTATGCGCATCTGATCGAAGGGCTCGACCCGGAGGACTTCGAAAGGCTGATCGTGCTGCTGGACAGTCTTCACGACAACCTCGAACCGCTTGCGCCCAAGGCCGGGTAGGACCGCACCGCTCAATTGGTCAGATACGCCAGCGACATCAGGAACCGCGGGAGCAGCGAGGCTCCGGCGTGGAACCTTACGGGCACGGGCGCGCGTGGCTGCACCGACAGCGCATCACGGTCCCCCGTCGCCAGCATCGTCGCCACTTCCGACCCGATCACGGTGTTGGTCGCAATCCCGCGTCCGTTGCAGGCCTGGATGGCGATGGCGTTGTCACCCAGATCGTAGATCTCGGGCAGGAACGAGGTGTTCACCCAGGCAAGGCCATGCCACAGGAAATCGATCTGCGGCTCGGGCATCACCTTGAAATGCTGCTTCAGCCGCCTCCGCGCCTCGCGGTAACAGGCCCGATCGCCATTGACCATGAACGACATCGGAAAAGCCGAGATCAGATGGCCCAGGCCGTCGAGCCGCGCGGTGAACAGATAGGGCAGCTTGTCGGTGAACGCCCCGCCCCGGGGCAGGATCGCCTGACGTTGGGCGGGATCGAGCGGCATCGACGCGAACTGGAAGACGTTCAGCGGCAGCGAGGTGCGCTGCATCGCCGGATGAAGCGCAGCGTTGCCGCCATTGGCTGCTAGCACCAGCCGCTGCGCCCGCACGGTCCCGATCGGGGTGCGGCACAGCCAGTAGCCGTCCTTGCGTTCGAGCCGCGTGACCGGGCTGTTGCCGAACAGCCGCGCGCCGCTGCGCTGAGCCGCGCGCGCAAGGCCGCGCACGAACGCCAGCGGGTTGAGCCCGCCGCCCTCTTCGAAGCGCAGCGCCCCGCAATAGCGATCGGCGCCGAACAGGGCCCGCGCCTGCGCGCCTTCGACAAAGCTGACCTTATGTCCGCGCGCCTGCCACTGCCGCGCATAGTCGCGCTGCTGAGCGGCCAGCGCATCGGTGTGCGAGGGCGTGTAAAAGCCATCCTGCCGCGCATCGCACTCTATTTCGTGGCGGCGGATGAGGTCGAACACGTGCTGGCCCGATCCGCCGATCATCCGCGTCAGCCGCTCGCCCGCAGCTTCCCCCAGCACCGCCTGGATGCTGTCGGGCGTATGGCGGATGTAATCGGGCGCGACGATGCCGCCGCTCTGCCCGGTTGCGCCATCGCCGAACTGTCCGGCCTCGACCAGCGCGACATCGACGCGCTTTTCCGCAAGGTGCAGCGCGGTGGTGACACCGGCAATGCCGCCGCCGATCACCAGCACGTCGACTTCATGCGCGCCCGAAAGACTCTCGACCCTGGGTGCCGGCCCTGCATTGACCGCCCACACAGGACTGGTCAGGCCAGGCTGACGATCGCGGCGCGATATCGCTTGGTGCTGCATTACCGGTGCGCCAGCAATTCGGCAGGGGTGGCGGTGGACGCGCGGAGGCGAGGGATTCCTCCCGCAATATCCACCGAAGAAGACAAGGTCATGTTGGCGACTATCCTGTTCGCCCGATCGCGGGCGGTGAAAACTTGATGGGATCAGATGGCGGCAGGCTCGCCCTGCGCGTGTCGTCCGGTCCGCCGCGCAACCGCGACAAAGAGCAAGACGACGCACAAGGCGACGGGTGTGTTCATGATCATCGGCAGCGACATCTCGTTGTTGCCGACGATCGAGACGGCGATGAAGATCGCAGTCCCCTCCTGTCGCATCAGATGCTCGATGCCGATCGCGACATTCTCGCGACGAGTGAAGCCTGCAAAGCGCACGATGGTCATCACCACCGCCACCATCGCCACATTGAGCGCGACGGTGATCCAGAACAGCGCGCCCAGATTCTGCCGCAGCACCGGCACCTGATCGTACAGGATCACGCCGAACGAACTGAACAGCACGATGGTGGCGATGTTCTTGAGATAACGCTTGAACCAGATCGCGAAATCGGGCCTCCACGCGCGCACCGCAAAGCCGATGGCTGCCGGCAGCACGGTGATCGAGAAGATGTCCCAGAAGAACGAGGCCAGCGGCACGTTGACGTCCGCCTCGAGCCCCATGAAGTGCAGCAGCGCGAAGTGCGCGTAGAACGGCACGACGAAGATGTAGATCATGCTGAGGATCAGCGTCATCGACATCGACAGTGCAAGGTCGCCCTTGGCCATGTCGGTGAACAGGTTGGAGAGCATTCCGCCCGGCGTGGTCGCCAGCAGCACGAAGCCCACCGCCAGTGCCGCGGTCGGCGCTACGGTCAGCGCCAGCGTGATGCCGATGGCAGGCGGCACGATCAGCATCGAGCACACCCCGAAAATCAGCGCGCGCCGGTTGCGGAACACCTGGCGGAAATCGTCCGCGGTCAGCGACAGCCCCATCGAGGCCATGATCGCGATCAGCGATCCCGGCAGCAGCCAGTTGCCCAGCAACCCCATCAGATCAGCATAGGTCATGCGGTCAGGTCCTCAGGCGGTTTCGAGCGACAGCGTGCAGGCGCCGTTGCGCCGGATGGTGCGACAATCGGCCTGCGCCTTGGCCAGATCCTCATCCAGGATGCGCGCGCAGACATTGGCCTGGATCCAGCCGAACGGCATCAGCAGGCGCCCTCCGCTGCCATAGAACAGGCCGATGTCGTAGAAGTCACCGGGCGGCAGCCCCTTGGTGCTGCCTGCTGCCAGATAGGCGAGCACGATGTCGCCGCTGTCCGGATAGCATGTCGCATTCTCGGCAGGGATCACTGGCTGAGCCATGCCTTCGGGCAGCGTGCTGGCAGGCATCGGCACCGAAATCTCGGGTCCCGTCCAGATCGCGTGGATCGCGTCGAAACCTGCCTTGCGTTCGGCAAGGTCCCACAGAAATGCTGCGGAAACGGGCGCAGCATCGTCGAGCAGACGACAGCGTGCGGAGAGCCCGGATTGCGGCTCGACCAGTTTGATGATGCGCATATCGTCCCCTATTGTCCTGCCACCGTTGCCAGATATTCTTCCTTCTGGAGCGCGATGGGAACGTTGCCATTGAGCCAGAGATAGTCGTGGAACCGGCGCAGATCGAACGCCTTGCCCTCGCGCACGCGCGCCTCGGCGAGAAACTCTGCGGTCTGGATCTTGCCGATCTGATAGCTGATAGCCTGTCCCGGCGAGGCGGCGAAGAACACCGCCTCTTCGTGCGCGGTCTCGCGGTCCATCGGCACCATCGCCTGAAGATAGTCGGCCGCCTGATCGATGGTGAAGGCCCCCGTCGCAAGCTTGACGTCAACCTCGACGCGCAGCGCGCGCAGCCGGGCGAAGTTGTAGATCACCTCGCGCGACTTGGGCGCATCGGCCCACAGCCCGGCCTGCAGCATCATCTCTTCGGCATAGAAGCCCGTGCCCTCGTTGGCGCCGCTGTCATAATAATGGCGGCGCAGCGGGTTGGGGTGCTTCCAGCTCAAAGTCAGCTGGAAGAAGTGCCCCGGAACGCCTTCATGCACGATGATCGGGCGCGGATCGCGCGTGATCGAAAGGTTGAAATAGCCGAGGTTCGGCGAAGGCTCGGGCAGATACACCGTGGCGTTCTGCCCGACGCGCGTCCGGTCGGTAAGATCGAAGGTGCGGCCCAGCCAGCCGATCGGCGCAAGATAGGCGGGGAACGGCAGCGCGTTGTAATGCCCCGCCCAGTCCGGCACCGTCAGCAGGTTCTTGTCGCGCAGGAACGTGCGCACGTCGCGCTCGTCCGATGCCAGCCGCGATGTCACCGCATCGATCGAAGCCCCGATCGGCAGATCGGCAACGCCCGCATTGCGGTTGCGCTCGAGTTCTTCGAACAGCACCGAGCGCGTCCATTCCTGCCGCCCCATCAGCGCAAGCTGATCGGCAGTGTACGGGTAGAGCGCAACCTGGCTGAGGAAATACTGATAGCTCTCGGCGCCGACCGCGGTCTCAGCCCGCAGCGCGCCGCGGCGGCCTTCGAGATAGCGGCCGAACGCGGCAAACGCCTTGACCGATCGTTCGACTGCAGCGTTCAGCCGCTTGCGCTGCGCTGCATCGGCATGCGGTTCGAGCCCGCGCGCCATCTGGCGCAGGCTGTCGGGCACGATGGCGATCTGGCCGAGCGCGGCGTCGACAAAGGGTCCGCGCATGTCGTCGAGATTGGCCTGGCCTGCCGCGAGCACGGCTGGAGCATTGTCGAGCAGACGGATGACCTGCTCGACCCGCGCGCTCTCGACCGGCGGCGGGGGCAGAAGTACCTCGAACACCGGGGTCAGCGCCTGTGCGACATAGAAATGCGGCTGGCGGCGCCATGCCGCGACGTGATCGAGCTCCCAGTTCACCCGGGCAAGCGCCGAGCCCATCAGGCGATAATCGACCTTTTCGCTGACCGTCTGCGGCGTGCCGGCCAGGCTCTTCCACCGCGCCTCGAACATGGCGAGCGTCTTGCGCTGTTCGGCCACCGCAGCAGCCGACCAGTCGGGAGTCCATTTGGCGGGCCGGACGATACGCGGGATGTCGTCGCTGGTCGCGGGCTGGGTGGCCGCGCGCCAGGTCCAGAAATCGGCCCCCAGCTGCTGCACCTCGGCCTGCGCATGCGCGCAGGGTGCCGATGCGAGCGTTGCTGCACCCACCATCGCGAGAATGGCCCTCCTCAACATCCTATTTCCTGTTCTTGACGTTGCGGTCAAAGAACTCGGCCATCTTCTTGAAGGCAAAGCGCGCCTGGCGCAGATTGTCGCTGGCCCAGGCATGGTTGCCGCCCGGAAGGGTCACCAGTTCGAACATCTGCTCGCGGTCGATCATGCCTTCGGCAAGTGCAATCGTATCCGAATAGAGCACCACCGGATCGCGCGTGCCATGGATGATCATCAGCGGATCCTCGATTCCCTTGGCCTGGTACAAGGCGGACTGCGCCTCGTACCGCGCGGGCATGTCGGGGCCTTCATGCGGGCCCATGATCCACATCTGCGCAGGGTAAGCATGCCACACATTGGTCGCAGGTGCACCAGCGATGCCCGCAGCATAGACGCCGGGCTTCTTGGACAGCGACATGATCGTCATCAGCCCGCCATAGCTCGAACCCCAAAGCCCGACGCGCTTGGGATCGGCATAGCCCTTCTCGACCAGGTAGCGAACGCCGCTCTCCAGATCGTTGATGTCGGTCTCGCCATAGCTGTGAAGCTGGGTCTGGTTGTGGTCGCGGCCCTGCCCCCAGGACCCGCGCACGTTGACGTTGAGGACGATATAGCCCTGCGCGACGAAATACTGGTCCAGCCCCCAGGTTGGGTGCGCGCGCCTGCCGCCCCACTGGTTGCGCACCGCGTCAGAATAGACCGAGCCGACGATCACCGGATATTTCCTGGCGGGGTCGTAATTGGCCGGAAGGCTCAGCCGCGCGACGAGGTTCATTCCATCGACATGACTGGGGAATTCGACATAGCCGATATTGGCCCAGGTCTGTTTGTAGAAGCCCGGCTGCGGCGACTTGGTGACCTGCGCCACCTTGGCGGGCTTTGCCGTGTCGATCAGATACAGCTCGGCCGGGGTCGCGTCGTTGCTGTACCAGTCGGCGATATGGCGGAAATCGGGCGAATAGACCGGCTCGTGCGTTCCCGCCGCCTGCCCGCTGACCTGCTGCACCGCGCCGCCGGCCACCGGCACGCGATAGATCTGGCGGTCTGAAAGATAGGACTTGTTGGCGGTGAAATAGATCTGCCCGCGCGCCCGATCGACGTCGAATTCGGCGATTTCCCATTCGCCGCTGGTGATCTGGCGCGGCTTCTCGCCCGCTGCGCGCTGGTGATAGAGGTGCAGCCAGCCATCGCGATCGGTGAGGATGATCAGGCCGTCATCGCCCGGCGCCCACGCCACCTGCCAGTCGGGGCGCAGGTGCTTGGGCTCGCGCAACTGGTAGAACGTCTCGCGTGCACCGGAGGCGACGTCATAGACGTAGACCGTGTGCTCCTTGGCCTGCATGTCCGATCCGCTGACGAACATCCGTTTGCCGTCGCTCGACAGGCCGAAACCCCAGATATGGTGCTTGGGGTCGGGCCGCTCCAACATCTGCGTCTTGCCCGATGCCAGGTCGACGAGGCCGACGCTGGCCTTGCTGGTTTCCTCGCCGGGAAAGGCGCGGATCACGCGGTTGTTCTGCAACCCGCCCTTGGCGTAATAATAGATATCGCGCTCGGGCATCGCGCTGTCGTCGGACTGCTGAAAGGCGATCGCCTTGCCATCCGCCGACCAGTGATAATCGTCGATATAGATCTTGGGATCGTCGCTGCCGACGATGCGGGTTGCGGCCTTGTCGGCTGTGGCCGCGACATCGCGCACCCACAGCACGCCGCCCAGCGTCACGCGATTGCGGCTGTCGGCGGTGTTGCCCGCGATGAACGCCAGGCGGCGGCCATCGGGAGAGACAATCAGCTTGCGGATCGCCTGCTTGTCGGTTTCCACCTTGGTGATCGCGCCATCGGCGGACACGATATGCAGCGCCCCACCCATGGTGAAAGCAACGCGACCATTGCCCAGAGCAACCGCCTGCGCGATGCCCTTCTGTTCGGCCTCGGGCTTGCTGTCACGGCCCAGAAACGTCAGCCGGACCTTCTTTCCTGTCCTGGGCGAATAGGACCAGACGTCGCGGAAGCTTGCGCCTTCGTCGTTCCACAGGAACAGCACCGTGCTGCCGTCGCGCGACCAGCTATAGCCTTCGGGCGAAGTGCCGATCAGGCTCTTGGGCTGGTAGAGTTCGTCGATCGACAGCGATGTTCCGGCAACATCCGCACCGCCATGGATCGGAGCGTGCGGCCAGGGCCGGTCCTGTGCCATTACCAGCGACGACACGCACAGCGCGGCCACGGCAGTGGCCAACCGAAACACACCTGATCCTGTCATGAAACCAACCCCAGCCTGGCTTGTCATTCTCTGCGACCCGCTGGCCGCGGCAGCACGATGCCGCCGCGACCAGCGCGTTACCACTTAAAAGTTGGCCCTGAAGCCCATCGTGAAGCGGCGTCCGATCGCATCGAAGGTTTCCCGCTCGAACAGATAGAACGGGGGATCGCGATCCAGCAGATTGTCGACAGCCCCGAAGAAGCTGAAGCCTTCCGTTACGTCGAGATTGAAGCTGAGATCGACATAATGCACATCGCCGGTTTCCGGACGCGCCAGCCGCGGCAGAGCCACGCCCGAGGCGATGGCACCTGCAATGCGGCCATCGGTGGTCGACTGCAGGAAGCGATGCCGCAGCGAGATCTGCAGATTGTCCAGAGCCCAGGTCAGACGCTGGGTGAAGCGCCAGGTCGGGTTGGCGGTGGTGCAGTTGCCGCCGCCGATATAGCCCGCGCAGTTGACGGGGTTAACCGCGGGGCTGCCCTGGGTGATCGCATCGATGAGATAGCTGCCTGCGAGGAAATAGTTCAGGCTGCTGTTCTCGGTGAGATTGTACCGGTAGTCGAGACGGAAATCGACGCCCGAGGTTTCCAGCTTGGCGATATTGGCATTGAGCAGCGGCACATCGATCAGCTGGCCGTCGGGCGTGCGGTTGCGCAGCGGCTGGCAGAAGATGTTGGTCAGCGACAGGTTGGCGTTGCACGCGGTGATCACCGCCTGCAGGCCGCCGCCAAACGAGCCGATCGCATCGTCGATCTTGATGTTGTAATAGTCGATCGTAAGCTGAAGGTTGGGGATGAACGAGGGGCGGATGACCGCACCGACCGACCAGGTGTCCGACGTTTCTTCCTGCAGATTGGGATTGCCGCCGGTGACCGCACGGATCTGCTGGTTTTCCTGCTGGAACACGTTGATCACGCTTGCCGGGACACCCAGAGCGCTGACGCAGAAGTCACGCTCTGCCGTGGTACGACCCGCATCGGCGTTGCAGAAGTCGAGAGCCTGCGGCGCGGTGTTGGTGGCACCCGAGAACAGCTCGACCACGTTCGGCGCACGCACCGCACGCTGGTACAGGCCGCGGAACTTCAGTCCCTCGAACGGCGAGTATTCCCCGCCGATCTTGTAGGAATAGACCTTGCCTGCGGTCGAATAATCCGAGTAGCGCGCGCCGCCTTCGAAGGCGAGCAGCTCGAAGCCCGGAGTGTCGGCGAGGATCGGCACATAGATTTCGCCGTAGACCTCGGCGACATCGAACGAACCACCGGTCGGGCTGAGGCCGGCCGAGCGCGACAGCGCCTTGCCCTGCACGTACAGCTGATCGGGATCGAACTGCGAGCTTTCCTTGCGATATTCGGCGCCGACCGAGATGCCGACATCCCCTGCGGGCAGCGAGAACAGGCTGCCGGTGATGCTGCCGCCGATCTGCTTCTGCTTGACCGTGGTGATGTTGGTGAGGTCGGTCGAGATGTAGTCGATCATCTGCTGCGTCAGCGAGCCGAAGCCGAACGGATTGATCGTGACGCAGCGCGGATCGGCCACCGCGCAATCGAACGGATTGGCGGGGTTGGTGAGGAAGGAGTTGGCGAAGTTGTCGATCAGCACGCCGCCGCCCTGGACGTCGGTGATCTTGTTCTCACCCTGGTTGTAGAACACTTCCCACTTCAGCTGGTCGGTGAGGTTGCCCTTGAGGCCCAGCACGAAGCGATAGAAGTCGCGTGTCTGGTCGCTGGTGCGGTTGCCGGCATCGAGCAGACGACGGTTGATGTTGACCGGCACCAGATTGTTGCCGTCGCCATCCAGGTTCACGCGCAGGAATTCGCGCAGCGAGGGATCGAGATAGGGGTTGCGCAGATCGAGCTGGAAGCCGGGGATGAAGCCCGAGCTGCTCATCGGCACTGCGCCCAGAGTCGAATTGATCTTGCTCTGGACGTAGGAGCCTTCCCAGAACGCGGTGACCGCATCGGTCACATCGTAATGGCCAAGCACCGACGCCTGCCAGCGCTGCATCGGCATCTGCAGGTTGGTGAACGGGCGATCGTTGAAACCGTCCGACCCGCGATAGGCGCGCCAGCCTTCAGGCGCGAAGAAGATGCCTGCGGTGCCGATCGCGGTGCCCGCGCGGTCGCGCAGTCCGACGAGCTGCGGCGAGAAGATCGTGCCCTGCGGGGTCACGCCGTTGCCGGCCGGAACCAGCGTGGGCTGACCGTTGACGATGGCGTCGGCAAGGAACACCGTCGCATGGTCGCGCTTGGCCCCGGTGACCTGGGCGCGATCGAAATAGCTGCCGTGGAAAACGATATTGCCGCGACCGTCCGCGAAGTTTCCGCCCGCGGTGAACTCGAGGTTGTAGCGCGCCGCATCGCCTTCATCGGAAATGCCGTAGAAGCCGCCGACTTCAAATCCTTCGAAATCGTCCTTCATCACGAAGTTGACGACACCGGCCATGGCGTCCGAACCGTACACGGCAGATGCGCCGCCGGTCACGACCTCGATCCGCGACACCAGCGACGGCGGGATCATGTTGAGGTCGACCACGCCGTCCTGCGAGGCGCCGACGACGCGGCGGCCGTTCTGCAGCACCAGCGTGCGCACGGCACCCAGACCGCGCAGGTTGACGGTGGCGGACAGGTTGCCCGAGTTGGACTGCGCACCGGCACCCGCGACCGCCTGTGGCAGGGCGTTGAGCAGCTGCTCGGATTCGACCGTGACGGAGAGCTTGATTTCCTCTTCGCCGATGACGTTCACCGGGCTGTTCGATTCGACATCGGGACGCGGGATACGCGAGCCTGTCACCACGATCGAGCCACCGGCCTCGTCATCTGCCTGGTCCTGCGCGAACGCAGTTCCCGTCACCACCATCGAAAGAAGAAGCGCAGATCCGCACTTCAACGCTGCACGCTGCATTCCAACCCGCCTCATAACCATCTTTGTCACTCCCTGAAATTAACGCCCACCTGCGAAGGTCGGGTAGCCGACATTGATTGCCGATCATTCCCGTGAACAGTTGCGTGATTTTGAGCATATTGTCCGGGCGCCGTCAATCATATGTCTCAAAAAATAATCGAAAACGTCACACGTGCCCTCGCCAACCCCTGCGCTCCGAGCACGCACGAGCCGGTCAATCCGGTCAAAGGTCAATCTATATCATTGGTTATAATGAGTTTTTCGGAGCTCGCGACCCATACTGGCACCGTGCAGGCTGGCACTTGACCGCCTTAAGCGACTGCGAGACAAAAGAGACCAGCGCGGCTGGCAAACCGGACGACTGCGCTCTTGACCCGGCGCCCGTCGAGGAACAGTATACTCAAAATCATGCTTTTTTTGTTTCAAATTCAGATGTGTGAATGAGTCGCAGGCGGTCGAAAGCAGGGCTGCTGCATATCGTCAAGGAGAAGAGCATTATGCGTATGGCATCCCTCGCAATGATCGCGGTCCTGCTCGCCGCCCAGCCCGGCATCGCCTGGGCCGCAGACGCTTCCGCCGCCCCCCAAGCCGCCGCCACCCCTGCCATCGCCCCGCCCGCCGGACCGCCCCAGGGTGCAGCCGGGTATGATGCCTTCGTGGCACTTTTCGATCAGTTCAACAGCTGGAAGACGCCCAAGGCCGTCGATGGCATCGTCGATTACAGCCCGGCTACCGTCGCCAGGCGCCGCGCGGAGCTGGCAAGCTTCCAGGCCAGGCTGCCCGATTTTGCAGTCGCAAGGTGGGACCGGCACCAGCAGGTCGATTATCTTGCGGTGCGCGCGCAGATGGATCTGCAGGATTTCACGCTCAACATCACCAAGCCCTGGGCGCGCGATCCGGGGATGTACATCGATGATCTGCAGCGGCTGGCCTATGTCGATCTCCCGCTCGATGCCAAGGCGCGCGCGCCGTTCCAGGCGCGGCTGAAGAGCATCCCCGCCTATCTCGCGCAGGCACGGATCAACCTTGATTCGGTCGCGGCGGACTATGCCGACCTTGCCATCCACAGCCTGTCCAATGGCGATGGCGTGGGGCATGGCATGCCCTATCGTTCGGTCGAGCCTGCGGGGCTCATCGGCTGGTTCGCAGATCTGCGCGCGCGTGCAGCAACGCAGCAGCCCGACCTGCTCCCCGATATCGACGCCGCACAGGCTGCGATCGCGGGGTTCCGCGACTGGCTGGTGACCTCGCGCCCAGGGATGACGACGGCTGCCGGGGTGGGCAAGCCTGCCTATGACTGGTTCCTGCACCACGTCCGCCTGATGCCGTACACGTCGGATGAGATCGTCACGCTGGCCGAACGCGAGCTCGAGCGCCACTGGGCCAACTATGCGACCGAACGGCACCGCAACCGCAACCTGCCCGAGCTCGAACTGCCCAAGTCTGCCGAGGAATATGAGGCACAGCTTGCCGGCACCGACGCCAAGATCCGCAAATGGCTGAAGGATGAGGAGATCATCACGATCCCCGACTACATCCCGGCGAGCTATCAGGAGGTCGGCTTCAACGCCCCGTGGGTGGTGCGCCCCAACGGCCCGATGTTCTGGGAGCAGGTCCAGTTTCGCGATGTCTCGCCCGATCATCTGCACGCCACGTTCCCCGGCCACCGCTTCGACGGCATGACCGGCAGGCGCGTTACACACCCCATCCGCCGCCACATCAACGATAGCGGCCGCACCGAGGGCTGGGGCTTCTATCTCGAGGAAAGCGCGGTGCAATTGGGGCTGTTCGATGACCGCCCGCGCACCCGCGAGCTGATCTACATCTTCGGCCTGTTCCGCGCCGCACGCACCATCGGCGACGTCAACATGCAGCGCAACGAGATGACGGTGGGCCAGGCGATGGAATTCTGGAAGGAATGGACGCCCTATCTCGACGACAATGTCGCGCGGGTCGATGCGGGCATCTATATCCGGCGTCCTCCTGGCTATGGCATGACCTATACCATCGGTTCGATCCAGCTGCAGAAGATGCTGGTCGATCGCCGCCGCCAGCTGGGCGAGAAGTTCTCGATCAAGGATTTTCACGATTATCTGATGAACACGGGCCGCCTGCCCGTCTCGCTGCTGCATTACGACCTGACCGGAAACGACGAGGAAGTGCGCAGGCTGTGGACGCATGTGCCGCTGGCCAAGGCCATGCAAACAACAGGCGGATAGGCGCCTTGGGATGATTTTGCGGCATCGGGGGAACCTTGTCCCGGGGCGTTGGTAAAGCAAGGATACCAGCCCCAACATGAGGATCGATCACGGACATGGCCCCCCCTATGTCGACCGCCAGCGTCAATGGCACCGACCACCCGCTGCCGGGTGATCCCCGCCGCACCCTTCTCGACTGGCTGCGCGAGGACCTGGGCCTGACCGGCACAAAGAAGGGCTGTGACCATGGCCAGTGCGGTGCCTGCACGGTGATCGTCGACGGGCGCCGGATCAATTCTTGCCTCTCGCTCGCACAGCTCCATGAAGGCGACACCATCGAGACGATCGAGTCGATAGGCAGCGCCGATGCGCTTTCCACGCTGCAAAAGGCGTTCGTGACACATGACGGGTTCCAGTGCGGCTATTGCACGCCCGGGCAGATCTGCTCCGCCAAGGCGCTGATGCAGGAACTGGCCGATGGCTGGGCGAGCGCGGTGACCGAAGATGTCGGCGCAGTCCCCGACATCAGCCGCGAAGAACTGCGCGAGCGCATGAGCGGCAATCTGTGCCGCTGCGGTGCCTACTCCAACATCATCGCCGCGCTGGAAGAGGTGATCGCCGATCAATCCAAGACCCCGGCAGGTGCAGCATGAAGACCTTTACGCTGGACCATGCCGGGACCCCCGCCGAGGCACGCGAGGCGCTGGGCGAAGGCGCGACCGCGATCGCGGGCGGCACCAACCTGATCGACCTGATGAAGCTGCAGATCCAGACGCCCGAGCGGCTGGTCTCGATCCGCCGCGCCGGAATGGACGCCATCTCCGGCGATGGCGACGGCCTCAGCATCGGCGCGCTCGTTACCAATGCCGATTGCGCCGCCGACAGCCGGGTCCGCAAGGACTGGCCGCTGCTTGCCAAGGCGATCCTCGCAGGCGCGAGCCCGCAGCTGCGCAACCGTGCGACCACCGGCGGCAATCTGTGCCAGCGCACCCGCTGCGGTTATTTCTATGACACCAGCCAAGCCTGCAACAAGCGCGAGCCGGGCTCCGGCTGCGCCGCGCGCGAGGGCTTCAACCGCATCCATGCGGTGCTGGGCACCAGCCAGGCGTGCATCGCTACCTACCCCGGCGATATGGCCGTTGCTATGCTGGCCCTGGACGCGGTCGTGCTCACCGAAGGCCCCGATGGCGCGCGCGAAATCCCGATCGCGGACTTCCACCGCATGCCGGGCGAGGATCCCTCGCGCGACAATGTGCTCCAGCACGGCGAACTGATCACTGCGGTACGCCTTCCCGCCCCCACCGGCGGGGTGCAGCTTTATCGCAAGGTGCGCGATCGCGCCTCCTACGCCTTTGCTCTTGTATCGGTCGCGGCCGATGTGACGATGGAAGACGGCCGCATTGCACGCTGCGCACTCGCTTTCGGCAGCCTGGGTACGGTCCCGTGGCGCGATCCTGCGGTCGAGCAGATGCTGGTGGGGCAAACCCCATCGCCTGCGCTGTTCGACAAGGCTGCCGAGCTTCTGCTGAAGGATGCGCGCGGTTTCGGCGCCAACGATTTCAAGATTCCCCTCGCCGCGCGCGCGCTTGCCGCAACCCTTCACGAAGCAACAGGGGGCTGATCCGATGCGCCTTTTCAAGACCGACATGTACAACACCCCCGACACGCGCAACCTGCTCGACCACACTCGCCAGGGCGTGATCGGTAAGCCGCTCGATCGCCCCGAAGGTCCGCTCAAGGTCAGCGGAAGCGCGACCTATTCGGCCGAGTGGAAATTCGACAACTGCGCCGAAGGCGTACTGGTGCTTTCGACGATTGCGCAGGGGACCGTCGAGACCATCCACAAGCAGCCTGTGTTGAACATGCCCGGCGTGCTCGCGGTGCTGGCCGACGAGGCGATGACTCGCCGCTCGACCCAGGGCACTGCAGGCGAAGCGCCGGTGCAGGACGTGCATACGGTCGAATATTTTGCGCAGCCGATTGCGCTGGTGGTCGCGGAAAACTTCGAACAGGCGCGCGATGCCGCGCTGGCACTCAAGGTCGATTATGCGATCAGCGACGAGCCGATTGCCCTTGATCCCGAAAGCCCCGATGCGGAGGTGGAAGACCCCGCGAACAGCGAGCCGGTCAAGGGTGGCGATCTCGATCAGACGATGCGCGATGCGGCCTTTGCTGTCGATGTGGAATATGACACGCCCGGCCACGCCAGCGCCGCGATGGAGCCGCATGCCACCATCGCGCAATGGGATGGCGACCATCTGGTGCTGCACGGCAGCTATCAGATGCTGTCGTACAACGTCAAAGAGATCGCCGATTGCCTGTCGATGTCGCCCAAGAAGGTGCGGATCATCGCCCCTTATGTCGGCGGTGGCTTCGGATCGAAGCTGGGGATCACGCACGAGGCTGTCGCAGCGGCGATCGCCGCCAAGGAACTGCAACGCCCCGTTCGAGTGGTTATGACCCGCCAGCATGTCTTCCAGACGGTGATGCGGCGTTCGGAAACCAGGCAGCGCGTACGTCTGGCAGCAGATGCCAGCGGCAAGCTGATCGGCCTTGGCCATGAGGCGCTGGTCTCCAACCTGCCCGACGAGGATTTTGCCGAGCCGGTTACCCAGGCGACCGAATTTCTCTACAGCGGCGAAAACCGCCTGCTCGAGGTGAAGGTAGCCCGGATCAGCCGGATGACCGCGGGCTCGGTCCGCGCGCCGGGCGAGGCCGTGGGCATGCAGGTGCTCGAGGCGGCGATGGACGAACTGGCCGAAGCGGTCGGGATCGATCCTGTCGAGCTGCGCAAGCGCAACATGCCCGACAAGGTGCCGGTCGAGGGCACGCCCTATTCCTCGCGCATGCTCGCCGAGGCGCTCGATCAGGGCGCATCCGCGTTCGGCTGGGATCAGCGCAACGCCGCGCCCTGCCAGCGGCGTGAAGGCGAATGGTGGATCGGCATGGGTATGGCCAGCGCTGCACGCGTCAACATGCTGGTCGACGCCGAGGCACGCGTGACGCTGAAAGCAGATGGCACCGCTTTGGTGGAAACCGACCAAACCGATATCGGCACCGGATCCTATGCCATTCTTGGCCAGATCGCAGGCGAGATGCTTGGGCTGCCGATCGATCGGGTGAAGGTCATGCTGGGCGACACCAGCCTGCCTGCAGGTGCGGGATCAGGCGGCAGCTTCGGGGCGATTTCCACTGGTTCTGCCGTGATGCGTGCGTGCGAGGAGATCCGCAAGCGGGTCGCCAAGGCGCTGGGCTGCGATGCCGAAGATCTCGACATCAAGGATGGCGTGGCGAGCGCGGGCGATGACTCCCGCGCGCTGACCGATCTGCTCGATGGCAAGGATTTTGCCGAGACCGGTTCGATCAAGCCGGGCAAGACCGCCAAGGACTATTCGCAGGCAAGCTATGGCGCGTTCTTCGCCGAGGTCGCGGTCAACGCCTTTACCGGTGAGACGCGGGTGCGGCGGATGACCGGGGCATTCGGCTTTGGCCGGGTGCTCAACGCCAAGACCGCACGCTCGCAATGCCTGGGCGGAATGGTCTGGGGCATCGGCAGTGCGCTGACCGAGGAACTCGCCTTCGATCTGCGCGACGGTCATCTGGTCAATCACGACCTTGCCGAATACCACGTGCCCGCGCATGCGGATGTCCCCGCGATCGAGGTGATCCTGCTGGAAGAACGCGATGCTGCGGCAAGCCCGCTCCAGGCAAAGGGCGTGGGGGAGCTCGGCATCTGCGGAGCGGCGGGGTCAATCGCCAACGCGATCTACAATGCCTGCGGCGTGCGCCTGCGCAGTTTCCCGATGACGCTCGACAAGGTGATCGACCAGTTGCCCGATCCCTTCGCCAAGGTGGCCTGAGACCGATACACAGCCGGTGCGTCCGAAACGGGCGCACCGGCTTTCGGCGCGCCGATCAGGCGATGTCCTCGACCTTGAGTTTGGGCTTCAGTTCGGCGGCTTCCTTTTCCGCCTTTTTACGGCGATTGAAGACGGTGCGCATGTATTTGCGATCGGCGCCGGTCAGGATCGCCTCGCTCGCAACAAACTGCTCCTGCTCTTCCTCGGCGATATGGTGCAGATATTCGTGCTTGAGCGCGGCAAAGCGCTCCATCCACTTCTTGCTGCCCATGTCGCGCGCGGTGAGGTCATCGAGCATCTTGTCGATATCCTTGTGCTCGGCCACCGCGTGGCGCGCGAATTCGGTGGTTTCGGGGTTGCGCAGCACGGTGGACCACAAGGCCTGCTCTTCGGCCGCAGCGTGGGATTTCAGCTCGAGCACCAGCTCCTTGAACAGCTTCGCGCGATCATCCCCCTTGCGATCGGTCGCCTCGATCATCGCCAGCAGCGCCCGGTGACGGTCATGATCCTCGATCAGCCGACCAAAGACATCGGGCAGGCCGCGCAGATCGGTCTCGGGGGTCTGGCCGATACGCGCCGGGACGTCGGGCGCAATCGCCTTGGCCTTGTCGATCGCCTCGGCTTTGGCCTTGCTATCGCTCGATGATTTGACCTTGGGACTCTTGGGAGACTTGGGTGTCTTGCCGGCCATGACATGGCTCCTTGGATGGGGTGACGAAGTTCGAAAGCCTGCCGCAGTTGAATGCACGAAAACCCCAGGGCCGTTTGACGGGCCATGGGGTTATTGTCGCGACATGCCATGCCGGCAGGCAACGCGGCCAGTTTAAGCCTCGCTGCTCTGCCCGCAAGCTGTGTTTACCAGCTCGGCTGGCCCTTGCGCGCCTGACGCTTCTTGAGATAGCGCGATGCCAGCCAGCCGCCCGTCGCCGCCATCACCATCCCGCCCGGGCCAAGGCGCCGCGCGACAGTGGCTGCGGCCAGACCGACAAGCGCGCCCTGTCCTTCGCTGATGCCGGGGGTGCGCTCGGCAATCTTCTTGCCAACCACTGCGGAAATAATCTTGCCGAACATATTGGGCCTCATCGTTGTGTGTTGTGGGGTTTCCAACGTGCACCACGCCAAACCGTTCCCGCTGTGCCCGGCGTGCATCCACCTGCCAGGTGCCACACCTCGGCTGGCAGTCAATCGCGCCGGACGGACCCCAGGGCCCCGTCCAACGGTCAATAGTTCCACTGCGCCTGGACGCGCAGCAGTTCGCCCTCCGCCTGGCCGAAGCGGCGCTCATCGGCCTCCCGGCGCGACGCCCAGCCATAGGTTACCGTCAGCTCCAGCGCTGGGGTGGGGAGGAATTCGAGCCCCAGCTCGAGCTCCTCGGTTTCCAGCCGCGGCGCATTGATCGCGCCCTTGAAACCGCCGCGATAATATTGCCAGCGCGCAAAGGGGTAGAACGGGCCGAGCGGCGAGCGGCGCACGCGGCCCATCGCCTGGACATAGCCACCGCGCAGCGAACGGGTTTCGATCTGCTGCGTGGCGGGATCGAACTGCGGCCCCCTGCCCCAGTTCCACTCCGCCTGCAGGCCGAAAGGCTGCGGGTACAGGATCGCATGCACGCCGATGCGGTTGTCGGCATAGCTCACCGGGCTGAGCCCGCCTGTGCGCTGCTCGATCTCGATGCGGTTGCGCATCATCGATCCGCCCAGTTCGAGCACCTGTCCATCGAGCCCCAGCCCATCGAGCTCGAACGGCCATGTGGCGAGCGCCACGATCATGACATTGTCGTTGGTCTCGGTGCGGTTGAGCCCCTGGCCGTTGAAGGCGCCGAGGCCAAACGCGCCGTAATTGCCGAACAGCTTCTGCCCGTCCTCGGTCAGCCTGTCCCAGATGCGCTGGACGCGCGGAGGCGTGTAATAAGCGACGATGCCAAGGTCGCGCTCACCGGGCGCCGCGCTGTTGATCGCATCGGTACGGTCGAGCGCCAGCCGGTTGGACGACGACTGCATGTTCTCCCAGCCATAGGGAATCTTCGACTGGCCCAGCCGGATGCGAAAGCTCTTGTCACCGGTGGGGAAGACATCGGCATAGGCATCGCGCAGCTGCGCAAAGCCCTCGCGCCGTTCGCCCACCGACTGGTTGGATACGGCGGTCGCGAAGTCGGGCTGGAGATAGAGCGACAGATAGTCGTTCACATCGCCCTGCAGGATCAGGCGAACCCGGCGCAGACTGAAATTGCCCTCGTCGCGGATCCCGCTGTCGCCGATCGACCGCAGCCGCGACAGCCCCTCAGGCGCGACATCATCGCCGGAGACGATCTCGTTGATCCGCATCTGGGTATAGCCGCGCAGCATCAGCTTTTCGTACCAGCGCTTGCCACCGCGCGAGGTCGATGCGGTCTGCACCGGCGGGCTTTGAGGTGTGCCTGCTACCGTGGGTGCTGCTGTTGTGGCTTGCGGGTTTGCCGCCGGGTTTGCGGGCGAAGCCTGCTGCGCCTGCACCACAGGGTTCTGTGGCGGCGACGGGGCTGCAGCGGCCGCCGTCTGCTGCGCAGCCTGCAATTGCGCGACCATTGCTTTCAATTCGTCGATCTGGCGCTGGAGATCGGCGATCACACCGGCCTGGTCCGCCGCCGCTGAAACAGGCGCGCCTTGTGCCAGAGCGGGCGCAGCCATGGTGGCGAGCATGGTTGCAGCCAGCAATTTGATGGAAATGCCACCTGAAACAAACGACATGAAAAATGCGCCTTTGGAGGTTACCAGTCAGGCCAGCCCGGCCAGGACCGCTGCCTTTGTGTCAGTTCTGTGTCACTTATGTGACGGTTTGCCCCCCTCTATCAGGATGCACGGGAACAACAAGCGCATTGAAGGCTTGCTTGCGGCAAGTCGCAGGCGGGTACTGCGACCGCCTCACTCTGCCGTCATCGGAGAGGCGCTATGCGGCTTGCCCCTGCCGTCCGTGCGATTCGATCGCGCGCGATCGGCGCCAGACAACGACCAGCCCAGATGCCCCGGCGAGCGCGCACAGCGCGTGGGCCGACCAGAAGACCATGATCGGAAAGGTGCTGAACTGGCTGGCGAGCGCCGTGCTGACCAGACCGGCGGCAAACAACGACAGATAGAAACCCGCCATCGCCGTCGCCGCGAAGCGTTTCGGGCTCGATTGCCCGAACATCGCCATGACCGCGGGCAAGATGTTGGCCAGCCCGAGACTGTTGAGCAACTGGAAACCCAGCCCCCAGCCCAGCGGCACCCCGGTCCGACCGTGCACGCCGGCCGCCAGCACCAGGCAGGCGACACCGGCGATGGCGAACAGCGCGCCGACCATCGCCTTGGCAGCCGGGCTGACGCTGCCATGGCGGCGCTCGTAGCGGGACCAGAAGACGCCCGTCGCGCCAAGCGCGAACAGGCTGAGCAGACCATCGGCGGCGATCATCCAGCTCCCCGGAAAGCGCCATCCGCCCAGCGACAGGATGAAACCGCTATCGGCCCATAGCAGATAGGCGTTGGTGATCTGAAAGTTGGCGACGCAGATCATCGCGATGCTGAAACCGAGGATGGCGATGGTAACGGCATCGCCCCCGCTCCCGCCAATCCTCGCCGCTTGCGTCCCGGCATCCGGCATATTCGCGTCGCCCATGTTGGCAAAGCGTCGCCAGTAGAGCTGCAGCCCCGCCATCATCGCGACCCCGGAGATGGCGAAACCGGCATGCCAGTGGACGCGCTCGGCTGCTGTCCCGATGACCAGCGGCGCCAGCAGCCCGCCCAGATTGATCGCGACATAGAACAGCCTGAACCCCTCCACCCGGGCGCTGTCGTCCGGCGCATAGAGCCCGCTCAACCGCACCGCCATCGGTCCCTTGAACAGCCCCGAGCCCAGCGCGATGACGCCAAGCGCAGGGATCAGCGCCGGCTCGAAGATCAAAAGGCCATGGCCCGCTGCCATCAGGCTGCCCCCGGCCAGCACGGCGCGATGCTGCCCTATCCACCGGTCGGCGATGATTGCGCCGAACACGGGTGCGATGGCGGTGAACGAGACGAACAGCCCGGTGATGACCGAAGCGAGCGCGAGACCTTGCGTCCCGGTCAGGCGGCTCAACCTGCCCAGCATCCAGATGTCGGTGATATTGCGCTCGTCGGAGAGCAGCGCGGTGAGATACAGCGCCAGGATGCTCTGAAGACCGTAAAAGGCGAAACGCTCAAGCCCCACGCTGGCACACAGGCTGGCAAGGCCCTGCGGCTTAGCCGTGCGAGGAGTCATCCGCCGATCGTCAGCCCTGACCCGGGGAGCCGCTCTGCCACGACTTGCGGACATTGCCCGGGGTTTCACCGAACCATTGGCGGAACGACCGGCCGAAGCTCGACATGTCGGTGAAACCGAGCAGACGCGCAGTTTCAGCCAGCGAAATCGAGCAGTCGGCGATCAGCAAAAGCGCCTTGGCGCGGCGTTCCTGCTCGACCAGGCCGTGAAAGCTGGTGCCGTGGCGCGCAAGCAGCCGCACCAAGGTCCGGCCTGAAATGTCGAGTGCGATCGAGATCTGCTTGAGCCTTGGCACCCGATGATCGCGCGCCAGCATGTCGGCAATCGCCAGTCGCACCCTCGCCACCTCGTCGGGCTCTCCCATCACGGTCTGCAGCGCGGCAATCTTGGACTGCGCCACGGCCCACAATTGCGGGTCGTGATCGGGGTTGGCGGTGGTCTGCCAGGCGATCGGAAAGGACAGCCTTTCGGCATGCTCGGACGGACTGATCCGGCAGGCGAAACCTTCGAGCATCGGCCCTGCTGCCGGCATCGTGCAGAGCCGGGTCTCGAGCGTCATCGCGGCAGGGTCGGAACAGGCCAGCGCTTCGACCGCACGGTAGATCAGCGCCAGCGCGGTGATCGCGGAGAACTGAAAAAGCGGCCCCATCGGCCATGGCGGAGACAGGCTGATGCCGACATCATTTTCGCGCTCTTCAAGCGCGATGATCACGAACGGGTTCTGCGCGGCCATCGCCTTGACCACCGTGCGCAGCGCGCTGCCCAGATCGGGTGCATGCAGCAGGCTCAGCACGCCGACGGTGCCCATCACCGGTCTGGGCGCGGTCAGCACCCGTTCGACCAGCGCGAAGCAATCGACATTGTCGATGATGTTGCCGATGATGATCAGATCGTCGGCCAGCGTCACCGTGCGCGGCAGCGGCCCCGAACCCGCCAGCGTTGTGCCGCTGCGCAGCCAGTCGGGCCAGCCCAGCCACTGGCCGAAATGCAGCGTGGTGGCAGTGGGAACCTCGACCTGCGCCTTGGCCCCCAGCATGCTGATGGCGATCTGCGCATCTTCCCGGCCCGCCCCTGCGGTTCCGACACTTGCCGGAGCGGAGGAAGTGAGTTGCCGCCTATCGAATTCAACTGACATGTGGTGGTGTCCCGATGCCGGGTGCCCACCCCGACAGCGTCATGCTAACCCAAATGCAATCCCAATAAAAACAAAATGCTATTTCTTGCAAAATCGGCAGCGTCTTTCCGAATGGCGTCATTTGTCCAGAAGTTGGCGATGAATGACCATGGCCCACGACCGCAGCGTCGCTCAATATGATTGGCGGGGGGCGGGAATCGCTGCGTGCAGCTTGGGAGAGCCTGCATGCAGCCAGCCAAGGGAGAGACAAAGATGGCCATCATAGGGAGAGTGATGCCTGCAGCGATGGCCGCGCTGGCCGGGCTGGGGCTGACCGGCTGCGACGCGCAGGCGCCTGCGCCTCAGCCGGACCCACCGGACAAGGCCGAAGCTGCTGCATTTGCATGGCCTGCCAGCCTGCCTGTGTTCGGCGATGGCTTTCCCGCGGCAGGGGCGGCCTGCCGCCGCATCGGCGAATCACCTGCGACGGTCGACTTTCTCGACGACAGCGCCGCGCTGGTGGGGTGCCCGACGGCAGAAGACGCAGCCAGGCTGGGCGGCACGATCCTCAAGCAGATCGATGGCGTCACTTTGGTGTCGGTGCCCAATTCCGCTCCCGGCGTGCCGGGCGATGGCGACGGCCAGGGCGATGCCAAGGTTGCAGGCACCGACTACGATGCCACCGCGCAACTGCGCTGCGCGGGCTATCGCGGCATGAAGGCGACGATGTGCGACGCCGGGGTCAAGCGCAACCAGGAGGACGGGCAGACCCTGATGTTCATCGACTGGCCCGATGGCGTCAACAGCCGGATGCTCATTTTCGACAAGGCGGGCAAGATCCTGACGGCCAACACCAACGAGGCCGATGGCTCGTCCAAGTTCGAGGTGCTGGGCAAGCGCGAGGGCGACACCACCATCGTGACCATCGGCCCCGAGCGTTACGACGTCCCCGACGTCTTCATCAAGGGCGACTGATCCATGATCCGCTTGCCCGCCAAGAGGACCACCGCATGGATTTCATGAGGCTGCTCAAATCGCTGGAGGAGCTGCTCTACGAGGTCATGGTGATGCTGGTGTTCTTCCCGCGCACCTTGTGGCTAACGATACGGCACCCCCAGCGGATGATGGACTATGCCGATACCGAACTGGGCGATGTGCAGTCCGAACAGTACAAGGATACGTTGAGCCCGCCGCTGTTCCTGATGATGTGCCTGCTGATCAGCCATCTGTTCGAAAGGGCCGCGCCTGCTCAGGCGAGCAACGTCCTGCCCACCTTTCTCAGCGACACCCAGAATCTGCTGATGTTCCGGGTGTTCATATTCAGCCTGTTTCCGCTGATCATGGCGCTGCGCCTGCTGCAGAAGCTCAGGATCGAGCTCGACCGCGATACGCTCAAGCCGATCTTCTACAGCCAGTGCTTCGTCACCGCACCGGTCGCGATGAGCTTCGGCATCGGCCGATCGGTGAGCCATGCCAGCTTCCCCGGGGCGATGGCCGCCGCATGGGTGATCTTCATCCTGATGCTCGGCTGGTATCTGGTGCAGCAGACCCTTCGGTTCCGCACCAAGCTCCAGACCAGCCTGGCGCGCGGATTCGGCCATGCGCTGGGCGCCGCGCTGGTTGCCCAACTCCTCATCGTCCTCACCGCGGTTGCCGTGGTGCTGGCAGGACAATCGGAATGACCACATGACATCCCCCCGCACCCGCCTTGCGCTCGCGCTGCTGACCGTTGCGATCTGGGCCACGATCACGCTGGGATCGACGATGCTGGTGCAGTCGTCGTCGATCTCGCTGCAGGAACTGGTGACCCGGGGCCTTGCCTGGGGCGTGGCCGGCGCAGCCCTGTTTCTGGTGCTGGTCGCTTGGATGGCGCGCTGGCACGATCTGGGCTTCCGCAAGCCCCAGCCGATGGCATCGCTCAGGCTGTTGTGGCTGCCGGCGCTGTACCTGCTCGCGCTTGGCGCCACCGCGGCGCTGACCGGCAGGCTGGGCATCGCCGCGATCATCATGGTCGCGATCAACACCGCGATGGTCGGTTTCAGCGAGGAACTTGCGTTTCGCGGCATCTTGTGGGGCGCCGTGCGCAAGACGCTGCCCTTCTGGCCCGGGTTTCTGCTGGTGTCGGCGGCGTTCGGATCGGTGCACATCTTCAACGCATTCATCACCGGAGAGCTTGCAGGCGCCGGCGTCCAGGCGCTCAACGCGTTCATGAGCGGCTGCGCCTATCTCGCCATTCGCATCCGCACCCGGTCGATCATCCCGATCATGATCGTCCATGCGACATGGGACTTCGTCGTCTTCCTCACCGGCAGCGGCGCGGACAGCGCCCCGGCTCAGCCCGATGCCTGGACGCGCCAGCTGCTGTTCGGCCTCGTGCTGACCGGGCCGCTGTTTCTTTACGGGCTGTGGCTGGTGCGCAACGAGCGCGTCAGGGCAGGCTGGCGCGACGACAGCCCCGCGTGATCGATTTCGCAGCAAGGAGAACAGCCATGAGGATTTCACGTCACATTTCCATCGCCGCGCTGGCGATATCGGCCATCGCATTGCCGATTGCGGCCATTGCGCAGGCGCCGATGCCCAAGCCCGAACGCGTCCAGTTCGCCAAGGGCACCTCGTCCAAGACGATCAAGGGAACGATCAAGGGCGATCAGTCGCGGCTGTTCGTGGTCAATCTGCGCGCCGGGCAGAAGGTCAGCGTCAAGCTGGTGACCAGCAACGCATCGAACTATTTCAACGTCACCGCGCCCGGCGCGCAGCAGGCGATGTTCGTCGGATCGAGCGCAGGAAACAGCTTTCAGGACACCGTGCCTTCGAGCGGAGACTACACGATCGACCTCTACCTCATGCGCAACGCCGCACGGCGCAACGAGACCGCCAATTTCACCATCACCATCGGCGCAACCGGCTGATTGCGCGGCCGCCAGGTCCACCGGTTGGCGCGAAATGCCCAGCCGGTGGCAACAAATGTCCAATGGCGACCGCGATGCGATGTGTCAGACTTGCCTAACAAGAACGCTGACGGCGCGGGTGAGGAGATTCAAACATGATGCAGCAATTCAAAACCCTGGGGACCACCGCGCTTGCAGCAGCGATGGTCCTGTCTCCGATCGCGGCAAGTGGTCAGGCGCCGGGATCGGTCCGCGATCTGGTCGGCGCGCGTGCAGCCGGCGGCGAGGACCAGCTGGAGTATCGCGGCTTCAGCCGCATTTCGGGCCATGTCGAGGACGACAGCAAGATCAACTACTGGTGGAACGGCAACACCAAGGAATGCGTCAAGGTCGTGACCTACAACGGCAACTTCCAGTCGCTCAACAAGACCACCAATGCAGATTGCAACCAGAAGGGCGGCAATGGCGACAAGACCGCGGCGATTGCCGTTGGCGCGGTCGCGCTGCTGGGGATTGCGGCGCTGGCCAGCAAGTCGCACCACCGGGGCGACCGCGATTATGACGAGCGCGGCACCGCCGAGTTCGAGCGTGGCCATCGCGACGGCCTCTACAACCAGCCCTATCACAACTATTCGCGCAGCGACGCCTATTCGAGCGGCTTTGAATCGGGCGTGCGCGAGCGCAGTAGCCAGACAAGCTATCGCGGCGGCAACAGCTATGGCGGCGGATACAGCGCCTTTGCCGAGTTCAACGACCTGCAGGGTCAGGCGCGCAACTATGCCACCGGCCAGCTGTCGAGCCGCGGCTTCATGCAGATCGACGACAAGAAGACCGATACCGGACGCTACATGACCTATTGGCGCGCGGCCTCGCGCCAGTGCCTGATCCTCAATTCGCAGAACGGCTATGTCGTGTCGATCGAAAGCGTATCGGCGCGCACCTGTCGCGATTGAGCGGTGCGACACGCGTGTTTTCGGGGAGTTTGTTTCAAGGAGGGGTGAACACCATGACCATGGCAAATTGGGTTCTGGCAGGAGCAGTGGCCGCAAGCCTTGTGCTGCCGACAACCGCCACGGCGCGCGATCATCATCGCCATCGTGACCGGGACCGGGCAACGGGCGCCGCCATCGGGCTCGCCATTGTCGGCATCGCTGCAGCAGCCTCCAGCGGACGCCGCAACCACGACAGCAACCGCAGCTATTACGACCGCGATTCCTATCGCGGCAGCTGGGGCGAGACCTACAACGCCGCGAAGAACGTGGTGTGCTATCGCAGCCAGCGGCAATGCTATCGCAAGGGCTATTATTCGGCCGAATGGACCAGCCGCGAGTTCGGCTATGATCCCTATAATCGGGGGTATTGAACGATGACGATGCAGCGCATTCTCGGCGGATCGATCTCCATCGCCGCCATCGCCCTGGTTGCAGGATGCTCCGAAGGCCCGGCAACCCAGGCGCAGGCCGCCTCCACCGACCATGACACGCTGGTCCATATGGATCTGACCGTGGCCAAGGCATACAATTCGGCGATGGAGAAGGCCGGGCTCGACGAGGGGCAGCGCAACGTGGTCCAGGCCATGGCGCACCAGCAGGCTGTGGCCGTCACCTGCGCGGGGTTCAAGGTGAACACCAAGCGGTTCGAAGACGAGATGAACGTCATCTATTACGACGACAAGGGCAAGATGCTCGAGGTCGATTCCGAGGCGCTGCACCTGCGCGAACGCCAGGTGATGATGGGCTTCGGCATGATGTTCGGCGCGCAGCTGGCAATCGCGGCAAGCGATGAGCAGGCGTTTTGCGAACACGCCGATGTCGAGCGGAATGCGGGCGATGCCAAGCACCTGATCCTGGAACCGCGCAAGACCGGCTGACTGGAGTGCAACGCGCACCTTCGGGACGGGTGCGGGACATTTTGAGCATGAGGGGGCGTTATGAGGGAGCTTTCGGCCGAAGTCTTCGGCACATTCTGGCTGGTGTTCGGAGGGTGCGGCTCTGCCGTGCTGGCAGCGGCCTTTCCTGAACTGGGCATCGGCTTTGCGGGCGTCTCGCTCGCCTTCGGCCTTACGGTGCTGACCATGGCCTATGCGGTGGGCGGCATATCGGGCGGGCACTTCAACCCTGCCGTGTCGCTGGGTCTCGCGATCGCCAACCGTTTTGCCTGGAAAAACCTGATCCCCTATTGGATCGCCCAGCTGGTGGGCGCGATCCTCGCTGCTGCGGCACTCTATGCCATCGCCACGGGCAAGCCGGGGTTCGAACCGGGTGGCTTTGCTTCCAACGGCTTTGGCGCGCTGTCGCCGGGGGGATACGGACTGCAGGCCGCGTTGCTGATCGAGGTCATCCTCACCGCCGGGTTCCTGATCGTTATCCTGGGATCGACCTCCAAGGCCGCACCCGCAGGCTTCGCTCCGATCGCGATCGGCCTCGCTCTGACGCTGATCCATCTGATCTCGATCCCGGTGACCAATACATCGGTCAACCCGGCACGATCGACCGGCGCCGCGCTGTTCGCGCAAACCGGCGCGCTGCCGCAACTGTGGCTGTTCTGGCTGGCCCCGCTGCTGGGCGCGGCGATCGGCGCGCTGATCTGGAAGTTCGTGCTGATGCCCGGCGAAGGCGTCGAGGCGATCGGCGGCGAGGACAAGGCTGCGGCCTAGCTCGCCGCCCATCGGCGAACGCGCAAAACCATCGCGAAAACCGCTTCATCCGTCAGACGACGACTGGAACCCCTGCCATGACCGATAGCACCGGCACCACGCCGCTTTGGCTGCGCATCGCGCAATTTGCCCCGATCCGGCTGGCGGTGCTCGGCCTGCTGCTTCTGGGGTGCCTTGCCTTCAGCAACACCTTTCTGGAGCAGAACAAGGCCGTGCCGCTTCAGGCGATCATGGCGGTCGCAGGGATGGTTGCGCTGGCGATGTGGATCTATGTCGGCTTTGCCCGCTATGTCGAACGGCGCGAGCCTGACGACCTGGCGCTCGGCCCGATGCCGCGTGAGCTTGGCCTCGGGCTGGTGCTCGGTACCGCGCTATACACCGGCAGCGTGCTGATTTTGATGGCGATCGGGGTGATGCGGATCGAAAGCGTCAACCCGCCCGCGTTCATGCTCCCCGCCATTGCCATGGCGCTCAGTTCGGGTTTTCTCGAGGAACTGCTGTTCCGCGGCGCTCTGTTCCGGATCGTCGAGCAGTGGCTGGGCAGCTGGATCTCAGTATTCGTATCGTCGCTGGTGTTCGGCGTGGTGCATCTGATGAACCCGGCGGCCACGATCACCGGCGCGATCTTCATCAGCGTCGAGGCCGGGGTGCTGCTCGCCGCTGCCTATATGCTGACCCGGCGGCTGTGGCTGGGCATCGGCTTTCATATCTCGTGGAACTACACCCAGTCTGCGGTCTTTTCCGGAGTCGTCTCGGGCAGCGTTGCCGATCCTGGGTTGTTCAAGACGGTGATGACCGGCCCGGATCTGCTCACCGGTGGAAGTTTTGGTCTGGAAGCCTCGCTGATCGCGTGCCTGTTGTGCACCACCGCCGGAACCCTATTGGTGCTGAAGGCGGTCCGCCGCGGGCAGGTCATGCAGCCCTTCTGGAGCGGTGCCCAGCCGGAAATCGCGGACTCGGCCCGGCCGCTGGCGATCGAGCAGCCACCCGCCTGACCGCTCTTCCCCCGAACAAAACCGCTCGGACGGAGACTCTAGGTTCACTGCTGTTGATGCGAAATGGTGCGCCCGACAGGATTCGAACCTGTGGCCCCCAGATTAGGAATCTGATGCTCTATCCTGCTGAGCTACGGGCGCGCCGATGGGGTGTTTAGCCAGCGATGCAGGTCAGCGCAATTGCGTTTGCTGATCGGCCTGCACCCGGCGGCCTCAATTCTGCGCCTCGGGCGGGACAACCGGGAACGGCAGCGGGGCAACCGCGACGCCTTCCTCGATCAATGCGGCGGCCTCTTCGGGAGCGGCCTGGCCGTGGATCGGGGCGTGATCCTCCTCGCCATAATGCATCGCGCGCGCGCGATCGGCGAAATCACCGCCGACCCAGGTCGACTGGCTCAGCGCCCGGGCCTGTGCCTGGGCAAGCGCGTGCAGCACCGCACGCATCTTGGCCGCGTCGACCGGCGGGGCAGCGTTGCTGACTGCGACAGGGGCGGGCGATGTCGATACCGTGTCTGCGGTGTCGGCCTTGGCGGGCGCCGAGACCAGCTGCTGGTTGCCCTTGGCGTTGAGCCGCGGCGCCATCACCGCCTTGGCGACATCGGTCGATCCGCAAAACACACAGGCGACCAGCCCGCGGGTGCGCTGGTCCTCATAGGCCTGGCTCGAGGCGAACCAGACCTCGAACACATGGTCGTTGGTGCATTTCAAGTCGAAGACGATCATGCGACGATCGCCTCCCCCACCGGGCGGCGGTTGGCGATCACGGGGACGCGGCCGCGCACCTCGGCGATCCGCTCGAGCGGCAGGTCGACGAACGCCAAGCCCGGCGCCTCGCCCATGTCGAGCAGGACATCGCCCCAAGGATCGACCACCAAACTGTGGCCATAGGTGCTGCGCCCATCGCCATGGGTGCCCGTCTGCGCCGCTGCGACCACAAAGCAGGCGCTTTCGATCGCCCGTGCGCGCAGCAACACATGCCAGTGCGCTTCTCCCGTGGGTACGGTAAAGGCGGCGGGCACCGCGACGATGTCTGCCCCTGCCCGGCTGAGCGCCGCATAGACCGCGGGAAAACGGATGTCGTAGCAGATCGACAGGCCCAGCACCGCCTCTGGCAATTGCACCGCAACCGCCCGCTCGCCGCCTGCATAGACCGAGGATTCGCGCCAGCTCTCGCCCGAAGCCAGATCGACATCGAACAGATGAATCTTGTCGTAGCGCGCGGCGATGTTGCCATTCGGCGCGATAACGAAGGCACGATTGCGCCACTTGTCGGCATCGGTGTCACCCCTCACCGCGAGCGAACCCAGATGCACCCATATCCCGGCGATGGCGGCGGCGGCGCGGACCATGCCAAGCACGTAATCCTCCTCTTCGGGCCGAATATTGTCCGCTGCGCGGGCGCGGTTGCGATCGAGCATGTTCGACATTTCCGGGGTGAACAGAATTTCGGCGCCGCCCGCCTTGGCCTGCGCCACAGCTTCGGTAAGCACGGCAACATTGTCGAGCGGATCGAAGCCCGCGTTCATCTGGAGAACGGCGATTTTCATGTGCGCGTCAAGGGCCCAGCAGCGGGTCGAGCTTTCCGGCACGGTCGAGCGCGGCAAGATCATCCGACCCGCCGATATGGTTGCCATCGATGAAGATCTGCGGGACGGTCATCCGGCCGCCTGCCCGGCGGATCATTTCCGCCCGCGGTTCGCCGCCCATCGAGATCTCGACTTCCTCGAACTCGACGCCCTTGGCGCCCAGCAGCGATTTGGCCCGGTAGCAATAGGGGCAGGTGAACTTGGTGTAGATTTCGATCTTGGCCATGTTTCCATCCTTGGCTCCATATTTGGGGCAATTTCGCACAAATGCAACAGTTGTGGCGCGCAAGCGGCGCTGCCGTCATGGCGTATCCGCCTCGTCGCCCTCGCGCAGCACGCGCGCCCAGCAGAAGATGGTGACGCGCGCCGCACCTGCCTTTTTGAGCAGGCGGACACAGGCATTGGCGGTGGCGCCGGTGGTGTAGACATCGTCGATCAGCAGCACGTGCCTGCCTGCGATGCGGTCACGCCGGGCGGCGGGGATATCGAACACCCCGCGAACCGCCGCCGCGCGCTGCTGCCGGGTCATGCCCTTGAGTGGCGGAGTGGCGCGGGTGCGGCGGAGCACGTCGGTTTCGATCTTCAGGCTGCGCTTGGCCGCCAGCGCACGCGCGATCAGGATCGACTGGTTGAAGCCACGCCGCCACAGCCGCCAGCGGTGCAGCGGCACGGGCACCAGCACCACATCGCTGCCATCGGCAGGCAGATGCCGCTCCAGATGCCTTGCCACCAGCCGGGCCAGCCCGATCTTGCCGCCATGTTTGAGCCGCAGCACGATCGAGCGCGACAGATCGTCGTACAGCACCGCCGCCTTGATGCCATCATGCAGCGGGGGCCTGGCGAGGCATTCTGCGCACACCAGATCATCATCGCGGCCTTGCGCAAAGGGCTTGCCGCACGCGGTGCAGGCAGGCGCGCTGATGAAGCGCAGCGCGTTCCAGCAATCGCCGCAGAATTGGAGCTCGTCTTCCACCAGCACCCCGCAACCCGGGCAGCGTGGCGGCAGCACCAGGTCGACCAGAGGTTTGAGGACAGAGACGGCAAGGTTCATCCCCCCTTGTCGCGCAGGCCATGCCCCGGCACAAGGCCGCGATGAGCGACGATACAGCCCCCCGCATCTTGTTTTCCTACCCCCGACGGCGGCTGGCGATGGCGCGTGGGTTGCTGCTGGCGGCGCGTCATGGCGGCGCGTTCCTCGCCGAGCATATGGCCGACGAAATCGTCGAGCGGCTGGGCTGGGTCAACCGCAGCTTTGCCGATGCGCTGGTGATCGGCCACGCGCCCGCGCTGCTGCTGGCGGCGCTCGTTGCGCGCGGGGTGAAGGTGACGCTTGCCGGGCCGATCGGCCCGGATGTGATGTGCGACGAAGATGCTCTGCCTTTTGAATCCGCCTCGTTCGATCTGGTGATCGCGATCGGCACGCTCGACAGCGTCAACGACCTGCCCGGCGCGCTGATCCAGATCAACCGCAGCCTGCGTCCCGATGGGTTGATGATGGCAGCGCTGATCGGGGCAGGTTCGTTGCCGCGGCTCAAGGCGGCGATGCTGGCGGCGGACGAGGCGACCGGGCGCGGGGTCGCGGCGCATATCCATCCGCAGATCGATGTCCGCGCGGCGGGCGATCTGCTCCAGCGCGCGCGCTTTGCGATGCCGGTGGCGGACAGCGACACGCTGATCGTGCGCTACTCCGCGCTGCCCGCCTTGGTGCGCGACCTGCGGTGTCATGGCTGGACCAATGTGCTGGCGACAGGCGCGCCGCCGGTCGGCAGGACGGGCCTGATCGCCGCGCTGCAGGCCTTCGCCGAGGCGGCAGAACCCGACGGCAAGACGCCGGAGCGGTTCGAGATCGTGTATCTGAGCGGCTGGGCCCCCTCGCCCGACCAGCCCAAGCCTGCGCGCCGGGGCAGCGCGACGACCTCGCTTGCGGGCGTGCTGGACAAATCGGCCAGGCGCTAAGCGGTTTGCAGCATCGCGGCGCTGGTGCTAAAACAGTGCCACAAGGAGTTATCGACATGATCCAGCATCACCGCTGAGGCGGCATGACCACTGCGTGATGGCTCAGGCACAGACATGGGCCCATCACCTCCACGATCATATCGGAAACATACATGCAAAAACTGACAGGCAAATTGTGCGTCATCACCGGCGCGGCACGCGGCATTGGTGCGGCTATCGCACGGCGATTTCAGCAGGAAGGCGCCTCGGTCGTCGTCACCGACATCGATGAGCAGGCCGGGGCTGCGCTCGCCTCTGACATCGGCGCACGGTTCATCAGGCTCGACGTCGCCAGCGAAGCCGACTGGGCCGCGCTTCAGAAAGAGGTCCCGGCGGCGGATGTCGTGGTCAACAACGCCGGGATCACAGGGTTCGAGAATGGACCCGTTGCGCACGATCCCGAACATGCCACCCTTGAAGACTGGCGCGCGGTGCACCGCGTCAACCTCGACGGCACGTTCCTGGGGTGCCGCTACGCCATCGCCGCGATGAAGGGCAAGCGCACCGGATCGATCATCAACATCTCATCGCGCTCGGGGCTGGTGGGCATCCCGCTTGCCGCTGCCTATGCCTCGTCCAAGGCCGCGATCCGCAACCACAGCAAGAGCGTCGCGCTGTATTGCGCGCAGCAGGGCTGGCAGATCCGCTGCAATTCGATCCACCCGGCAGCCATCCTCACCCCGATGTGGGAGACGATGCTGGGCGACGGCCCCGACCGCGCCGAGCGGATGGCCGCGATGGTCGCCGATACGCCGTTGAAGCGGTTCGGCACCGTCGAGGAGGTCGCCGCGATCGCTTTGATGCTGGCCGCCGATGACTCCGCTTATGTCACCGGCAGCGAGTTCAACATCGATGGCGGACTGCTGGCAGGGTCGGCGGCATCACCCGGATAGCCGCCGATCGCGCCGCCCTCACACCGTGGGCAGCACATAGTCCTTGAACTGGTCGCGCAGCGCGGTCTTGAGCAGTTTGCCGGTGGCGCTGTGCGGCAGTTCTTCGACGAAGACGATATCGTCAGGCAGCCACCATTTGGCGACGTGCTGCGCCAGATGGTCCTGGATCGCCTGCTTGCTGGGGCTGGTGCCGGGCTTGGGCACGACCAGCAGCAACGGCCGTTCGTCCCATTTGGGATGCGGCATGCCAATCGCCGCAGCCTCGGCCACGTCCGCCATGCCGACCGCGGCGTTCTCCAGATCGACCGAGCTGATCCATTCGCCGCCCGACTTGATCACGTCCTTGGCGCGGTCGGTGATCTGCATGACGCCATCGGGGTGGATGACCGAGACGTCGCCGGTGTCGAACCAGCCGTCCTCGGTCAGCGCGTCGCTCTCCGCCTTGAAATAGCGCTTGATGATCCACGGACCTTTGATCTGCAGCCGGCCGCTGGACTTGCCATCGCGGGGCAAGATATTGCCGTCCTCGTCGACCACGCGCAGTTCGACACCGAAGGGCACGCGGCCCTGCTTGGTGACGAGGTCGAGCTGCTGTTCGAAGCTCAGATCGTCCCAGTCGGGTGAAGGCGCGCCCATGGTGCCGATCGGCGAGGTTTCGGTCATCCCCCAGGCGTGGTTCATCCGCGCGCCCATCTTCATGATCCGCTCGCACATCGCGCGCGGTGCGGCCGAGCCGCCGATGGTGACAACCTGCAGATATTCGGGCTTCTTGCCGGTGCTGTCGATATGCTGGAACATCGCCAGCCATACGGTCGGCACGCCGGCGGAATGGGTGACCTTCTCGGAGTTCATCAGGTCGCACAGGATCGCAGGATCGTTGACCGCCGAGAACACGAACTTGATCCCCGCTGCCGCGCCCGCAAACGGCAGGCCCCAGGCAGCGGCGTGGAACATCGGCACCACCGGCAGCGCCACCGACTGCGGCGAGAGCGAGAATACCGCAGGCTGCATCTCGGCGAGCGCATGGATCACCGTCGAGCGGTGCTCGTACAGCACGCCCTTGGGATTGCCCGTGGTTCCAGAGGTATAGCACAGCATGCACGGCTCGCGCTCCGAACCTTCATGCCAGCGATAGTTGGCATCGCCGGTCTCGAGCAGCGCCTCGAAGCTCGTCGCAGTAGAGCCTGCAGGCGGGTCGAAGCAGACATAATGCTCGATCGTGGTCCAGCGGTCCTTCATCTTGTCAACGATCGGCTGGAACGCCGCGTCATAGCACAGCACCTTGTCCTCGGCGTGGTTGGCGATGTACTCGAGCTGCTCCTCGAACAGTCGTGGGTTGATGGTGTGGATCACCCCGCCCATCCCGATCGCGCCATACCAGGCAACCAGATGGCGGCTGTGGTTCATCGCCAGCGTGGCGACGCGGTCGCCGGGCTGCAGGCCCAGCGCGACCAGCGCGCTCGCCAGCCGTCGCGCATCGCGGGCGATGCCTGCCCAGTGGGTGCGGGTCTGCTTGCCATCAGCCCAATGGCTGACAATTTCGCGCTTGCCGCTTTCGCGCTCGGCATGGTCGAGCAGGCGCATCACACGCAGCTCATAATCCTGCATTCCGCCAACAATCATCCGACTCTCCTGACCCATGGCCCCCTTGCGGGGCGCAATTCTATGGTGATCAGAAAGCCCGAAGCGGAGCCCAAGTCAACTCACGAGGCGCAGGTCGGGGCGCTGGGTGGCAAAGGATTCGACATTGCGCACCGCAATCCCGTCGAGCGCCCGAAGCGCCTCGATCGTCTCGGCATCCAGCCGGAAGCGATTGCCGAGCTTGACCGGCATCACCCGTCCCTGCCCCATGATCAGCCGGGCGTGAAGTTCGTCCTGGCCACCGCCGGGTTCGCCCACCAATTGCGAGAGCTGACCCAGCGCCTCGGGTTGCAGCACGTCGATGCTCGCGCGGTGGCGGAAGGTCACCTTGATCTCGTCGAGCGGACGTGCGCGGCGGATGGTGGCGCGCGGCGCCTGATCCTCGCTCGACCGGTCGAACTCGAGCTCGATCAGCAGACAGGCGGACTGGCTCGCCCATTCGGGCATGGCCGCGACGATGTCGTCATCGAACGAGCTTGCCGAAAACTGCCCGCTCTCATCCGACAGGTCGACCATGACAAAGGCGTTGCCACGCTTGCTCTGGCGCCGGTTGCAGCCTTCCACCAGCGCTGCGACCTTGGCGGTCTTGCGCTCGCCGACGCGAACATCCATCGTCTCGACGACCTGCTGATAGGGCCGTGCGCCCTGCGATCGCGCGGTTGCAGCAAACTCGGTCACCGGGTGCGCGGAGAAGAAGAAGCCGAACGCGTCGCGCTCCGCGGTCATCCGCTCGCCCATCGCCCAGGGTCTGGATGCGGGCAACCGCAGCGACTGGCCGGGCTGCTGGACATCGCCGAACAGACCGCCCTGCCCGCTGGTCCGCTGGCGATGCGCGTCCGCCGCAACCGCCAGCACCATGTCGGCGCCGCCATGCACCGAAGCACGCTCGATCTCGAAACCGTCAAAGGCGCCTGCTGCGGCCAGGCTTTCGATCTGGCGCTTGTTGAGCTGGCCCGGATCGACCCGGTCGGCAAAGTCGCCCAGCGACGCGAACGGACCGCTCGCGATGCGTGTCGCGACCACGCCCTCCATCGCCTTCTCGCCGACGTTCTTGAGGCCTGCGAGCGCATAGCGCACCGCAAGCCCCTCGGGCGTTTCCTCGACCGAGAACTCGGCCTCGCTGGCGTTGATGCACGGCGGCAGGCACGCAACGCCCATCCGCCGCATGTCATCGACGAAGATGTTGAGCTTTTCGCTCTGGTGCATGTCGAAACACATCGATGCCGCGAAGAACTCGTGCGGGTAATGTGCCTTCAACCACGCGGTCTGGTACGCGAGCAGCGCATAGGCTGCCGCATGGCTCTTGTTGAAACCATAGCCTGCGAACTTGTCGATCAGGTCGAACAGCTCGTTGGCTTTCTTGGTGTCGATGTTGTTGCGCCCTGCGCCCTCGACGAAGCGACCACGCTGCTGGTCCATCTCCGCCTTGATCTTCTTGCCCATCGCGCGGCGCAGAAGGTCTGCATCGCCGAGCGAATAGCCCGCGAGCACCTGGGCTGCCTGCATCACCTGTTCCTGATAGACGATGATGCCGTAGGTTTCCTTGAGGATGTCCTCGAGCAAGGGGTGCGGATAGGTGATCGTCTCGCGCCCGTTCTTGCGCGCACCGAAGCTGGGGATATTGTCCATCGGGCCCGGACGATAGAGCGAGACCAGCGCGATGATGTCGCCGAACGCGGTCGGCTTCACCTGCGCCAGCGTGCGGCGCATGCCTTCGGATTCGAGCTGGAACACGCCGACGGTATCGCCGCGCTTGAGCAGTTCGTACACGCCCGCATCGTCCCAGGGCAGCGTGCTCAGATCGACCTTGATGCCGCGCCTTTCCAGCATCTCGGTCGCCTTGTGCAGTACCGACAGCGTCTTGAGGCCCAGGAAGTCGAACTTCACCAGCCCCGCCGTCTCGACATACTTCATGTCGAACTGGGTGACCGGCATGTCCGATCGCGGGTCGCGGTACAGCGGCACCAATTGCGCCAGCGGCCTGTCCCCGATGACAACGCCCGCAGCGTGAGTCGAGCTGTGCCGCGGAAGCCCCTCGAGCTGCATCGCAAGGTCGAACAGGCGCTTGACCTCGGCATCGTCGCGATACTGGTGGCGCAGCTCCTCGACGCCTGCCAGCGCGCGATCCAGCTTCCACGGATCGGTCGGGTGGTTGGGTACCAATTTGCACAGCCCGTCGATGCGGCCATAGCCCATCTGCAGCACACGCCCCGTGTCGCGCAGCACCGCGCGCGCCTTCAACTTACCGAAGGTGATGATCTGCGCCACGTGGTCGCGGCCGTATTTGGCCTGGACATAGCGGATCACCTCGCCGCGCCGGGTTTCGCAGAAGTCGATATCGAAGTCGGGCATGGAAACGCGTTCGGGGTTCAGAAAACGTTCGAACAGCAGCCCCAGCCGGATCGGGTCGAGATCGGTGATGGTCAGCGCCCAGGCGACGACCGAGCCCGCCCCCGATCCACGTCCCGGGCCCACCGGGATGTTGTGATCCTTGGCCCATTTGATGAAGTCGGCAACGATCAGGAAGTAGCCCGGGAAACCCATGCCGACGATGACGTTGACCTCGAACTCCAGCCGTTCGAAATACGCCTTGCGCTCTTCTTCGCTCTGGTCGGTATAGGTCGACAGCCGCATCTCCAGCCCGGCGAACGCATCCGCGCGCAGCTGCGCCGCCTCTCCTTCGAGATCGCCTGCAAGGCTGGGCAGGATCGGCTTGCGCTTGGGCGGCGCATAGGCGCAGCGTTGCGCGACGACCAAAGTGTTGACCAGAGCCTCGGGCAGATCGCTGAACAGCTCGCGCATCATCGGCGCGGACTTGATCCACGCCTCGGGCGAGCTTCGTTCGCGGTTGGCCGCACCGACATATTCGCCGCGCGCAATGCACAGCATCGCGTCATGCGCGGCGTGAAAGCCGGGGTCCGAATAGCAGGCGGGGTTGGTGGCGACGAGCGGCAGGCCGCGCGCGTAAGCAAGGTCGAGCAAGGCGGTTTCCGCCAGCGTCTCGATCTCCTCGCCGCGGCGGCACAGCTCGATGTACAGCCGGTCGCCGAACAGCGTCTGCAGCCGGTCGCAATAGGCCTCGGCAGCATCGGCCTGTCCTGCGGCGAGCAGCCGCACCAGCGCGCCCTCGCCCGCGCCGGTCAGCGCGATCACGCCCTCGGTGCGGCCTTCGAGCCGTTCGAAAGGCACGTGCGCGGGAAGCTCGAGCGGACGATCGAGATGCGCGTGCGACACCAGATCGCACAGATTGTCGTATCCGGCGGCGTTCTGCGCATAGAGCGCCAACCAGTCGAGCACCGGCGCAGAGCCTGCGGCATCGGGCCTCGCCACACATAGCAGGGTGCCGATGATCGGCTGGATGCCGCTTTCCATGCAGCCATCGGCAAACGGCATGCCCGCATACAGCCCGTTGCGGTCGGCCAGCGCGATCGCGGGAAAGCCGCGCGCGTGTGCGGTCTTGGCGATCGCCTTGGGCTCGATCGCGCCTTCGAGCATGGTGTATGCCGAGAAGACGCGAAGCGGGACGAAGGGTTCATAAGCCATGGTTGGACGCTACCTTCAGGCCGGTGATTCGGGAACGGGTGGCGCTCACTCGCCGGTGGATAAATCCTGCGCAGCGATCTTGCGCCGCACGTCGCGGACGGTGGACCAGATGCCATACAGAATCAGCGCGCCGAGGAAGAACCATACCCACAGCGGGATATCCTTGCCGACGATCGCCAGATAGACATAGGCCGAGACGAAGCACGCGCCTGCGCACATCACCGGCAGCAGCGTCGGCTTGCCCGCGCGCGCATTGCGCACCAGCCAGGCGATGCTCGCGAGGAACAGCGGGATCGCGCCGACATAGATCGACGCGAAGATCCAAGGATTGACGCCATATTGCGCCCCCAGTTCGTTTGCCCAGGTGCTGATGGCTTCGATCATCTCGTTACTTCCCCTGTCACTCGCTCGTCACCCCCGCAGACGCGGGGGTCCCGCTTCAGCGGTCCGATCCCACAATAGCGGGATTCCCGCTTTCGCGGGAACGACGAAAAAGCATAGCAGGAAATTCGCCTGTGAAGCGTCCCTGGTTACAGCAGCTTCTCGATATCCGCCTTCAGCTGCTCGGGCTTGATCATCGAGCCATACCGCGCGACGACGTTGCCCTTGCGGTCGATCAGGAACTTGGTGAAGTTCCACTTGATCGCCCGGCTGCCCATGAGACCTGCCTGCTGGCTCTTGAGATACTTCCACAGCGGATCGGCCTCTTCGCCGTTCACCGCGATCTTGGCCGATAGCGGGAAGGTCACGTCATAGGTAAGCGAGCAGAAGTTCTTGATCTCTTCGGCGTCGCCCGGCTCCTGCGCGCCGAACTGGTTGCACGGATAGCCCAGCACCTCGAACCCGCGATCGCCCAGATCGCGGTGCAGGGCCTCCAGACCTTCATATTGCGGCGTGAAGCCGCATTTGGACGCAGTGTTGACGATCAGCAGCACCTTGCCGGCATAGTCGGACAGCGGCCTGGTGCTGCCATCGGGCAGCGGCATATTGTATTCAAAAACGGTCATGCGATCCTTCCATCGTGCAGGCGGACAACCCGGTCCATGCGCGTGGCCAGTCTTTCGTTATGGGTGGCCACCAAAGCCGCGCTGCCTTCTTCCCTTACAAGATGGAGGAACTCCGCGAACACTATGTCGGCGGTCGCCTCGTCCAGATTTCCGGTCGGTTCGTCGGCCAGAACCACCTTCGGGCGGTTGGCCAGTGCCCGGGCAACGGCAACCCGTTGCTGTTCGCCGCCCGAAAGCTGGCTGGGGCGATGGTCCAGCCGTTGCCCCAGACCCAGCCGCGAGAGCAGCTGGTCGGCACGTTCTGCAGCCTCGTCGCGGGTCTTGCCCATGATCAGCTGCGGCAGCACGACGTTTTCGCGCGCGGTGAAATCGGGCAGCAGATGGTGGAACTGGTAGATGAACCCCAACGCGGTCTTGCGCAGCAGCGTGCGGCCGTTGCTCGACAGGTTCGCAGCCTCTTCACCCGCGATGCGAATTGACCCGGTAAAGCCCCCTTCGAGCAGGCCGACCGCCTGCAGCATGGTCGACTTGCCCGAGCCCGAAGGCCCCAAGAGCCCGACGATCTCGCCCGGCTGCACCGCCAGGTCGATGCCCTTGAGCACGTCGATGGTGACCCCGCCTTGCGCAAAGCTGCGGCGGACGTCGGTGAGATGAATGACCGCTTCACTCATAACGCAACACCTGCACAGGATCGGTGCCCGAAGCCTTGAGCGCCGGGTAAAGCGTGGCGAGGAAGCTGAAGATCATCGCCATCGCGGTGATGCCCAGCACCTCCATCGGATCGGTGCGGCTGGGCAGCTCGGTCAGGAAGCGGATCGACGGGTCCCACAGCTCCTGCCCGGTGACAAGCTGCACGAACATCACGATGCTCTGGCGGAAATAGAGGAAGACAAAGCCCAGCCCCAGCCCTGCCAGCGTGCCAAGCGATCCGATGATCAGCCCCACGGTAATGAAGATCTTTAGCAGCGACTTTCGGCTCGCCCCCATGGTGCGCAGGATCGCGATGTCGCGGGTCTTGGCGCGCACCAGCATGATCAGCGAGGACAGGATGTTGAACACCGCCACCAGGATGATGATCGACAGCACGATGAACATCGCCACCCGCTCGACCGCCAGCGCCTCGAACAATGAGGCGTTGATCGTGCGCCAGTCGGAGATGATCGCCTGTCCTCGCAAGCGTTCGGCCAGCGGCGCGAGGATCGTGCTGACCTCGTCGGCATCGCGAGTGGTGACCTCGATCATCCCCACCTGATCGCCCAGCAGCAGCAGCAGCTGCGCATCGCGCATCGGCATGATCACGAACGCCTTGTCGTAATCATACACGCCGATCTCGACGATTGCGGCGACCTCGTAGAGGATTTCGCGCGGGACCGTGCCGAACGGTGTCGAGCGGCCCGCCGGATTGATGATGGTGATGCTGTCGCCGATGCGGACGCCGAGGTTCTGCGCCAGCCGCGATCCGATCGCGACTTTCGATGCGCCCGCCTTGAGCGCGCTCACCGAGCCCAATACCGTCTTGTCCTTGAGCGCGGCGATATCCGGCGCATCGGTGCCGCGCACCAGGATCGCCTCGACCCGGCCGTCATAATTGACCAGCAGCGGCTGCTCGATCAGCGGCGATGCCGCCACGACGCCATCCATCTTGCGGGTTTCCGCAAGGATTTCCTGCCAGTTCTTCAGCCGTCCGCCATAACCCTGCACCACCGCATGGCCGTTGAGCCCCACGATCTTGTCGAGCAGTTCGGCGCGGAAGCCGTTCATCACGCTCATCACGATGATCAGCGCCGCGACGCCCAGCATCACGGCGATCAGGCTGATCCCGGCAACCAGGAAAATGAACGCTTCTCCGCGCCCTGGCAGCAGATAGCGTTTGGCGATCGTCCATTCAAATGTGGACAGCATAGACGTGAACCGGACCTTTCGGGTGGCGGGCATGACCTGGTCGGATGCCCTGGCGACTGGTTTTAGGCTCTAGCCAGACCATGGGGACCTGACAATGCCGGATGAGCCGCATGCCTGTTGCACAATGAACACAGAATGGACCAAAAATGGAGGCAAGCCGCGAATAACCCTAGCGTCGGCCGCCGCATTACGGAATCATGACAACGCGGATCAAGCGGCTACGGCCATGGGTTCGGGGATAGTTTCCGTCGTTTTGGGGAAAGCGGCGGTTACCAGGGTCCAAACGTTGCGAGCATGGCGAAACCGCCATCTGCGCGCGACACAATGGATCTGATAAAGAGCGTCCGGGTCTTGGGGGCCGGACGCTCTTTTTTCGTCTGCGGCCCGCGCACCGCGCCTGCACAGTTGGCGGATCGACCGACAAAAAATCCATCTTGAAACCGCCTTGCGATATCCTAAATTTGCGATGTGAGCCACGCCGACAGGGTGGTTCACTGTTACCGGAGCGCCACAGACATGGGCTTCAAAACTATGAAATCGCTTATATAAAGGATTTTGAAGATGAACCGTTTTGACTTTACCCCTTATCGCCGCACGACCGTTGGCTTCGACCGGCTGTTCGACTTGCTGGAAAACCAGGCGCGGGCCGCGCAGGGCGATAACTACCCGCCGTTCAACATCGAGCGCAACAGCGACGACGCCTATCGCGTCACCATTGCGGTCGCCGGATTCAAGGCTGACGAGATCGACATCACCGCGCAGCAGAACCTGCTGGTGGTATCGGGTCGCAAGGCTGCCGAGACCGAATCGCGCGGCAACTTCCTCCACATGGGCATCGCCAACCGCAACTTCGAACGCCGTTTCGAGCTGGCCGACTTTGTCCGGGTCAGCGATGCGGGTCTCGAAGACGGCCTGCTGACCATCGATCTGGTCCGCGAAGTGCCCGAGGCGATGAAGCCCAAGAAGATCACGATCAGCAGCGGCACGCCCAAGCTGTCGGTGGTCGAGGGCAACGCCAAGGAAGACGGAGACAGCAAGGCGGCGTGACGCCACGCCGTTTCCGGTCAAAAGGGTAGACTGCAGCGGGGTGGGTCGGCAACGGCCCACCCTTTTTGCATGGAGTGACCTTTCTCCCCTACCGCTTGCGGGAGGGGTGGCCGCAGGCCGGGGTGGGCCTGTTCAGTTCTTCGGGATTTTTCAGGCCCACCCCGGTTCAGCAAGGCGAACCTGCCCCTCCCGCCTGCGGGAGGGGAGAGGGAAAGGCCCAAACAGAAGAGGGCGAGCCCTTGCGGGCCCGCCCTCCGCGCCCGCTCAGGACGCTGTTTTTCCCGGAGGCGGGATTGGCCGGGTCGCATTTACCGCACCCATCCCCGGAAAAAATCGGTATCTGGTCACCCCGCGCCACTGGGACGCGGGGTCTTCTCCGGGGCCGGGTTCGGCCGGGTCGCATGGACCTTGCCCAACCCCGGAAAACTCAAAACTCGCTGCAGGCAGGACGGTCACGCGGCTTCGGATATCTCCAGCAATGTCTCGCGATCCACGATCTTCACCCTCCCCTGCTCCAGCTCGATCAACCCGGCGTCGGACCAGGCGGACAGCTGACGATTAATCTGTTCTCGTGACAAACCCGCGAACGTCCCCAATTCACTCTGGCTCAGGTCCAGCTTGAGCTTGCCCTCATTGGCTCCCGACACCATCAGTCGCAGCAGATAGCGCGCCAGCCTGGGTCCGGAGGTGAACGCCCGGTCCGCCTCGATCACGTCGTTCGCCTGTCGCAGCCGCTTGGCCATCACCCGCAGCATCCGCCGCGGCATCGCGACGTGGCGTTCGGCGATTTCCTCGAAGGCCGGGCGCGAGAGCGACAAGGCGGTCAGTTCGGTCAGTGCCTCGATCGACGCGGTTCTTGGACCGCCATCCAGAAATGCGATCTCGCCGATCACATAGCCCGGTTCTGCATAATCCAGTACAATCTCGTGGCCGTTGCTTGCGACCATGCTGACGCGGGCAAATCCGGTCAGGATGATCAGCAGATTGTCGCCATCATCCCCCTGGCCCATGATCTCCTGGCCTTTGCGATAGCGCACGAAGTGGCCACGCAGGATGATGTCGGAAAGCTCGTCGGTTTCGCAATCGGCAAACAGGCTGTGGCTGGCCAGCAGTTCGGCAAGCTCATTGGCGTGCATGTTTGGCTCTACCCCTTCCTTTCTGTCCGCGATCAGGACCGTCGAGCAACTTTGCTTCAACCAGCCCTTCGCCGCTGACAGATTTCGTTTCCCACGAATCGCATTACGCCGCTGTGCGCTAACGCACAACACTGTCAAATAGAGTAAAAACTAGATTTAGCGGTGTGGTAAATTGGGGCAAAACGCCGTCGACACGGGGTGGATAGCACCCCGCGCACATTCACGATGCCGATCACGCTGACGATGGTTGAGACCAGACGGCAGAGAGCCACCGCGAGGCCCAGAGTTCAGACGAGGCGGCTTTGCGCCACGGCCGCTTCGATGAAGCTTGCGAACAGCGGGTGCGGATCGAACGGCTTGCTCTTGAGCTCGGGGTGATACTGCACCCCTACGAACCAGCTGTGGTCGGGTCGCTCGACGATCTCGGGCAGCACGCCATCGGGCGACATCCCCGAAAACACCAGACCACCCTTTTCGAGACGGTCGTGATAGGCGGTGTTGACCTCGTAGCGGTGCCGGTGGCGCTCGCTGATCATGTCGCTGCCATAGATGCCCCGCACCCGGCTGTTGCCCGAAAGCCTGGCCGGAAACGCGCCCAGCCGCATCGTGCCGCCAAGGTCGCCCTCGGCGCTGCGCTTCTGCAGACCCGATTCGCCCATCCATTCGGTGATCAGGCCGACAATCGGTTCGTCGGTCGAGCCGAACTCGGTGGTGGATGCAGCGGCAATTCCCGACGTGTTGCGCGCCGCCTCGATGCACGCCATCTGCATGCCCAGGCAGATGCCGAAGAACGGCACGTCGCGTTCGCGCGCAAAGCGGACCGACGATATCTTGCCCTCGCTGCCGCGCTCGCCAAAGCCGCCGGGCACCAGGATGCCGTGCATCGGCTCGAGAACGGCTGCGAGCTCGTCATCGGGCAGCTTTTCGAAAAGCTCGGCATCGAGCCATTTGACGTGGACCTTCACCCGGTTGGCAAGGCCGCCATGGACCAGCGCCTCGTGCAGCGACTTGTATGCATCCTGCAGGCCAACATATTTGCCGACCACGCCGATCGTCACTTCGCCTTCGGGATGCTCGTGGCGTTCCATGATGTCAGTCCAGCGCGACAGATCGGGCTCGGGTGCGTCATGGATTCCGAATGCCCGCAGCACCTCATCGTCGAGGCCCTCGGCGTGATACTGGGTGGGCACCGCATAGATGCTCTTGGCGTCCAGCGCAGGGATCACCGCTTCCTTGCGGACGTTGCAGAACAAGGCGATCTTGGCGCGGTCCGAATCGGGCAGCGGCTTTTCGCAGCGGCACAGCAGGATATCGGGCTGGATGCCCAGCGAGGTCAGTTCGCGCACGCTGTGCTGCGTCGGCTTGGTCTTCAGTTCGCCCGCCGCCGCGATATACGGCACCAGGGTCACGTGAACGAAGATGCTGTTCTCGCGGCCAATGTCGTTGCGCAGCTGGCGGATCGCCTCGATGAACGGCAGGCTTTCGATATCGCCGACGGTGCCGCCGATCTCGCACAAGACGAAATCGAGATCCTCGGTCTCCGCCTGCGCGAACTCCTTGATCGCATCGGTAACGTGCGGGATGACCTGCACGGTCGCGCCCAGATAGTCGCCGCGGCGCTCGCGCTGGATGATAGTCTGGTAGATCCGTCCCGAGGTCACGTTGTCCGACTGGCGCGCCGAAACGCCGGTGAAGCGCTCGTAATGGCCAAGGTCGAGATCGGTCTCCGCGCCATCATCGGTCACATACACTTCACCGTGCTGATAGGGCGACATCGTGCCCGGATCGACGTTGAGATACGGATCGAACTTGCGGATGCGCACGCGGTATCCGCGTGCCTGGAGGAGAGCGCCAAGGCTGGCGGCCATGAGGCCCTTGCCAAGCGATGAAACCACGCCGCCGGTGATGAAAATGAAACGCGCCATGGGAGCAACCCGTTAGCCGTTCACGCGCAAGGCTGACAAGCGCGCGAATCCGCATGAAAAACAAAAAACTGTGCACATGCCGCCGATATGCGGCGAGCAGATCAGTTGGCGGGGGCCTCGCCTGCAGGGGCAGGAGCGGTCTGGGCCGGCGCAGCCGCTGCAGGAGCAGCCTCGGCGGGCGCCGAATTTTGCGCGCCAGCGGCCGACAGCGGGTCATTGCTTGCCGGCATGCCGGGCGTTGCCGGGCCGGGTGCTGCCAGCGGATCGGCCAAAGGTGCCGCAGCGCCGCGCTGCAGCGAAGTATCGATATCGCCGGTCGAGTGCATGTTGGCCGCCATCACCGCGAGCACGATGCTGAGCAGCACGAACAGGGTCGCGAGGATCGCGGTCATCCGGGTGAGCAGATCGCCAGCGCCGCGCGCGGACATCAGGCCGTTGGGGCTTCCGCCCACGCCCAGCGCGCCGCCTTCGGAACGCTGCATCAGGATGACACCCACCATCGCAGCCGCAATCAGCGTCTGCACGATGGTGATGAACAGGAAAATCGACGACATGAACGGTCAGACCCAGATAAAAGGAAAACTATTGGCGCGCACATAGCGACTAGACCTCGCCAGCGCAACCAGCGCTGGCCAAGGGCTGTTACGGGGGCGCCGGCGCTACCGGCGCGGCGCATCGCTTCAGCGCGGGGCAGCCTGGATGATCGGCAGGAAGGTCTCCGCCTTGAGGCTGGCCCCGCCAACCAGCGCACCGCCGACGTCGGGGATCGCCAGAATTTCTTCTGCATTGCCGGGGTTGACCGATCCACCGTACAGGATGCGGACGCCTGCGCCCGCAGCGCCAAGCCTGTCGGTCAACGTCGCACGCAGCGCGGCGTGCATCGCGGCGATATCGTCCGCCACCGGAACCCGGCCCGTGCCGATCGCCCAGACCGGCTCATAGGCGACCGAGAGCCAATCGCCCGAGGCCGATGCAGGCAGGGATGCCGCCAGCTGGCCGGTGACGATGGCAATCGCATTGCCGGAATCGCGTTCCTCCAGCGTCTCGCCCACACACAGGATCGCCCCCATGCCCGCCTCATGCAGGGCGCCGGCCTTGGCAGCGACATCGGCATCGCTCTCGCCCTGGTCGGCGCGGCGCTCGGAATGGCCGACGATCGAAAAGCCCGCGCCCGCCTCCTTGATCATCGCTGCCGACAGGCATCCGGTGTGCGCCCCCGACGCCTTGGCGTGGCAATCCTGCGCGCCGATGCCGATACCACCGGCAGCTTGCGCAAACGCGGCGATCAGCGTTGCAGGCGGGCAGATGCCGACATCGACCGCGGTATCGCTGCCAGCAGCGTCGGCAATCGCCTTCAATATCGCGATATCGGCCTGCGTGCCGTTCATCTTCCAGTTGCCGACGATATAGGATTTGTGCTGCGTCACGCTGAGCTGTCCCCCGATGTGCCATTTGCCATTTATGGGCGGCGGCTAGCAAATCATGCGGGGCTTGACCAGTGGGGGATGCGGCGCGCCAGGGGAAGGGTTGAAGCCTGCGACAAAGCCCCCTAAAGCTCGCCCGCGTTTTCACGAGGTGCGGCCATCCGGCAGCGCCTCTCATTGCGGGCTTCTCGATGATCAGCTTCTTCCGTTCCTTCTTCCAGTCCAAGATCGGCCTGGCGATCAGCTTCATCTTTCTGGCGCTGATCGCGGTAGCGTTCGCCGCGTCCGATGTCACCGGCGGGGCGACCTTTGGCGGGGTTAGCAGCGAAAGCGTTGCAGAGATCGACGGCGACGGTATCGGCACGGCAGAGTTCTCCTCCACCGTGAGCAACGCCTTCAACCAGTTCCGCCAGCAGAACCCCCAGCTCGACATGGCGGCGTTCGACGCGCAGGGCGGAATCGACGGCATCCTGGAACAGATGGTCGGCAGCTATGCCGCATCGGCATTCAGCCAGAGCATCGGGCTGGGCGCCAGCAAACGACTGGTGGACAGCGAGATCGCCGGAATCCAGGCCTTCAAGGGCGCCGATGGCCGCTTCGACGAGACGCTGTTTCGCAACGCGCTGGCCCAGCAGGGGCTGACCGAGGCACGCGTTCGCCTCGATATCGAACGCGGCCTGCTGAGCGATCAGCTGATGATCCCCGCGACCTTCGGCTCCAAGATGGCATCGCAGATGGCGCTGCCTTATGCCGGACTGATCCTGGAAGGCCGCGAAGGCAACATCGCCTTTGTCCCGTCTGCCGCCTTCGCGCCCAAGACGGCGCCCAGCGATGCGCAGCTGCAGAGCTTCTTCTCGCGCAACGGCGCGCGCTACCGCATTCCCGAGCGGCGCGTGCTGCGCTTTGCCAGCTTCATCACCGATCGTTTCCGCGACCAGGTGAAGGTCAGCGATGCCGAAATCGCGGCGCTCTACAAGACGCGCTCGGCAGAATTCGCCGCGACCGAAAAGCGCGACCTTGAACAGCTGATCGTCCCCACCGAAGCTGCTGCGAAAGCGATTGCCGCCAAGATCAACGGCGGCGCCAGCATGGCGGCCGCTGCCAAGGACGCCGGCCTTTCGCCTGTTGACCTTGGCCTGCGATCGAAGGAAGAGCTGACCCGCGATGCATCGCCTGCGGTCGCCAATGCCGTGTTCGCCGCCGCATCGGGCAAGGTCGCGACGCCTGCCAAGTCGGCGCTGGGCTGGCACGTGGTCCGCATCGACAGCATCTCGGCGATCGCAGGACGCAGCCTGGCGCAGGTCCGCGCCACGCTGGAAAACGAGATCGCGCAGGACAAACTGCGCCAGACGGTGTCCGATTTCACCGCCAATCTGGAAGACCGGATCGCCGATGGCGCCTCACTTGCGGACATCGCCAAGGACGAAAAGCTGACGCTGGAAGTGAGCCCCGAGCTGCTCGCCAACGGCCAGTCGCCCAGCCGTCCGGACTTTGCCCCGATCGGCGCCTATCAGGCGATGCTGCCGGTGGCGTTCGGGCTGGAAGAGGATGCCGGCCCCCAGCTGGTCGAGGTCCAGCAAGGCAAGGAATTCGCGATCTTCGAGGTTCAGGAAATCAAGCGCGCCGCGCCGCCGCCGCTGGCCAGCATCCGCGAGCGCGTCGCACGCGACTGGGCCTTGGCGCAGGGCCTTTCATCGGCCAAGAAACTCGCCGACAGCATCGCCAAGTCGTCGCGCACCAGCGCCGACCTTTCCAAGGCGGTGACCGGTGCCAAGGTGCCGTTGCCCGGGATCGAGCAGATCGCCACCAACCGCCAGACGATCATGCAGCAGCAGGGCCGCGTTCCGCCGCCGGTGGCGTTGCTGTTCAGCATGGCTGAAGGCACCACCAAGGTGCTCGAAGGCCCCAACCGCACCGGATGGTTCATCGTGCACCTGAGCAAGATCAACCGCGGCGATGCCAGCAAGGTGCCCGAGCTGCTGCAGACTACCCGCACCCAGCTGGGTCAGGTCGTCGCCGACGAATATGGCCAGCAGCTGATGGCCGCGATGAAGGCCACGACCAATGTGAAGCGCAATCCGGCGGCGATCAAGCGCGTCAAGGACCAGCTCACCGGCCGCACCCGAGAGAATTGATGGCTGGCACGGCAAGCCACAATGTCGACCCCGCCGCTCAGGCGCTGGCCTCTGGCCGATCCGCGCTGATCTGGCGGCGGCGCATCGCCGATACCGAAACCCCGGTGTCGGCAGCGCTCAAGCTGATCGAGCCCGAGCGCGGCGACTTCCTGCTCGAATCGGTCGAGGGCGGCGAGACCCGCGCCCGGCACAGTTTCGTCGGCATCGCGCCCGATCTGGTGTTCCGCGCCTCGGGCGAAAGCGCCGAGATCAACCCCGCCTGGGCCACCGACCGGACGGCGTTCGCACCCTGCGCCGAAGGATCGCTGCAGGCGCTGCGCACGCTGGCCGCGCGCTGCCGGATGGACGTGCCCGCCGAGCTGCCGCGCGCACTCGCGTTTCTGGTCGGCTATTTCGGCTATGAGACCATCGGGCTGGTCGAGCATCTGCCGCGCGCGCCGCAGTCCGCGCTTGCCCTGCCCGACATGCTGTTCGTGCGCCCCACGGTGCTGCTGATCTTCGATCGGCTGAAGGACGAGCTGTTCCTGATCGCACCGGTCTGGGCCGAGGGCGATGTCGATCCCGCACGCCTGATCGCGGCCGCCGAAGACCGGCTCGATGCTGCCGAGCGCGCGCTGCAGGCGGCGCTGCCTGCGCCCTCGCGCGATGCTGCAGCCGACCCGCAGGCGCTGGTCCCTTCCCCCGTGCTGGCACCCGGGGCCTATGGCGAGATGGTGCTCAAGGCCAAGGATTACATCGAGGCGGGCGACGTGTTTCAGGTGGTGCTCGCGCAGCGCTTCACCGCGCCGTTCACGCTGCCTCCGATCGAGCTCTACCGCGCGCTGCGCCGGGTGAACCCCTCGCCGTTCCTCTATTTCCTCGACCTGCCCGGACTCGCGCTGATCGGGTCGAGCCCCGAAATCCTGGTGCGGGTGCGCGATGGCGAGGTCACCATCCGTCCGATCGCCGGTACCCGCCCGCGCGGCAAGACGCCGGCGGAAGACATCGAGAACCGCACCAGCCTGCTCGCCGACCCCAAGGAGCTCGCCGAGCACCAGATGCTGCTCGACCTTGGCCGCAACGATGTCGGGCGGGTGGCGAAGGCTGGCACGGTGCGCGTCACCGACAGCTTCACCGTCGAGCAATACAGCCATGTGATGCACATCGTCAGCAATGTCGTGGGCGAGCTGGTCGATGACCGCGACGCGATCGATGCGCTCTTCGCAGGGTTCCCGGCAGGCACCGTCAGCGGCGCGCCCAAGGTGCGCGCGTGCGAGATCATCGCCTCATTGGAGCCGGAGACGCGCGGCGCCTATGCGGGCGGCGTCGGCTATTTCGCGCCCGATGGCTCGGTCGACAGCTGCATCGTGCTGCGCACCGCGATTGTCCGCGATGGCACCATGCACGTCCAGGCGGGCGCAGGCATCGTCGCCGACAGCGTTCCCGAATACGAACAGCGCGAATGCGAAGCCAAGGCCGGCGCCCTGTTCGCCGCCGCGCGAGAGGCGCTGCGGCTGGCCAGCGAAGCAGGATACGGCCAATGATTCTTGTCATCGATAACTACGACAGCTTCACCTACAACCTGGTCCATTACCTGATGGAACTGGGGGCGCAGGTCCGCGTCGAGCGCAACGATGCGCTGACCGCGCGCGAGGCGCTGGCGACCAATGCGCAGGCGTTCCTGATTTCGCCCGGCCCGTGCACCCCCAACGAGGCGGGGATCTCGCTTGATCTGGTCGCGGCGTGTGCAGATGCCGGAAAGCCGCTGCTCGGCGTGTGCCTGGGGCACCAGTCGATCGGCCAGCATTTCGGCGGTGAGGTGATCCGCGGCGGGCTGATGCATGGCAAGACATCGCCCGTGGTGCACGATAACAGCGGGATGTTCAAAGGCCTGCCCTCGCCCTTCCACGCGACGCGCTATCACTCGCTGGTGGTGCCCGAAGCCAGCCTGCCACCCGAGCTGCGCGTCAATGCGCGGGTCGCGGTGGAGGACGGCACGACGCCGCATGTCATGGGCTTTGCCCACGCGACCCTTCCGATCCATGGCGTCCAGTTCCACCCGGAGAGCATCGCGACGCAGTTCGGCCATCGGATGCTTGCCAATTTTATGACGATCGCCGGGCTGGATGTCCGCCCGATGCGCGCGGAGTTGCTCGCATGACCCGCCTGCCCGACACCAGCCATCCGCTGAGCCGCGACGCCGCCGCCGAGGCCTTCACCGCAATCCTCGACGGGACGGTCGATGACGAGGCGATCGCGCAGTTTCTGATCGCATTGTCCGAGCGCGGGGAGACCGCGATCGAGATCGCCGCCGCCGCGCAGGCACTGCGCGACCGGATGATCCCCATCGCCGCGCCTGCAGGGGCGGTCGATGTGTGCGGCACCGGCGGCGATGGCCATCACAGCCTCAACGTCTCGACCGCCGTCTCGCTGGTCGTCGCCGCGTGCGACGTGCCCGTCGCCAAGCACGGCAATCGCGCCGCCTCGTCCAAGGCGGGGGCTGCCGATACGCTCGAGGCTTTGGGGATGGACATGACCGCCGCGGGCGCAACGGCGGAACAATCGTTGGCCGAGATCGGCATCTGCTTCCTGTTCGCGGTCAACCACCACCCCGCGATGCGGCGTATCCAGCCGATCCGGCAGAAGATCGGCAAGCGCACGATCTTCAACCTGATGGGACCGCTCGCCAACCCGGCTCGCGTCAGGCGCCAGCTGATCGGCATCGCGCGGCCCGGCTATGTGCACGTTTATGCCGAGGCGCTCGAGATGCTGGGCACCGAACATTCGCTGATCGTCTCGGGCGACGAAGGGCTCGACGAGCTGTCGCTGGCGGGCGGCAACGAGGTCGCAGATATCGGCGCGGACGGCGTGATCATGAAGCGCTGGCAGGCGAGCGATGCCGAGCTGCCGGTGCACCCGATCGAGGCGATCCGCGGCGGGGATGCGGCGTTCAACGCCGCCGCGCTGCGCCGCCTGCTGAAGGGCGAGAGCGGGGCTTACCGCGATGCGGTGCTGTTCAACGCAGCCGCCGCGCTGCTGATCGCGGGCGAGGTCGACACGCTGGCCGACGGCGCCGAAGAGGCGGCTGAAGCAATCGACAAGGGGCTGGCCAACACGCTGCTCGATTGCTGGATTGATTTTACGAAAGCTGCGGCATGAACAAGCTGGAAGAAATCTGCTCGGTCAAGGCAATCGAGGTCGAACGCCGAAAGGGCCTCGCCTCGCTCGCCGAGATGGAGCGCCGCGCCGCCGATGCGACCGCGCCGCGCGGCTTTGCCAAAGCGTTGGTCCGCGCGTCGGAAACGGGTTTCGGGCTGATCGCCGAGATCAAGCGCGCCAGCCCGTCCAAGGGCCTGATCCGCGCCGATTTCGATCCGGCAGCGCATGCCGCAGCCTATCAGGCGGGCGGCGCTGCCTGCCTGTCGGTGCTCACCGATGTGCCCTATTTCGAAGGGCATGACGACTTCCTCGTCGCCGCGCGCGTCGCCTGCGACCTGCCCTGCCTGCGCAAGGACTTCATGGTCGATGTCTGGCAGGTCGCCGAAAGCCGCGCTTTGGGCGCCGATGCGGTGCTGATCATCGTTGCCGCACTGGACGACGCGACGATGGCGGATATCGAGACCGCCGCGCTCGACATGCAAATGGATGTGCTGGTCGAGGTGCACGACGAAGCCGAGCTGGAACGCGCGCTCAGGCTGCGCTCGCCGCTGATCGGGGTGAACAACCGCGACCTGCGCAGCTTCGAGACCGACATCGCCAACACCGAGCGGCTGGTGAAGCTGATCCCCGAAGGGTACATCCCGGTCTCGGAAAGCGGCATCTACACGCACGAGGATTGCGTGCGGCTGAGCGAGCATGGCGTGCGCAGCTTTCTGGTCGGGGAATCGCTGATGCGCCAGGACGACATCACCCGCGCAACGCGGCTGCTGCTCACCGGGTCGGCGGACTGATGGCGGATCTCACCCATCTCGACGCCAGTGGTGCTGCGCACATGGTGGATGTTTCCGCCAAGGCCGACACCGTGCGCGAGGCGGTGGCCGAAGGCACGATAAGCATGGCTCCCGAGGTGATCGCCGCGATCCGCGCGGGCGACATCAAGAAGGGCGACGTGCTGGGCACCGCGCGCATCGCGGGCATCATGGCGGCCAAGCAGACCAGCAGCCTGATTCCGCTGTGCCATCCGTTGCCGATCAGCAGCGTGTCGGTCGAGTTCGATTACACCGACACCGGCGTCCGCGTGGAGACCCGGGTGCGCACTTCGGGCAAGACCGGGGTCGAGATGGAGGCGCTGACCGCGGCCAGCATCGCCTTGCTCACCATCTACGACATGGCCAAGGCGCTCGACAAGGGCATGGTCATCGGGCCGGTCCGGCTGCTCGCCAAGAGCGGCGGCAAATCGGGCGACTGGGTCGCGCCCTGATGGCGGGCGGGCTGATCGCGCTGGCCGAGGCACAGAAGCGGCTGCTCGCGCTCGCCATCGCAAAGCCTGCTGTCAGGCTCGGCCTGCTCGAGGCGAATGGCCATATCCTCGCGGAACCATTGATCGCGCTCCGCAGCCAGCCCGCTGCGGATCTTTCCGCGATGGATGGCTATGCCGTGCGCGCTGCCGACCTGCCCGGCCCCTGGACGATCATCGGCGAAAGCGCCGCCGGGCGGCCTTTCGAGGGCGCGATGGGCGCAGGCGAAGCGGTGCGCATCTCCACCGGCGCGATCGTCCCTTCCGATGCCAATGCGGTGGTGGTGCAGGAAGACACTGGTATCGATGGCGCCACGCTCATGCTGACAGGCGACGGACCGGCGCGACCCGGTGCGCATATCCGCCGCGCCGGGCATGATTTTGCCGAAGGCGCGCTGCTCGCTGCAGCGGGCACGCGGGTAGATGCGCGGCTGATCGCGCTGGCGGCGATGGCGGGCCACGGCTCGCTCAGCGTCCACGCGCCTGTACGCGTGACGATCCTGAGCACCGGCGACGAGCTGGTCGCACCCGGCACTCCGCTGCCCAGCTCCGCGCACATCCCGGCCAGCAACGGCATCATGCTCTCGTCCATGCTGCAGGGGCTTCCGGTGGACATCAACATGCCGCCGCTGCTGCCCGACCGGCTCGACCTCATCGCAGCGGCGCTTGCCGAGCACCGCGATGTTGATATCATCGTCACCACCGGCGGCGCCTCGGTGGGCGACCACGACCTCATCCAGCCCGCGCTGCTCCAGAGCGGCGGAACGCTCGATTTCTGGCGGATCGCGATGCGACCGGGCAAGCCGGTGATGGTCGGGCGGATGGGCGACGCCATCGTGCTCGGCCTGCCCGGAAACCCGGTGTCGTCCTATGTCACCGCGCTGCTGCTGCTGCTTCCTTTGGTCAGGACATTCGCCGGATATCAGCACGTTCTGCCCGATATCTCTCAAGCCGAGGCCGGTACCACCTTCCCAGCAAACGGCGCCCGGCAGGATTTCATGCGCGCAAGGATCGATGGCGGGCGCCTGTTCCCGGTATCGAGCCAGGACAGCGGCGCGCTGTCGTCCTTGCATGCCGCCGATGCGCTGGTCGTTCGCGCCGCGCATCAGCCTGAAGCCGCGCAAGGCGACCTGCTCGACTATATTGCGCTTGCCTCCGGCGCGTAACACAAGGTCTTGACCTGACCGGCTTTGTTTCGTAATTGTTCCGTATTCGTTCGACCGCCGACCCTCCGGCGCAGAAAGGAACATTCGGCATGCTGACCCGCAAACAACACGATCTGATCCGCTTCATCCAGGTACGGCTGGAGGAAGACGGCATTTCCCCCTCGTTTGAGGAAATGAAGGAGGCGCTGGATCTCAAGTCGAAGTCGGGTGTCCACCGGCTGGTCAGCGCGCTGGAGGAACGCGGTTTCATCCGCCGCCTGCCCAACCGTGCGCGCGCGCTCGAAATCCTCAAGCTGCCCGAAGCGAGCGTCAAGCCGCGCGCCAAGGAACTGGCCGCGGCCGCCGCTGCCAGGACCGATGCGGCCAAAAGCAACATCGTCAGCATGGATGCGGTGCGCAAGGCGCAGCCGCCGGTCGCTGCCAACAACAACGTGCTGGAAATTCCGCTGCATGGCCGGATCGCTGCGGGCGCGCCGATCGAAGCGTTCGAGGGCACCGAAATCCTTCCCGTGCCCGCCGCGCTGCTGGGCAGCGGCGAGCATTATGCGCTGGAGGTGTCGGGCGATTCGATGATCGAGGCAGGTATTCTCGATGGCGATTTCGCGCTGATCCTGCGCACGGAATCCGCGCGCGATGGCGAGATCGTGGTGGCGCTGGTCCGCGGCGAAGAAGCAACGCTCAAATATCTGCGCCGCGAAAACGGCCGCATCCGGCTCGATCCGGCCAATGCCTCCTATGATCCGCAATTTTATGCGCCGCACGAAGTGCAGGTGCAGGGCAAGCTTGCAGGCCTGCTGCGCCGCTATCACTGACCAGCCTTGCCGATCCGATGCCGCATGGCACGGATCGGTGATCTGCTGGCCGCGATGACAAGCACTGCACGGCACCCGCGCCACCTTGGAGGTTGACCGGGCCAGGACCGTGCTGTCCCGTTTTCGCTACACTCCCAGGTGCAAGAAATCGCTTTTCATTTGGAAGACGGCTGTCCAAGCTGCCCGGGTCTGCGATCGAGAACCGGGGGGCCCCTATGATCAAAGCTGCAGTGGCATTGGCGAGCGGTATTGGTCTGTTTCTGGCGGCACCAGCCCACGCCGCACCCGATCGTACCAGGCTGGACGCCCTGATCACGCAGTTCGAAGCGGCCGATGCCAACAGCGATGTCGAGGGTTATCGCAAGCTCGCCGACCAGACCCTCGCCGAAGCACGGCGGCTCTATCCCGCAGGTCACCCCGAGATCGCCGCACGCGCGCTGTACGTCGCCCAGGCGCTGGCTGCGTCGGGCGAGATGGATCCTGCCAAGGCCGAGGTCGACAGGATCATCCCCGTGCTTGCGGGTGCGCAGGGTTACAAGGCGGACTGGCGCAATGCGCTGAGCTTGCGTGCCTATATCCTCAACTTCAAGGGCGATCATGCCGGTGCGCTGGCGATCAACGAACAGCTCGCCGCCGAATATGCCAGCGATCCGTCAAGCCAAGGCATTCGCGACCATGCCGTAACGCTGTCGAACCTCGCAGCGTCGTATCTCGAACATGGCCGGCTGGATGACGCGCTCGCGCGCAATGCCGAGGCGATCCGCATCGGCCTGGCGCTGGATCCGGTGCCGCAGGACGTCGCCATCTGGAGCGCCAACCGGGTCGTCTATTTCTATTCTGCCGGGCGCACCGAAGACGCCATCGTCACCGCGCAGGAAGGCATCGCGCAAGCAGGCGGCGCGCTCGGCACCGACCACCCGGCGATGGCCAACCTCTATGCCAATCTCGGCGCGATCCTGATGCGGATCAACCGTCCGCACGATGCCATGGCGCCGATCCGGCAGGCCTATGAACTGATCGAAAAGGCCAATGGCGGCCCCAACCAGAACAGCGCGACGATGCGGACGCAATTTGCCCAGGCGCTGGTGCGGGCCGGGCAGCACAAGGAAGCTCTCGCCTTTCTCGACTATGCCACGCCGATCATCGATGCCCAGCTGGGCGCACAGAGCGACCGGTCGCTGGTGGCCCGCGATACACGGCTGGTCGCGCTGATCGCGCTCGGCCAGGGTGCGCAGGCTGAGGCCCTCGCCAGGGAGCTGCTGGCGGTGCGCGATGCGCGGCTGCCCGATGGCCACAGGGACCGCGCCAATACGCGCGACAATCTCGCCAAGGCCGCTTTCTCGATCGGGAATTGGACAACCGCGCGCGATGCCGCCGCGCAGGCCGTGGACTTGCGCAGCAAGGCGCTCTCCCCCGACCATCCCGATCTGCTGCTGTCTCGGGCATTTCTGCTGCGCGTGGAGGACCGCGGCGACTTGCGCCCGGCATCCGAGCTCGTCGCCGAGGCGCGCCAGGTGTTCGAGGCGCTGACCTTGAACGCGCAGCTTGCCCGCGGGTCCGCCCAGGCAGAACGCCAGCGGCCCGCGTATGGCTGGCTGGCGGAGGTGTTCGCGCGGCGCGGGGCGACGGACGATGCCTTCCGCGCCCAGCAATGGGCGGCGCGCACCGCGCTCGACGACACGCTGGCGATCGCGGCGAGCGAGCTTTCCGCCAAGGCAGACCCCCAGCTTGCCAGCGTGCTTGCGCGACGCCGCGAACTGGTGGCGGCGCGCCAGGGGCTGGAGGCGCGGATCGATGCCAACGGCGCGCGCCCAGATCCGAAGTTCGATCTGGCGGGCGTTTCGAACGATCTGGCCGGAAACCGCAGCGAGATCGCTGCACTCGATGCCGGACTGACCCCCGAGCAGCGCAACAGCCTGATGTTTGCCCCCGCCAGCGTGAAGGACATTCAGGCGACCGGCGCGCGGGGCGACGTCAGTATCATGATCACCGATATCGGCGACAGCTGGCTGGTGACCGCGCTGGATTCCGGACGCGTGCTGCAGACCCTTGTCGGCGCCGATGCTCCGGTCGACGCGCTGGTCGCGCGGCTGCGCGCCGTGTCCGATCCGGCTGGCGATGGCGTGCTCGACCGGGCCGCGTCGTGGCAGCTGTTTGCAGCGCTTTTCCCCGGCGAAACCGCGGCGCTGGTGCGCTCGGCGCGACAGCTTTACGTGACCGCTAACGGCTCGCTGGGGTCCCTGCCCTTCGGTTTGCTGTCGGCAGATCGCGCCGGCCGCGGGTTGCTCATGGAGAAATCGACCATCGTGCGGCGGGTGGGCGTGCCACGCGGCCGGACGGCGGCCTTCGCGCCCACCGGCAACACACTCATCGCCTTTGGCGGCGTAAAAGGCGCGCCCGCGCGAACCTTGATGGCGATGCGCTCGGCGAGCACCGCACGGACGATTGCCGACCTGCCCGACCTGCCCGATTCACGCCGCGAACTGGCCGCGCTCGGCCAGGCGATCGGTACCGGATCGGCGCAGTTGCTGGTCGGCGATGACGCCACCGAAGAGGCGTTGCGCCGCGCCACTGTCCCGCCCGGCGCGGTGCTGGCCTTTGCCACCCATGGCCTGCTTTCTGGCGAGCTCGACGGATTGAGCGAACCCGCGCTGCTGCTGTCGCCCGCAGGCAACGACGACGGCCTGCTCAAGCCCAGCGAGATTGGCGCGATGAACCTGCCCGCCGGGCTGGTGATCCTGTCGGCGTGCAACACCGCGGCTACCAGCACCACCGATCGCCCTCAACTCGCAGGGCTGGTCCAGGGCTTCTTCCTCGCCGGGGCCGAGCGCGTGCTGGCAAGCCATTGGCCGGTGCGCGACGATGTCGCCCGGCGGCTGTCGGTCAGCACCGTGCGCGGGATGAACAACCGCCTGGCACCGGCCGAAGCACTGCGCCGCGCGATCGCCCAGGTCCGCAAGGGATCGGACGGCGAACCGGCCATCGACAAACCCGCGCTGTGGGCGGTGTTCGAGCTGTTCGAAGCCAATTGAACGACCGAGCGGGATCTCGGTAAACATGAGCAAGATCGCGCAATGCAATCTCCCCCAACGCTGTTGGACGTCAAGATTGGCGCAAAGCGCGATCAGGCGTGCGCGTTCCCATTCGGCCGTGTGGCGCTCGGCCGAACTTAGAGCCTCGCGCCTGCAAGATCAGCGCCTTCGCGCAAGGCCTTGAGTTTCTTGGCGGTGACCAGCGGGTCGATCTTGCCATAGCCTGCGAAGGTGCCGAACCCGCAATCGGTGCTGCCGATGATACGGTCTGCGCCGACGATGCCGGCGAAACGCTCCAGCCGCTGCGCAATCAGCTCGGGGTGCTCGACATAATTCGAGCAGGTGTCGATGACCCCGGGGGCCAGCCGCTTGTCGCCGGGGATTTTCGCATCGCGCCACACCGTCCATTCATGTTCGTGCCGGGGGTTGGCCCCTTCGAACAGGATGGTGGCCGGGCGCGCGGCGAGCACGATGTCGACCACGCGCTCGAGCGGGATATCGTGATCGTGCGGGCCTTCGTAATTGCCCCAGCAGATGTGCATGCGCATCCGCTCGGGCGGGATGTTGGCGGTGGCAGCGTTCAGCGCCTCGACATTGGCGGCAGCGACCTTGAGGAACTCGTCCTCGGACAGGTCCTGATAGCCGGTATGGCGCGACATCGCGAGATCGGGGCAGTCGAGCTGCAGGTCAAGCCCGGCACCCACGATCGTCTCGTATTCCTCGCGCATGGCATCGGCGAGATCGGCCAGATACGCCTCGTGGCTGGGATAGTGGCGGTTGACCTGGAAGGCGGTGATCAGCCCGGGCGAAGCCGCGTTCATGAAGCCACGCCCGCCAGGCGCATGCGCATCCATCGCGGCACGAAAGCGGCGGATATCGGCGTGCAGCGGCTCGAGCGAGACCAGCTTCACCGGACCGATGCACGAGGCACGAACGAATTCCTGACTGCCCATGATCGCAGAAAGCCGGCGCGCCAGATCGGGCACTTCGGCCAGATCTGCGGCCGGCTTGCGATCGACGTGCCCACCAAAGCCCGACAGCCGCTCTATCATGTAGGTCGAATAGCCGACCTTGCCCATTTCGCCGTCGCTGACGATGTCGACTCCGCATTCGCGCTGGAACGCGACCGAGCGATTGACCGCATCGGACACCGCAGCGTCGAACGCGGCAGCATCATAGGGTTCGCCTGCATCGCGCGCGAGCAGCAAAGCAGTCAGCTCGGGTCCACGCGGCATCGATCCGACATGGGTTGTGGCGATATAGGTCATTTAGCCCTCCTGATAACGTTTCACGGCTGCTGAATTCGCTCCTTCGCCTATTTGGAGGGACCACACAAAGTGATAGCAGCGATCCAATACGATCAGTCCTGTTGATATGTGAGAGAGGCCGTTGCCGGGCCGCATGATGATCCTACAGGCTTGCCGCGCGGGCATAGCGCTCGCGGCTGGTGGCAATATTGCGGCGGGCGGCCTCGACCGCTTCTTCCTCGGTGGCAAGCAGCAGATGATCAATGACCGATGCCATGTGACTGCGCATGGCGGTTCGAGCTGCGCTCGGGCTACGCGCAAGAAGCGCGTCGAGCTCCTCATCATGGATATGCACCGCCGCAAGCACTGCAGCCTCGCCCTCGATCAGCATGCGCTTCCATCAGCTCGAATGCCGTGACGGTGAAGCCCGGCGCATCCGCTTCCGACGGCAAGGCGCGGACATAGACGCCCGAACCGACGCGCACCTCGATCATCCCCTGCACTTCCAGCGCGATCATCGCCTCGCGGACCGCAGGGCGGCTTACATTGTACTGGATTGAAAGCTCGCGCTCCGCTGGGAGCCGGTCCCCGACCGCATAACGCCCCTTGGCAAGCTCGGTGAACAGCTGCCGTGCCAGTGTCTGATACAGCCGCTCAGGACCATTTACCGATTGAAGGGGCGCTTCTTTTCGGGGGCGAGCCATGGCTCGAAAACCCCAACATATCGGCTCTTTCGGATGGCCGTTGCCGGAAACCTCTCCCCAAACTATCCACGCGGCAATCTGGATTGCCAGCCATAGGCGGCAATTGCGACATAACAGGCCGCCGGAATTGCCAGAGCAGATGCCAGCGTGGTGAAATCGGCCACAACGCCGCAGAACAGCGGGATGATGGCGCCGCCCACGATGCCCATGCACAGCAGCCCAGACCCTTGCGGCGTGCGCTCGCCCAGGCCTTGAGTGCCTAGCGAAAAGATGGTCGGAAACATGATCGAGTTCATCAGCCCGACGCTCAGCAGCGCATAGCCAGCCAGCGCGCCACTGGTCAGCCCCGAAAGGGCGACCAGCAATGCCGCAACAATCGCGACCCCAGCCAGGATCAGTCCCGGCGATGCCAGTCTAAGGACGACCGCGCCAATGAAACGCCCTACCATCGCGCCGCCCCAGTACAGACCGATCAACCCTGCGGCACTTTGTTCGCTGACGGCCAAGATCTGCGGCTGGGACAGGTAGTTGATCAGCATGGAGCCGATCGCAACCTCAGCACCGACATAGAGAAACAGCGAGATCACGCCCCCGCGCAGGCGAGGCTGACGCAGCAAACCGAACGATCCGGCAAACGAAATGGTCTCTTCGCGGCCAGCCGGAAGTTGGGCACGGCGCAACCAGAAAAACACAGCCACCACCACCAGAATTGCAGCGATAGCCAGATATGCATTGCCGATGACCGCGCTTTCGCGGGCCAAGAACGCCGATCGTGCCGGCGCTGACAAATCGGCAGGATCAACCGCTGCCATCGATCCCAGAATGATCGCACCCCCGATCGGCGGAAAAATGGTGGTACCTAGAGAATTGAACGCCTGCGCGAGGGTCAATCGGCTCGATGCAGTGGCGGCGCTGCCCATGTTGGCGATAAGCGGATTGGCCGCTACCTGCAGGACGGTGATGCCCGCAGCAAGCACGAACAATGCGCCAAGGAATGTCGCATAGATGCCAGACGATGATGCCGGAATGAACATCAGGCACCCTACCGCCATGGTACCCAATCCGATGACGATGCCGCTCAAATAGCCGACCCTGGCAATGAGATTTCCTGCCGGCAGCGACACCAGGAAATAGGCCATGAAAAAGGCGAACTGGGTCAGCATCGCTTCGGTATAACTTAGCGAAAACAGACCCTTGAGCTTGGGAATCAGCACATCGTTGAGCGATGTCAGGCCGCCCCAGATAAAGAACAGCGCCACCACCGCCAGCACGAGCGCGCGCGGGGCATCGTGACGAGAGGTGGGGTTGGTGCTGCTGGCGGCTGTGCGACGCTGCCCTGCGGGGATTGGTCCTGCTGCCATGTTCGGATCCGCCGTCCCTGCGATCAGGGCTTGATCTTGCGGGCGGGCAGTACTGCCTTGACCGGGGTGCCCAGCTTCTCCGCATTATCGCCCAGCGCAAATGTGTACGAGCCGGGGGCGATTTCCCAACCACTTCCGACATATTCTGCCACGATCCTCGGGTCGATGCTGATGGTCACCGTCTGGCTGGCACCCGGCTCAAGCTCGACCCGCTTGAAGCCCGCCAGCCGTTGCTGCGGTCCTGCCGGATTGGCGGTCATGTACAGCTGGGCAACCGTCGCACCTTTCGTCATGCCGGAATTCCTGACGGTAAAGGTCGCGGACAGTCCCTTCATCTTCAACTGCGAGGTCTCAAAGTGCGAATAGCTCAGGCCAAAGCCGAACGGGAACAGAGCCTTGTGCCCCTGCCGCGCGTTCCAGCGATAGCCAAGGTCCGACCCCTCGATGTCGTAATCGGCGGTGAGCGGCGCGGCTCCGGCAGGTTTGCGCCCGATGAAATCGGGCTCAAGCCGATCGAAGCCATCCAGTACCGGACGCGGCAAATCGGCTTCACGTGCCGGGAAAGTGATCGGGAGATGGCCCGATGGGTTGGTTTCGCCGAACAGCACCGAAGCGATCGCCTCGCCGCCGCGGATACCGGGGTACCAGGCCTGCACGACGGCTGCAGTGCGCTCGAGCCACGGCATCAGCACGGGGCCGCCGGTTTGAAGCACGACGATGGTGTTGGGATTGGCCGACGCAACTGCCGCGATGAGCGCATCCTGCCCCTCGGGCAAAGACAGATCTGCGTGATCGAAGCCTTCGCCCGACCATTGATTTGCAAACACGACGACGACGTCGGCGGACTTGGCCGCAGCGGCAGCTTCGGACACCGAACGGCCAGTGCGGAACCGCAATTTGGCGTCAGGCGCCATCTTCTCCATCGCGGCGAACGGCGATGACCGGTGGTAGACGATGTTGGCAAAGCCAGCGAACGGCCCGGTGCCGCCCAGCGGAATCGACGCAGCAGGGCCGCCTTCCCCGATCACCTGGCTCGAGCCCGCACCCGACATCACCCCGGTCGTGGCAAGGCCGCCGACAACCAGAATGTTCCTGGCCGTCTTGGCAAGCGGTAGTGCGTTACGTTCGTTGCGCAGCAGGACGATGCCCTGTTCGGCGACTTCCTGCGCGAGCTTCGCGTTCGCCTCGAAATCGATCTTGCCCCCTGGCACGACCGGGTTGTTGTCCAACCCGGCGGCATAATAGGCGGTGAGGATGCGGGTGTTCATATCGTCGAGCCGTTTGGCCCAGGCAGGATTCCTGGCAGCCGCAGCGGCCAGCTTGTCGCCGAAAAAGACCTCGGTATCGAGCTGCTCGCCCGACTGCTGATCGAGCCCTTTCATCGCCGCATCCAGATCGGGCACTGCGCCCCAATCGGACATCACAAAGCCCTTGAACCCCCAGTCCTGCTTGAGAACCTTGTTCAGCAACCAGTCGCTGGCGCAAGCCTGCTCTCCGAGTACGCGGTTATAGGCGCACATCACCGATCCGGGCTGGCCGATCTCGATGCCGATCTGGAAGGCGAGCAGGTCGCTTTCACGGGCATTCGCTTCGCTGATCTGGACGTCGACGAAATGGCGCCCGGTCTCCTGACCGTTGAGGGCAATGTGCTTGATCGTCGAAATGATGTTGTTCGACTGCACGCCGCGAATGGCATGGCCGACCAATGTCCCGGCAAGCAGCGGGTCTTCGCCCAGATACTCGAAATTGCGTCCATTGCGCGGATCGCGCATCAGGTTGACGCCGCCTGCCAGCATGACGTTGAAGCCCTTGGCGCGTGCCTCGGAGCCGATCATGCGCCCCCCTTCCTCGATCAGCTGCGGATTCCAGCTCGATGCCATCGACAGGCCTGAAGGCAGCGCGGTGGAGTTATCCTTGCGCAGCCCGGCAGCGTAAGAGACCCCAAGGCTGGCGTCGGTCTCCCTCAGCGGCGCGATTCCCAATCGGGCGATGCCGGGGATATATCCTGCGCCGGGAACGGCATCTTGCGGCATCACCATGCCGGGCCCCAATGGCAGCGCCATGATGCCGTGGGTGAGGACCGTCTTCTCTTCTGGCCGCATCGATGCCACGGTTTCGCGCGCACGCGCCTGCGCCGATCCGTCATCGCTGGACGATTCCGCGAAAACCGGCGATGCCGAACACAGCAAGGCGGTCAGCGTGGCAGACAGTGTGACGAATTTCATGTGGTCCTCGATTCGGCAGGAAATTGCGGTGGCGAAGGGCTCAAGGTACTTTGCTGATCTCGATCAGCGAGACGGCGGCCTTGTCCTGCTTTGACTGGAATTGCAGATCGATCGTGCCATCTGACCGCATCACGGTTTCATGGCTGATCGCGACCGCGCCATCAGCGGCAGTGCCGCGCGTGATCTTGCTCAGCATCGGCCTCCCCGCTGCAAGCACGTCGAACCGCTTCTCGGCCACCCCGGCGGGCAAAGTGAACCACAGCCGCACCCTGTAACTGCCCTTGGGCATGGGGATACGATACGAGAAATCGCCTTCCCTGTAGGTCGCCAACGCATCGCGTGCGGGGGACCCCGCTATCGGGGTGGGCTGTGCGGGCTTGCCGTAATCGGCCGGCTTGTCGATCGTGCGCGAGGTGCCGCCTGCGAAATAATGATCTGATCCGACAGGCGACCAGTGCCCCCGCGCCGCCAGAATAGTGCCAGTGTCGATCGCCAGCCGCTCCAATGCGTCTGCAGGAAGCTCCCACGCGACAGCGTCCGCCACCTGTCTGCCATCGAACGCAGCTTGCGCGCGGATCGCGTTGCGGCCGGCAGCGAGTTGGACATCCTTCCAGATGCAGATGTTCTGCGGACAACCGGTCATCGCGCCAAGCGATCTGCCGTTCAGCGTCAGTTCGGTCGATGCGGCGTTGCTGTAGACCTTGATGTCGGTGGTCGCGTAGGCCCGCACCAGATGGCGCCGCCCGACGATATGCACCGTCGGCTGCTCAGACCAATTGGCCTTGTACAGATAGAAGGCATCCTTCTTGATCGACCTGTCATAGGTGACCAGTCCCTTGGTGTTGATATCCTGTGCATCGCCTTCGGCACGGATCGTTGTGGCGAAATCGAATGAGTTCCACAGCCAGGATGCATACAGGTACGGGCGGCTCTCGATCTGAGCCAGCGCGGTTTCGTGAATGTAGTTGGAATACTCCTCCGGCTGAGGCCGACCACGCGAATCGATAGGGCCACCCAGAACATTGTCGGTGTGCATCGATATGGCGGCGCCTGCGCCATATTCGGTGACGCTGAGCGGCTGTTCGGGTCGCTTGGCACGCAGGCTGTCGAGATGCGGGCCGAGATCGTCCGCGGTGCCGAAATACCAGCCGAAATAGCGATTGGCTCCACCAAGATCGGCCATCTTCGACACTTCGGGCACCGACACATCGGCAGCAAACAGGCGCCCTTCGCAGCACGTCGCCAGCGCGGTCGGACGCGAGGTGTCGGTCGCCTTGGCCAGTGCATTGAGTTCAGCCAGCAACGTCAACGGGTCGGCGAACTTGCCATCCTTGCGCCCGGCAATGAACGCGGGCAGCGAGTTGCCGAAATCGACCTCGTTGGCGATGCCCCAGATCGCGACCGACGGATGATTCTGGTTCTGACGGATCATTTCGAGCAACTGTTGGCGAGCATTGGCGCGCAGGCCTGCGCTCGCCTCCAGCGATTCACCGACCGTCCAGGCCGAAACCAGCGGGATTTCGTCCCACAGGATCATGCCGGTACGATCCGCAATATCGTGAATTGGCGTGCCATGCTGGTAATGGGTCAGGCGGATCGAATTGGCTCCCATCTCGCGCAATATGGCAACATCGGCCTCGGTGTCGGCAGGGGTGATCGCCCAGCCCTTGCCGTCGCGATCCTGATGATAGCCGACGCCGCGAAGCTTGTACGGCTTGCCGTTGAGCAGGAAGCCGCGATCCGGATCGAACGCCATCTGGCGGATGCCGATGTTCACCTCGTTGGTGTCGGTGATCCGGCCGCGCTGATCCTGGACCTCGACGACCAGCCGATAGAGGTACGGATCGATCGTGCCGTTCCACAGGCGGGGCCGCACAACAGGAACCGTGAGGGTGGCCGACTGCGTGTCGCCCTTGGCCACATCGATCCGCGCTTGCGACCGTCCGACCTCGCCACCGCTCGCATCGAGCAACCTGGCGATGACCAAAGCCTTGCGTGACACGGCGCCGCTGTTGGTAACCCGGATGTCGGCGACGACATCGGCGCGATCAGCGGAAATCCGTGCGGCATGCGAGCGGATGCCCGGCCCGCCATGATCCATCATGTCGATATGCAGATCGCTGGTGGTGATCAGCTTCACCGGACGATACAGCCCGCCATGCACGAAGAAATCGCCGGTCAGCGGCAGGATATCTGCGGTCGTGCTGCCTTCCACAGGCTTGGTGTTGTCAACCTTGACCGCGAGCAGGTTCTGCGCGCCGGGACGGATTGCTGCCGTCACATCCAGCCGGAACCGCGAAAAGCCGCCCTGATGGCTGCCGACTCTGACGCCATTGACCCAGATTTCGGCGCTTCGGCTGGCGGCGTCAAATTCGAGCCAGAGCCGCTTGCCCTTCATCTCCGAAGGCGTTGAAAAACGGGTGCGGTACCAGCCCTTGCCCATGTGTTTGTCGACGGTTTCGGCGGTATGCGTCCCGCCTTTGCCGGTGAGGTAATAGCCGACACGGTTCCAGCTGTGCGGGAGCGTGACCGATTGCCAGGCAGAGACCTCGGCATTCTCCGCCTGACCGTCGGCCGCATCGGCTTGCAGGAAAATCCAGCCCTGCTCCAGGACCTGGGTATCGCGCGACCGTTCGGCCAGCAAGGGAGTGGATACTGCGCATGCCATCGTCAATCCGATCAGCGCCGCTGAGTTAAAGACCCTCATGCCACTCCCCGTCGTGTGTCGGCTGCGTTTTTGCCGCAGCTGCGATAATTGGTAAGACCTATTTGCACAACGCTGCGCCGTTGGCAAGTCCGACTAGCGGTTAGAGCGTCACTATCAGCCTATCCATATTTCAAATACTGTTCAATTTGCCAGATTTATGGAGGCCTTAGACCCTACCTAACAAAAATAGGACTGGCCACTTGCGCCAAATTGGATTGACATCTAATGCGATTGGCAAGATTCGGCATGACCACAACGAATCACCATAAACATTCAGGGAGGGGACCATGAAGTTTCCAATTTATTTGATGTCGGCCACCGCAGCGATCATCGTGCCTTATGCCGCGCAAGCGCAGGACGTGCCCGTTGACTCCGATAGCGGCCTCGGTGAAATCGTCGTCACCGCGCAAAAGCGCGAGCAGAATCTTCAGGATGTCCCCGTAGCGGTCACTGCGATCAGCGAAGACACGCTGATCAGCCGCAATGTCAGCACCGTTTCCGACCTGCCGCGCCTGGCGCCCAGCCTGACCGTGACGCAGGGCAACGTCCCCACCAACAACTCGATCAACCTGCGCGGCATCGGCACGACGGCGTTCAGCACCGGCATCGAGCCCTCGGTCGCAGTGATTGTCGATGACGTCGCACTGCTCCAGCAGGCGCAGGCATTTTCGGGGCTCAGCGACATCTCGCGCATCGAGGTTCTGCGCGGACCGCAGGGCACCCTGTTCGGCAAGAATGCTTCAGCAGGCGCGATCAACATCGTTAGCAAGGGCGCGACCGATGTGCTTTCTGGTTCGGTCCTGGGCCGGATCACCTCGGACGACGAATACCGCATCGATGCATCGATTGCCGGCCCGCTCGGCGAAGGCATCGGCTTCCGGCTCAACGGCTTTTATGGCGATCGCAAGGGCCACATCCGCGAACTCAACAGTGGGCAGCGTCTCAACAACGATGAAAGCTATGGCATGCGCGCCCGGCTGGAACTGCAGCCGGCCGATGCGATCAAGATCGATCTGACCGCCAGCCGCTCGGTTTCCGAATCCAACGGCGCCGCCAGGACGTTCCGTGCCGTTCCTGCGGGGGCTGCCGTTTTCGGAGCTCCGCTCACCAACAGCCTGATCGGCATCCGTCCGGGCGTCGGCAACTATGCGCTTCGCATCGACAAGCCGCTGTTCAACAAGAGCCGCCAGAACACCTTTGCCGGTCGCATCACGGTGGATCTGGGATTTGCCGACCTGATCTCCGTCACCAGCTATCAGGACTGGCGCTTCCGCTTCCTGGAAGATTTCGATCTGATCACCGGGCCTGTGCTGGGCCTGCCCACGGGCATCGTTGCCGAGAGCACCTTCCGCGCCAAGCAGTTCGCGCAGGAAGTCCGGCTCGTTTCGCCTTCCACTGGCGACTTCACTTATGTGCTGGGCGGCTTCTATCAGGACGGTACAACCGACCGGACCTTCGCGCGCGGTCCTTCGGGGCCGGTCGTGGCCAACTGGGCGTCGCAGAGCGGGACCGAAAGCTATGCCGCCTTCGGCCAGTTCACCTATGACCTGGCGGATACGACCCATCTGGATGTCGGCCTGCGCTGGAACCACGAAAAGGTGTCAGTCGAGTTCCTCAACAACGTGCGACCGGCAACGCCGCCCGCCAACAACGCCACCTGCCTTGCCCTGTGCGCTGGGTCGGAAACCGACAGCGTCGTCACCGGCAAGGTTTCGCTGCGGCAGGATCTCTCCGACGCTGTCATGGCCTATGCCTCGTTCGCGCGCGGTTACAAAGGCCAGGGCTACGACATCAGCAGCGGCTTCACCCCTGCCCGTATTGCCAACATTGTCCGGCCCGAAACCTCCGATGCCTATGAACTTGGCCTCAAGTCGCGCTTCTTCGACAACAAGTTGCAGCTGAACATTGCCGCGTTCCTCAGCAACTTCTCCGACTTCCAGGCGCAGTCAGGCATCCTGCTGCCGGATAACACCATTCAGCTGACCCTGAACAATGTCGGCAAGGTCCGCACCAAGGGCTTTGAAGTCGAGCTGAGTGCACGGCCTATCCCAGAGCTGACCATCGATGGTGCCTTCAGCTATACAGACGCCAAGGTCATCCGTTTCCCCGGTGCACAATGCTATACCGGACAGGTTGCTGGCTGCGTGGATCTCGATGGAGCCGGCCCTTCGACCGTCCGCGGTCAGGATCTGGCTGGCAAGCGGCTGGGCAACGCACCGAAGGTGAAGTTCAACGTTGGCGCGACCTACGACGTGCTGTTGCCGTCGCTGCCCTTCGATGCCTTCGTTCAGGCGGATTTCGCCTATCAGAGCCGCGTGAACTTCGATCTGCTGCAAAACCCGCTGACGGTTCAGCCTGCTTATGGCGTGTTCAACGCAAGCATCGGCATCGATCAGAACGACCGTGGCGGCCTGCGCGTGGCCTTGTTCGTCAACAACCTGTTCGACAATAATTTCGCGTCGAACATCAGCATCGCCTCTGGCGGCAACGCCGGTTTGCTGACCCAGAACCTCACCCGCGATTCCCGGCGGTATGTCGGTCTGCGGGTCGGTTACGACTTCTGATCTCCTCACTGAAAGGACAGGCTGTCACCCGCTCCGGGTGATAGCCTGTCCTTTCCTTTTCAGCTTTGCGTTGCGCTCTTCAGGTTTCAATGGCGTGAAACCCAATGCGCAATCCGGAGAATGCGGTTGCACATCATCCTTTCACCAAACGTTTTGCGCGCAGCATGAAACTTACCGGCCAGAACCTGCGCTGGTGGATCATCGGCCTGGTCACGCTGGGGACGATCCTCAACTATCTCGCGCGCTCGACATTGTCGGTCGCAGCCCCCACGCTGAAGACCGAATTCGCGATGACGACCGAGCAGTACAGCTGGGTCGTTCTGGCATTCCAGGCAAGCTATACCGTCATGCAGACCGTGGCGGGCTCGGTGCTCGATGCCCTGGGCACGCGGCTGGGCTTCTTCCTGTTCGCGATCGGCTGGGCACTGGCCAACATGGCGCACGCGTTTGCGACGGGTTGGCAGAGCCTGGCGTTCTTCCGCACCTTGCTCGGCGCGACCGAGGCAGCGGCGATCCCTGCCGGGGTCAAGACGGTCGCAACCTGGTTTCCCCCGCGCGAACGATCGCTTGCCACCAGCCTGTTCCAGATGGGCACCAGCGTTGGCAACATGGTCGCGCCGCCCCTCGTCGCCTTCTGTATCCTCGCCTGGAACTGGCAGGCAGCATTCATCGTCACCGGCGCGCTCAGCCTGGTCTGGGCCGGCATGTGGTGGATCGGCTATCGCGATCCCGCCGAGCATCCCAGGCTGAGCAGCCAAGAAGCCGACCTGATCGCTGCCGGACGCACCGACGACGTCGCGCACAAGCCTGCGACCAAAAAGGATGTTCTCAAAAGCCGTTCGTTCTGGGCTATCGCCACGCCGCGATTCCTGTCGGAGCCTGCCTGGCAGACGTTCAACTTCTTCATCCCGCTGTATCTGGTGGCAGTTTGGAACCTCGACCTCAAGTCGATCGCCTTGTGGGCGTGGATGCCGTTTCTGGCCGCCGATTTCGGCAGTCTGGCTGCGGGGCTTCTGCCAAGCTGGCTGATGAAGCGCGGCGCATCGTTGCTCGCCTCGCGCAAGATCACGATGACGATCGGCGCGCTGTGCATGATCGGCCCGGCGTGTATTGGTCTGGCCACGTCGCCCGGCATGGCGATCGCCCTGTTCTGCATCGGCGGTTTCGCGCACCAGATGCTCAATGGTGCCCTGATTACACTGTGCTCCGATGTCTTCGACAAGAGCACCGCGGGAACCGCCAGCGGCATGGCGGGGACATCGGCCTGGATCGGCGGCATGCTGTTCACGCTGCTGATCGGCCAAAGCGCCGACACCTTCGGCTACAACCCGTTGTTCGTTGCGCTGGCGGGCCTGGATTTGCTCGCAGCCGCCGTTCTGTGGAGCCTGCTCAGGACACCCGCGCCTCAACCGGAGCGAGTGGCCTGAGCCCTCGACCTCACCAGTTCCACATCGTTCCGTCTTCGAGCCGCGCGACCGGAAGGTAGGCGGGCTTGTACGGATGCTGCGCTGCCAGCTTCTCGTCGATGTCGACGCCGTGGCCGGGGGTCTCGCCGCAGAAAAGCTCACCGCGATCGAAATGATAATCATGCGGGAAAACCGCGTCGGTTTCCTCGGTGTGGCGCATATATTCCTGGATGCCGAAATTGGGCACCCAGGTGTCGAAATGCAGCGCGCAGCCCATCGTCACCGGCGACAGATCGGTCGCACCGTGGCTGCCCGTGCGGATCTGATAGAGCGCGGCGAAATCCGCGATCCGGCGCATATGCGTGATCCCGCCCGCGCCGACGATCGTGCAGCGGATATAGTCGATCAGCTGGTTCTGGATCAGGTCTTTCGCATCCCAGATGGTGTTGAAGATCTCGCCGACGGCCAGGGGCGTGGTGGTGTGCTGCCGTACCAGCTTGAACGCCTCCTGGTTTTCCGCGGGCGTGCAGTCTTCCAGCCAGAACAGCGAATAGGGCTCCAGCGCCTTGCCCAGCTGCGCCGCTTCCATCGGGGTATAGCGGTGGTGGCCATCGTGCAGCAGATGGTGATCGAAGCCATAGGTGTCGCGCAATTTGTCGAACAATTTGGGCACATAGTTCAGCGCCTTGCGCGTGTCCCATCCGGTGACGGAGGGCAAGGATGCGTCGGCCGGTTCGTAGTACAATTTGCCGCGCCCGACACCGTACGCGTCCTTGACGCCCGGAACCCCGGTCTGCGCGCGGATCGCCTTGTAGCCCATGTCGATATAGTGGCCGACCGCGTCCACGGTCTCGGCAATATCGCTGCCATTGGCATGACCGTAGACCATGACGCCCTCACGGCTGCGCCCACCGAGCAGCTGGTAAAGCGGCATGCCAGCCATCTTGGCCTTGATGTCCCACAAAGCCATATCGACTGCGGCGATGGCGCGCATCGTCACGGGACCGCGCCGCCAGTATGCACCGCGGTAGAGATACTGCCAGATATCCTCGATCCGCCGCGGGTCCATGCCGATCAGGCAGGGGACGACATGCTCCTCCAGATACGCCACCACCGATTTCTCGCGCCCGTTCAGCGTCGCATCCCCGATCCCGTAGACGCCCTGGTCGGTGAAAATCTTGAGCGTGACAAAATTGCGCCCCGGACAGGTTACCAGCACCTTTGCCGATGTTATTCTCATTTTGATCTCTCCTGATAACCTGCGCGCATTAGCTGCCAAACCGGAAATGTCCATTTCGGTCAACCATTTTTTGCGATTGGCTTTACCAAATTTGCCAGCTTGCTTTGCGAGGTGATTGGAGAACGTGCCAGCCGAGAGGGATGTGGCGATCAGCCGCGCATAGTCTGATCCTATTGACGATGCATCCGTGACATCCCTTTTGGTCTAAATGGAGGGAGCCAGGCCATCTATCGCCTTGGCTGCTACAGGATTGCCTCTGCGCGGCGTTGCGTCCGTTAGCCCGAATAGGACGAATTCGGATTCGGCATGCCATGCCACGGTTGAGGTATCCAAGACGCCGCAAAGTGCTTCTCAAGCACAGGCGATCGAGATCGATTGAGTCAACTTCAGGCGAATGGAGGACCCGCGCGACCCGGACAATACGTCAGCCCATACTAACAGGCTGATTTCCCTGGGTTTTAGAGATAAAATGGTCGGGGAGACAGGATTCGAACCTGCGACCCTCTGCTCCCAAAGCAGACGCGCTACCAGGCTGCGCCACTCCCCGATCCTGGATCGACCCGGCCATGGTGTCCGCGCGGGCGGGCATCTGGACCGGACTTGCGCAACGTGCCGGTGAGCGGGCTGGCCCAGCGTCACCTTCGACATTGCGCGGCCAGTGCTAACCGGCCTGCCGAGCAGGGTGTCTAGCCCGTTGCGACGGGATTGCAAGCCATGAAACGCCTCGACACCGGAGATTGCGCTGCGGGCGCCGCGTACGGTCCGGGACGGCCGTTGCAAAGCCGTGATGGCTGCCGACTATCTGGCCTTGGCGGCAATCGCTTCGATCTCGATCAGATAATGCGGACCGGCAAGCCCTGCCACCTGCACGGTCGATCGCGCGACCAGATTCAGGTTCTGGCTGGTGCCGAAGAACATCCGGTACCCTGCGTTGAAACCGGCAAAGTCCATCTTGCCGCCAAGCGCCGGATCGCCGACCACGAACACGGTGAGCTTGACCACGTCGGACATCGCATAGCCTCGGTCCGCCAGCGCCTTTTCGATCTTGCGAAAGGTGCTGATCGTCTGGGTGCGGGTATCACCAAAGGCCTCGATGCTGTCGGTGCGCGCAGGGTCGATCGGATCGGCGAGCTGGCCGCTGAGCATGAGGATCTCCGCGCCCGGCGGGATCGTTACTCCGTTCAGAATGATCGCAGGCGGCGGATTGGGATGGCGGACGATCGGCTGAGCCTGCGCAGCGCCGGCGCATGCCAGCAACACGAGAGTCCAAAACGGCAGATGACGAATCAAGCGGCGATCCTTTCTTCGTAGGCCGAAGGCGCAGCGATGCGGCGCGCAGCAGCAATCACCGGCGCAATAGCAGAGGAAGGCGGCGCCCCGCCAGCCCGGGTTCGCCTGCAATCGCTCGCGGCCCATGCGGCGCGCAACGGCGATAATGAGGATAAGGAGGAAATGGTGGGCCCGGAGGGACTCGAACCCCCGACCTAGCCGTTATGAGCGGCCAGCTCTAACCAACTGAGCTACAGGCCCGTCCCGGCTGTGCCTCTGGCGCGGTTAGCCCAGCGCGGGGCGGCAATGCAAGCGGGAAAAGCGCAGTCCTCCAAAAGCCCGGCAGGCGGCGGCTTCAGCGCAGTATGGCAGCATCGATATCGCCGATGCAGGTCGGCTTGACGTCGCGCGATGCCAGATACGACAGCACCTGATGCCACCAGTCGAAAAACGCCTCCACATCCGCAGGCTCGCGGACATAGGGGGTGTGGCCTGCGCGCAGCGAGGGCGAGTGGAACGAGAAATTGAGGATCGGCAGGCCATCGTCGAGCGCGATGTCGATCCCGCGGATCACCTCGGTGACCGAAATGCCTTCCGGCGTCAGCGAGATGCGCTCGAGCAACCGCCCGCGGGCCATCAGCGACTTGGTGAGACCGGCCATCTGCGCAAGCGGGAAAATCGGTCCCTGGCGGCGCAGCAGCCCCCAATAGACCGACGTCACCGGCAGCTCGACGATGTCCAGCCGCCTATCCAGCCAATAGGGCTCAAGCGGGTAATGCGAAAAGTCCGGCCCCTCGGCCTTGCTGTAATCGAAATTGGCGCGCACCGAGGTATCGAACCGCACCCCTGCCTCGCGCAACAGATTGAGCGTCTCGGGGCCGATGCCATAGCGCCCGGCGCGATAGGCGATCGGCTGCTTGCCGGTTACCTCGGCAATCGCATCGCGCAGGCGGTAGAATTTTGCCCGTTCCAGCTCGGGCGGCAGGTTGCCGGCATAGGTGTTGCGCTGGGTCACCTCTTCGTCGAACGGCGGGTTGACCCAGGGGTGCAGCTGAATGCCGACCTCGGCGCGCCGTTCGCGGACCAGCGCGCCATAGATCTCCTTGCCGCGCGGGTCGGAAATGATCGGCCAATCCACCAGATACAAAGGAGTTACGCCATATTGTTCGCACAATGTCTGAAAATCGGTGATCGCCTCGATCGCGTCCAGCGAATAGCCATCGCGCTGGATCGGGCGGGTCCAGTCGAATTCTTCCTCGACATCGATGGTGACAAGATAGCGCTGCCCGAAACCTGGCGCGAACTGGACGAAGTCGTCCTTGCCCGGCAATCTTGCAAAGGTCATTCAGCCCGCCCTGGTTTCACAGCGTCGCAGTCACCAAGGCCGTGCCCCCCTGGCACCGCGCCCTGACGCGCCCCGGAAACCTAGGAACGCGCGGCCTCTGCGCTAATCCGCGTGCAAGGCAAGGTCAAGCACAGAGCATCGGCCTCCACCGCGAGCTCGCCGCCCTGCGCAGCCAGCAGATTGCGCACGAGCCTGAGGCAGAAGCCCAGACCCAGCAATGGGCCGCCATCGTCATGCCCTGCCGAAGCCCGATCGACATCGAACAGCTGATCCCGGTTGAGCGCGGCGAGCGAGCGGGGGCGGCTGAAGCGCAGATCCAGCGCGTCTGCATGCTGGGCAAACGAAAGCGTCAGCACCTCATCCGGCGCGCAGCTGCCGATCAGCGCTGCAGCGAGCCGGGGCACGATGCGGTCGATCGCTTGGGGCGACACCGCGATCACCGCGCCTGCGGGCAATGCGCCGATCTCCAGCCTGGTACCTGCATGGTCGAGCAACGGCTGGACCCGTCCGATCAGCCGGTCGACCAGATCGCCTGGAGCAACCTGTCCGGCGGGATCATCCAGCGCGTTGCGATCGAGCCGCAGCGCAGTATCGAGATCGTCAAAGCCGCTGAGCAACTGGCGTGCATCTTGGCGGATGCGCAGCGCCATGTCCCTGTATTCCGCAGCCACCGGACCGAACAGCTGCTGTTCGATGATCTCGGAAAAGCCCATGATCGCGTTCAGCGGCGTGCGCAGTTCGTGGACGATCTGGCGCAGGCCATCGCGCCCGGCGAGCATCGCGCCATCGTCCTGGGGACCTGCGCTTTCCCATGCCCTCGGGCGGCGGACCATGCCGTTATAGCCGATGAAGCGTCCGCTCGCGCGATCGAACACCGGATCGGCATCGATGCGCCACTCGCCCGACAGACCCGCAGCACCGCCCAGATTGGCGCGACCGCCGCGCACCGGCATCCGGCGGCTGAACGCGGTCGCGACCGCAGCATCGACTCCGCGGAACCCGGCCATCGCCGGAAGCGCGAGCGAAAGCCCGTAAACCGCGCCCAGCGCGACACCGCTGGCGCTGGCGATCGCGCCGTCGACACCGGTCGAAAACCGGAACTCCTCGGGAGTGACACTCTCGGGCGCAGCGGCAAGCTGCTCGTCGGTGGCAGACCGATCATCGTCCTGCGTCGCCTCGGCGGACATCGCATCGCCCGTCACGGCATCCGCCTGGGTCACATCGCCCTGCACCGCCTGGCCAAGCCGGTTCCAGTCGGGCACCGCGGTGGCCGGACGATCTTCCATCGCCTGCTTGAAGCGCACTTCCTGCAGCGCCTCGATCCGCTTGACGATCTCCCCGATGCTCTGCGGTCCGCCGCTTTCGGGCTCGGTGGCGACGCTGGCCAGGGTCTCGATAGGCAAAGGTTCATCGGGCTGCAGCGCATCTGCGATCGGCGCGGCCGCTTCGGCTGTCGGTTCGGTGGAGATGACCTCGGCTGTTGGCAGGTCGGCGGTCAGAGCCGCTTCGGCAGCAACGGGCTCGGCAACGGCGATCGGCGCCTCCGGCGCGGCTACGGCGACCTGCGCCACCGCATCGGGCAGCGCGGTATCGTACAGCCCCAGTTGATCGAGCAAGGCACGTGTGCGCGCGCCCAGATCGCGGCGGTGACGCAGAAAGCCGCGCGCGCGTGTCGGCAATGCAGGGACCAGCGCGGCCCATTGGCCATCGGTCAGCCGAGCCGCACGGATGGCAGCGCTGGCGATCTGCGGGGTCTCCGCCGCCAGATACTGGACCAGCACCGGCGACACCAGCCGCCCCGACAGGCACTGCACCGTCAGCAGGCGATCCGATTCACTCACCGCGCTGCGCAGACTGTGGATCCGCGCCAGACCCAGGGCGTGGCGTTCGTCAGCCGCGCTCGCGCCGATCTGGCCCAGAATGTCCACCAGCTGCCGATATTGCGCCACCGCAGCCGCTCCGCCGGGGACGTCACCGGCGAGAACTGTGGTCAGGCGATCATCGAAATGCATAACTACCCATAATCCCAGCACGGCGTGCGAATGAGGCCAAGACCGGGCGCGCGTGCGCCTGCCGATACCGATCGCGAGACAAGAGGGATAGCCAGTCAGGGGCCGCGGCGGAAGTGGGCTTTTTTCCACGTCGCAATGTGGGACAATTGCGTTAGAGAACAATTATATTATATGGAGGCATCGTCTTGTTGCGGAAAATTTCCACAAAAGACCGTTCTTCCCGGTGGTTCGGTGTGTCGCGGCTCAAATCTGGCCAGCCCGCTCCGTTCCTCACGGCATGGCAGGGGATAAAAAGTGTCAAGTCTGGACCAAATCGATCGACAGTTGCTGACCAGGCTGCAGGATGAAGGTCGCATCACCAACGTCGAACTGGCCAGCCGCGTCGGCCTGACCGCCCCGCCCTGCCTTCGCCGCGTCCGCGCGCTGGAGGAAGCCGGCATCATCCGCGGCTATCACGCGGATATCGACCCGCAGAAGCTGGGCTTCGCGATCACGGTGTTCGCGATGGTAAGCCTCAAGAGCCAGGCCGAAAGCGATCTCAAGGCGTTCGAAGACCATGTGAGCACTTTGCCGCAGGTGCGCGAGTGCCATATGCTCAACGGCGAAATCGACTTCATTCTCAAGATCGTAGCGCGCGATCTTCAGGAGTTTCAGGCATTCCTGACCTCCAAGCTGACCCCGGCTGCCAACGTCGCCAGCGTGAAGACCTCGCTGACCATCCGCACGTCCAAACAACAGCCCGGCGTTCCGCTCGACGAATAACCCGGCGGTCCAGGGCACAAAAAAGCGGGCCGGGATGCTCTCCCGGCCCGCTTTTTTTGGAACCCTTGCGCCTGGATCAGGCGGCAGGAGCAGCCGCTGCGCCTGCGCCCGACTTCTGGTCGATGTACACCGCCCACAGCTTGGCGATCGGCGCGCGCACGCCGGTCACGCTGGTCAGCGTCTGGCGCGCGGGAGCGTATTTGCCCTGGGCGACCTGCGCGATGGCCTGAACCATCATGGCGCGTTCCTTGTCCTCGACGTTCTTGGTCAGCGCGAGCGCTGCCAGTTCCTCGGCTTCGGCATACTGCTTGTTGGCGAGCAGCGCATCGGCGGTCGCAAGCGTCACGGTGGCGGTCGCCTTGCCGCGCGAATCGCGAACCGATTCGGGCAGCGTCGCGACATATTCTGCGCGGCTGTTGCCGGCCAGGGTGGCCTGCTCCTTGAAGAACGCGTCGCTCGCGGAGACAATGCCCGCGGCCTTGCCTTCCTCGATCAACGCGAGCACCTCGGTCGGACGACGCGCTGCGCCTGCCGCCTCGATATACTCGCGATAGTCATTGGCACTGGACAGCCCGCCCGCCATGCGCAGCAGACGCATCGCATCGAGGCTCTGGTCGCTGGTGAAGTTGCGGTTGTCGCTCTGCATCGCGCGTACAACCTCGTTCCACGCCTTGTTGCCCGTATCCGCCTTCAGCAGCAGCTGTGCCCACACGGTGCTGTCGCTCTTGGTTGCGCGCGCAATCTGGAAACCGCGCTTGGCCCAGCTGGGTGCGTACTGCTTGTCACCCGCCAGCTGCGCTTCCACAGCGCGCTGCAGATAGGGCAGACCCTGCGCGGCCAGCGGCGAATTGGCGGCATCGATGCTGCGACCGCCCGACTTGGCGATTGCTTCGCCGAAATGCGCTTCAGCGAGCTGGAACAGGTTCACCGGGTTGTTCTGTCCGGCCTGGACCGCGGCGGTCAGATAGGTGCGGGCACGAGAGAAATTGTTGCCGACCAGCGCCTTCTCACCGAGGAAACTGTTGAAGGTACGCGCTTCGGATTCGGTCGACTTGCCCGAGGCCAGTGCTTCTTCGATGCCCTTTTCCTGCATCGCCTGGTTTTCGGTCTTCAGGCCGATCTGCAGCTTCATCTTGCCGGTGAGGTACTTTTCGTCCGCGCTGGTCGCAACAGCGGCGGCTTCGGTCAGCTTGGCATCGGCGGTGGCGAAGTCGTTGGCGCCAAAGGCGGTCTGCGATTCACCGAAAGCCTTACGGAAGGGAGCGCTCAGCTCCATCTGTGGGGCTTCTTCCTTGCCCTTCTTCTGCTTCTTCTGGGCGAGCGCGCCTTCGACCGGCAGTGCGAGCGAAACTGCGGTGGTCGCAGCCAGAGCCAGCGCGAGAGCCATAGGGAAACGGGAAATGCGACGCATATTATCCTCCGAACTAAATCCCGGTTATGCAAATGCCGGGCGTGATCACCCTTTTGCCGGGGCGTTAATGAAGCCGTCCTTAATGAGTCTGGCTGAAACGAACAACCGGGCTTTGGGGTTCCGCCGCAAAAAGCGGCGCGATGGCGGTGCCAAACGACGCCACGGTACGGTCGGTGCGCTGCGAACGGCTTGGCAACGGCCCGCCTGCTGGGCTATGCGCGGCCAGGTATGATCATCCTGCTTTCCCCCGCAAAATCCCTGGATTTCGATTCGCCTCTCCCCGCCGTCTACCCGAGCCCGATACGTTTCGAGGCCGAGACCGAGCGGCTTGTGCGATCGGCTGCACGGCTGACCAAGGCGCGGCTCAAGCAGATCATGCCGGTTTCCGATGCGCTGATCGATCTGAACTATGGCCGGTATCTCGGCTTCTACGACCAGCCCGAGCGCCCGGCCGCTTTTGCCTTTAACGGCGATGTCTATTCCGGCCTTGCCGCGCGCAGCCTGGAAGAACCGGCGCTTGCCTTTGCGCAGGACCATGTGCGCATCCTGTCCGGGCTCTACGGCTTGTTGAGGCCGCTTGATAATATTCGGCCCTATCGCCTTGAAATGGGTACGAGATGGGCGCCACGTCACCCCTCTCTGGTGTCGTACTGGGGCGACCGAATTGCAGCGGCGGTTGCCGATGACCTTGTTGCCAGCGGAAGCGACACGGTCGTCAATCTGGCCAGCCAGGAATATTTTGCAGCCGCCGACAAGGGACTGAAAAAGCGCGGAATCAGGGTGGTGACCGCCGACTTCCGCCAGCAGGGCCCGGATGGCCCGCGCTTCATCAGCTTCGAGGCCAAGCGGGCGCGCGGCCTGGCCGCCCGGTTCCTGTGCGAGAACCGCCATGACGATGCCGAGGCGCTCAAGGGCTTCGATACCGATGGCTACCGCTTCGACCCGGAAACCAGCGACGAGGCCGTGTGGCGGTTCATCCGCGCATGAGCGATTGTACCGTGATCATCGGAGCGTCGGGCGGGATCGGCGCGGCGCTGGTGCGCGAGGCACAGACACGCGGTGCAAATGTCGTCGCACTTGCGCGCAGCTTAGACGGCGCGGCGCATATAGACCTCGAGGACGAACCGAGCATCGCGGCAGCGGCCGAGCACATCCGCGCCGAGGGCCTGATCCCCAGCCGGGTGATCGTCGCCACCGGACTTCTGCATGCCGATGGCAAGGGGCCGGAAAAGAGCCTCAAGGACATCCATCCGGCCTGGATGGCGCGCAACTTTGCGGTCAACACCATCGGCCCGGCCCTTGTCGCCAAGCATTTCGTGCCGCTGATGCCGCGCAAGGCCCCTGCCCTGTTCGCTGCGATCGGCGCGCGGGTGGGCAGCATCTCCGACAACCGGCTCGGCGGCTGGTACGGCTATCGCGCCGCCAAGGCCGCGCTGCATATGACCATCCGCAACATCGCCATCGAATGGGGGCGCCGCAACGACCAGTCGATCTGCGTCGCGCTGCACCCCGGGACCGTCGATACCGGCCTCAGCAAGCCGTTCCAGGGCAATGTGGCAGAGGGCCGGCTGTTCGATGCGGCCTACAGCGCTGCATGCCTGACGGACGTGCTGGACGGCCTTCAGGCGGCCGATTCGGGCGGGATATTCGCCTGGGATGGCACGGCCATTCAGCCCTAGCCGCTGTTACCACCCAAGCTGCTGATTTTCCTGTTGAAAAATCCGGCCGGAAAGCCCGCAAATGCTGGCATTTTCGCCCCCCTTCGCCTAGAGCCAAGCCGAGACGCAAAAGCGTCACAAAGGCATAAAAGGCGCATGGAATGAACGACGAAACCGCAGCAGCGGAACCGAACGAAATCGAACGCATCGACATCGTCGATGAGATGCGGTCCAGCTATCTGGACTATGCGATGTCGGTCATCGTCAGCCGTGCTTTGCCCGATGTTCGCGATGGCCTCAAGCCCGTCCACCGCCGCATCCTTTACGCGAGCCACGAAGGCGGCTTCGTCGCCGGCAAGCCCTATCGCAAGTCGGCCAAGATCGTCGGTGACGTGATGGGTAACTATCACCCGCACGGCGACAGCTCGATCTACATGGCATTGGCCCGCATGTCGCAGGACTGGGCGATGCGGGTTCCGTTGATCGACGGCCAGGGCAACTTCGGATCGATGGATCCCGATGCCCCGGCATCGATGCGATATACCGAAGCAAGGTTGAGCAAAGTCGCGCTCAAGCTTCTGGAAGATATCGAAAAAGATACTGTCGATTTCATTCCCAACTATGACGGATCGCGCCAGGAGCCGCAGGTTCTGCCCGCGCGTTTCCCCAATCTGCTGGTCAACGGCGCAGGCGGCATCGCGGTCGGCATGGCGACCAACATTCCGCCGCACAATCTGGGCGAGGTCATCGACGGGTGCCTGGCATGGATCGAGAACCCGATGATCGAGCTCGATGATCTGATGAAGATCATCCCGGGCCCCGATTTCCCGACCGCGCCGCTGATCCTTGGCCAGTCGGGTGCCCGCGCGGCGTATCAGAAGGGCCGCGGATCGATCATCATGCGCGCGCGCCACACGATCGAGGAGGGTCGCGGCGACCGCCGCTCGATCGTGCTCACCTCGATCCCCTATCAGGTCGGAAAGAACGCGCTGGTCGAGACGATCGCCGAGGCCGCCAAGGGCAAGGAAGCCCGGATCGAGGGCGTCAGCGACATCCGCGACGAATCCAACCGTCTGGGCGTGCGCATTGTCATCGACCTCAAGCGCGATGCCTCGCCCGAGGTCGTGCTCAACCAGATCTGGCGCTACAGCCCCGCGCAGTCGAGCTTTCCCGCCAACATGCTCGCCATTCGTGGCGGCCGTCCCGAGGTGCTCGGCCTCAAGGACATCATCGAGGCGTTCGTCCAGTTCCGCGAGCAGGTCATCACCCGCCGCACCAAGTTCGAGCTCGCCAAGGCACGCGACCGCGCGCACATCTTGCTCGGACTGGTGGTTGCGGTCACCAACATGGACGAGGTGGTAAAGATCATCCGCAGCTCGGCCTCGCCCGCCGAGGCTCGCGCCCGACTGCTGGCACGCGAATGGCCGATCGGCGAGATCGCACAGTACATCAAGCTGGTCGAAGCAATCGAGGGCGAGCTGGAAGGCGACATCTACCGCCTGAGCGACCTGCAGGTCCGCGCGATCCTGGATCTGCGCCTCCACCGCCTGACCGCGCTGGGCCGCGACGAGATCGGCAACGAACTGAGCGCGCTCGCGCTGGCGATCGAGGAGTATCTCGCGATCCTCAGCGATCGAGCGAAGCTTTACGAGGTGCTCAAGGAAGAGCTCATCGCGGTGCGCGACGAGTTCGCCACCCCGCGCCTGTCGGTGATCGCGCCTGCCTGGGACGGCATCGAGGACGAAGACCTGATCGAGCGCGAAGAGATGGTCGTTACCGTCACCCTGCAGGGCTATATCAAGCGCACCCCGCTCGACGCATTCCGTTCGCAGGCACGCGGCGGCAAAGGGCGTTCTGGCATGGCGACCAAGGACGAGGATGCCGTCACCAGCATGTTCGTGACCTCCACGCACACGCCGGTGCTGTTCTTCTCCACCCACGGCAAGGTCTATCGCAAAAAGGTCTGGCGCCTGCCCGAAGGCGGCCCGGCGACGCGCGGACGCCCGATGATCAACCTGCTGCCCCTGGCACAGGGCGAGACCATCCAGACCGTACTGCCTTTGCCAGAGGACGAAAGCACCTGGGCCGATCTGCACGTGATGTTCGCGACCGCCAACGGCACCGTGCGCCGCAACTCGATGGACGCGTTCACCAACGTGCCCACCAACGGCAAGATCGCGATGCGCTTCGACGAGGGATCGGACGACCGGCTGATCGGCGTGGCGCTGCTCACCGAGGGTGACGATGTGCTGCTGGCGACGCGTCAGGGCAAGGCGATCCGCTTTGCCGCCACCGATGTCCGCGAATTCCAGAGCCGCACCTCGACCGGGGTGCGCGGCATGACGCTGCGCGAAGGCGACGAGGTGATCTCGCTGTCGATTCTCTCGGGCTTTGAAGCCTCCACCGAGGAGCGCGACAACTACCTGCGCGCGGCCCCGTGGAAGGGCAACGAGGCCGAGCCGACACTGCCGCCCCAGCGGGTCAAGGAGTTCGCGGACGCCGAGCAGTTCCTGCTGACCGTCTGCGCCAACGGATATGGCAAATTGTCCTCCGCCTATGACTATCGCCGCACCAATCGCGGTGGCCAGGGGATCACCAACATCGACAATATCGGCCGCAACGGGCCGGTTCTGGCGAGCTTCCCCGCGCATCAGAGCGACCAGCTGATGCTGGTGACCGATCAGGCCAAGCTGATCCGGCTGAGCCTCTCGACGATGCGCGTCATTGGGCGCAATTCGGCGGGCGTGCGGCTGTTCAACGTCGCCGACAACGAGCACGTCGTCAGCGCGGCCCGCATCGCCGAAGAAGAAGCGAGCGACGACGTGGCTGCCGATCAGGACGGCGCAGCCGAAACGCCGGAGTAACGCCTAGTCCGTCACGATATGATCGCGGAACCAGCGGGCGACCTCGTCTTCGGACAGGTCGCCCGCGGCGAGGCATTGCATCATGATGGTGGCGTCGGCTTTGTCGAACTGCAGATCGACTGCGTTCACCATAAGGAACAGGCGCGCAGCGACCCACGCGGTGCGTTTGTTGCCGTCTACGAAGGGGTGGTTGCGCGCGATGCCAAACGGGTAGGCGGCCGCTAGATCGGCGACTTCGGGTTCGCCGTACCCAGCCAGATTGATCGGTCGGTTGAGTGCACTTTCGAGGAGACCTTCGTCGCGAATACCCTGGCCGCCGCCATGCTCTGCAATCTGGCGATCGTGAACGGCAAGGATGATGGCCTTATCGAGCCACTCCCATGCGGTCATTTCGCCAGAACGCGCAGGATGTCGCGATCCTCGCGCATGATCTGCTCAGCCAATGCCATTTTCTTTGCGAACTTGGCATTGTAGGGGTCAAGGCTGATGCGGCCATCGGGCCCCTCGCTGACATAGACCTCATCACCCTGCCCCAGATTGAGGTGCGCGAGCACGTCCTTGGGGAGGATGACACCGGTGGAGTTGCCGATCTTGATGAGCTTGAGGGGCTTGTTCATACAGATGTTATAACACCGGCCCCAGTTGGCTTCAAGTCGCCACCCGCGGGCCCTTGTGGCGCAGCGTCTGGATCACCCCGGTGCAGATCAGGAACTGCCCGAAATAGTATAAAGGCCAGATCAGCCAGTCGGGCAGCACCGATCCCTCGAGCGGTCCGAACCGCGCGAAGATCAGCAGGTCGGACGTCACGAACATCAGTGCACCGGTGCCGACGCGATAGCGCGGAAAGTCGCTGGTCCACGCCATCGCCGCCATGACGGCGAGAAACAGGGTGTAGACCGCTATGCCGGTCGCGCCCGATCGGTCGATCGGCAGCGCCCATGCGATCAGCACCACCGAAGGCACCAGCACGATCGCGAACGCCCGCTGGCTGAACGTCACGGTGGGCCGCCGGTGCCGCGCATAGAGCGCGATTGCAACGATATGCCCCAGCAGAAAGGCGATAGCTCCGTAGATGAGGTCGATCTCGATCAGCATGTCGCCGATGGCGCCCAGCGCCATGACGCCGGCGATCAGCCAACCATCGAGCGAATGGTGCCGGACGGACGCGAAGATGGCGAGAAACCCGACGCCAAGCCCCTTCCACAGCATCAGGTACAGACCGGGGATGGGCGCATCGCTGACGAAATAATAGCTGATCGCCGCAACCAGGCTGAGCAGCAGCCACGGCCGCGATTCCACCAATGCGCGTTTGACGACCATAAGCCCCTGCCCTTCTGTTCTTGCCAAGCTGATGGCATTGTTCGCATCGCTCGCGCAAGCGGTGCAACGCACCCTGTGCAAAACCAGTCCGCCACGCTATTTGCTCGGGCATGAGCAACACACACACCTTCGAACATCAGATTCACATCATCGGCGGCGGGCTCGCCGGATCCGAGGCGGCATGGCAGCTGGCCGAGGCCGGCATCAAGGTGCGGCTGTCGGAAATGCGCGGCGGTGGCGACATGACGCCCGCGCACCAGACCGATGGCCTGGCCGAACTCGTCTGCTCGAACAGCTTCCGCTCGGACGATGCCGACCGCAATGCCGTGGGCCTGCTGCACCAGGAGATGCGCACTTTGGGATCGCTGATCATGGCGTCGGCAGAGAAGGCCAAGGTGCCCGCAGGCTCGGCGCTGGCGGTGGACCGCGACATCTTCTCCGCCGCGGTGACCGAGGCGCTCAGCAACCATCCCAACATCCAGATCGTACGCGAACGCATCGACAGCCTGCCGGAAAGCGGCCCGACGATCGTCGCCACCGGCCCGCTCACTGCAATGACGCTGGCACAATCGATCGGTGCTGCGACTGGAGAGGACGCCTTGGCGTTCTTCGATGCCATCGCCCCGATCATCCACCGCGACAGCATCGACATGGATATCTGCTGGATGGCGAGCCGCTGGGACAAGGTCGGCCCGGAAGGTGATGGCAAGGACTATATCAACTGCCCGATGGACAAGGAGCAGTACCTAGCCTTTCACCGGGGACTGATGGACGGCGACAAGACCGAGTTCAAGGAATGGGAGAAGGACACCCCCTATTTCGAAGGCTGCATGCCGATCGAGGTCATGGCGTCACGCGGAGTGGAAACGCTGCGTTTCGGTCCGATGAAGCCGGTCGGGCTGGACAATCCGCGCACCGGGCGCTGGCCCTATGCGGTGGTGCAGCTGCGCCAGGACAACAAGCTTGGAACCTTGTGGAACATGGTCGGCTTTCAGACCAAGCTCAAGCACGGGGCGCAGGTCGAGCTGTTCCGCACCATACCGGGGCTGGAAAAGGCCGAATTTGCACGGCTGGGCGGGTTACACCGCAACACCTTCATCAACTCGCCACGGCTGCTCGACGAACAGCTGCGGCTCAAGGGCGCGCCGCACATCCGCTTTGCTGGGCAGATGACGGGTTGCGAGGGTTATGTCGAAAGCGCCAGCATCGGGCTGATCGCGGGGCGCTTTGCCGCTGCCGAACTGCAGGGCCGGTCGCTCGACGCGCCGCCGGTCACCACTGCGCTGGGAGCCTTGCTGGGGCATATCACCGGCGGCGCGGAAGCGAGCGACTTCCAGCCGATGAACGTCAATTTCGGCCTATTCCCGCCCCCCGAGGGCAAGGTTCACAAGAAGCAGCGCAAGGAGGCATACACCTCGCGCGCGCGTGCCGACCTGCAAAGCTGGATCAACGGCGAACCGATCGCGATTGCGGCAGAATAATCAGCATTTGCAACGCGCTACAGGCCGTTTCGGCTTTGTCGTGGCAAACTCCTGAGCCGACAGGCGGCCGTTGCCATCGGCATCCGCCGTGGCAAAGCGATCGGACGTGGCGACCGCCCATTCCTCGAAGGTGAGCAGGTTGTTGCCATCGCGGTCCAGCGCCTTGAACGCCTTGGTGCGGCTGGCGAGCAGTTCTTCGCGGGTGATGATCCGGTCGCCATTGCGGTCATAACGGGCAAAGCGGCGCTCTTCGCGGGTCATCTCGGTGGCCTCGGGCGGCGCAGGGCCGCGCATCGTCCCGGGGTCGGCCAGGGGCAGCGCGGTGTCCACCGGCTCGGGTGGCGGCGCTGCGATGCTGGCGAGATCATCGTCCTGCTGCTGCGCGCGGATGATGAAGAAGCCGCCGATCACAAGCGCGATCGCAGCCAGACCGCCAAACAGGAAGCGCATTGCCAATCCCCCCGCCAATATCCGGCGAGGGCGCTGCCCCGTCAGCGCTCCCTCAGCGCCCGGTCAGACCATGCCAGACCAGCCCCAGGAACACGCCGGGGCCACCCCAGGGACGATCCATCTGGCCCTGCGCAAAGTCAAGCCGCACCGCCCGCGCGATCATAGACATCGGACGCAGTTTGCGCGGCAGCCTCGGTGCGGCGGGCGCCGGGTCGCCCGCCGCCTTGACGGCAGCGTCCAGCGCGGGCGTGCGGCGGTGAAAGCGCGCCATGTCCCACAGAGCCCAGGCCTTGCCGATCCCTGCCAGATCGTCCCGGCTTACCATCGGCGCGAGCGGATGGAAGGCTGCGATCAGCGCGCCACGGCCTTCTGCGAATTCTGCCACCGCGGCTGCATCCTCGAGCTCCAGCGCCGCCTCCCAGCCACGGATCACCGGGCCAAGCGCGGCCTGCAGGTCTAGCCCTTGCGCCTCCAGCGGCAGCAGAGCCGCCAGCACCGGATTGGCCGACGGCCGCTCGCTGGCGGGCTTGCCGATGACGTCATGCCACCATTGCAAACGTATCTGCGCCAGCATCGCTTCGCGTGCCTGCAGCACGATCCCGGCGATCTGCGCATCGAAGGCAAACAGCGCCTGGCACCAGACCCGCATCTGCGCATCGCCATAGCTGCTGGCGAGCGTGACAAGGGGTGAAACGGGGGGTTCGGGGGCCTGCATGAGGGGCGCGATCCACCAAAAGCCGCGCCGGATCAAGGTAAAGATCGCGGTAACCACGTCCCTTTGAAGGCTGCTTACCATTGCGCGCGTAGAAGGCCCGATACGTGACAGGGGCATTTACCAACCATGACGATCCGTACCACCGATACTCAGCATCGCCATGACGCCATTGCGACGCGCATGGGCGCGGACCAGACCGCTGCCCGGCGCCCGTGGCTCAACCGCCTGCTTGCATCGAAGCGCGGCAACGTGCTGCCCATCGTGGCGGCCAGCATCCTGCCGATGGCCGCGATGATCGGTGGCGCGGTCGACATGAGCCGCGCCTATATGGTCAAGTCGCGCATCCAGCAGGCCTGCGACGCGGGCGTGCTGGCCGGACGCCGCGCGATGCAGCAGAGCAGCTATTCGGACGCCGCCAAGGCGCAGGCGCAGGACTTCTTCGACATCAACTTCAAGGCGGGCTATAACGACTCCCACTCCGTCACCTTCAACACCTCCAATCCGACCGGCACCAGCAAGGTTCTGGGCACCGCCTCCACGGTCATGCCCACCGCGATCATGGGGATGTTCGGCAAGAAGACGATCCCGATCGACGTGACCTGCGAGGCGGAGCTCAATCTCAGCAACTCGGACGTCACCTTCGTGCTCGACGTGACCGGATCGATGAACGACAGCATTCCCGTCGGCGGCGGCGGTTCGATCGTCAAGATCACCGCGCTGCGCAACTCGGTGATGAGCTTCTACGACACGCTTGCCAATGCCGCCACCGGCAGCCTGGCGCGCATCCGCTATGCGTTCGTCCCCTATTCGACCAACGTCAATGTCGGCGAGATTCTGTATGACACCAACTTGACCTGGCTGAACGGCGGCAACGCTGCCGACAGCTGGAGTTACCAGTCGCGCCGTCCGATCTGGCGCACAACCACCGTCGATTGCCAGGTGTTCGGAGGCAACCAGTCCTTTGCCTGCCCAAATCGCTGGCACAACACTGTCTCGGGCGGCGGTACCAACATCACCCGCCAGCAGTGCACCACTTATGGCAACAACGCCGACGGGTCTGGCTTCGGCTTCACGCCCAACCCCACCGGCAACCCTACCGCGCCGGTCACATCGGGCACGTCGACGACGACGGTGTCGTTCGAGCGTTACAGCTGGGGTGGAGACGCGCCTGGCTGGAGCGGCTCGAGCACGAAGCAGTGCGTCCGCAGGCGGACCACCCAGGTGGACTCGTCTGTCGCCGTTTCCGGCGCGACGCTGATCTATGTCTATGAGCAGCGCACCTATCCGACCTTCGATTTCGTGCGCTCGATCAAGGCCGCCAACCCTGCTGTGCCGACGCCCAGTGACGGGAATGGCGGAACCAGCCGCTGGACCGGCTGCATCGAGGAACGCGACACGATTGCGGGCGCTCCGATCGCTTATGGAGCCGGCGGCATCACCGTCAACGGCAGCACCAACGCGCACGATCTCAACATCGATGCGGTCCCCAACAGCGACGCCACCAAATGGCGCCCCTATTGGGAGCAGGTCTATTGGCTGCGTGACGGGGGTCGCTCGACCGCCTGCCCGACCAAGGCAAGCCTTCTGTCGACCATGGCGCGCGCCGATGTGCAGACCTATGTCAACTCGCTGGTGGCAGTTGGCGGCACCTATCACGATGTCGGTCTGCTCTGGGGTGCGCGCATCGCATCACCGCAGGGAATATTCTCGTCGAACGTGAACGCCTCGCCCGGCAACGGCGGATCGGTGGGCCGCCACCTGATCTTCATGACCGATGGCGAGCTGACCAGCTATGATTTCGTCGCCAGCATGTATGGCACCGAGATGTATGACCAGCGCGTCACCGGCGGCAGCAACGACCCAACGCAGCTGGAACGTCAGCGGCAGCGCTATCTGGCGATCTGCGAGGCGATCAAGGCCAAGGGCATCCGCTTGTGGGTGATCGCCTTCGGCACCACGCTGACCACCGACCTGCAGACCTGCTCCAGCTCGGGCAGCTCATTCACCGCAGCCAACAGCTCGCAGCTGAACACCGCGTTCCAGAACATCGCCAAGCAGATTTCCGAACTGAGGTTGACCAAGTGATGGCCCTGCCCGTCTTCATCAAGCGTATCGGCCAAGACCGGCGCGGGGTTTCCGCGACCGAGTTCGGGCTGATCGCACCCACCTTCATCATGATGCTGCTGGGTGTGTTCGACATGGGCTACAACGTCTATGCCAGCGCCATCCTCGACGGCGCGGTGCAGAAGGCGGGACGCGATTCCGCGCTGGAGACCGGTGCCAGTGCCGTCAGTACGCTCGACGCCAATGTGAAGGAAAACCTGGGTCCGCTCGGCACCGGGGCAACCTTCTCATACGAGCGGCGCAACTATCGCGACTTCGCCAAGGTCGGCCTGCCCGAGGACTTCGAGGACAAGAACAACAATTCTGTCCGCGACGCCGGCGAGTGCTTCACCGATGAGAATGCCAATGGCAGCTGGGACGCCGACCTTGGCAAGGATGGCGTCGGCGGCGCACGTGACGTCGTGCTGTACACCGTGCGCATGAACTATCAGCGCAAGTTTCCGCTCTACAACCTGATCGGGATGAGCAGCCAGGCGACGATCGCCTCCGCGACCGTTTTGCGCAACCAGCCTTATGCCGATCAGGCGTCTGAAACCACGCAGGTGATTTGCACATGAACGCTGCCCCTCCCCAGCCCCTGTCGGCACCCCGTTCCGAAAAGCGCGGCCTTCTGGCGCGCGGCAGGCAATTTGCCCGCAAGCTGCGTCGTGACCGTTCGGGTATGGCGCTGATCGAGTTCGCCTTCACCCTGCCCCTGTTCACCGGGCTCGGCTTCTACGGCATCGAGATTTCCAATCTGGCGATCACCCAGATGAAGATGAGCCAGATCGCGCTCAACATGGCCGACAACGCCTCGCGCATCGGCACGCTGAACGCCAATCTGGGCGCCAAGGTGATCTCCGAGCAGCAGATCAACGACGTGTTCCAGGCAGCCGCGCTGCAGGCGGGTGCCGCCGGATTGTACCAGGACGGCCGCACGATCCTATCCAGCCTCGAGCTCAATGCCAGTGGCGGCCAGACAATCATGTGGCAGCGCTGCAAGGGCATGGAATTCGAGGATTCAAACTACGGCCCGCAAGGCACTGGCGCCACCGGCACCAGCTTCCAGGGCATGGGCCCTGCAGGCGACAAAATCCAGGCGACGTCCGGCACGGCGGTGATGTTCGTCGAACTGCACTACACCTATCACCCGCTGTTCGGCAGCATGTTCATGGAAGACCGCGAACTGTATCAGGAAGCGGCCTACACGGTGCGCGACAGCCGCGAGATCGGCAAGCCGCCGGGCGACAACGTGTCCGCAAGCCGGAAGTCGACCTGCGACAAATATGATGCGATCCTGCCGCAGACTTCGGATGCCGATATTGCGGCAGCGCAAGCCGCGTCCAATGCCGCTGGCGGTGATGATGACGACGACGACGATGATGATGACGATGAAGATCTACCGGGCTACAGTGGCGGCAACAACCCCAACAATCCCGACAAGGGACTGTGCGTCGCTGGCCTGATCTGCGTCAAGATTTGAGCGTGGCCGGGCCTCGCGACCCGGCCAGCCCTCTCATCCCTTGTAGCAGACCTTCTTGACCGCCTTGATCACGCGGGCGCTGTCAACCAGCGCCAGCTTTTCGAGGTTGGCGGCATAAGGCAGCGGCACGTCCTCGTTGGTCACGCGCAGCACCGGTGCATCGAGATCGTCGAAGCCCTGCTCCATCGCCACCGCCATGATTTCGCTCGAGATCGAGCAGACCGGCCAGCCCTCCTCGACCACCACCATGCGGTTGGTCTTCTTGAGGCTTTCGAGCACGGTTGCGGTGTCGAGCGGGCGCAGCGTGCGCAGATCGATCACCTCGGCCTCGATGCCTTCGCCTACCAGCTTTTCCGCCGCGTCGAGCGCCACCGCGACACCAATCGAATAGCTGACGATGGTGACATCCGCGCCAGCGCGCATGATCCGCGCCTTGCCGATCGGCAAGACATGGTCCTCCAGATCGGGGACATCGAAGCTGCGGCCATAGACCAGTTCGTTTTCGAGGAACACCACCGGATCCTCGGTGCGGATTGCGGCCTTGAGCAGGCCCTTGGCATCGGCTGAATCATACGGCGCAATCACGATCAGCCCGGGAACGCTGGCATACCAGGGCCCAAAGTTCTGGCTGTGCTGCGCGCCGACGCGGCTGGCCGCGCCATTGGGTCCGCGGAACACCACCGGGCAGCGCATCTGTCCACCGGACATATAGTTGGTCTTGGCCGCCGAGTTGATGATATGGTCGATCGCCTGCATCGCGAAGTTGAAGGTCATGAACTCGATGACCGGACGCAGACCGCCCATCGCCGCGCCCGCACCGATGCCAGCAAAGCCGTATTCGGTGATCGGGGTGTCGATGACCCGGCGTGCGCCGAACTCCTCGAGCAGGCCCTGCGTGACCTTGTATGCGCCCTGGTATTCGGCAACTTCCTCGCCCATCACGAACACGCGCTCGTCGCGGCGCATTTCCTCGGCCATCGCATCGCGCAAAGCCTCGCGCACCGTGGTCGAGACCATCTTGGTGCCTTCGGGCACGGCAGGATCGCTGACCGGAGCGCGCTTGGGTGTTTCAGGGACGATCTTGGCGTCTTCGCTCGGCGCTTCGGCCTTTGCCGGCTCGGGCGCGGGTTCGGCAGCCGCAGCGGGCGCGGGTGCTGGCGAAGGCGTGGAGGCATCCTCCCCTTCGGCAGCGATCATCGCGATGACCGCACCCACCTTCACGTTGTCGGTGCCCTCGGCGATCAGGATCTTGGTGATCGTGCCTTCGTCGACCGCCTCGAATTCCATCGTCGCCTTGTCGGTCTCGATTTCGGCAAGAATGTCGCCGGAGGCAATGGTGTCGCCTTCCTTGACCAGCCATTTGGCCAGCGTGCCTTCCTCCATGGTCGGGGAAAGCGCGGGCATTTTCAGTTCGATGGCCATCAATATTGCTCCACCAGCACATCGGTATACAGGTCGGACGGGTCCGGCTCGGGCGAGGTTTCGGCAAAGTCCGCCGCCTCGCTCACCAGCTTTCGGATGTCCTTGTCGATCGTCTTCATCGCCTCTTCGGAAACGCCCATCTTGAGCAGTTCGGCCTTGGCCGCCTCGATCGGATCGGAATTGTCCTTCATGTTCTGCACTTCCTCGCGGCTGCGGTACTTGGCAGGGTCCGACATCGAGTGCCCGCGATAGCGATAGGTCTTGAGCTCCATCAGCAGCGGACCGTTGCCCCCGCGAACATATTCCAGCGCCGCCTCGGCCGCGCCGCGCACTTCGAGCACGTCCATGCCGTTGACCTGCATGCCGGGGATGCGGAAGGAATCGCCGCGCCGGTAGAATTCGGTCTCGGCGCTGCTGCGCGATACCTTGGTGCCCATGGCATAGCCGTTGTTCTCGATCACGAAGATGATCGGCAGTTTCCACAAGGCGGCCATGTTGAAGCTTTCATAGACCTGGCCCTGGTTGGCCGCGCCATCGCCGAAATAGGCCATGCACACGCCGCCATCCTCGGTGTACTTGTGACCAAAGGCCAGGCCCGCACCCAGCGCGACCTGCGCGCCGACGATGCCGTGGCCACCATAGAATTTGTGCTCGGTCGAGAACATGTGCATCGAGCCGCCCTTGCCGCGCGAGATGCCCGCGCCGCGCCCGGTGAGCTCGGCCATGATGACCTTGGGATCGATACCATAAGCCAGCATATGGCCATGGTCGCGATAGCCGGTGATCACGCTGTCCTTACCCGGGGTCAGCGCGGACTGCAGCCCGACCGCGACCGCTTCCTGGCCGATGTAGAGATGGCAGAATCCGCCGATCAGGCCCAGGCCATACAGCTGTCCGGCGCGCTCTTCGAAGCGGCGGATCAGCAGCATTTCCTTGTAGAAATGCAGCAGCTCGTCGGCGGTCGCCTCATGCCGCTGCGGATCGCGCGGGCGGGGGTGGTTGCTCCCCTCTTCGGGAAGCACTGCCGACTTCGCCTTGGCGGCAGGCGCATCGGCATCTGCGGACTTGGCGGGAGCTTTTGCGGGTGGTTTGCGAACGGGCTTTGCAGCGGGTGTCTTGACCAAGACGGGAAACCTTTCACGATTGGGATCGGTGCCGTGAGGCGGGGAGGAAACGACCGCAGCGGGTATAGAAGCAAGCACGCGGTTTACGCAACGGCCTAGGCGGGTTTTGCGCAATAATCCCGCAGCATGGCCGCGGTGGCCGGGCCGCCTATTTCAGCGGAACGATGATCTCGTCGGGATGCGCGACATTGAGATCGCGGCGCACCAGTTCGCTCACCAGATCGGGGTCGACCGCGCGGGGATCGAGCAGCTTCACCCGGTTGCGCAGCGCGTCGCGCTGGTCGCGCAGGCGGGCAAGCTCGACCTTCTGCACCTCGAGCCGCTGGCGATAATCGCCCCAGGCGAGCACGCCCGTCGGCCCGAGCAGCGCATAGCCCGCGATCACCAGCAAGGCGACGAGCGAGATGCCCGGCGCAATGGCTTGCTTTGCTGGTTTGATGACGGGTTTACGTTGCGGCATTAACCCTATGAATCACAATTGATTCGGGCTGACAAGCCGAAACCGCCTTCCCGAATCAAATATGCGATCAATAGAAGTCAAGATCAGCGAAAGATCGCTGCCCCGGCATAATGGGCGCTGGCGCCGAGCTCTTCTTCGATGCGGATCAGCTGGTTGTACTTGGCAAGCCGGTCCGAGCGGGCAAGCGAACCGGTCTTGATCTGGCCGCAGTTGGTGGCGACCGCCAGATCGGCGATCGTCGCGTCCTCGGTCTCGCCCGAACGGTGCGACATCACAGCGGTATAGCCTGCCCGGTGCGCCATGCTGACCGCCTCCAGCGTCTCGGTGAGCGTGCCGATCTGGTTGACCTTGACCAGCAGGCTGTTGGCCAGGCCCTTTTCGATGCCCATCGCCAGCCGCTCGGGGTTGGTGACGAACAGATCGTCGCCGACCAGCTGGACCTTGTTGCCCAGCAGTTCGGTGACCGCGAGCCAGCCTTCGAAATCATCCTCGCTCATGCCGTCCTCGATCGAGCGGATCGGGTATTCGTCGCAGAGCTTGCCGAGATAGTCGGCCATCTGCGTGGGGCTGAGCGAAAGGCCTTCGCCGCTGATCTCGTACTTGCCGTTGCGGAAGAACTCGGTCGCGGCGCAGTCGAGCGCCAGCACGACGTTCTCGCCGGGCTTGAAGCCTGCCTTTTCGACCGAGGCCATGATGAAGTCGAGTGCGGCGCGGGTCGAGGCGAGGTTGGGGGCAAAGCCGCCCTCGTCGCCGACCGCGGTCGCGAGACCCTTTTCGTGCAGGCCCTTCTTGAGTGTGTGGAAGATTTCCGATCCCCAGCGCACGGCTTCGGCGAGGCTGTCCGCGCCGACCGGCATGATCATGAATTCCTGGAAGTCGATCGGGTTGTCGGCATGTTCGCCGCCGTTGATGATGTTCATCATCGGCACCGGCAGCACATGCGCCGAGACGCCGCCGACATAGCTGTAAAGCGGCAGGCCGCGTGCGTCGGCTGCGGCCTTGGCGACCGCGAGGCTGACACCCAGGATCGCGTTCGCGCCCAGCCGCGACTTGTTCTCGGTGCCATCGAGGCCGATCATCGCCATGTCGATGTCACGCTGGTCTTCGGCGTCGAGCCCGACGATCGCCTCGAAGATCTCGCTGTTGACCATGTCGACCGCCTGGGTGACGCCCTTGCCCAGATACATCGCCATGTCGCCATCGCGCTTCTCGACCGCCTCATAGGCTCCGGTCGATGCGCCCGAGGGCACCCCTGCCCGGCCGAAGCTGCCGTCTTCGAGCAGCACATCGACTTCGACCGTGGGGTTGCCGCGGCTGTCGAGAATCTGGCGGGCGTGGATATCCATGATCGCGGTCATAAGCGGCACTCTTTCGGGTCTGGCAGGTGGATGGAATGGCGCACCCTCTAGGGCTTGGAGGGCCCGTTGGCAACCATCCGGACTCACCTCGCCGGCCCGATGCTGCATACGCGAAAACGCTTGAAAATGTGCACGGACTGGCCAGAATAGTGCAAGGGCAAGCGGAACCGCGGCAGCGCCTCATGCGTCTGCTGCAAAGCTTGAGGAGGAATATATGTCCGAAGACGAAATCAAGGCCGCTGCCCCGACCGAGGCTGCGCCCAAAAAGCCGCGCACCAAAAAGGCAACCAGCCCCGCAGATGGCTCGGCAACGACCGCTGCACCCAAGCGCAAGACGACGGCCACGCCAGCCGAGGCCATCTCTCCTGCCGTGGCGACCGGAACTGCGCTTGCGGTCACGACCGCGCCTGAACCCGCTCCGTCCGACACCAGCGCGCTGGGCGCCGCTGCAGCCAAGGTGAATGCCATGATCCCCGACAACATGACCGACAAGGCCCGCGAAGTGGCGACCGACGTCAAGGACAAGGCGAGCGACGCCGTGCATGGCCTGGCGCGCATCATCAGCGACAGCGCCGGGGCGATCGACGACAATATCGGTCCCAAATATGGCGATTATGCGCGCACTGCGGCGCAATCGGTCAGTGAAGCTGCCGATCGCCTGCGCGCCAAGCCTGTGGACGAGATAGCCGAGGATACGCGCGAATTCGTGCGGACCAAGCCCGCGGCCGCTCTCGGCATCGCGGCGGTGGTCAGCCTGATGCTCGCCAAGCTTGTCGGATCGGTCTTTGGCGGCAAAAAGCGCTGACCGCTGGTCCGGCGCCGATTGAACCCAAATTGATGACCACCATTCCCAATCCCGCGCCTGGGTCCAGTGCGCCTGCATCTGCTGTCGCTCCGGACACAGGTGCAGGTGATCCCACTGCGGCCCCGGACGCGAACGAACCCACTGCCAAACCCGGAATGATCGACCAGCTGCGCGGCCTGTACGCCGATGGCCGCGAGATGATCGATGCCGAAATCGGCTTTCAGAAGGCGCGGATGTCGGCAGCTGGGCGGCAGGTCCGCACCATGGCGCTGCTCGGCGTCGTCGGGCTGATCATGATTAGCTGCGCGTTGATTGCGCTGGTGGTGGGGACGATGATCGCACTCATCCCGATCCTGGGCGCATGGGGTGCGATGGGAGCCACCGTCGCAGCCAGCCTGGTGCTGGCGGCATTGTGCTTCTGGCTGGCGGCGGGCCGCGTCGGCAAGGTGAGTGCACTGTTCGCCGCCGATCCCGAAGCCGAAACCACCGCCACCGCTGCCGAGGGTCACGCATGACAGAGCAGATGCAGGCCGCGCAAAGCCCTGACGAGCACGAACCCAGCCTTGCGGAAGTGGCCGCACGCAGGGTCGCCGCGCGCACCCAGTGGCAGAAGGCGCTCGCCCGCGCCAAGGAGCGCTTCACGCCGGCGAACGTTGCCGATGAAGCGATAGACACCGCCGCCAACACCATCGGCGGCGCTGCGGACAAGGCGGCGGGATTCGCCTGGGCGCATCGCGGCAAGCTGGCTCTGGCGGGACTGCTCGGCGGGCTGATTTATGGCCGCAAGCCCATCGCCAAGGCTACCGGGCCACTGGTCGGCAAGGCCAGGGCGTCGATCGGCAAGGCGCGCGAGACGTTGCTCAGAAGCAAGAAGCCCTGATCGCAGGTACGCGCGTCAGGGCTGGAAAATCGTTCCAAATGCGACTAAGGCGCACCGCTATCACGCGGTGGCCGCCAAGGCCCCGGTGAAGGAGAGGATGCCGCCCGGCATCCAGTTCATCGGTCATGGGACGCACAATTCAATGAGCAAACTTCATCTCGTCATGGGCGGACGCGTCAGCGATCCGCAAACCCTCGATTTCTGCGAACTCGACAACATGGATCTTGTCGGCGTCTATCCTGATTATGCCAGCGCCGAAGAAGCCTGGCGCAGCAACGCCCAGCGCACGGTCGATGATGCCGAGATGCGCTATGTGATCGTGCACCTGCACCGGCTGCTCGATCCGGAAACCCCCGAACAGGCCTGATCGCCCGTCGTTCAGCCCCCGCACTCGCCGTGTTACGGAATGTCGTGACGCGGCCTGCGCGGGCGATGGCTCTGCGCCAGAGGCACGGCCAGTGCCAGACCGGCGGCAAACCCGCCGATATGCGCCCAGATGGCGATGCCGAGCGCTGTTCCTGCAAAGGCCAGCTGGCTGAGCAGGTTGATGCCGATCCACGCGGCAGCAAGCCACGCAATGTGCACGACCAGGCCCGGCACCGGTCCGATGGCCTTTGGCTTGCGCCGGGCAAACAGCAGGAAATAGGCGGCGAGCAGCGCTGAGATCGCTCCGCTTGCGCCGACTACCGGCGTGGTAGAAAGCGGATCGACGGCGTAATGCATCGCCGCCGCCCCGACGATCCCTGCGGCGTAGAGCAGCACGAAGCGTCCTGTGCCGAGCGCCGCCTCGATCATGCGGCCGACCACCACCAGCACCAGCATGTTCATCGCCAAGTGGAAAAGCCCGGCGTGCAGGAATGCAGAGGTCACCGGTGTCAGCCACACGGGGACGGCCCAGGGATAATCCAGCGGCAGCGCGCTCGTATGGCCGTGCATGCTGTCGGACAGCCGCGCCGCCCAGAACCCGCCTTCAACCTGAAAGCGTTCGGTCCAGCCGGTCAGAAAGCCTGCAAGCCAAACCAGCACATTGGCGATCACCAGCGCGTTGGTCGCCGCGCCGCGCGGCAGATTGGGCATGTGTCAGATGAACTCGATCTTCGACACGACATAGAACTTGTCGCCCGAAGGCACGCTGACCTCGACCTCGTCGTCGAGCAGGCGGCCGATCAGCGCGCGGCCCAGCGGGCTGGAATAGCTGATCTTGCCCTTGCGCGCGTCGGCTTCCGCCTCGCCCACGATCTGGTACTTCACCGGCTTGTCGTCTTCGTCCAGCAGCGTCACGGTCGCGCCGAACACGACCTTGTTGCCCGAAAGCGTGGTCGGATCGATGATCTGCGCGCGGCTCAATTTGCCTTCCAGGTCGGCGATGGTCGCCTCGACCTGGCCCTGACGCTCCTTGGCGGCATGATATTCGGCGTTCTCGGAAAGATCACCATGCGCGCGCGCTTCCTCGATCGCCTCGACGATCAGTGGGCGCTCTTCCTTGAGCAACTTCAGCTCGCGCGAAAGCTTTTCATATCCTTCTGCCAGCATGGGCAGCTTATCGACGGTTGCCATTCGGCATATCCCTTCTTCTGTGGCCGAGCCTGGCCCATCACCCGACAAATAAAGCCCTTCACGGCCCCGCAACGGGACCGCACAAGGTTAACGACTTGTCGGGGGGCTCAAGCGTCAGGCCGTATATAATAAGCCTGAAGCGGCTTTACTTCAAGGCTGCTCTTGGCGAGCGAGGCCATCGCCCGCACCGCCGCGACGCTGGCTGCGGCGGTGGTGAAGTACGGAATCTTGCCGCTGAGCGCGCTCGCGCGGATCGATTGCGAATCCTTCAGGCTCTGCCAGCCTTCGGTGGTGTTGAAGATCAGCGCGATCTGGCCGTCCTTGATCCGGTCGACGATGTGCGGACGTCCCTGCGCCACCTTGTTGACCTCGGTTACCGCCACGGCGTTGTCCTTGAGATAACGCGCGGTGCCGCCGGTAGCGACCACGTCCATGCCCAGCGCGATCAGGCCGCGCGCGGCCTCGAGGATCACCGGCTTGTCGCCATCCTTGACCGAAATGAACACGGTGCCCTTGGTCGGCAGCGTCAGACCCGCGCCGATCTGTGCCTTGGCAAAGGCGGTGGCGAAATCCTTGTCGATGCCCATCACCTCGCCGGTCGATTTCATCTCGGGGCTCAGCACCGGATCGACCCCGGCAAAGCGCGCCCAGGGGAACACCGCTTCCTTGACCGCCATATGGTCGATGTTGCGATCGATCACCGGCAGATCGGCCAGCATCTCGCCCGCCATCACCCGCGCGGCATATTTGGCCACCGGCTGGCCGATCGCCTTGGCGACGAAGGGTACCGTGCGGCTGGCACGCGGATTGACCTCGATCAGATAGACCTGGCCTTCCTTGACCGCGAACTGGATGTTCATCAGCCCACGGACCTTGAGGCCCTCGGCCAGCGCGCGGGTCTGCCGTTCCATTTCGGCGATGAGGTCATCGGACAGGCTGTAGGGCGGCAGCGAGCAGGCGCTGTCGCCCGAGTGCACGCCTGCTTCCTCGATATGCTGCATGATCCCGGCAATCGCGACATCGCGGCCATCGCAGATCGCATCGACATCGACCTCGATCGCATCGCGCAGATACTGGTCGATCAGCACAGGGCTGTCGCCGGACACCTGCACTGCTGTCGCGATATAGGATTCGAGCTGCGCCTGGCCGTCGACGATCTCCATCGCCCGGCCGCCGAGCACGTAGGATGGCCGGATCAGCACCGGATAGCCGATGCGGCTGGCGACCGCGATCGCCTCTTCGCGGCTGCGCGCGATACCGTTCATCGGCTGCTTCAGGCCAAGCTTGTCGACCAATTTGGCAAAGCGCTCGCGGTCTTCGGCAAGATCGATCGCGTCGGGCGAGGTACCGAGGATCGGGATGCCCGCATCCTCGAGCGCCTGCGCCAGCTTGAGCGGGGTCTGTCCGCCGAACTGCACGATCACGCCCACGAGTTCGCCGTTCGAGCGTTCGACATCGAGGATCTCGAGCACGTCCTCTGCGGTCAGCGGTTCGAAATACAGCCGGTCCGAGGTATCGTAATCGGTGCTCACCGTTTCCGGGTTGCAGTTGATCATGATCGTTTCATAGCCCGCGTCGCCCAGCGCGAAGCACGCATGGCAGCAGCAATAATCGAACTCGATCCCCTGGCCGATGCGGTTGGGCCCGCCACCGAGGATCACGATCTTGCGGCGATTGGTCGGCTGGCTCTCGCATTCCGGCTCGCCAAAGCTCGGCGCCTCATAGGTCGAATACATATACGGCGTCTTCGCCTCGAACTCCGCCGCGCAGGTGTCGATCCGCTTGAAGACGGGGCGCACGCCGAGCTTGTGGCGCAGGGCGCGCACTTCCTCTTCGGTGACGCCGCCGGTCATCGCGACCACGGCATCGCGCACCAGGCCCGATCCGCGCGCGATGGCGTGGCTCATGCCGGGCCGCAGATGCGCCGACTTGAGCGCCAGATAGGCAAGACGCTTGTCCGAAAAGCCCATCGACTTCAGCCGCCGCATGCCCACCGCATCGCGCGGCAGGCCATCTGCGAGCACTTCGTTCTCGGCATCGACGATCTGCTTGATCTGCTCGAGGAACCAGGGATCGTATTTCGCGACCGCGTGGACCTGCTCGACGGTCATGCCCTCGCGCAGCGCCTGCGCCGCGATCAGCAGCCGGTCGGGGGTCGCCTGGCTCAGCTCGGCAACGATATCGTCGTGCGGCGCACCGACGAGATGATCGACGAAGTTGAAGCCGCTGAGACCCGTCTCGAGACCGCGCAACGCCTTCTGCATCGATTCCTGGAAGTTGCGGCCGATCGCCATCACCTCGCCCACCGATTTCATCGCGGTGCCGAGCAAAGGGCTTGCGCCCTTGAACTTCTCGAACGCGAACCGGGGGATCTTGGTGACGACATAGTCGATCGTCGGCTCGAAGCTGGCAGGCGTCGCGCCGGTGATGTCGTTGGTGATCTCGTCAAGCGTGTAGCCCACCGCGAGCTTGGCAGCGACCTTGGCGATCGGGAAGCCGGTCGCCTTGGACGCCAGCGCCGAGGAGCGCGACACGCGCGGGTTCATCTCGATGACGATCAGGCGGCCGTCCTTGGGGTTGACCGCGAACTGGACGTTCGACCCGCCCGTCTCGACACCGATCTCGCGCAGCACCGCGATGCTGGCCGAGCGCATGATCTGGTATTCCTTGTCGGTCAGCGTCAGCGCGGGCGCGACGGTAATGCTGTCACCGGTGTGCACGCCCATCGGATCGACATTCTCGATCGAGCAGATGATGATGGCGTTGTCGTTCTTGTCGCGCACAACCTCCATCTCGTACTCTTTCCAGCCGAGCAGGGATTCCTCGATCAGCACCTCGGTGGTGGGCGATGCATCGAGCCCGCCGGTGACGATCTGGACGAACTCGTCGCGGTTGTAGGCGATACCGCCGCCGGTGCCGCCCATGGTGAAGCTGGGGCGGATGATTGAGGGCAGGCCTGTGCGCTCGAGCACGGCGAGTGCCTCGTCGATCGTGTGCGCAATGCCCGAGCGCGCCGATTCCAGCCCGATCTTGTCCATCGCATCGCGGAACTTGAGGCGATCCTCGGCCTTGTCGATCGCTTCGGCCTTGGCGCCGATCAGCTCGACGTCGTATTTCTCGAGCGTGCCATCCGCGTCGAGCGCCAGCGCGGTGTTGAGCGCGGTCTGCCCGCCCATCGTCGGCAGCACCACCAGCTTCTCGTTCGGGCGCTCGGCGCGCTCCTTGGCGATGATCTTGGCGACGATCTCGGGCGTGATCGGCTCGACATAGGTCGCATCGGCCATGTCGGGATCGGTCATGATCGTGGCGGGGTTGGAATTGACCAGGACGATCCGGTAGCCCTCCTCCTTCAACGCCTTGCACGCCTGCGTGCCCGAATAATCGAACTCGCACGCCTGGCCGATGATGATCGGGCCTGCGCCGATGATCAGGATGCTGTTAATATCGGTGCGCTTGGGCATTGTTGTTGTGCTCTCTTTAAAGGCTTTGTTTCATCTGGGGAGGCGGCGACCGGACGTTTCGTCAGTGCATCGTGCCGGACTGCGCTTCGCAGCCCCAGCCGTCATATTCGACATCGAACAGCATCTCGATCTGCAGACAGGTGCGGGTCAGATCCTTGATCGACTGCGCATCGACCGCCTGGAACCGCTCGAAGAACAGATACGGCTCGCCGCCTTCTGCATCCTCCTCCCGGTCGAGCTCGGTCAGCCCGAAGGTGTTTGCGGCTTCGGACAGGCGCTGCAGGTTTTCCTCCGACCCCCGGAAGCTCACATCGACAGCGCGCTTGACGCTCGCCCGGTCACCATTGGCCGCCAGATTGCGCAGCACGTCCTGATCGGCCGCCCACTCCTGCTCCATGCGCGCAGGATCGACCTTGGGAAGTTTCATGCTCATGCCGCACCTGCGGGGGTCTTGAGGCCGCCAACGAACTTCTCGAACAGGTAGAAGCTGTCCTGCGGGCCGGGCGAGGCTTCGGGGTGGTACTGGACGCCGAACGCGCGCTTGTCGGTGAAGGCGATGCCGCAGTTGCTGCCGTCGAACAGCGAGACGTGCGTCTCGACGACGTTGGCGGGCAAGGTCGCTGCATCGACAGCAAAGCCGTGGTTCATGCTGGTGATCTCGACCACTCCGGTTTCCAGCCTTTTGACCGGATGGTTGGCGCCGCGATGGCCCTGGTGCATCTTCATCGTGCGCGCGCCTGCGGCAAGGCCCAGCAGCTGATGGCCGAGGCAGATGCCGAAGATCGGCACGTCGCGCTCGAGCAGCGCCTGGATCACCGGAACGGCATAAACGCCGGTTGCCGCGGGATCGCCCGGGCCGTTGGAGAGGAACACGCCATCGGGCTGGAGTGCGGTGATTGCCTCGACCGGCGTCTGCGCAGGCACGATGGTGACGCGCGCGCCGGCCTGCACCAGCGAACGGAAGATGTTGTGCTTGGCACCGTAATCGATCGCGACGACATGCGGGCGGTCGCCTTCGCCGGCACCGGCATAGCCCTGCCCCAAGGTCCAGATGCCGCCCTGCCAGTCGCGGGTGTCGGCGCCGGTGACCTCGATCGCCAGATCCATGCCCTCGAGCCCGGCCCAGCCCTGCGCCTGTGCGAGCAAAGCGGGCATATCGAACACGCCGTCGGGCGCGTGCGCGATCACCGCATTGGGCGCGCCCGCCTCGCGGATGCGGCGGGTGAGCGCGCGGGTATCGATGCCGGAGATGCCGATCTGACCGTTCGCCTCAAGCCACTGCGTGAAATGCTGAGCGGAACGGAAGCTGCTGGGATTGGTCACGTCCTCGCGCACGATGCAGCCCAAAGCCCGGGGCACATCAGCCTCGATATCCTCAGCGTTCGCGCCGACATTGCCGATGTGCGGGAAGGTGAAGGTGATGATCTGCCCGGCATAGCTCGGGTCGGTCAGGATTTCCTGATAGCCGGTGATCGAGGTGTTGAAGCAGACCTCGCCCGCCTTGGCTCCGGCGGCACCAAAGCCCCTGCCCCAGATCGCCGTACCATCGGCCAGAAGCAGCAACCCGGTCGCGCCTTGGGGCTGAGCGGAGGTGGTGGCGTGCGCCATGGATCGTTTTCCTTGTGTTGCGTTGAGTCGCAAATGGGCCGGGCCGCAGACTATTGCAGGTTCGGGCGGGGCCAAAGCCCCGTTCACACCCCCTGCCGGAAAGCGGCCAAATTGGCGGGTCACTAGGCTTAGCGGGCTTGCACGGTCAATCTATGAAAAACATTTTTATGCGGCTAGGCTGGTCGCTTGTTCCAAAATTCACCGAAAAGGATGCGTTCGCATGATTCGCGATTCGCTTAAGGCTGCGCAGGTTGCGGCAATGAAGGGGGGCGACAAGCCCCGCACCGCGGCGGTCCGCCTGATCCTCGCCAAGATCAAGGACCGCGATATCGAGCTGCGTACCTCGTCGGCGACCATCGATGACGACGCGATGGTCACCGAGGTGCTGCAGAAGATGATCAAGCAGCGCCGCGAATCGATCGCGATGTATGAACAGGGCGGCCGCGCCGAGCTCGCGGCGCAGGAAGCATCCGAGGTCGCGATCATCGAGGAGTTCCTCCCCGCCCAGCTGGACGAGGCCGCCGCGCGCGCCGCGATCGCCGCCGTGGTTGCCGAGACCGGTGCATCGAGCCTGAAGGACATGGGCAAGGTGATGGCCGAAGTGAAGGCCCGCCACGCATCCGAGATCGACATGAGCAAGGCCAGCGGCTGGGTGAAGGAAGCTCTGGCGGGCTGACACATTCGTCCCCGCAACACCCCACCAGTTTGTCCCGAGCGCAGTCGAGGGACGCCCGCACAATCTTCGAGATCAAAGTCATGGCGTTCTGGGTCTACATCCTGAAATGCGCAGACGGGAAGTTTTACACGGGCCAGACCGATGATCTGGAACGGCGCATGGGTGAGCACCAATATGGCGGGTTCTGCGATTTCACCTCGCGCAGGCGACCTGTAGAACTCGTGTGGAGCGAGTATTACCAGACACGGGGGGATGCGATCGAGGTCGAGAAGCAGATCAAATCCTGGTCGCGCGCAAAGAAGATCGGTCTGATGAACGGGAATTGGGAGATGGTCAGTTTTTATGCGCGACCGCCTCGTGAACGTCCCTCGACTTCGCTCGGGACAAACGGAGGTGGGAGCGATCCCTCTGCGCCCATTGGGAACGATTGCCCATGACCCTCACCCCGCAATGGCTGGACGAGTTGCGTTCGCGCATCACGCTGTCGACCCTGATCGGGCGGCACGTGAAGGTCCAGCGCGCGGGGCGGGAGTACAAGGCGTGCTGTCCGTTCCACAACGAGAAGACCCCCAGCTTCACGATCAACGACGAAAAGGGCTTCTATCATTGCTTCGGTTGCGGAGCCCATGGCGATGCGATCCGGTTCATGACCGATCATCAGGGGCTGGGCTTTATGGATGCGGTCAAGGAGCTCGCCTCCGAGGCCGGGATGACCGTCCCCGCTCCCGATCCGCGCGCGGCGCAGGCGGCAGTTGCCCGGGCGTCGTTGCACGATGTCTGCCAGGCGGCGCAGGACTGGTTCGCAGCCCAGCTTGGCAGCGCTTTGGGCGAGCAGGCGCGGGCCTATCTGAAAGCGCGCGGGCTGACCGCAGAGACGATCCAGCGCTTCGGCATCGGCTTTGCGCCCGACAGTCGCACCGGGATCAAGTCCGCGCTGGGATCGATCGACGAGGACCTGCTGATCGAGGCCGGGCTGCTGATCAAGGTCGACGACAAGCCGAGCTATGACCGCTTCCGCGGGCGCATCATGATCCCGATCCGCGATCCACGTGGACGGGTGATCGCGTTCGGGGGGCGCATATTGGGCCAGGGCGAGCCCAAGTACCTCAACTCCCCCGACACGCCGTTGTTCGACAAGGGTCGCACGCTCTACAACCTGCACCTTGCTGCGCCAGCCTCGCGCCAGAGCGGGCGCGTGGTGGTGGTCGAGGGTTATATGGACGTGATCGCGCTCGCCCAAGCGGGGTTCGGCGAGTGCGTCGCCCCCTTGGGCACCGCGCTTACCGAACACCAGATCGAGCGGCTGTGGAAGATGGTCGACCGGCCCCTGCTGTGCTTCGATGGCGACGGTGCGGGGCAGAAGGCGGCGATGCGTGCTGCCTCGCGTGCGCTACCCTTGCTCAGGCCCGGGCTCTCGCTCAGTTTTGTCTCGCTGCCTGCGGGCCAGGACCCGGACGATCTGGTGCGCGCATCGGGCCCGGGCGCCTTTACCGCGTGCATCGATCGCGCCACCGGGCTGCTCGATCACCTGTGGACGCATGAACTGGCCGCCGCGCCGCTGACCAGCCCCGAGGCGCGCGCGGGGCTCAAGGCACGGCTCAACGCGCATGCCGACACGATCGCGGATGGCGACATCAAGGCGCTGTACCGCCGCGAGATCGGTCAGCGCTTTTCGGACATGTTCTTCGGCGCGCGCCAGCCCCAGACGCCCGGCCCTGCCTTCCGCCCCGGCGCGAAAGGCCAGAAGGGCTGGCAGCGCCGCGACGAGCCCGTACCGCCCAGCGAGGAGCTGCGCGAATTCAGCCGCCAGCCGATGAGCGACCTCATCCTGCGCGGCGTCCTGCACGGCCTGCTCCATCGCCCGGCGCTGCTGATGCGCCACTCCGAGGCGCTGAGCGAGTTTGTCGGGCTCGCAGAAGGCTGGGCCGATCTGCTCGACGCGATGCTCGATGCAGGCCATGCCCATTCCATTCAGCCGGATGACGCGGCGGAAACTCTTGATACGGCACGCCTTATGACCATATTGCAGGACAAGGGCATGGCAGACACGATCGACAGGCTGAAATCAGGTGGCAGGCCGCCATTTTCGTTCTGCACTCCGGTGCAGCCGGAGAAAGACGAGGCGCGGGAAATCCGCATCGCGGGAGATTTTGCCGAAGCGATCGAGGTGATGACCACGCGCCCCCGGCTGGTGGCGGCCTTGAGCGAGGTAACCCGGCGGTTCGAAGCCGATCTGGCGGAAAATGATTCGGGTGATGGATTGTTTTTGGAGCAGCAACAGCTAAGGGCAAGAAAGCAGCAGTTTGACCAGCGCCTGATAGAATTGACGGAACGGAGTGCATAACCGGCGATACAGTCGTCCACACTCCGGGTGATACAGGGCCGCTTGAGCTCAGACGCAAAACATTTGTATCGGCCAATCGCGGCCTGATATGACGCAAATTATCTCCGCAGCCGCTCGCAGGCCGCGGCGACACAGGTGACAGGAATTACGGAATTGGCAAGCAAGGCACCGAAAGACAGCAAGGCCGACACCACGGATGCACCGCTGATCGATCTGAACGAAGCCTCGGTCAAGAAGCTGTTGTCGCGCGCCAAGAAGCGCGGATACATTACGTACGATGAATTGAACGAGGCGCTGCCGCAGGACCAGATGTCTTCCGAGCAGATCGAGGACGTGATGTCCGCGATCTCGGAGATGGGCGTCAACATCGTCGAGAACGACGAGGAAGGCGGCGAAGAGCAGCCGGCGGACGACACCGACGCGCCCGACGACGGTTCCGAACAGCTCAACATCTCTCCTGAAAAGAAGAAGGAGACGATGGACCGCACCGATGACCCGGTGCGGATGTACCTGCGCGAAATGGGCGCGGTCGAACTGCTCAGCCGCGAGGGCGAAATCGCCATCGCCAAGCGCATCGAGGCCGGCCGCGACACGATGATCCTGGGGCTGTGCGAAAGCCCGATCACCTTCCACGCCATCATCGAATGGTCGACCGCGCTCAACGACGGCGAAATGCAGCTGCGCGAGATCCTCGATCTCGACGCGATGCTGTCGAAGGAGCCCGCGCCCGAAAGCCTGTCCGAGGACGGCGAGGACGATGGCGAGATCAGCGAGAAGACCGCTGGCCCCAGCTTCAAGGAAGAGGACGATGTCGAGGAGGTCGCCGAGACCAACGACGACGAAGACGACCTGACCGAGCGCCGCACCCGCCGTCCCGATGACGACGAGGAAGAGGACAACACGCTCAGCCTCGCGCAGATGGAAGCGCAGCTGAAGCCCGCCGCGCTCGAGAAGTTCGCGCTGATCACCTCGCTGTTCCGCAAGTTCGAGAAGATCCAGCGCGATCGCCTCAATGCGCTGAGCATCGGCGACGATTTCCCCGCGGCCAAGGAAAAGAGCTATCAGAAGCTGCGCGAGGACTTGACCGCCGAGGTTGAGTCGGTGCAGTTCCACGCCAACAAGATCGAGTATCTGGTTGACCAGCTTTATGCCTTCAACCGCCGCCTGACCGCCTTGGGCGGCCAGATGCTGCGTCTGGCCGAGCGCCACAAGGTACCGCGCAAGGACTTCCTCGACCGCTATGTCGGCCACGAGATGGACGAGGCATGGCTCGAAACCATGGCAGGCGTCGACAAGAAATGGGCGGCCTTCGTCAGCAACGAGGCGGGCGCGGTCGACCGCATCCGCGCGGAAATCAGCGACATCGCTGCCGCCACCGGCATGAGCCTCAACGAGTTCCGCCGCATCGTCAACATGGTGCAGAAGGGCGAGCGTGAAGCGCGCATCGCCAAGAAGGAAATGGTCGAGGCGAACCTGCGTCTCGTGATCTCGATCGCCAAGAAATACACCAACCGCGGGCTGCAGTTCCTCGACCTTATCCAGGAAGGCAATATCGGCCTGATGAAGGCGGTGGACAAGTTCGAGTATCGCCGCGGCTACAAGTTCTCGACCTATGCGACGTGGTGGATCCGTCAGGCAATCACCCGCTCGATCGCCGACCAGGCGCGCACCATCCGCATTCCGGTCCACATGATCGAGACGATCAACAAGCTGGTGCGCACCAGCCGCCAGTTCCTGCATGAGCAGGGCCGCGAACCGACGCCCGAAGAGATGGCCGAGCGCCTCTCGATGCCGCTCGAAAAGGTTCGCAAGGTGATGAAGATCGCCAAGGAACCGATCTCCCTCGAAACGCCGATCGGCGACGAGGAAGATTCGCACCTCGGCGATTTCATCGAGGACAAGAACGCGATCATCCCGGTGGATGCCGCGATCCAGGCGAACCTCAAGGAAACGGTGACGCGCGTGCTCGCGAGCCTCACGCCGCGCGAGGAACGCGTGCTGCGCATGCGTTTCGGGATTGGGATGAACACCGACCATACGCTTGAAGAGGTCGGCCAGCAGTTCTCGGTTACCCGCGAACGTATCCGTCAGATCGAGGCCAAGGCGCTGCGCAAGCTGAAGCACCCGAGCAGGTCGCGCAAGATGCGATCATTCCTGGATCAATAAGGGCCTAACCGATCGGCGAGCCTCTCCATCAAATCCATTCGTTCATGAAGTATCGCGACGACTAGCGCAGGCGCATTTTCGCGCGGCAGGCAAAAAATGTACTGATGCTCCGCAGCGGACGACCCTCAGGCCTGGACAGAGCTCGCCGGATCACCGCCGCCCTTATCTGACGGAAACAATCGTTCGATGGCGTATTGCTTGATCGTCTTGCCCTGCAACGCGGCCAGCGCCTTCGGGCTCTGATGCTGCTGGTCGGTGATGTCGATGGTCAGACGGCTCATGGGCTACTCCAATCTGGTTGGAGTTTTGTTTAACACAAATGTGGGTTTGTGGCCAAGGCGCTGAGTTGCCGGTATGTCCGTGGCGTATTCGGCGAGATAAACTCACGCCGTCACCTCTCCCCCCGCCTGCACCGCCACCACCCGGCCGCGCCCGGTCACTTCCGCGAACTTGGCGTGGTATTTTGGGTGCTCGGTCCCCATCCATGTGTCCCACCAGGTGAAATACAGCCCGTAATTGGTGTTGAAACCCCCATGATGGTGCAGGTCGTGGTGCACCGTCGTGTTGATCCAGCGGGTCAGCGGAGAGGAGAGCCACCAGCGCGGGAAGAATTCGAAGCCGGCGTGGCCCATTGCGTTGCGGATGATCTGGAAGTTGATCCAAGTGAACATCACCCAACCCGGGGTGGGGACCAAGAACTGCCAGATCGGCACGAACAGGAACATGACCGCTGCCTCGGGCACGGCGAAGCTGTACGCCGCCCAGGGCGTCGGCGTGATCGAGCGGTGATGCGCGCGGTGGAAGTGCTTGAACAGCCGGGGATGGTGCATGAAGCGGTGCGCCCAGTAGAAATAGGCGTCATGCGCGATGACGATCGCAGCGAGGATCAGCATGTCGATGCCGAGGCCGAAGCCCTTACCGAACACGCTGTAGAGCAGGCCGACGTCGCGGCCCCAGATCAGGAAGCAGGCGCCGACAACATAGACCATGGCCGACTGCAGCGACTGCAGAAATTCGCGGCGCATGTCCGCAGCCGTCGCCTCGCGCGACTGGATTTTGCGCGTCCTTGCCGCCGTCCGCCGCAGCAGCCAGACCACCGCAAAGGTGACCGACGCGGCGATGACATAGCGCCCGAAATCGAACGCGAAGATATGATGGCCCTCGCTCAGCAGGATATCGAGCGGCGGAATTCCGGTGGTCATGAGCGGGTCCTTGGGCAGACGGTTCCGCCATCAGCGCATGTGGAGGGCCATAAGCGCAGCCGGTTCGAAATGCGGCTAGCCGATTCCGAAATCAGCCAGCCGCGCGCGCGCGAAACTCGCTCGGGGTCATGCCTTCGGCCTCGCGAAACGCACGGTTGAAGGGTCCGAGCGAACCGAAACCGGCATCGAGCGCGATGGTGATGATCGGAACGTCCTTCTGGCGTGGATCGGCCAGAGCCGCCTTCACCTCGGCAAGGCGATAGCCGTTGAGGAACGCAGCAAAGTTGCGATGGCCCAGCTGTCCGTTGATCGTCCGCCTCAGGCGATATTCTTGCTCACCCAGCAGCGCCGCGAGTTTTGCGATCGACATGGTCTCGTCGCGGTGCGGCAGCTCGGTCGCCATGAACCGCAGCAGGCGGTTCGCGAGGGGATCCTCGCCCGCAACTGGCGGCGGCTTGACCGGCGCGGGCTGGACAGGCGGCGCGCCGAACAGGTCCGCCCGGTCGATGCGCATCAGCGCGACGCAGAAGCCGAAGACCGCCGGGAGCGAGCCGCTTGCCACCGCCTGCTTCAGCGACCCGCCGGGCAGACCCTGCGGTCCTGCAACCTCGACAAAGGCGATCACGATCACATAGACCGCCACCACGCAGACCAGCATGGGCCGGATCCGCCGCCGCCGCTCGACCAAATCGCCCTCCCGGCTGCGCCACACCTCCCACAGCGCCGCAGCGGCAAACCCCAGCATCGAAACCCTGAACAGCACGGCGCACACGAGGTTGACAAGCCCGTCACCGTGGAAGGTCAGCTGCATCACCAGCGTATTGACCACCGACAGCCCTACCAGCAGGGCGCTTGCCGGGCTGACCTGCCGCTCGTCGTTGAACCAGGCCTTGGCGAACAGCCAGAACAGTCCCGGCGTCGCCCCCGCGCCAAGTGCGAGGATCAGTCCGGCGAGACTTGGCCCGCCCGACCAGCCGGCGGTGACGATCAGGTAGCTGCAGATTGCCGCGTTCATCGCCACGGCAAGCCGGGCCGGTAGATCCCGCCAATGGTCGCGGACCAGGATCCAGCTCCACAGCGCCAGCAGCGCAATCGATCCGCCCCGCGCCATCTGATCGATGTGTTCCAAGACCGTCATCGACGAAGGGCTGCCAGAGCCGCGGCGCTACGACAAGCCGATTCCGGAATCGGCCAGCCCGTCCGGAATCGCGCGGGCTAGTGCGATCCAAAATCGACCAGTCCGATTTCGAAACGGCGCAGCGCGAGCGGCGAGCAAACCGCATCCATCCCCCAGCGCCGCTCAACGCTCTGGACGGCGCTGACAAGGAGTATCGCCATGAAAGCTATCGTTTCTTCGCTCGCATTGACCGCTTTGACCGTTCCTGCCATCGGCGTGCCTGCCGTGCAGAGCACCGCTGTCGACACCGCCGATCTCGACCTGGAATCGCGCGAAGGGCAACGGAGGCTCGCGCTGCGCATCCACCGTGCCGCCCGCGCGATCTGCGCTGCCGAGGCAGCCAGCACGCTGCCGCAGGCGATGCGGAGCGAGCGCAGGTGCCTGAGGCAAGCAACGTCCAACGCCATGGCGTCCGCCGACAGCCTGCGCGCTGCAAGACAAGCAGACACACACAGCGCACGTGCGGAACGGGTCGCCCGCAGCGATTGACCGACATGCCGTGCCTCGCCCCGCCTGGACCGGGCGCACGCGGAGCTTACCGGCGCAACGGCCACACCAGTTGTCGCACATAGCCTTCCGGAACCCGCAGCCCTTCGACGCCATAGCCGCTCGGCCAGCGGTCCTCGGGCATGTGCTCGGTGCCAAACCAGCGGTCGATCATTGGCAGGTGGACGGCAAAGTTGGTATCGCGCGCCTCGGGCTCGATCGCGTGATGCCAGTGGTGGAAGCGCGGCATCGCGATCCAGCGCTCCAGCCATGGCGTGCGCGGCGCGAAGTTGGCGTGGATGAACACCGCGTGCAGCGAGACGAAGCCGAGATAGGCATAGACCGCGACCTGATCGAAGCCCAGCATCACGATCGGCAGCAGCACCAGGCCGCGCGTCGCGACGACATCGACCAGATGCAGCCGCGATCCGGCGATCCAGTCCATCGTCGTCACCGAATGGTGCACGCGGTGGAAGCGCCACAGCAAGGGCACGGCGTGGAACGCGCGGTGGACGGCATATTGCGCAAGGTCCGCGACCAGAACGACGGCCAGAAACTGCACCAATAAGGGGGCCATCTGCACCCACGCCTGCACCGGCGCGATCGCCAGCGCCTGGCCGACCTGCGTCGCGGGGATCAGCACCAGCAGCGACATCAGCTGCACCAGCGCATGGCTCATGAAGAAATAGCTGGCATCGGTCAGCCATCCGCGCCGGAACGGCCCCTGCTCGCGCCTCAGTGCAAACGCGCGCTCGAGTGGCACGAACACCGCCGCGGTGGTCAGCACGCCAAGCACGAACCAGTCGAGCCCCACATAGACCGCGCTCGCAGGTGCCTCGGGGATCGCCACCCCGCCTGCCCCCAGCGCCAATGCGATCCCCGCCAGCGCCAGGCCGGTGAGCCCCAACGCCTTGCGCCGCCGCAGCAGCATCGACAGCGCAGAGAGAAGCAGCGTCGCGAATATCCCCGCATCGATCGCGGTGCGCACCATTCCTAGCGGATACCACCCGCGCAATTCCGGCAGCGTCAGCCATTGCGGGAAATGCAGGCACAGCACCGCCGCGACACTCAGCAGGCCGAGCACGATGCCCAGCACACCGCTCACCCACCCGCTGCCGAAACGGCGCGGCGCCTGGTCTGCAAAGATGCGGGTCAGCCATTGCTCTGCGGTCATGGGGGCGGAGGATGGCAGCGATTGGCGAAGATATGGTTATGGCGACGCTGGCGTTGCCCGAATAGCCGTTGGAGGGTTAATCGCTGCCAGCGCAACCACGCACCACTGTTTCGATTGGCAGAAACAGCGTCCGGCTCTCGCCCGGAAACTCGATGAACTCTGCACAGGCCAGGTAGAAACGCTTGGCGTTGTCATCCTTGGCCTGCACGAGCACGGCGCCGATGCCGATGCTTTGGGAAGCAATGGCGATGCGGCGCAGGGCGTCGGCAAGCAGGTCTGCGCCCAGGCCCTGCCCAGCATTGCGCTTGTCCACCGCCAGCCGACCGATCACAGAGACAGGTACCGCATCGGGAGCGTTACGGCGCAGCCTTCCGGGCGCAGCAGAGCGCTCGACCGATCCGGCAGCGATGCAGACATAGGCCACGACCGTGGCGCCATCGCACACGACATAGGTGCGCGAGTAGCGGCTCTCGTTCTTGCGCGCGCGGTGTTTCAGCCAGTCATTGAGCGCGGGCTCACCGCAATCGAACTCCGCCACGTCATGCTCGGCACGCAGCGGCACGGGGGCAGACAGCCGCGACCCTTTGGCTGTCACCGCTCCCATGCAGGCTTGCGCGCCAGCAGGGCTGTCAGCTTCGGTCCGGGCGGCGGCGGATTGTCGAGCGCGTCGATGAACGCCTCATGAGAAACGGCGTCGGTTAAGAACAACCGTTGATCGAGCAGCGTATCGATCGCGAGTGTTCGCGCGCTATCGACCATGAATTCCGTTCGCGTCTTGCCCAGGATCGCCGCAGCTTCGTCTATCAACTGGCGGGTCTGCGCCTCGATCCGCAGGTTGATGCTGCCCTTGGGCTCAGACGGCACGGACGAGCGCCGCGAAGGGTCCGGAACGGAAGTCTGTGTTTGTGCCATGCAAAGAATATGCTTAAATGTATCCACAATGTCAATACAGATGCAGCCCACGCTCCGCGTCCCACGCCGCTTCGTCCGGCGCGGTCAGCGCATCCAGATCGCCCGGTAGCGCGCTCGCATCATCAACCCATTCGCGCAACGCCGGGCCGCCGTTGATGACATCGATCGCGAGCTTGCCCAGCTCGTATTCGTACGGGAAGTCGCGCCACAGCGGGTAGTCGGGGTAGAGGCTGCGGATGGCCTTGAAGGCGAGCGCCTGGACGCGCCAGGGGCGGAAGCTGGCGTGGTCGTAGAACGCGCCCTCTGCGTGGATGTGCACGCCGTGGCACAGCTGGCCGACGTGCTTGTGGAAGGTCGGCTCGAACCAGATTTCGCGCAAGGCACAGCCGGCGAGCCATTGCGGGGCGATCTCGTGCATTTTCGCAATGACCGCGCGTGCGTCGATATCGGGCGCTCCGAAGATCTCGAGCGGGCGTGTCGTTCCCCTGCCCTCGCTCAACGTCGTGCCTTCGAGCATCACCGTGCCCGCATAGGCGCGCGCCATGTTGACGTTGGGAGCATTCGGGCTGGGGTTGATCCAGATGCGGCTCTCGGGCCAGCCGTGGCCGGGCGCGGCATCGGGCTGCCAGCCGGTCATCGGAATCACCCGGTAATCGACATCAAGGCCATAATGACGGATGAACCAGTGGCCCATCTCGCCCAAAGTGAGACCATGCCGCATCGGCATCGGCCCTGCGCCGACAAAGCTCTCCCAGCCCTCGCGCAGGGTCAGCCCCTCGACCGGGCGCCCGGCGGGGTTGGGGCGATCGAGCACCCACACCGATTTGCCCTCCTTCGCCGCTGCCTCGAGCATGTAGAGCAGTGTCGTGACGAAGGTGTAGATCCGGCAGCCCAGGTCCTGCAGGTCGATCAGCACGACATCGAAGGTGCCCATCATCTGCCCCGTCGGGCGGCGGACCTCGCCATACAGGCTGAACACCGGAATGCCGTGTACCGGATCGGTAAAGTCCGGGCTTTCCACCATATTGTCCTGCTTGTCGCCGCGCAGCCCGTGCTGCGGGCCGAAGGCGGCGGTCAGGCGAATGTCGTCAAGCCCGGCCAGCGCGTCGAGCGAATGCGTCAGGTCCGCGGTCACCGACGCAGGATGCGCGACCAAAGCAACGCGCTTGCCGTGCAGCGGTTTGCGCAGGTCTGGCTCTGCCAGAAGACGATCGATACCGAAGAGCATGGGGCCTCGCGCGCTGCTTGAATTGGGTGCGGGTTCTTTAGCCCAGCCGCGCGGCAAAACAATCCGCGTGGTGAAAATCGGGTTTTCCGGAAGGGTGGGCAAGCGACCAATAGGACTTGCTGCCGCCCTCCGCCTCGATGACTGCCGTGATCGCCAGCCGCCAGGGCGCGGGACCGAGCAGCGCTTCGAGGCCGGTGAGATCCAGTGTCGCGTGCCAATGGAGTGGGGCGGCTTGCGTGACGATTGGCGGGGCGGCAAGAGCCAGATCGCGCATGCCAGCGCGGTAACCCGCGAACGCATAGGCCGCCCAGGCGCCCAATGGAGCAAGGTTGAATTCGGCATAGGCAGGGCCTGTGCCAGAGCCGACAAACGCCTCGAAGCAGCTGTGCTGCCACAGGCCGTCGGTGCGGCCTTGCGCGGGGGCCGGCCAGCAGATGGCATTGGCGGGGTCGGTGACAAGGTAGTCCAGCGTCAGGTGATTAGCGCGGATCGACCATTGGACCTCCACCTCGACCCCGGAACGTGGCGAAAAGTCTGGATGCGGGATGAGCGATCGATGGTCCATGGCCAGAACCATCGCGACTTTGTGTCCAACATTCAATCCGGTCCCGACATTCCCGCGAACGCGGGAATCCCGCTTTTCGATACCGTGGAGTAGAAGCGGGACCCCCGCGTTCGCGGGGCTGACGAGAGGAGCATAGCAGGGCGACCAACTCGATGGTGTGGGTTTGCGCGTGGCCTGCATCCCTGTTAGACTGACGCAAACGTAAAGTTCGCGCGCCAGCCCGAGGCGCAGGAGATGGATCGCAATGGCCCTGGTGAAAGCCGCCAACCCCGCGCAGATATTCGGCCGCGATAGCTTTCGCGCGCTCACCGCCGTGTCGCGCTGGAAGGGGCTCGCATTGGTCGCGCATGCCTGGGGCGTGATCATCGCGCTCGCCTGGGGGGCTGCGTATCTGGGCACATGGTGGGCGTGGATCATCGCAGTGCTGCTGATCGGTGGTCGGCAGCTGGGCCTCGCCATCCTGATGCACGAGGGTGCGCACGGCCTGCTGCACCCCAACCGCGCGATCAACAACTGGGTCGGCCAGTGGATCACCGGGGTGCCGATGGGCACCGATCTGCACGCCTATCGCACCTATCACCTGACCCATCACCGCTACACGCAGCAGCCCGAGGACCCAGACCTGTCGCTGTCCGCTCCTTTCCCCACCACCCGCGCCAGCATGCTGCGCAAGGTGTTTCGGGATCTGACCGGGCAGACGTTTCTCAAACAGCGCAGCGCGCAGGTAATGATGGCGATGAAGGGGTTTGGCCCGGGCGCAAAAGAGCAGAATCTGTTCGTGGGCAAGGTGGTGCTGCGCTTCCTCGGCGCGCAGGTGGTGCTGCTGGCGCTGTCGTTCGCGACTGGCCTGGGCGTAACGCCTTATCTGGTGTGGCTGATCGCGCTGGCGACGACTTTCCAGCTTTACCTGCGCATCCGCAACGTTGCCGAGCACGCCTGCACTGCTACGGGCAGCGAGGACCCGTTCACGCATGCGCGGACGACGCACGCCAACTGGCTGGAGCGCGCGACGGTGGCGCCCTACTGGGTGAACTTCCACAGCGAGCACCACCTGTTCATGGGGGTGCCCTGCTATAACCTGCCGCGAGCGCACCGCATGCTGGTCGAGGGCGGCCATGCCGACCGGATGACCATAGCGCCGGGCTATCTGGAGGTCATGCGGCAGGTGATCATTCCATCACCCGCCGCACAAGCTCATTGATCAGGCAAATCGATCAGACTGTTTCGGCCTGCGCATCCGCCGCGGCCTTGACCGCCATCGCGATCGCCGCATTGAAGGCCGGAAGGTCATCAGGGTTGCGGCTGGTGATCAGGTTGCCGTCGATAGCGACTTCCTGATCGACGACATTCGCACCGGCGTTCTTGAGATCGGTGCGGATCGAACCGTAGCTGGTCATGGTCTTGCCCTTGGCGAGTCCCGCCTCGATCAGCAGCCAGGGTGCATGGCAGACGGCGGCGATCGGCTTGCCAGCGTCTGCAAATTCCTTGATCAGCGCCATCGCGGTCTCGTTGGCGCGCAGCAGATCGGGGTTGATCTGGCCGCCCGGCAGGACCAGCGCGTCATAGTCGGCTGCCTTGGCACCATCGAGCGGCGCATCGACCGAGACGCTCTTGCCCCAGTCGTCACCCTTCCAGCCGCGGATTTCGCCGCTTTCGGGCGAGACGACATGGACGGTGGCGCCCGCGCCGCGCAGGGCGTCACGCGGTTCGATCAGCTCGGACTGTTCAAATCCGTGGGTCGAAAGGATGCAGATCGTGCGGCCGGTAAGATCGGGAAGCGACATGGGGTATTCTCCGTGGTTGGGGGTATGTCACCCCTACGGATCACCCGGCGTGCGCGTTCCATAGCGGCGGCGTCCGGTCGCGCATCACAGCCACTTCGCCCGTTTGAAGCGGACATACAGCGTCAGGCAGATCATTGTCATCACGCCGAGAATTGCGAAATAGCCATAGCGCCAGCGCAGTTCGGGCATGACATCGAAGTTCATTCCATAGATCCCGGCGATCGCGGTCGGCACCGCCAGGATCGCCGCCCAGGCGGCAAGCTGGCGGGTGATCGCGCCCTGGCGCTGCTGCTCGAGCAGGCCGCTGGTCTCGATCACCGATGTCAGCGTGTCGCGCAGCCCCGCCACGCGGTAGTCGGCGCGCCGCACATGGTCGTGCAGATCGCGGAAATAGGGCACCATGTCGCCATCGATCTGCGGCAGGCTGAGGTTCATGCAGCGCGCGGCGACATCCTGCATCGGGCCCAGCACGCGCTGCAGCCGGAACAGGTCGCGGCGCAGAGAAAAGACCGCGCTCGTCTGCTCGCGGTCGAGAAACGCGTCGAGCGCGCGGTCCTCCATCGCCAGCACACGGTCCTCGAGCACGTCGATGACATCGAGATAGCTGTCGACGATGAAATCGAGGATGGCGTGCAGCACGAAATCGGCACCATGCGCCAGCATCCAGGGTGTTGCCTCGAGCTGGGTGCGGACGGGGCTATGGTCGCGCATCGACCCGTGCCGCACGGTGACGATGAAATGCTTCCCCATGAAGACCGCGGTGTTGCCATAGGTGATGCGGGTCTTGGCGGCCTCGTCATCGTCAAGATGCACGGTGCGCGCCACCGCGAACAGATGATCGCCGAACGCCTCGATCTTGGGCAGATGCCGGTGGTCGAGCGCATCCTCGACGGCCAGCGGATGCAGCTTCAGCTGCTCCTCGATCGGCGCCAGTTCATCCTCGGTCGGTTCGTGCAAGCCGATCCACAGCAATTCGCCCGCAGCGGGAACAGGCAGTGGCTGCGCCAGATCGATATCTGTCAGCTTCACACCATCGCGGTACAGGCGCGCGGCAATGACGGTCATCCGGCGATGACCTTGACCCATTCAGACTTGATCCAGCCCGATTTGCAGGGCCCGGCATAGATCCTGTCCGCGCTGACCGGAGAGCCGACCTTGCAATCCGCATCGGGCTCGCGGGTATAGACGATGCCAATCGCGTCGCTGGCATCATCGCTGTCGCACATCCACACCTGCTCGCCATCGGACAGAAAATCGATCGCGTCGGGCGAGGTGTCATCGGCGGGGAACACCATGATCGCCCCCTCGCCCGCGCCTGTTATCTCGCCCAGCGCGCAGGGGTCCAGCCCGTCATCGGCCTTGAGCATCACCGGGCGGTTGGCCCCGACAAATGGAGGCATGGCCAGCGATCCTGTCTGCGGCTGGGCCGGGAACTGGGCCTGTGCCAGCGACCCGGTAACCAGCGCAAGCAGAGCAGCACCCGCAATCATCGCCTTCATGTCGTTTCCCCTAAGCAACGCTGTCCAGCGCCTGCGCGATCAGCGTGCGGGTGTTGGCGATGCCGTACAGCGCGATGAAGCTGCCCATCCGCGGACCCTGCTCGCTGCCCAGCAGCGTCTCGTACAGCGCCTTGAACCAGTCGCGCAAGTTGCCGAAGCCATAGGCCTCGTCCTTGCCGATGGCATAGACGATGTTCTGGATGTCCTCGGCGGTCGCATTTTCGGACAGCGCAGCCAGCTCTGAATCGAGCGTCCTGAGCGCATCGACCTCCGCCCCCACCGGCGCGCGGCGCTTGAGGGTGGGCGCGACGAAATCGCGGCCATAGTTCACCGCGTTGTCGATGAGGCTGTCGAGCTCGGGATGCGTCTGCGGCGACACGCCGGGCGCGTACTTCTGCACGAAGCCCCAGACCAGATCCTTGTCGTCCATGCCGGGCAGGCTGACGACATTGAGCAGCAGCCCGAAGCTGACCGGCGGACTGCCCTCGGGCACCTCGCCTGCATGGATGTGGTGTGCGGGATTGCCCAGGCGCTTGTCGGCGTCCTGGTTGTGCCAGCTGTCACGGAACTGGAAATACTCGTCCACCGCGCGCGGCACGACCGAGAGCGACAGCTGCTTGGCCGCCTTGGGCTCGCGATAGATATAGAACGCCAGGCTGTTCTCGCTGCCGTAGCGCAGCCACTCGTCGATCGACAGGCCGTTGCCCTTGGACTTGGAGATCTTCTCGCCCTTTTCGTCGAGGAACATCTCGTAGATCATGCCTTCAGGCTTCTGGCCGCCGAGCACGCGGGCGATCTTGCCCGACTGCACGCCGCTGTCGGTCAGGTCCTTGCCGTACATCTCGTAATCGACGCCCAATGCCACCCAGCGCATCGCCCAATCGACCTTCCACTGTAGCTTGGCGCCGCCGCTCAGGATCGACTGCTCGATGGTCTCGCCCTCGTCGATAAAGCGCACGATCCCAGCTTCGGCATCGACCACCTCGACCGGCACCTGCAGCACCACACCCGACTTGGCGCTGACCGGCATGACCGGCGAATAGGTCGCCGCACGCTCGGCGCGCAAGGTCGGCAGCATGATGTCGAGGATCGCCTGATAGTTGCGCAGCACCCCGCGCAGCGCGTCATCGAAATGCCCGCCCTGATAGCGCTCGGTCGACGACACGAACTCGTAATCGAACCCGAACTGGTCGAGGAAGGCGCGCAGCATCGCGTTGTTGTGATGCGCGAAGCTTTCGAACTTGCCGAACGGATCGGGAATCTGGGTGAGCGGCTTGCCCAGGTGCTCGCGCAGCATGTCCGGGTTGGGCACGTTGTCGGGCACCTTGCGCAGGCCGTCCATGTCATCGCTGAACGCCACCAGCCGCGTCGGCGCGCCGCCGGTGAGGGTCTCGTAAGCGCGGCGGACGAGCGTGGTGCGGAACACCTCCTGGAACGTGCCGATGTGCGGCAGGCCCGAGGGGCCGTAGCCGGTCTCGAACAGCACCGGCCCCGCGCTCTCGGGCTTGCCGTCGCGATAGCGTTTGATCAGCTTGCGCGCTTCCTCGAACGGCCATGCCTTGGATCGCAGTGCTGCCTCGTGATACGCGCTCACGTGTGTTTCCTTTTCGTTCCGATGCCGCCATAAGGGCGGGTGATGACCGCTTCCCTAAACTTTCCAGCCCTGCATGCAAGCCATAGCGCGATCTGGTTCGCAGCTCCTGGCAAGCCTGCGGTGCGAATCTCCAAGGGCGAGGCAATCGGCCGCGCCGCCGAGACACCGCTGATCATGCTCAACGCACCTTTGGTGTCGCAGCGGCTGGGGTACCCCGAGCTCTCCGGGCTCGACCTGCTCGAGCTGTTCGCGTTCGTGCATCCGGCGCAGTTCATGGTGCCCACGCCGATGGGTCTGGCGCGGGCGTTGGGACTGAATATCCCCGCTACCGCCCCTCCCACCAGCATTAGCATGTTCCCCCGCGAAGGCGGGGGCCCATCTCCTGATCTGTCAGGATTGCTGGGGGGTACTGAAGCGAAACGCGCAGACGCAAGCCTGTTCGACCCCAGTCCCGATCGCTCTATTCGCAACCCTTCGGAGATGGACCCCCGCCTTCGCGGGGGACCCAGTAAGGGAGCGGAAACGGGACCCGAGTTTGGTGGAGACGAGGGATTACAGGATTCCGCCATCCCCGCTTTGCTCCACGCGGCCACCCAAGCTCTGTTCGCCACGCTCGAAAACCCCGTGTGGCACGAGCGCGAGGGCGCGTGGTCATCGCTGCAGGCGCTGGCCAAATTGCGCTGGCCATGGGCGGGGGCCGCCGCAAAGCATCTGAAAGCCCCCGAAAAGGCCGAGCGCTGGCTGTTCAGCCGGTTGCCCGAATGGGAAGAACAGCCGCCGCGCGCGCAGCCCCGGCAGGTGAGCTTGAGCGAAGACGCGGTCGAGGCGCAGCTCGAGGGGCTCACCGGCACCGGGGCCGAGCGGCGCGAAGGGCAACGCCAATTCGCGCGGACCGCCGCGCACATCTTCGCGCCGCGCGAACGCAAGTCGGAGCCGCACATGCTGCTGGCCGAAGCCGGGACCGGCATCGGCAAGACCTTGGGCTATCTCGCCCCCGCCTCGCTCTGGTCGCAGGCCGCGGGCGGCACGGTGTGGATATCGACCTACACCAAGGCGCTGCAACGCCAGCTGTCGCGCGAAACCGAGCGCATCTACGGCAATGAGGCCGCGTTCCGCAAACGCGTGGTCATCCGCAAGGGCCGCGAGAATTACCTGTGCCTGCTCAACCTCGAAGACGCACTGCAGGGAGGCTTCCAGGGGCGTGCAGCGGTGCTGGCGCAGCTCGTCGCGCGCTGGGCGGCGTACAGCCGCGATGGCGACATGATCGGCGGCGATCTGCCCGGCTGGCTGGTAACCTTGTTCCGGCGCGCGGGCGTCACCGCGTTGACCGACCGGCGCGGCGAGTGCGTCTATGCCGGCTGTCCGCATTACCGTAAATGCTTCATCGAACACGCTGCGCGTGCCAGCCAGCACGCCGATCTGGTCATCGCCAACCATGCGCTGGTGATGGTCAACGCCGCACGCGCGCGCGAGCAGCAGGGCCGCCCGACGCGGATCATCTTCGACGAAGGCCACCATCTCCACGATGCCGCGGATTCAATGTTCGCGGTCGCGCTGACCGGCCAGGAAACCGTCGAGATGCGGCGCTGGATCATGGGCCCCGAAGGCAAGTCGCGCGGGCGCAGGCGGGGCCTAGCCGCTAGGCTCTCCGACGTTGCCTCCTATGACGAACTCGGCGGCCGCGCGATCGAGGCGGCGCGGATCGCGGCCGAGGCACTCCCCGGCGAAGGCTGGCTGGCACGCATCCGCGAGGGTGCAGCCTCGGGCGAGATCGAGCTGCTGCTCGCCGCCATTCGGGGCACGGTTTACGCGCGAGACGAAAGCGGCGGCGAGGATGCGGGCTATGGGCTGGAGACCGAACTTGCCGAGCTCGACGGGCCGCTGATCGCCGCCGCGCTGGAGGCGGCGCGCGCGATAGATGCCCTGCACAATCCGCTGGTGGCCTTGGGGCGGAGGCTCGAGGCGCTGATCGAGGACGGTCCCGACTGGCTCGACGGCCCCGCGCGCGCACGCATCGAAGGGGCGCTGGCATCGCTCGGCTGGCGGATCGATCTGCTCGCGGCATGGGCATCGCTGCTCGGGCGCATCGGCGGGCCTGCCGACCGAGATTTCGTCGACTGGCTGGCACTCGACCGGTTCGAAGGTCGCGAATACGATATGGGGCTGCACCGCCGCTGGCTCGACCCCGGCAAGCCGCTCGCCGAGGCAGTGATCAAGCCCTCGCACGGGGTGCTGGTGACGTCTGCGACCCTCAAGGCCGGGGACGACTGGGCGCCTGCCCTCACCCGATCGGGCGCGGTGCATCTGGAAAAACCGCCCGAGATGTTCGAGGCGCGCAGCCCGTTCGATTACGCCAACCAGGCCGAGGTGCTGATCGTCACCGATGTTCGGCGCGGCGACATGGCAGCGCTGGCGGGTGCCTATGGGCGGCTGATCGAGGCGGCGGGCGGCGGCGCGCTGGGGCTGTTCACCGCGATCCGGCGGCTGCGCAGCGTCCACGGGCGTATCGCCGACCGGCTCGCGCAATCGGGTCTGCCACTCTATGCGCAGCATGTCGATCCGATGGAAACGGGCACGCTCGTCGACATCTTCCGCGACGATCCGCGCGCATCGCTGCTGGGAACCGACAGTCTGCGCGATGGCGTCGATGTACCGGGCCATTCGCTGCGGCTGGTGATCATGGAGGGCGTGCCCTGGCCCAAGCCCGACATCCTGCACCGCGCGCGCAAGGCGGCGGGCGGGGGCACGCCATATGACGACATGATCATCCGGGCGCGGCTTGCTCAGGCGTTCGGGCGGCTGATCCGGCGCGCCGATGATCGCGGGCGCTTCGTGATGCTGTCCTCGGCCTTCCCCTCGCGCCTGCTCAGCGCGTTTCCCGCCGGCACACCGGTGCGACGGGTAACGCTTTCGGAAGCTTTACAAGCGGTGCAATCTGGCGTTTCTGCGCAACCGATGTCGGGCGCACGAATCGATCCCGTGACGGGATCCGGGGGAGAGACGCGATGAAGAAGCTGACCTTGCTGAGGCACGCGAAATCCGACTGGCTGGACCGGTCTTTGCGCGATTTCGACCGCCCGTTGAACGCCCGCGGCCTGCGCGGAGCCCGGGCGATGGGACTATATGCGGCAGAGAAGGGCATGGTGTTCGACGCCGTGGTCGCTTCGCCAGCAGTGCGGGTGACCGAGACGATCGATCATTTCGAGACCGCTTATGGCCACACGCTCAACCCCGATTGGGACCGGCGCATCTATCTCGCTTCTTCGGTGACGCTGATCGACGTGTTGCGCGGCGTTCCCGATACCGCCGGCCATGTACTGATGGTCGGCCACAATCCGGGGCTCGAGGACCTGGTGTTCGATCTGGTCGCCGACGACGGTTCGAGTCCGCTGCGCGATGTGGTCGAGGAGAAGTTCCCGACCGCAGCGCTGGCGGTGATGGACATCGCGATCGACCGCTGGTCCGATCTCGACAACCGCTCGGCCAAGCTGGTCGAAGTCACCCGGCCGCGCGATCTTGATCCCGATCTCGGTCCGCAGGACGACGATTGACCGTTCTGCCGTGACGACTGCGACCCTGCCCGAAACGATCCTGCGCCGCGCCACGCCGCAAGACGCGCCCAAGCTCGCGCTGCTGGGGGCCTCAACCTTTCTCACCGCCTTTGCCGCCGATCATCCGGGCCAGGCGCTGGTCGATCACTGTGCGCATGAGCACGGGGTGCAGCGGTATGCCGATTGGCTCGCCAAGCCCGACTACGCCTTCTGGCTGATCGAAACCCCTCTGGGAGCGCCGCTTGGCTATGCCATGCTGTGCCCGCCCGAGATCGACATCACGCCCGATCCCGGCGAGCTTGAACTCAAGCGCATCTACACGCTGCCGGGCTGGCAGGGCGCAGGCATGGGACGCAGGCTGATCGAGGCGGTGATTGCCGAGGCGAAGGCGCGCGGCGCACCGTCGCTGTATCTGTGCGTCTACACGGTCAACGTGGCGGCGCAGCGTTTCTATGCGCGGTTCGGTTTCGAGAAGGTCGGGCAGCAGAAGTTCATGACCGGCGACGTGCCGTTCACAGACTGGATTCTGCGCAAGCCGCTAGCCTGATGCTCAGGCGGCTTCCAGCGCGGCGGCAAGCTGGTCGCGTATGGCGCGCAGCGCGGACAGATCGATCGATGGCTGCGGCGCAGGCGTGGCAGGTTCGCTGGCCGAGGCCACGGTCTTGTCTCCAGCCTCCGCCGCCAGCAGCTGCCGCGCTCCGCGCACCGTGAACCCCTCATGGTTGAGCAGCTGGTCGATCCGGCGCAGCATGACGACATCCTGCGCGCGGTAATAGCGCCGTCCGCCGGCGCGCTTCAGCGGTTTGACAACATCGAACTGCGCTTCCCAATAGCGCAGGATATGCGGCTTCACGCCCAGTTCGGCCGAAACCTCGCCGATGGTGCGCATCGCGCCATCGGCCTTGGCCACGGCTTCAGTCACTGGACATGATCCTTTCCTTCATGATCTGGCTGGCGCGGAAGGTGAGGACACGGCGCGGGGTGATCGGCACTTCGACCCCGGTCTTGGGATTGCGCCCGACGCGCTCGCCCTTGTCGCGCAGCAGAAAGGTGCCGAAACCGGAGATCTTGACGTTCTCGCCGCGCTCGAGCGCATCGGTCATGTGGTTGAGAACGGATTCGACCATCTGCGCGGCATCGGCGCGCGAAAGACCGATCTGGTGGTTGATCGTGTCGGCCAGATCAGCCCTGGTCAGAGTACCAATCGATCGCATCCCGCATTCTCCTCACCCGCATATGGGGGGAAGATACCGCAACTGCATTAACAAGGCAAACCGGCCCATCCCTAAAACAACGTAAATTGAGCCAATTGGGAGCAAAATTTGACGCGAGGTTAATAACGGATCACCGCAGCGCCCCAGGTCAGCCCGCCACCCATGGCTTCGAGCACCATCAGGTCGCCGCGCTGGATGCGCCCGTCACGCACCGCAGTGTCCAGCGCCAGCGGGACCGAGGCGGCGGAGGTGTTGGCGTGCTGGTCGACGGTGATCACCACCTTTTCGGGCGGCAGGCCCAGCTTGCGGGCGGTGGCATCAAGGATGCGGGCATTGGCCTGGTGCGGCACCACCCAGTCGATATCGGCGCTGGTGAGGCCCAACGGCTTCATCACCTGCTCCATCACCTCGGCCAGATTGACCACCGCGTGCCGGAACACTTCGCGCCCACGCATCCGCACCTTGCCCACGGTGCCGGTGGTGGATGGTCCGCCATCGACATAGAGCAGATCATGATGGCGGCCATCGGAATGCAACTGCGTCGCCAGAATGCCGCGCGGAGCGGCGTCGCCCTCCGCGGCGGTTTCCAGCCCCAGCACCACGGCGCCGGCGCCATCGCCGAACAGCACGCAGGTGCCGCGGTCTTCCCAGTCTAGAATGCGGCTGAAGGTTTCCGCGCCGATCACCAGCGCGCGGCGCGCCATGCCGGTGCGCAGCATGCTGTCGGCGACGCTCAGCGCATAGAGGAAGCCCGAACAGACCGCCGCGACATCGAAGGCGATACCGCCCACCATGCCGATTGCCGCCTGGACCTTGGTCGCGGTGGCGGGAAACGTGTGGTCGGGGGTCGCGGTGGCCAGCACGATCAGATCGATGTCCGAACCCTGCAGCCCTGCGGCATCGAGCGCAGCGCGCGCGGCGCCGATCGCCAGCGTCGAGGTGGTCTCGTCCGGCCCTGCCAGATAACGGAACTTGATCCCGGTACGCTCGGTGATCCAGTCGTCCGAAGTGTCGACGGTCTCGGCCAGTTCGGCATTGGATACCCGCCGTGCAGGCAGCTGAGATCCCGTGCCCAGGATGACACAGCGTTCGGCCGGGGTCTGTTGGGTCATTTCGGTGATTCGCCCGATCCGTTGGTGCTTGCGCCGTTGCTGGCGATGGCGCTGGTATCGAAGTCCTTCAGGACATCGCCGATCCGCTGGGTGATGTTGTCTTCCACCAGCCGCGCCGCAACTTCCACCGCATTGGCCACGCCCTTGATGCTGGCTGAGCCATGGCTTTTGACCACCACGCCGTTGAGCCCCAGAAAAACCGCGCCGTTGTGATTGTTGGGATCGAGGTGATGCCGCAGCAGGTCGGTCGCGGGGCGCGAGATCAGGAAGCCGATCTTGGAACGCAGCGACGACTGGAAGCTGCGCTTGAGCAGGTCGGTCACGAAGCGCGCGGTGCCCTCGAGCGACTTGAGCGCGATGTTGCCCGAAAAGCCATCGGTGACCAGCACATCGATGTCGCCGCGCGAGATCTTGTCCGCTTCGGTAAAGCCCTGGAAATCCATCGGCAGGTGCGCCGCGGCGCGCAGCGCGGCAGCGGCATCGCGCAGCGCATCGGTGCCCTTGGAATCCTCGGTGCCGATGTTGAGCAGCCGGGTGCGCGGTTTTTCGAAGCCGAAGATGATCTGCGAATAGACCGCGCCCATCACCGCGAACTGGACCAGATTGCGGGCATCGCAATCGGTATTGGCACCCAGATCCAGCATCACCAGATCGGTATCTTCCAGCGTGGGCAGCAAGGCAGCGAGCGCGGGCCGATCGATCCCCGGCATGGTGCGCAGGGCCAGCTTGGCCATCGCCATCAGCGCGCCGGTGTTGCCGGCGCTGACCGCAGCGCCGACCTCGCCCGACTTCACGGCCTGGATCGCCAGGCCCATGGATGAATTCTTGGACTTCCGCAGCGCCTGGCTCGGCTTGTCCTCGCCCCGCACGACCTCGTCGGTGTGCAGGATTTCGGACGCAGCGCGCAAATTGGGGTGGTTGTCCAGCCCCGCCTTGATCTGCTTTTCATCCCCGACCAGCAAGAAGGTGAAGCGCTCGTGCCTATGGCGTGCCTCTGCAGCACCCCCCAGCATCACGCGCACGCCTTCATCACCGCCCATCGCATCAATCGCGATCCGCGGCTTCATTGGCACCGGTTAATCCCCCTGAAAAAGTGCAAAGGCCGTCTGATCTGGATCAGGCGACTGCAAGCACCTCACGGCCGTTATAATGGCCGCATGCGCCGCAAACATGGTGCGGGCGCTTCAGTTCACCACAGTTCGAGCATTCGCTGAACGCATCGACGGTCAGCGAATCGTGGCTGCGACGCATGCCGCGCTTGGAGGGTGAGGTTTTTCTTTTAGGAACAGCCATGGCAGGATCTGCTTACCTTATCTGCTTGTCTATCAATGCGATAATGCCATGTTTTCCGAAGCAGGCGCGTCTAGCGCAGTCTGCCGGTGGAGCAACAAAGCCCATTCGCGTGCGAAGGCGGGGCTATAGCGAAAATCTCGTGCGTTGCAAGCATTGTCACGCTAGGCCCGCCGCACAATTTGCCGCGCTTTCCTTGCGGCGAGACCTGAGGGGAGCCTATCACATGAACCTGCCGCTGACACTGACCATGGCCGCTGCCGCCGGACTGATCAACATCTGGCTTGCCATCCGCATCGGCCAGGTGCGCACCAGCCAGAAGGTGAGCGTGGGCGATGGCGGCAACGAGTTCGTCATCCGCCGCATGCGCGCGCAGGCCAACTTCGTCGAGTTCACCCCCTTCGTGCTGATCCTGATCGCCGGCCTCGAAGCCTCGGGCTTTGCGGCGACCTGGATGTGGGTGGTAGGCGTGATCTACATGATCGGACGGCTGGCGCACGGCCTGGGCATGGATGGCGGCGCGTTCAAGCTGGGCCGCATGATCGGGACGCTGACCACGCTGCTGACGCTGCTCGGGCTGTCGGGCTATGCGGTGTATGTGGCGAGCGTGCTGCCTGTGGCGTGAGCGATTTCCCCTCCCGCTCAAAAAGCTCCCCTCCCTCTGAGGGAGGGGCTGGGGTGGGTAGGCCGTTACAGAAAAGCCGTCCGCCCTGTACCGCCGCGACCCACCCCTAACCCCTCCCTGACCAGGGAGGGGAACGCGCAAAGCACTAGGGATTCGGCTTCACGCCAGCACGTGATCCGCAACGAACCCATTCCGCTGGCGTTCAAAGCCGAAATTGCTCGTCGGCCCATGCCCCGGAACGAACACCGTCTCGTTGCCCAGCGGCCACAGCTTCTGCGTGATCGAATCGATCAGGTCCTGGTGGTTGCCGCGCGGAAAGTCGGTGCGGCCGATCGATCCCTGGAAAATCACGTCGCCGACGATCGCCAGCTTCGATGGCGCGTGGTGGAAGACGATGTGCCCCGGCGTGTGCCCCGGGCAATGGATGACATCGAGCACGAGATTGCCGACGGTGACGGTATCGCCATCCTCGAGCCAGCGATCAGGCTCGAACACCGCGCCGGCGATCCCGTAATTGCGGCCATCGTCACCGAGCCGCGAGATCCAGAAGCGGTCTTCCTCGTGCGGCCCCTCGATGGTCAGGCCCAGCTCCTTCGCCAGCGTGCCGGTCTCGCCGCAATGGTCGATATGGCCATGCGTCACCAGCAGCTTTTCCAGCGTTACCCCAGCCTGCGCGACCGCGGCCTTGAGCTTGGGCAGATCGCCGCCCGGATCGATCAGCGCGCCCTTCATCGTCTGCGTGCACCACATCAGAGTGCAGTTCTGCTGCAGCGGCGTCACGGGGATGATCGCGGCGCGAAGCGGCGGCTGGGTGGGGTTTGCGGAGACGTCGGTCATGCTAGGCTATGTGGCAAGGATGCGGGGCGCGTGCAAGCTTGGTCAAACCCGCCGCCCGGCCCAGATCACCCTCCCGACGATGCTCACGCTGTCCGGCGCGACATCCGGATAGCTGGGGTAGAGCGCGTTGTCCGATGTCACCGACAACCGCCCATCGGGGCGGAACGCCAGCCGCTTGACGATCAGCGCGTCGTCCATGCGCAGCACATGGATGCCATCGCGGCGGCGCGGGGCAGCGCCCTGATGCGTGGCGACGAGGATGTCGTCGCCATCGCTGAGCGTCGGCGCCATCGAATCACCTTCGACCTGGATCATCGTTACTGCGTCCGACCCTGCGCCCAGCCGCCGCAGCCAGGCCTCGTCGAACGCGATCTCCGCGAGCGGAGCTTCGTTGTCAGGCAAGGCCCCTGCCCCCGCCGAGGCGCCGACCGCCAGCCGGGGGATCAGCCGCATCCGTGATGGCAGACCGCGCGCGGCGCCTGTGCGTTGCGGACCCTGACGGGCGGGAAGCCCGCCGCGGCGGGCAACCGGCATCGCATCATCGGGCGCGCCCAATTGCTGTTCGGACACGCCGAAGAACTGCGCCAGCAGCCGCCGGTCGCGCTCGTCGAGGCGCTTGGGACTTCCCCGGCGGATGAACTGCTGGACGTAGGACGGGTTCTTGCCGAGCAGCTGCGAGACGCCGGCAAAGCTCAGCCCCCGCGCCTCGATCAGCGCCTCCAGCGTCTGGCGAACGTCGTCTGTGTCCATAACGGATATATAGCATAGGAGATTTCCTTTTCAAGGATATTTCCTACACCTGGCGAATCGCCTATAGGAATAATCCTACCGTATTGCGGGCCGGATCGTCGGTCGTCGAAAGGAGAATGCTGATGCCGCTGCTGCGCCTGATCGAAATCTTCCTGCGCGAAACAGGAATGCCGCGCACCCGCTTCGGCCGCCTGTGCGCAGGCGATCCTCGGCTGGTCGATGATCTGCGCAATGGCCGCGAGCCACGCGAGGCCTTGCGGAAACGGGTAGAACATTTCATGAACATATACCGTCAGGAGCAGGCATGATTCACCAGACCTTCCGTCACGACCCCGCCACCGCGCTGATCCGCGCCATCCTGTCGCTGGCCAGGGGCGACGCTGAACTGGAGGAGCATCGCGGCACCAGCTGGGCCAGCGCAACCTTCACCGGGATGCGCCACGTCATGCGGCTGAGGTTCAACGGCGATCAGGCTGTGCAGACCGCGCAATGGCTGGTCCGCACCCTGCCCGAGCACGAGTTTGCGCTGTCCGGCCATCTGGTTGCCGACATCGCGATCACCGAAAGCCATCGCCGCAGCGAAGGCGAGCCTTCGATGACGCTGATCATCGAGGCACTGACGGTCGAGGCGGACTGAACCCAAACGACGCCTTCAGTCGTTCCAACGGTCATGAATTGCCGCAGCATTGGCGGCGATGGCTGCCGCAGAAAAGCGCAGTCTGTCAGAGGGAATTGTCCCACCGTCGAAGTCCGCCAGGTCCACCTGAGATTCCATACCCGCATGGACCGCCGAAGCCGTGTTCAAGGCATCTGCCAGCGCTGCATCGAACAAGGCCAGGCCGCTGGCGTCGCTGACGACTAGATCGAGATCCCGGAACAGATCGAACAGGGCATAAGGCGTGACCGGCTGGTGCATTGCCATGGCCGCCGACAAGAGTCTCCGCCTGTCCGCAGCGTCGGCAATCGGCTCGCCACCCCCCAGATCGCGAAGGGCGAAATGCCTTGAGATGAAGTCCAGGGTCTGGTCGAGCGCCCGCCCACCGATCATCGGGCCGATGACGGAAACGACAATCTCAGCCTTGCTGGGCGCCTTGCGCGCAAACACCCGGTTCAACAGCCCCTTGAGCAAGAGCCTATTGCCCGCGCGCCGACAGCATTGCAGGGCGCGGCCCCAGCCAGTCGGCCATCGTCACCGTATCGCTGACCTTGTAGGGTTTGCCGCTCCTGTTCAGGAAAAGCTTCTCCATCTCGGACCGGGTGAAGGGTCGCGAGCCCAGCCTTCCGAAGATTGCCATCTGACCACCCGATTCGTCGACGCCGCGGTCGCGATCGAGCCCCTTGGCGACGGCGATCGCCGGGGTCGGCGTTCCGGTCCAGGCGATCAGGTCGGGCCTCGGGTCGGGCGAGAAGCCATAGAAATTGGGTTGGCTCGACGGCGATGTCAGCTGCAGCACTTTCATGCCGTTACGGCCATCGGCGACATAAGCGAACAATGTCGCGTTGGTGGAACCCACGATCACGTCCTCGGCGTCGTTGAGCTGACCGCCCGCGTTGTAACGCATGTACTCGCGCGGTGCTTCCGGGTTGGTCATGTCGATGATGACAAGCCCGTCCTGCTTGGCCGCGACATAGGCGAAGGTGCGCGCGAGATAGAGCTTGCGCGCATTGGCCAGCCGCACCGTCCCAGATGGCACTGCAACGGGCGCTTCGAGCCGGGTGATGTCGAACAGCTTGATCCCCTCGGCATCCGTCACCCACAGATAGCGGAACTGCACCGCGCTCGCGCGCGCATCGGTGAGCGGCAGCACCGCCATCAGTTGCGGGTTGAGCTTGCTATAATCGAAGTCACGCGGCGCGTTGGCGGGCGGCTCGTCCGCCAACCGGACGACGACCAGTCCGGCATCGGCGGTGATATAGGCAAAGTCCCCCGCCAGCGTGATGTGGCGTGCACCCTTCAGCACATTGTCCGGGTTCCACGTCAGCGTCCGCTTGAAGAAGTTGTTGCGGAACTCGCCATCGGCCAGCGTATCGATGTTGACCGCGATCAGCCCTTCGACGCTGTCAGTGACGAAGGCGTAGTGATAGACCGCGCGGAACGGCTGTTCCTGGTTGGCCTCGCGCATTGCCGGCGTGTTGCGGCTGGGTGCAATCGGCTGGGTCGTCGCGATCGCCATGCAGGTGGCGTTGGTGGTCTTCACATGCGTGTCATGCCCCAGCGACGAGAACGGCGCGCGGATGATGCGTTCGGAAAAGCCCTTGTTGCCGATCGACGCGATGTCATAGGCGCGGAAACCGCCGCTGCCCTCGGCCACGAACATGTATTCGCCGCGGTTCTGCAGGCAGTTCACCCGGCCGTCGGTGCCCTGCACAACATTGGCGAACTCCTCGCGCTGATAGGTTTCGCCAGAGAACTTGTCGTCGAAGATGGGGCCGCGGGTCCAGTTCTTGAGTTCGCGGCCGTTCTTCTCGACGTGCAATTTGTAGTAATCGGGATAGGCGTAGCGGTGGAGATACGACCCGATCACCGCCTGCGGCTCGTCCCATTCGGTGACGCGCACCGCCTCGAAGCCGCCTTCGAGCCCGAACCAGCTGTTCAGGCCCACAAAGTTGACGAAGTTGGTGCCGAGCAGCAGCAGCTGCGACATCACGGCATTGTTGTCGTTCGCCTCGCTCAGATGGCAGTCAGAGCACTGCTTGGTCTCGGTCTTGCGCACGGTGTGCGGGAAGTGCGGCGCGAACGCCTGTGACGAGAAGCCCGGCGCCGAGATCGGCGGCTGCTGCACATAGATGCGCTCGCGGTTGATGTTGGTCGACGAGAGGATCAGCGCCGAGGTCGAGCGGATCGGGGCGATGATGTTGCCCTTGCTGGTCTGGTGGCGACCGATCTGGAACATCTCGTCACGCGCGACCTGCGGATTGTAGGTCGCATAATTGCGCGTCTCGTCTTCCTCGTATTTGTGGACCTTGGCCTTCCAGTTGGCCTCGATCGGCAGATGGCAGCCGCCGCACGATGTCGTCCAGCTGAGGTGGCAGGTGAAGCACGCCATCTCTTCGGTGTTGTGCGCGCGGTCGGCCTTCGCCACGGAAGGGCCGAAGCTGTACTTGCCGGTGTCCGCACCCTGCTTGGCCATCAGCTTGGAGCGCGCGGCCTTGGGGTTGAAATCCGGGCTGGCAGGGTCGACCGCATCCTTGACCAGGCTCACCTGCCAGGACAGTTCCGGATCGAGCACCGAGCGCTGGATCAGCACGCGCTTGCCGGTCGCGTCCTTCATCCATTCGAAGCGGCGCTGGCCATCGGGATTGCGGATCAGCGACAGATTGTTGCCCTTGGGCCGCGCGGCGAGGTTCGAGGTGAACAGCGTCGGGTAGGCATCGGGGGTGCCGTGGCAGTCCTTGCAGCCGATCTCGACCGCATTGGCGACCTCGCCATAGATCAGGCCGTTGCCGTGCCCGTCCTGGCTGAAGTGGCAATCGACGCACTGCATGCCCAGCTCGGCATGGATGTCCATCATGTGGACCGCCTTGCCGGGGTTGGTGCCGACGGGGACAAACTTGCCCTCGCCTGCCTTGCGGAACTTCTCGGGATCGTCGGGCGAGACCATGTTGGCGGTATCGGTGCCCCAGGTCGCCATATTGCCTTCCGCATCGAGCAGGTTGCCCTTGCGGTCGCGCTTCAGGATGGCGCGGAAGTTCCAGCCATGGCCGTGATAATCGGCGAACTGGGTGTCCTTGGCCTCGGTGTTGAGGTCGTAGACATTGCGGACGAAATCGATGTCCGACCACAGGCCGCGCGCCGAGGCGCCTTCCGGATTGCGGTCCAGCGTCGCGCGCACTTCCTTGGCGGTGGGATAATGCTGGCGCTTGTAGACGCGCTGATACTCTTCTTCCGACATGCCCTCGGGCTTGGGCGCACGGTTCTCCGGCCCCGGCCACATCAAGGGCGCGTCGGATTCATAATCCCACATCGTGTAGCCGAGATAGCTGTTCAGGAAGATGTTGGGCTGGTGCATGTGGCAGTTCATGCACTGCGCGGTGGGAATCGCGCGGGTGAACGCATGCTTGAGCGGGTGGCCCTTTTCCTTGAATGCCACCTTTTCGGCATGCGCATCCTTGGAACCGTGACCATCGCCTGCGCCGCCACCATGAGATGCGCCGTGCTCGCCCGCACCTTCAGCCAAAGTCGTGCCGTGATCGCCGCCATGACCGCCTGCGCCGCCATGCTCTTCGTGATGCTCGGCGGCGTCATAGTCGCCATAGCGGCCGGGGCGCTTCTGCCCCTCGGTCAGCGCGTTGATCGTTGGATCGTCGGTGATCGTCTGGCCATCGCGGCCGTATTTTGCATAGATCAGGCTGTGCCGCGGCTCGCGGTCGTTGGCATAGACGACGTGGCACGCCGCGCAACCCGATGCGCGATAGTCGCCCGGCTGGTCGTTGGTGCCCATCTGCCACAGGAACGGATCGTTGAGGCGAGTCTTGTGGATATTGATCACCGGAACCGCGACGCGCAGGCCGGTGCCGGGTCCGCGGTTCGACTGCTTGAGATCGGGGCGGCCCGGCTCTTCCAGACGCTGGATGATGCCGCCGGTGTTGGGCAGGCCGATTTCCGGGAACTGCGAGTTGATGTTGCGTCCGCCACGCTCGAACACGCGGAAGATGTCGCCCGGCGGCAGGATGTGCCAGGTCGGCAGCGGGTACATCACCGGCAGCGCACCGCGCGCCTTTTCCGCCGCCGTCACCGTGCCATGTGCGGCACCCGGCTCGGTCGCCGCCGACTTGATCATCGCAGGCTTGCCGTCGCGGGTGAACGCCTCGCCGAACATGTAATTCTTGAACGGCACGATTCCGTTGTTGTACGCCGCCCCGCCCCACAGCATCGCGCCCGTCGCCATCAGCGAGCGCTCGGATGCCTCGATGATCTCGATATGGCAGGCACCGCAGGATTCGCGCACGACGCGGTAATCGGACGGGTTGACGAAGCGGATGAACTCGGGCGCTTCCTTGGCGAGCAAGGCATAGGAGCGCTGCGGATTGGCCGAGGATGGCCATTTCCACGCCACCGGATATTTGGGCAGGACGTGGCTCTTCAGCAGCGCATCCTGATAGGGCAGGCTGTCGCGGCCCCAGGCGTTGTCGCCCATGATCGTCGCATCGCCGCCATGGCAATCGGTGCAGCCCAGAACAACCGCAGGCGATGCGTGCATCGTCTTGTGGTCGCTCGCGGTGTGGCAGCTCTGGCAGCCTGCGCTCTTGGCGTCGGCTTCGGCCCATTCCTGGTTCTCGGGCGCGGGCGCGGTGAAGGTATATTTGACCTTCTGCGCCTTTTCCTTGCCTGAGGCGAGCAGCTGATCAGCGGGCAGCGCAGCAAAGGTGACGAGCAGCAGGCTCGCCAGCAGCAGCTTCCAGTTGAAGGCCCCCCTGTTGAAGGCCCCCAAATTGAAGGCCAGCGCGTTGCCGCGCGCCCGATCAGTACGCCAGAATTGCATTGAACAGCACCGAATAAAAGAGGTCTGACTTGCCGGATTGGGTGAACAGGTCGCGGAAACCCTTGGAGGGATCGAACACCGCGCCCGAAAGGCGGAAGACAAGGTTCTGGTTGGCGTTGGGCCGCCAGATCAACGCAGCAGAAACATCGGTCCCGATCGAGCTGGGCACGGTGCCTTCCTGACGCAGCGCCTCGAGCGTATCGGTCTTGTGGAACCACAGATGGTTGAGGTTCGCCGAAAGCCGGGTGGTCGAGCTGAGGTCGAAATCCGCACCCGCGCCCAGCAGAACGGTGCCGGGGTTGTTGAAGTTCGACTGGCCCTGCTCCTTGGACGAGCGCAGGTTGTTGAGGATGCCGTTGCGAGTGTTGATGCCCACCGCGCGACCGCCACCGGCAAACGGGATGACCTGGCGGATCCAGTAGCTGGTGTCGGCACCGGCAAAGATAGGGTTTTCGAAGATCGCATCGAACCCGGCCTCGGTATCGTTGTAAGGATCGCCATCGCCGCTGGCGAACAGGCCCTGCAGCCGGAAGCGCGCCCAGTCATAGTCATAGCTGACCTCGGCCGCGCCGAAATAGGAGCGGATATCGGCCTTGCGGCTGGTGAAGAAGCTGTTGCGGTCCTCGCCGAACGCGCCGTACAATTGGCCGGTCAGGTTGATCCGGCCGATACGGCCATCGACCGCATAGCCCAGATACACCACGTCATATTCGCGGCTGCGCAGATCGCCCAGCAGCGCCGGACGCACCGGGAATCCATTGTCGTCGATCTTGAGCTCGCGCCCGCCCTCGCGGTTCATGTTGTAGGTGACCGAGACTTGGCTGGTCAGGCCGACAACCGGAAAATCCTGGCGATAGGCGTTGGCGAAGAACACCCAGTCGTCGCGCGGGCTATCGACCACGCTGTTGAGGCCCGAGTTGGTGTCCTTCTCCAGCCGCCAGAACGCGCCGATGTTGAACTGGAAGCGGTTGTTGTCGCGGTTGCCGAACAGGCGGATGCCCAGCTGGTTGTCCTGGAACAGGAAGCCGCGGAAGTCCGCCTGCATCGGCTGGATCCCTGCGCGCAGCGAGATGAAATCATAGCGCGACGTATCATAGGCGCCGAGGTGATAGTCGATGAACGCTTCCTGGATGCCGACGAAATGGTCGGTGCGCTGCGTCGGCCTGGAAGGTTCGACAAACAGGATGCGGCGTTCGTTGACATCGACATGGTTGACCTGCGCCGCCAGCGTCAGCCGGTACTCGATCGCGGGCGGCTTGTAGGTGGTCTCGCCCTTGATCAGCGCCACCCCTGCGATGATCGTCTGTGCGAGCACAAGCGAGTCCGCGCGGCCGAACACGTCGAGGCTGTCGGGCCGCGATGTTGTCTGCACGCCCACCGGGGTCGGGAAGCTGCGGGGCTCGACCACGGTATCCGAGATCACATTGGCCACGAAGAACCAGTCGTCTTCCTTGAGAAAGCCCGGGCGCTTGCCCTCGGGCAGCGGCCGGTCACCCTTCAAGATGTTCTGGTGATAGGGGTCTAGCTTCGAGCGGCAGACGTTCGAGAGGTTCGGATAGAGGCTGTAGATCGACTTGTCGCCATTCTTGGTCGGGCAAAGCGAGGTGACGATGCGCCAGCGATCGGGCACCGGAAACTCGTCGGTCGGGAACGCCTCGGGTGCAGGCGCGCGCACCGCGCCGGGGTTGTCCTGCGTCACCCGGTCGGGCAGCTTCTTCTCGATCCCCGGACGGCGGCGGTCATCGATCAGTGCCTCGTCGGCATCGATCGCATCGGCATCTGCCGCGGGATCTGCGGTGGGCAGCGTCGGCGGCATGGCACCTGCGGCAGGCGGCGCCTCCTGCGCAGCGGTGAGCAAAAGCTCGTCCTGCGCCCAGCCATAGGCGCCATCGTCCAGCGTGCCGACCGGCGAGCTCAGCCGATAAGGTGCCGGGGCAACCGCCCTGCGGGCCGATACAGCCTTTGCCGCCGGAGCCGCGATAATCGGGCCAGCCACAACAGGCGCCTCGTCATGCGTCAGCGCGATGCGGGTGAGCGCAAGGCTGCGCCCCAGATCGGCGGCCGCCAGCGCCGAGGTCGCGGTCTGCGGCCCGTGCCGCATCAGGGGTCCGGTGGATGCGTCGCCTGCCACGTCGCCAGTCCCGGCGAACGCCATGATCGGGATAAGGGCGACGAGCGACGCAGTCATCTACAGACCCTCGCAGACGTTCTGGGCGTTGGTATCGAGGAACGGCGCAAACGGGCAGCTGACATAGCGCAGCCGAACCTGTGCGCTGCCGACATTGACCACGATACGGTCCGCGCGCCGGTCCTTGGGGGCATTGCCGATGCCGCCCACCCGCGCCCCGCCGTTGTTCAGCCCGAGGAAGCTGACCATGTCGTCCTGGTCGATGCCGTCACCCGACACCCCGATCCCGCCGACCAGCTGGCTGCCGCGATAGATCGGGACCGATCCGGGGAAGATCTGGATGCCGTTTTCCAGCCGGTTCTGCCCCTGTGCGGTATCGGGCAGAGCGGTGCAGCGCTGCGCGGTGTCGGTGGGCGACGCGCCCGAGACGAACTGCGCGTGCTGGATGATGTTGGCGGCGACCAGCTGGACCTGCAGTCCCACCGCGAAGGGATTGAAATCCTCGATCGGGCGCGAGAGCGGGCCTGGCGGACGCCCGAGCTCGCCATCGGGGAAATAGGGCCGCGCGAGATTGCCGACGCTGCGGTTGCCATAGGCAAAATTGCCGGTGAGCGAGCTGGTATCGCCGAGGAAGGTGCGCATCGCCTGGACGAACGGGGCGACGCCCCCGCCCGCCGACATCAGGTTTGAAGCCGCCTGGGCGTTGGAGAAGAACATCGCGGTGCGCGCCTTTTGCAGCGACACATCGATGCCGAAAATCGGCGCATCGGGAGAGCGGACGATGCCGAGCACCTCGCCATGCGTATCGACGACCGAGATCGACGCCTGCATCCGGCTGTCGAGCGGGCGGCGGATCTGCGCGCGCGCGCGGGTGAGCACGGTGAACGCTTCTTCCAGCACGGCGCGGACCTCCGCCGCGGTCAGCGGTTGCGAATTGCTCGCGCTGTCGGTGCCGGCGCGGATCGGATAGCGGTTGTTGCCCGCGCCATCGGTCAGGATGAACGCATCGGAATTGTTGAACTCGGCAGCGCGCGCCGCGCGAATGCCCGAAGCCTCGGTGCCATAGGGCGTGCCAGCGATGATCGCGGCGGTGCTGTAGCCGCGTACCGCGACAAGGTTGCCCGCGGTGCCGTTGATCGCCGCGAAATTGCCCGACACCGTGCCGATGTCGCTGCCGGTGATATCGCTGAACCTGAGGCTGGTGCCATCCACCGTGATACGGTCCGCGCGGATGGCGTCGGCCGCGGCAAAGCCCTGCGTTCCGGCAAAGGCGATCGCCTCTTCGGGGTCGATATCGCGGTCGAGGATGTTGGGATCGAAGCCGTAATCGCCATCGCCCATCACGCCGATCGCGCCGACGACCACGCCGTTCTTGTAGAGCGGCAGCCCGCCGGGATCAGCGGCAAGGCCCAGCGGCGCGCGCTTGGGGCCGATCAGCGCCGATGTGCCGCCCGCCGACTGGAACCGCGCCGCAAGGTCCGAACAGGGCAGCTGGCTGAACTGCACGCCGAACAGCGGCCCGCTCTCCAGCCCGCGCGTCGAGGGCGCAGGCGGGAAGTGCTGCTGGACGATCTGGCTGGCGGTGCGGCTGGAGAAGGCGTTGCCGCCGCTCGACAGATACGCACCGGTCACCGCCTTGGAGATCGCCGCCATTTCGGCGGGCACATCAAGCCCCTGCGCATCCACCAGCGGGCTGTTCAGCCCCGCCTCGGTCATCGCGCTGGTGCGTGCCTGCGCCCGCGCGCCGTTCATGCGGAACACGCCGAGCACATTGCCGACCCGGTCGACCACCGCGATCACCGATGGCAGGTTGCGGCGCTGCGCCTCGCTCACCGCCTGGGCGATGATCGTCTGAACCTCGCCCACGCTGAGCGATTCCTGCGCCGGCGCGACGAAATTGCCGCCGCTGGGCGGCGGCGCCGGATTGGGTGTCGGGGTCGGGCTGGGCGCAGGCGTGGTGCCGCTGCTGTTGCCGCCCCCGCAGGAGCTGAGCACCAGTGCGAGCACCGCCAGCGACGCCGTAACCTTGCCAATCCGCATCATGCCGCAATACTCCGCACATCTGCGACCCTGACCGACTTCACCTCAACAGACACCCCGGAACGTCCCACTTTGGTCATCTCCCTGCCACCCGGATCACTGCAGCGCCCGGATGGTGCGCACGGCCCCGCCCAGCGCCCGGCGGAATTCCAGCGGCTTGTAGGAATTGGGCTCGGCCACCGCGGCATAAGCCTGGTTGATCTGTGCGCGCAGCGATGTCGCCGCCCCGCCCGAGACCTGACCCTGGGTCACCAGACCGCTGAGCAGCGTGTCGACCGCCATCACCGCCTGCACCGATCCTTCGTAATCGGTGAAGCGCGGGGAAATCGCCTCGCTCGCGATCGATTCCATGATCGAGAAGGTCTGCGCGCGGGTGAAGTCGCTGCGGCTGAACCGGTCGGCGAGCGCCATCGCGGTCTGCCGCAGCCGGTTGGCCGCTTCTACCGCAGGACCCCTGCCCTGCGCCATCGCGGCGTGGAAGGCGCGTGTCTGCCCCTCATATTGCTGGGCCAGCTCGGGCGCTGCGATCCGCACTGCCGCCGAGAGCATGATCATGTTCTCGTCGTTATAGGGCGGCATGCCGGTGGGGATCGGACGGCCAGGATTGGAGATCTTCGCCGGGCGGGCATCTTCCTCGTCATAGATGCGGCGATGGCAGCTGTGGCAATCGAAGAAATAGAATTCGGGGAACACGCCCTCGGTGGCCAGTCCCGGCTTGCCGAACAGGCTGAGCGAGCGTTCGAGCGCGATCGCCTGACCCACCGCCCACATCCGCATGGAATTGGTCTTGCCCTTGCGCTGGCGATAGTCGGCGTCCTCGTCATGGTGCTGGGTCAGCGTGGAAAACAGGTCGAGCTCGAACGCGATGCGCGGATGCCCTGCCGCCATGATGCGGTGGTTGACGAACTGGCCCGGCGCATCGTTGCCCAGATGGCAGTCGAGGCACACGCCTGCGCGCGCCTGCGCATTTTCCAGAGGGACGAGGCCTTGCGACACGTTGCGCGCATGGCTGGTGCCGGTGGCATAATGGCTCGCCAGCCAGCCCGATGCCGCGCCATGGCAGGCCTCGCAGCTTACGCCATCGCTCGCCTGGTAGCGCGGGCCCTTGGCTGCAGCAGGCGTCGAGTGACAGCCCAGGCACATCGCGGCAGAGCGCGGATCGCCGATCCCCAGCTTCTTGCCGATCGCGAGGCTGCGCGGTTCGCCGAGCACGCGGAACGCACGGGCATGCGCGCCGCCGGGTGTCGATTCTTCCTGCCAGCGCCACAGCTCGTCCTGGCGCACGACTTCGCCATCGGCCTCGTTGCGGCCATGGCAGGTCGACCCGGCGCAGCTGCCGACGCCCATATGGGTGCCCGATGCCGCGCGCGAGGCCTGTGCCTCGAGCCGCTCGGCCCCGGCAAAATTCGCGATGAAGAAAGCGCCGATGGCAAGGGCAAGGCACCCGAGCGCTGCAAACACAGCCCGAACACCACCCACCCGCGATACGGCCGAAAGCCCTGAATTGTGCATCGTCGCTTTTACCCCCGGCTCCATGAGAAGCCGGCCCCCGATAGACTAACGATGCGACCCTTTAGTCTTGTCTTGTGGCGCCTTATCGCTGGTTCGCCCTTCACTTTCAAGGCAATCCTGCCCGGGCCTTCGCAAAAACATCCCCGGCTCGCCGCACCGCCCCTGCAGCTTTCATCCACCGCTTGCCGCAGCCCGGCGCATTTGCCATGCTCTGCGCGATTTCAGGAGTTGACGACATGCCGCTTGGACTGGGTTTTGCCGAAGGTGCCTGGCTTGGGCATCTCACCTTCCTGATACTTGCGGTCGCGCTGATCGCCCCGCCGATGCCGTGGATGCGACTCGGGATCGCCGCCGCATCGCTCGCCGGGCTCGGCTTTGCGCTGGGTTTCGCCAAGGACCTTGGCCTTGCCTTCTGGTTCTTCGTGCTGCTCGTAATCAGCGCATCGATGCTGGCGCGTTACCTGATGGCCGAGCGCAACTCGCGCTTCTCTGCAGAGGAGGAGGCGCTGCGTTCGAGCTTCATGGGCGAGATGACCCGCGCCGGAGCGCGCCATCTGATGGACCAGGGCAACTGGATCACCGGACGCAGCGGGGAGGTGCTGATCAACGAGGGAGAGGCGATCAGCCACCTGTTCTATCTGCACGATGGCGCGGCGGAGATCACGCTGCACGGCAATCCCGTTGGCGCGGTCGGCGGCGGGGACCTGATCGGCGATGCGACCGCGCTGAGCGGGGAGCCTGCCACCGGCACCGTGCGGCTGACCACCGACAGCCGCTTCTGGTGCGTGTCCGCGCCCAAATTGCGCCAGTACCTCGATCTTCACCCGGATGCGCGCACGGTGATAGAGCGCCAGATCAACAGCGCGCTCGACCGCAAGCTCCGCGCGGCAAACGCCGCGCTGGCGGGGGATTGAGCGCTCTATCCGCGTTCCTACCCGCGTCACCCCCGCGCACGCGGGGCTCCCGCTACTGCGCCAGCGCTAACGAAAAAGCGGGATTCCCGCGTTCGCGGGAATGACGAAAGAAGTCCGGTGAAGTTCAGGCCGAAATTTGCAGCCTTAAAGCTGCGGGCCGAGCACCTGATCGATGCCGTGCACCACGCCATTGCTCGCCGCCAGATCGGGCAGCGCGATCGAGGCGACGTTACCGCTGGCGTCGGACAGCCGGATCTGGTCGAGCTCGACCGAAGCGTTGAGCCTTTCGCCCTGCAGCGTCACGATCTCGACGCTGCCGCCGCTGTCGCCGATGCGCTTGCGCAGATCGGCGGCGGTCAGCCGGCCGGGGATGACGTGATATTTCAGGACAGTCGCCAGCCGCTCCTTGTTGGCGGGCAGCAAAAGTTCGGCGAGCGCGTCGACCCCGACCTTGTCGAAGGCACCATTGTCGGGCGCGAACAGCGTCATCGGCGTGTCGGCTCCCAGTGCCTCAGCCAGACCGGCTGCCTTGATCGCGCGCGCCAGCGTCGACAGATCGGGGTTGCGCAGCACCACCTCATCGACGCGCAGGATGGCATCGGGCTCGACCTCGCCGCTGGCCTCGGCCACCTCCAGGCTCTTGGGATCGATCCGCTTGACCGGATCGCCGCCGCCATCCTGGCTGCCACAGGCCGCGACGGAGAGGGTCAGACCCAGCAGGGCAGCAACGGCTTGTGAACGCATGGTAATCTCCAATATTTCGGGCTTATGGGGTCAGCCCCCCTGTTCGGCCCTACGGGCTCAGGCCTCTTCCTGCTTCTCCAGGAAGACGAAGTCCCGATCCAGGCTGAGCATATGGGCACCGCCATCGACGAAAAGCAACTGGCCGGTGATCGCCGGCTCGTCTGCAAGGTAGCGCACCGCACGTGCAATGTCTTGCGGCGTGGACAACCGCCCCAGCGGCATCCGCGCGGCGAGCCGTGCCATTTGCGCGTCGTCATAGTCGCTGGTCGCCAGCGTCAGCCCGGGCGCGACGCCGTTGACCCGCGCGCTGGGCCCGAAGGCGCGCGCGAGAGTGCGGATCGATTCGGCCAGCGCCTGTTTGGAAAGGGTGTAAGACAGCTGGTCGCCATTGGGGTTTCGCACCCGCTGGTCGATGATCTGGACGATCGCAGGCTGCGCCCCCTCCCCTGCTGCTGCCACCAGATCGCGTGCCAGCAGCACCGGCGCGAAGGTGTTGACCGCAAAATGATCGGTCAGCATCTGCGGCGTGAGGCTGGCAAGGTCGTCATAATCGAACAGCGAGGCGTTGTTGACCAGCAGATCGGGCGCGCGGCCGAAATGCGCCGTCACCGCAGCGATCAGCTCCGCAGGCGCCGAAGCCTGCCCCAGATCGGCGGTGAAGCCGTGCCAGTGCGTTTCGCGCTCGGCAAGAACCTCTGCCAGTTCGGCATCAGGCACCGCATCGCTGCGTCCGTGCAGCGCCAGCGCCCAGCCCGATCGGGCCAGGTCTGCAGCAATGGCAGCGCCAACCCGGCGGCAGCCGCCCGTGACGAGCGCCAGTCGCGCGCTGCCCGCCGCGCTCACCGGCGCGTCCGGGTCAACGTGATGCCGATCGATTCGCCCTGCTCGGCGATCGCCAGCTTGATGATCTTGATCGTCAGCCGTCGGATGCGGGGGTCCTGCAGGAATAGCGTCTCGATGACATGATCCGCGACCGCCTCGATCAGCGTGAAATGCACGCCCTGCGGCAGCGCGGTCGAGGCTGCATGCTTGAGATCCATGTAGTTCTTGGATGCCGCCAGCGGCGTATCGGGCCCGTAATGATCCTCAGCCAGCATCTCCGCCTGAATGGTGAAGCGCAGCGGCTGGGGCAGCTTGGTCTCTTCCGAATAGATGCCGGTGAGGACATTGACGTCGAAATCGGCGACCTCGAGGATCAGGCTGTCGGGTTTGGTATCGGTCAATGTGGGTAGCCTGTTCTATAATGTCTGCTTCTCGTCACCCAGCGAAGGCGGGGGGCCCGCTAAACTTTGTAATCAAGGCGCAAAAGCGGGATTCCCGCATTCGCGGGAATGACGAACCCGCGCGTTCGCAAATTGCGCGCGGCAACGCAAGCGTTCAGCTGTTTGACCAGCGCGCGAAGATGGCTGTGGGAAGCAATCGTCCCCCCGCCTGCTCGCGCACCGCAAGCTCGCCGACCTCGATCTTCCCGGGCAGATCGGCGAAATGCGCCGCGAGCAGTTCGCCCAGCGCCAGCGCCGACATCCGCACCGCATAGACGGTGAGGAACAGGCAGCGCGAGCGGTCGTCAAGCAACCGGCGGCAATCGGCGATCAGGGCGGGCAAATGCTCCTCGAGCTTCCACACCTCGCCCTCGGGCCCGCGCCCGAACTTCGGCGGGTCGAGCAGGATCGCGTCATAGCGCTTGCCCCTGCGCACCTCGCGCGCGGCGAACTTGACGCAATCATCGACTAGCCAGCGGATCGGCAAGTCCTCCATGCCCGAAAGCGTCGCGTTGACCCGCGCGGCGGCAACCGACTTTTTCGAAGCATCGACATGGGTAAGTTCGGCGCCCGCAGCCGCCATCGCCAGCGTGCCGACCCCGGTATAGCCGAACAGGTTGAGCGCCTTGGCGGCCTCATCGCCCTGATGCTCGCCGATCTGCCCGCGCAGCCAGCGCCACACCGGGTCCATGTCCGGGAAGAAACCCAGATGCCGGAACGGGGTGTTGAGCGCGGTCAGCCGCACCTCTTCCCAAGCCAAAGGCCAGCCATCGCGCGGCACGTTGGGCTCGAGCTGCCACTTGCCGCCGCCATCCTCGTCCGATCCGGGGATGAACGCGCCATCGGCGTCCCAATCGGCAAGCGTGGTGGGCCACATCGCCTGCGGCTCGGGGCGGACGAAGCGGTAGGGGCCGTAAGCTTCGAACTTGCGCCCGCCACCGCTGTCGATCAGCGTGTAATCCTCACGCGGTTCGCCGATCATCAGCACCGGTTGCGGATCGAGAACTGCCATAATTGAGCGTCAGCCCCTGGCAGGGACAGCGCGAGCGGCGATGTAATCGCGCACGGTGTGGTAATCGCCCGCCAGCTTGTCGAAACGCTCGGCGCGCTCGAACAGGTCGCCGACCCGTGTTGGCAGACGCGGGCGCAGGCCCGTGGCGCGTTCGACCGCATCTCGGAACTTGGAGGGATGCGCGGTGGCCAGCGTGACGCACGGGATCGCGCGATCGAGCGTGCCTTCATCCTGCAGCCGGTGCGCCGCGCCAAGGCCGATTGCGGTGTGCGGATCGAGCACCTGGCCCGCATCATCCCATGCCCGGCGCATCGCGATACCCATCTCTTCCGGGTCGATCCGCGCGCTGGCGAAGATGCCGTTGGCGCCCTGGCGCATTGCGGACGTCAGCTGCATCGCCTTGCTCGCCTCAAAGCCCTGCATCCGCGCCGCAGTCAGCGCGCCATCGCGGCCTTCCAGATCGAACAGCAGCCGCTCGAAGTTCGAGCTGACCTGGATGTCCATCGAGGGTGCCGCCGTCGGCGTGACGCTGCCCGCCGAATAATCACCTGCGCTGAGCGCACGGTGGAGGATGTCGTTGACGTTGGTCGCGACCACCAGCCGGGCGATCGGAAGTCCCATCTGGCTGGCGACATAGCCTGCGAACACGTCGCCGAAATTGCCGGTGGGCACCGAGAACGCGACCGGACGGTGCGGTGCGCCCAGCTGCAGCGCGGCGGCGAAATAATAGACGATCTGCGCCATCAGCCGCGCCCAGTTGATCGAGTTGACCGCCGACAGCGTGAACCTGCCGGCAAAATCGGGATCGCCGAACATCCGCTTCACCATCGCCTGAGCATCGTCGAAGCTTCCGTCGATTGCGATGTTGTGGACGTTGGGGGCGAGCACTGTGGTCATCTGCCGCCGCTGGACGTCGGAGACGCGGCCATCGGGATGGAGCATGAAGATATCGACCTTCTCGCGCCCCGCGACCGCGTCGATCGCCGCCGATCCGGTATCGCCCGAGGTCGCGCCGACAATGGTCAGGTGCGTGTCGCGGTTCGACAGGAAGCGCTCGAACAGATGCCCGAGCAGTTGCAGCGCAACATCCTTGAACGCCAGCGTCGGCCCGTGGAAGAGTTCGAGCAGCCAGTTGCTCTGGTCCAGCTGCACCAGCGGCGTTACCGCCTTGTGCGAGAAGCGCCCATAAGCCGCTTCGCACAGGCCGTGCAGTTCCTGCTCGGTCAGGCTGCCCGCCACATAGGGCGCCATGATCTTCACCGCGAGATCGACGTACGACAGGCCCGCCATCGCCGCGATCTCGGCTGCTGTGAACTTCGGCCAGCTGCGCGGAACGTACAGCCCGCCATCGCTTGCCAAACCTGCCAGCGTCACGCCCTCGAAATCGAGCGCCGCTGCTTTCCCCCTGGTGCTGATATAGTCCATGGGTTGGACCCGTTAGCTGGCCTGCATGCCGCATGCAACCTGCGCGTCAGTCTTCGGGACTTTCGTAGAACATCAGCACGGCGGGACCCTCGGGCGTCTCGATCTCGCCATGCTCGACGAAGCCTGCGCGAATATAGGCGCTGCGCGCGCGCTGGTTATCCGGATCGGGATCGATGCACAGCACGCGAACCCCTTGCGCGGCAAGCTGCTTGGCGAGCATCGCCAGCAGCTTGGCACCATGGCCCTTGCCGATCAGCGAAGGGATGCCGATGAAGCAATCGACCGCGCGCGCACCTTGCGGCAGATCCTGCAGATGCTTCTGCGGCCAGGCATGGACTTCGAAATGCTGGATATACGCGATCGGGCGGCCATCGAGCATCCCGATCAGCTGGACCATGTCGGGATTGTCCATGTCCTCTTCGATCAGCGCGAGTTCATGGCGCGGGTCGCCCCACCATTTCTGCACCTCGGGCGTTTCCAGCCAGGCCTCCAGCATCGGCAGGTCGGAATGCGAGACCCTGTGAAACCCGTAATAATGTCCGCCCTGCATCATCTCTCCTCAGGCGTCATGCGGACGATCAGGATCGCGTCCGCCGTGCGACTGCCACACCGTATATAACGGCAGCGATCGCTGCGAATAAAAACCATTGTATCGCATAGGCCCAATGATTGTTCGGAATGTCCTCCGGCGAGGGCGGTTGCACGGCGTCGAGCCCGGCCACAGGAGGCGCCGCGACCAGCCGGATCAGATGCGTGCTATCGGGTGCGATGATGCCGCCGACCTGCCCGCCGGACCAGACAGGATCGTCGGGACGCGATGACCACCCGGCCACCACCTGCGCGCCGGGACCTTCCGCGCCGGTCGAACACGAAGCAATATGTACCCACCCCGCCTGTCCGCGCATGCTGCGGCCGCTGGACGAGCGCCAGCCGATCACGGCGAGGCAGTTGACCGACGATTTGCGATACAGCGGCAGCGACCCGGCATCGGGCACTGCCGGCCAGGCGATCGCGGGCTGATCGGACGCCGAGGCGTATTCCTTCAGCAGCGCATCCTTCCACGCCATGCGCTGGAGCTGCCAGACGCCCAGCCCGATCATGATCGCGATGGCGATACCGACCACCAGGGTCGGCAGCAGGGGCAGGCGTTTCATGGGTCTAGCCTCGTGTCATCGGCGATCTTGCCTTCGCGCACTTCGGCGCGAGCCTCGTGGATCAGCATGGCCGCCTTGGAGACCCTTAGCGACAGCAGCACCAGCGCGCTGGTGATAGGCACCCAGAGCAGGATGTGCACCCAGAATGGCGGGCTCAGCCTGACCTGCAGCACCAGCGCAAGCGCGCACACCAGCGCGCCGATCACCAGGATCAGGAACGCAGCAGGCCCATCACCGACATTGTAGCTGGAAAAATCATGCCCGCACGCGCGGCAGCGGGTCGCAAAGCGCACCCAGCCGGCAAACAGCGTACGCGATCCGCACGCGGGGCATTCGCCGAAAAGGGCAGCCTGGACCAGACCAGACTGCCCTTTTTGGATTTGCGGATCATCCATGATGCCCGCGCCGGTTCATCGGCAGAATATCAATGCGTCGCCGCACCCCAGCCACCCCAGACATAAATGACCAGGAAGAGGAACAGCCACACCACGTCGACGAAGTGCCAGTACCATGCAGCGGCTTCGAAGCCGAAATGCTGCTTGGGGGTGAAGTGGCCCTTATAGGCGCGCACCAGGCAGACGATCAGGAAGATCGTGCCGACCAGCACGTGGAAGCCGTGGAAACCGGTCGCCATGTAAAAGGCCGAACCATAGTTCAGGTCCTTGAACGGGAACGGTGCGACCGAATATTCATAGGCCTGCACGCAGCTGAACACGATGCCCAGGATGATCGTGAGCCACAGGCCCTTGATCAGGCCATCGCGGTCGCCGTTGATCAGCGAGTGGTGCGCCCAGGTGACGGTGGTACCCGAGCACAGCAGGATCAGCGTGTTGAGCAGCGGCAGTTCGAAGGCGTTGAGCACTTCGACACCCTTGGGCGGCCAGGTTCCGCCGATCACGTCCGCGGTGGAGGGGAACAGCGAGAAATCGAACCAGGCCCAGAACCAGCCGACGAAGAACATGACTTCCGATGCGATGAACAGGATCATCCCGTAGCGCAGGTGCAGCTGCACCACCGGGGTGTGATCACCCGCATGCGCTTCCTTGATGACCTGCGCCCACCAGAAATAGAAGGTAGCTGCCACGGCAGCGACACCGGCGTAGAAAACAATGCCCGAGGGATCGACGCTGTGCATCCACAGGATCGCGCCTACGGCCATGAGCAGCGCCGACATCGATCCCGCGAACGGAATTATGCTGGGCGGCAAAATATGATAATCGTGGTTCTTTGTTCCGGCCATCGGTCTGGTCCCTGTCGTCCCTAAAGCGTCTTCAAACTAAGCCCTTAACTGCCCTTTTTCGCCTGGTCCAGCGGGTAAAAGGTATAGCTGAGGGTTATCTCTTCGATATCCTTGGTGTCCGGATCGGTGAGGATCGCCGGGTCCACATAATAGATCACCGGCATCCGCACCTTCTCGCCCGGCTGGAGCGTCTGCTCGGTGAAGCAGAAGCACTGGACCTTGGCGAAATAGCGACCGGCCTGCACGGGGGTGACGTTGAACGTCGCGGTTCCGGTCACCGGCTTGCTCGAAAGATTCTCCGCCACGAACGCGGCCATGTCGCGCGCACCGATGGTGATCTTCTCGGTCGGGTTTTCCGGCTTGAAGCGCCACGGCAGCGCCGAGGACACGTTCGAATCGAACCGCACCACGATCTGCTTGTCGGTCACCGCGATTGCCGAAGCGGTCTCTTCGCTGACCTTCATCGTGGTTCCGCCAAAGCCGGTTGCCTCGCAGAAGATGCGGTATAGCGGCACGGCGGCATAGCCCATGCCGAGCATTCCGCCGGCAAAGCACAAAGCGAGGACCGCAGCCTTGCGGTTGCGACGCGAAATATCGGGGGAAAGCGTCGCGGCGTTCATCCCCACACCCCGATCTTCACGATGGTGATGACATAGAACATCACGCACAAGGCGATGAGAATCGCGGCCATGAACAGCGCGCGGCTGCGCTGGCGCGCGCGCAACTGGGCGAGGACCTCCGGATCGTTGAAATCGGGGGCCTGCGGGGTCGATGTGGGCTGTTCGGTCATGCCGCGATGGCCGGCAGCACCGCCCGGTCGATGACCAGCGCGGTGAAGATCATGAACAGATACAGGATCGAATAGGCAAACAGCTGCTTTTCGGGCTTGAGCGCATCGCCCTCGCCCGCGACGCGGAAGCCGACGCGTGCGGCCAGCAGCACGAACACGCCCGAGAGCACCAGCGCACTTGCGCCATAGGTCCAGCCGGCTAGGCCGAGCGCAAACGGCGCCATGGCGGTCGCGAGCAGCACCAGCGAATAACCGAACACCTGACGCCGCGTCGACTTCTCGCCCGCAACGTTGGGCATCATGGGAATGCCGACGCGCGCGTAATCCATCTTCACGAACAGTGCGAGCGCCCAGAAGTGCGGCGGGGTCCAGAAGAAGATCAGCGAGAAGAGCAGGATCGGCAGCATGGTGACATCACCGGTCACCGCGGCCCAGCCGATCACCGGCGGGAACGCCCCTGCCCCGCCACCGATGACGATGTTCTGCGGCGTATTGGGCTTGAGCCAGACCGTGTAGATCACGGCGTAATAGAAGATCGAGAATGCCAAGATCGCAGCCGACAGCCAGTTGACCGCCAGCCCCATGATCACCACCGAAAAGCCCGACAGAGCCAAGCCGAACTGCAGCGCGGCCTCGCGGTCCATGCGGCCTGCGGGGATCGGGCGGTTGGCAGTGCGCTTCATCAGCGCGTCGAGATCGGATTCGTGATACTGGTTGAGCGCCGCAGCACCGCCCGCGCCCATCGCGATGCACAGGATCGCGACGAAGCCGATGACCGGGTGAATGGTCCCGGGCGCAACCAGAAGCCCGCACAGGCCGGTAAACACCACCAGGCGGATCACGCCGGGTTTGGTCAAAGCCCAGAAGTCCCGCCAGTGCGCGGGCATGAGCGCGCCATGCGGGGCCGGAACGGCGCCTGCCTGACGATCCAACTGCTGAACGGCTTCGGTCATGTCACTCATTACCCATATGGCAAACCCCTCCCGTTCGGGGAGGGGCTGCGGGCCGACCTGGAAACATCCGTGTCGGCCCGTCAGATTGCCCGAACTCTGCCTGCCTTACTTGATGACGGGCAGCGTTTCGAACTGGTGGAACGGCGGCGGGCTGGACAGGGTCCATTCCAGCGTCGTGGCACCCTCGCCCCAGTAATTGCCTTCGGCACGACGTCCGGCAACCATGGCATAGGCGATGTTCACGAAGAAGATCAGCATGCCGGCAGCCATGATCGCATAGCCGAGCGAAGCGATCTCGTTCCAGTAGGCGAACGCCTCGGGATAATCGGGATAGCGACGCGGCATGCCCTGACGGCCCAGGAAGTGCATCGGGAAGAACAGGATGTTCACGCCGATGAAGAACACCCAGAAGTGCAGGTGGCCCAGCAGCTCGTTGTAGTGACGGCCGCTCATCTTGGGGAACCAGTAATAGAAGCCTGCGAAGATCGAGAACACCGCACCCAGCGAGAGCACATAGTGGAAGTGCGCGACCACGTAATAGGTGTCGTGCAGGTTGTCATCGACACCGCCGTTGGCGAGCACCACACCGGTCACGCCACCCACAGTGAACATGAAGATGAAGCCCAGCGCCCACACCATCGGGGTCTTGAAGGTCAGCGAACCGCCCCACATCGTCGCGATCCACGAGAAGATCTTGATGCCCGTGGGCACCGCGATCACCATCGTCGCTGCGGTGAAGTACATCTTCATGTTGACCGACAGACCGACGGTGAACATGTGGTGCGCCCACACCACGAAGCCGACGACGCCGATGGCGACCATGGCATAGGCCATGCCGAGATAGCCGAACACGGGCTTCTTGGAGAAGGTTGCGATGATGTGGCTGATCATGCCGAAACCGGGCAGGATCATGATGTACACTTCGGGGTGGCCGAAGAACCAGAACAGATGCTGGTAGAGGACCGGATCACCACCGCCGGCGGCGTTGAAGAAGGCCGAACCGAAGTTGCGGTCGGTCAGCAGCATGGTGATGGCTGCGGCCAGAACCGGCAGCGAGAGCAGAAGCAGGAACGCGGTGACCAGCATCGACCACACGAACAACGGCATCTTGTTGAGCGTCATGCCCGGAGCGCGCATGTTGAAGATGGTGGTGATGAAGTTGATCGCGCCGAGGATCGACGAGGCCCCTGCAAGGTGCAGCGACAGGATGGCAAGGTCGACCGCAGGGCCAACCGAACCGCTGGTCGACAGCGGAGCATAGACCGTCCAGCCAGTGCCGGCACCCAGACCCGAACCGCCGGGCACGAAGGTCGAGCCGAGCAGGAGGGCGAAAGCGGGGATCAGCAGCCAGAACGAGATGTTGTTCATCCGCGGGAAGGCCATGTCCGGCGCGCCGATCATGATCGGAACGAACCAGTTGCCGAAGCCGCCGACCATCGCGGGCATGACCATGAAGAACACCATGATCAGGCCGTGCGCGGTGATGAGCACGTTCCACATGTGATAGGCTTGGTCGAGCGTGGCTTCGCTGCCCTGCATCATCGAGGCCCAGCCCTGCAGATACTGGACACCGGGCTCAGCCAGCTCCATGCGCATCAGGCCGGAAATGGCACCGCCGATGATCCCCGCGACGATCGCGAAGATCAGGTACAGCGTACCGATGTCCTTGTGGTTGGTCGACATGAACCAGCGCTGGAAAAACGCGGGCTTGTGGTCGTCATGTGCATGATCATGGTCATGCAGATCGGCCGGGTTGGCAGCAATCGTGGTCATGGTCTTGCCCTGTCCTTACTGAGCGGCTGCAGGAGCGGCGGCGGCAGTGCCTGCGCCTTCTGCTGCGGGAGTGGTGGTGGCGGCTGCGGACGCAGCGGCGGGAGTTGCGGCGGCGGCGACTTCATCGCCCTTGACGGTGCCGCCCTGCGAACGGACCCATGCGTCGAACTTGGCGCGCGGCAGCGCTTCGACCGCGATCGGCATGAAGCCGTGGCGTGCGCCGCACAGTTCGGAGCACTGGCCGTAATAGACGCCCGGCTCCTTGATCACGAGCATCTTCTCGTTCGAACGGCCCGGGACGGCATCCATCTTGAACCACAGCGAAGGCACCGAGAAGCTGTGGATCACGTCCGAAGCGGTGGTGATGATGCGGATCGGTTCACCGGCGGGGACGACCATCCGGTTGTCGACGGCCAGCTGGAACGGCTCGCCGCTCTTGATGGCGGCCTCTTCGGTCAGCATGTTCGAGACGACTTCAAAATCGCCGTTGTCGGGATAGCTGTAGCCCCAGTACCACTGATAGCCGGTCACCTTGACGGTCACGGCCGAAGCCGGCGCAGGCTTGTACTGCTTGGCGAGCAGGTCGATCGACGGGACCGCAACGCCCACCAGGATCAGCACCGGAACCAGCGTCCAGATCACTTCGATGGTGGTGTTGTGCGTGACGCGCGATGCGACCGGGTTGGCGGCGGCGCGATAGCGGATGACGATCCACATCAGCAGGCCGAGCACCAGCAGCGAGATCGCCACGATGATCGGCAGCAGGACGACGGTGTCCAGCCAATAGGCATATTCGCCAAGCTCGGAATACTGGTCCTGGAAGTCGATGCCCTTGTCGACCGGCATACCCTTGCCCGGGGTCGGCGCCATCGGGGTGTAGCTCGAATCGAGCGCCCCTGCAGCAGCGGCGTCTGCAGGAGCGGCTTCGGCGGCAGCGGCGGGAGCAGCAGCGGCAGGCGCTGCGGCTTCAGGTGCAACCTGCGTGCTGGGGGCGGGAGCAGCCACCGGCGGAGCCGGCGGCGTCTGAGCCAGCGCCAGCGGCGCGGTTACGAGAACAAGGGCTGCGAAACCGATAGATTTCGTCCAAGATGCGAACGCCATTCGTAGAATGTCCCTGTATGGGCAGGGCATCCGTCCACGTCCCGTAGTGCCGGATCACTGCCGTGTTTGCGTCATAGCTAATCGTGCCTATACGCAGGCTTGCCGCCAGTCTCAAGCCAATCTAGGGATATTTTTTGTACCCGTCGCCAAGGCCTCCTTCGGGGCGTGCCGAGACGCTACGTAAAAGGCTAAATACCATGCAGGACGAAGAAATTCTGGCGGAGTTTCGGGCGAGCCAGGCGCTGCTCGAAGGGCATTTCATCCTCTCCTCGGGGCTGCACAGTGCCCATTATCTGCAATGCGCGCGCGTGCTGATGGACCCGATGCGCGCCTCGCGCCTCGCCAGCGCGCTCGCCGCGCGCATGCCGCGCGATGTTCGCAGCCAGATCGACCTGGTCATCTCGCCCGCGATGGGCGGCCTCATCATCGGCCACGAGATGGGCCGCGCACTGGGCGTCGAGGCGATGTTCGTCGAGCGCCCCACGGGAACCTTCGAGCTGCGCCGCGGCTTTGCGATCAAGCCGGGTCAGAAGGTGCTGCTGATGGAAGATGTCGTCACCACAGGACTGTCTTCGCGCGAAGCGATCGCGGCGGTCAATGCTGCGGGCGGCGATGTCATCGCGGCGGGTGCGCTGGTTGACCGCTCGGCGGGCGAGGTGTCGCTGGGCGTTCCCTTCTTCCCGCTGATATCGCTCAACTTCCCGACTTTCGCCGAAGACGCCCTGCCCCCTGAGCTCGCCGCGACTCCCGGCATCAAACCCGGCAGCCGCAAGGAACCCGAAGCGGCATGATCCGCGGGCTGTTCGCTCCGCTCGCAGCGCTGCTGCTCGGCGCTGCTGCACCGCCGCCTGCCATTGACGAGGCTGCCGTGGCAGCCGCGCTCGATGCCACCACGGCCCCCGGCACCGTGCTGATCGCCCGCGGAGACACGATCGTGTTCGAGCGCGCCTTTGGCCTTGTGGATCCGGCAGCCAGGGCTGAACACGCATTGGGCCAGACCTGGCGCTGGGCCTCCGTATCCAAGCAGGTAACCGCCACCATCGCCATGCAGGAGGTCGCCGCCGGCAGGCTCGACCTTGACGCGCCGATCGTCAAATACCTGCCCGACAGCAAGGCTCCGTTTGCAGGCACCATCACCGCGCGGATGCTGATGCAGCACATTTCCGGCCTGCCGCGCACCGAAGAGGGGCCGATCGGCAGGGACGGATGGCCGACCTTCTACATGGTCGATCGCGGCAGCCCCGAAACCGGGCGGACGTGGTGCGAAGGGCCGACCAACCGCAAACCGGTGTCCGAGTTCTTCTACGGAGACTGCGATTTCATCATGATGGCCGCCGTGATCGAGGCCACCAGCGGCAAGTCCTATGACACGCTGATCGCCGAACGCATCGCACAGCCTCTTGGCCTTGCCAGCGTGGGCGTGTTCCCGCGAACCGAACCGACGGTGCCAGGCTTTGCCGAGGGCAAGCCCGAGCCAACGGCGTTTCGGCTCGAGAATTTCGGCGGTGCGGGCGCGCTCTATGGCACGACCCGTGACCTTTTGGCCTTTGACCGCGCGCTGATGACAGGCAAGCTGATCCCCGAAGCCGAGCGCGCGCAGATGTGGGACGGCAAGCCCGAATATGGCTTTGCCGCGCTCGGCCAATGGTCGTTCAGCGTACCGTTGAAGGATTGCGGGGATACGCCGGTGCGCATTGTCGAGCGGCGCGGCTTTATTGGCGGCGTGGTGCTGCGCAATATCATCCTGCCCGATCTGGACGTGGTGATCATCATGACATCGAACCGCGCCGAGGCCGAGGCGGCCTTTGGCGAAATCTGGCAGCAGGCCGGCATAACTCATGACGTGATGCGCGCGGCCTTGTGCGCGACCGGAGCACCTCTATGACCCAGCACCTGCGCCTAGGCGTCAACATCGATCACGTCGCCACCATCCGCAATGCGCGCGGCGGGGATCATCCCGATCCGATGCGCGCGGTAAGGATCGTCCAGGCGGCGGGCGGCGATGGCATTACCGTCCACCTGCGCGAGGACCGGCGGCACATCCGCGACAGCGATCTCGACACGATCATGGCGGGGTCGACCCTGCCGATCAATCTGGAGATGGCCGCGACCGAGGAAATGCTCGAGATCGCGCTGCGCCACCGCCCACACGCTGCGTGCATCGTTCCCGAAAAGCGCGAGGAGCGCACCACCGAGGGCGGGCTGGATGCCGCGGGCATGCACAACACGCTCGCCCCCATCGTCGGGCGACTTGCCGATGCGGGGATCCGCGTCAGCCTGTTCATCGAGCCGGAGGCGCGGCAGATCGACGCGGCGGTGCGGCTGGGTGCACCGGTGGTCGAACTGCACACCGGGCGCTACGCGCATCTGTGGCTGGACGAGGACCGCGACGGGATCGAGACCGAGCTCAAGCGCATCGCCGATGCCGCGGCGCTCGCCACCAAGAACGGCATCGAACCGCATGCGGGGCACGGCCTGACCTTCGATAATGTCCAGCCGATCGCCGCCATCCCCCAGCTCGCCGAGCTCAACATCGGTCATTACCTGATCGGCGAGGCGATCTTCGACGGGCTGGAAGCCAGCATCCGCCGGATGCGGCAGTTGATGGATGAAGCGCGGTGAGATTCGCAGCGATGCAGACGGTCGCATCCCACCCCTCTCCCTTTACGGGAGAGGGCGCGAGACTTGGCAGCTCGCTGCCTAGTCGCAGCGGGAGAGGGCATATGCGCCATGCGGCCGCCCCCCTCTCCAGGAGTTGCCAGGCAGCAAGCTGCCAGGCCAACTCCATCCTCCTCCGCAAGGGGGCAGGAGCAACGCTATGATCATCGGCCTCGGCTCTGACCTTTGCAATATCGAGCGAATCCAGAAGTCGCTCGACCGGTTCGGCGTGCGGTTCGAGCAGCGCGTGTTTACCGAAACCGAACAGGCCAAGGCCGCCCTCCGCCCGTTCACCAAGGCGGGAACGCTCGCCAAGCGCTTTGCCGCCAAGGAGGCTTTTTCCAAGGCGGTGGGAACCGGGTTCAAGGCGGGCGTGTTCATGAAGGACATCGGCGTCGTCAATGCCCCGTCGGGCGCACCGACGCTAAAACTGACCGGGGGTGCGAAAGCGCGGCTGGACAGCATGATTCCCGCAGGCCATAGCGCCTTCATTCATCTGACGCTCACCGATGATCATCCATGGGCGCAGGCATTCGTGATCATCGAGGCGCGGCCCATTGACTGATACTCCCCCGCCCGGTCCGGACCCGAAAGACACCCGCATGGCACCCGAAGCTTCCGACGCCGCGATCGACGCTGACACTGTTCGCCGTCCGCTCGCCCAAGACGAGCACAAGCCGATCAACTGGTTCGACGAGGTCCGCGGGCTGTTCCTGCTGCTGCTCGCGGTGCTGGCGTTCCATTCGCTGGTCGCCAAGCCGTTCTATATCCCGACCATGTCGATGATGCCCAACCTGCTGGTCGGCGACCGGCTGGTGGTGAGCAAGTACCCCTATGGCTGGTCCTGGGTGTCTGTGTCGTTCCACCTGCTGCCGCCGATGAAAGGGCGGATCATGGGATCGACCCCCGAATATGGCGACATCGTGATCGCCACGCCCCCGGGTGGAAACGCCGACTATATCAAGCGCGTCATCGGCCGCCCCGGCGACACGATCGAGGTGCGCTCGGGTCGGGTGATCCTCAACGGCGAAGAAGTGGTGCGCGCGGTGCAGCCCAACATGCTGCTGCCGGTCGATCTGAACTCGCCATGCAATGCCAGCGATTTCCCGATGCTCAAGATGCGCGGCGCCGACGGCAAATATTATTGCGAGCTGCCGATCATCCGCGAGACGCTTCCCAATGGCGTGTCGTACAACACCATCGATCTCGGCCCCGACTATCCGCTCGACAATTACGGCCCCTACAAGGTGCCTGCGGGCCATGTCTTCCTGATGGGCGACAACCGCGACCGCAGCGCCGACAGCCGCGCGAGCCTGGAAGAACTGGGCGTGGGTGGCGCGGTGCCGCTGGAGAATATCGGAGGCCGGGCGGAGATCGTCACCTTCTCGCTCGACGGCAGCACCAACTGGAACCCGATGAGCTGGTGGCAGTCGCTGCGCGGTGAGCGGGCCGGCAATTCGCTCCGCGCCAGCAAGGATTGAGTGCGCGCATTCTTTACTCAACCAGATGACCGAGTAACCCCTCCCCCTTGATGGGGGAGGCAGCGGAGACTAGGCAGCTTGCTGCCTTATGTCGCAGCGGTGGGGGTGATGGTGCGGCTGGGCGCAATGGCGCGACGATCAGGCCTCAGCATAATCACGAGAGATCACCCCCACCCAACCCTCCCCCCTC